>WNGN01003225.1_pt1 | contig 11713 bp, 10 predicted proteins | sample 5400561 | NCBI WGS metagenome assembly WNGN01 (sample SAMN13153379, study PRJNA577476) | soil metagenome | isolation source: 115 cm soil or saprolite under Garry oak tree replicate 2 | place: USA:California | collected 2016-06-15
CGACCGGAAAACAATGGGCCAGGTCACGGCCGCTCAGGATGTGGGTCAGGCGCTCGAACTCATTTCGTCTCACTCCTACTACGGGCGGATCCTGGGATCAGGTCGACAAAAGTACGAGGAGACGAAGTCACTCTCTTTCATAGAAGTCGCCTTAAGAAAGCATTCAATCAATGTCAGCCGTCGAATATTCGCAGGATTCCCCTACACACTGGGAATAATTCTTGCATTCCTGATCGTCAAGGAGAATGAAGCTAGGAACCTATCCGCAATGTTTGCTGGGGTCGGAGCCGGGATCAAACCCGACCAGATCAGATCATTGGCAGCCATTCCTGATTGAAAGGGGAACCCGATCGCATTTTCAAAACTTCTTTACAAGCAGGGCGTTTATGCCCCAATTTCGCTGTTCCGTGGGGGACTAGGCGTCAGAATCTTGTTCCTTTGGGTGAATCCGGTAACAATTGAAAGTCCTACTGCAACGGCTATTGTCGTCAGTCCTCCGTAGAAGTAGGGTCGCGAAAATGTAACCGAACTAGGGCCCATAACAACCCTACCAGTCACGTTAGCAGAGGTATTGCGATTCACATAATGGAGAGTGTAGTTGCCGGGAACAGGTGCTTCCAATATGTCTGTGTCGAAATTCGTGGGAAGAATAATGTTGAGCCCGCCATACCTTTCAGTATTGAACGACAATGTGAGATTTCCCTGAGGACCAGTGAACCAGAGAGTAGCGTTGCCTGAGCCCAACCGGGAAGAGAAAGAGAATGTAAACACAGCATAGTTCCTTCCGAATGTTGTGAGCGTCGTACTGGGCGTCGTCCACAAGTATGGACCTTCGACGAACCCAAGACCGCCAGGCAGCAAGGATGATCCCCCACCTCCTCCCCCTTGGTTCTGTGCGCGATACATGATGATGAACTGAGCATGAGACCCAGGCGTCAAGATCGTCCCGTTTCCACTAGGACCACGATAGAAACCATATTGATACTCTCCATTCAGGACAGCTTGGATCACGCTACCCTGATCCTTAGGAAACGTCCACAGTGTCGCGAAGATACCCCAGGTCAGCATAGCAACAATGGCTATCCCCGTCAGAACAAGACGAATCCACATAATCCGTCTGGCCAGATGTAAGGACCAACCACAATTCGGACGAGCGCGAATGTAAGCTTTGCTCAGTAACTTACAGATTCCAGACACATCAACAACAGGTCAAGTTTAGGTGTCAAACTGGCTAAAGTCTCTTGACAAAATAGTAGTAGGTGTAGCCCAGCCAGAGGACAGCGCCCAGAATGAGACCAAGGATCGAGCCAGTGCAAGGCGTGACCCATGGGGACGTTCTTACAACACCCAAGCACGAAGGGAATCCGAGAAGTGGACCCAGCGCAATACCACCCAGAAAATATCCTAACACGAAGAAAACGAAGATGTTGACTGTGTATCCCACAACTCGAAGTGAAGACGGATTGTAGACTCTGGGGTAGCCTTTCCTAGCCTTGAAAAATTCGCTTCGATGACGTCTTCTAGCGGAAGCGTCTTCTTCCTTGATTTCATGATGCATGATCTTCTGGGGGAATCTGAGAATTGCTCCCTTCAAGCATTCGCTAATGCTTGAATGTGCCAGGTCCGGATCGTTATGGCTTCTATTGACCTGACATGCTAGGGTTATGATAGCTACAGAGACAAACTCTTCCTCGCTTTGTAGGATTCTGTCTAGAATGGAAGTTTCAATTCCTGATATCTTAGCGAATTCTTCTTTGCCTGTTCGCTGAATCGCCGCGTTCAGCGCATCCTTGATTCGCGGTGTTGCTTGTGCTTCGAGGTCTGGACTGTTCACAAATACTCGCGCTTCTACGAGGAAGACTCCAATTCAATGATCCCTCTTCTGGACAGATTGTTCAAGGTCTCAGCTGGAAGGACTTTTTCCAGTTGAGCGTAGATACGCGAGGCCTGAGTTCCCTCGCCCAGTTTGAGGATTGCGCGGAGCAGCATCAGAGCATCGACGACTTGGTCGAGCCTCCGGTTCAGAATCTGTCCCGCCTTCTTGCGCAAATCATCAAGCTGCAGCTTCAACTCGTGAAGTTCCTTGGATAGAACCTTCACTCTGTCTTCCTCTGTTTGAATTTCTGATTTGGCATCCGGCGATTTGTATTCGAGAATCTCGATCGGGGTGAAATCGTAGAGAAGCAGCGTTTGAAGCGCTTGGGAGGACTTGTCTTTGGGCGCGGCGACGAGGACGTAGAACGTGTCCTGTTTCTTGTTGCCGACTGCGAGGATAGCTTGGTCTTTGAATTGTGACTGCACTGCTTTCTGTGCCGCCTCCAATTTCTTGACAGGCAATCGTCCTAGGACTCTCCGGAAATCTTCCGCCCCGGATTCCAACTGGTTGGTCGCAAAACCGGTTTGAGCTATTTCTGTGAGCGCCGCGATCTTCTTCTTGGAATCATCGATCTGTCTCTGGACCTCTTCGATGTTTCCCTGGACCTCTTGGTACTCGTTTCTAGCCTCGTCCAGTTCTCGCTTCGCCGATTCCACTTCACTATCGTAGTGCAACTGATCAACAGTGCTCTGGGCCGCTTCCCTTGTCAAGTTGAGCTGGCGCATGACTTGGAGGATCTCATCTCGTAGCTTCGAGAGCTCTTTGATGCGACCCACAATTTGCTCGGTCGTCAGCAGTCCGGACGTGAGCGGGATCCTCTTCGACTGCGTTTTTCCTGGGGTTCCGAGTGCCGTTGCCATTTTCACCGTGGCGTCGTCAGCGAGGATTGCTCTTAGAAAGCTGTTTTTGGCGGGGGTACTCATGTCCGCCCGACCCGGCTAGGCTAGAGAAATTAGGGCTACTAAGAAGAGCGGAATGAAGACCAGGGAAATCGTGTTGAGGAGTTTGATGAGGATGTGCAGGCTTGGCCCAGCTGTATCCTTCCAAGGATCTCCAACCGTGTCACCGACGATCGTTGCAGCGTGTGTTTCAGTGTTCTTTCCTCCAAAGTGTCCGGCTTCAACATACTTTTTCGCATTGTCCATCGCTGCTCCACCCCACATCATCATTATCGCCAACGGTATCGCAGACAGTGTTGCGCCGACTACGAGCGCTCCGACTGCAGCCCACCCGAGGAATACTCCCACGACGATGGGTGCTACTACTGGGATTGCGCCCGGGACGACCATCAATCGCAGAGCTGTCCTTGTGGAAATGTCCACTGCTGCTGCATAGTTTGGCTTAGCGGTTCCTTCTCTCAGCCCAGGAATCTCCCTGAATTGTCTTCGGACTTCCTCGACCATACGATAGGCGCCAACGCTTACTGCGTTAATAGCCGTCCCTGAGAACACGAAAGGAAGCATACCGCCGATCAACGCACCTATCACTACATCGGGGTGGTTGAGAGCAAGAGCGGATCCCAGGCTGGACAGTTTCGTTCCCAGAAGAGCGGCCTGAGCACTCGTGATAGTGGTTAGGTCGGTTATTTTGGCCTGGTATCTTGCGACTTCCAATACGAAGGCCTGGAAGAGAAGTAGAGACGCGAGGGCGGCGGACCCCATCGCATAGCCCTTCGTGAGGGCCTTGGTCGTGTTGCCAAGCGTGTCGAGAGGCTCAATTCGCTCGCGGACTTCGACCGGGGCACCGGACATTTCGGCGATTCCGCCAGCGTTGTCTACAATTGGACCTAAACCGTCCATGGTTAGGACGATCCCGGCTGTTGAGAGCATGCCCATCGTAGCCATCGTCGTACCATAGACGCCCCCTAGGAACGTATCGGTGATTCCAGCTTGGACGGCGAACTGTTCTCCCAGAGCAAACGAGATCAGAAGGGTGATTGCTACGGTGATCACTGGTAGTCCGCTTGAAATCATGCCTACCGCGGTGCCGGACATTATGGTGAGCGCTGGACCAGACTTTGACCTCTCAGCGATCGTAATAACAGACTTCGCTTCAGAACCAGTGTAGTATTCGGTATAGAGTACGATAAGCAATCCTGCCGCCAGCCCTGAGACCATACAGCCATAGAGCGCGTAGGCAGCCAGAGCACTACCACTGGGCGTCAGTCCGGATGGACCGAAGACGTACCACGTCGCAATAAACATGAGAATCGCTGCGACGACGGATGCTACTAGGAGTCCGTCCCTGGTCGGTTTGATCGGGTTTTTGAATTTCTTCTCGAAGATTGCAACAGCGAGCCCGACGAATGTAGCGATTATCCCTAGCGATCTCACGATCAGAGGCATTGTCACGTAATAGACGCTTATTCCCTGGAAGAGGATGATCGAGACGATAAGACCGATGATCATTCCTCCGAGGTTCTCCGCGGTAAGAGATTCGAAGAGGTCTGCTCCTCTACCCGCCTCATCTCCAACATTATCGCCTACATTGTCAGCTATGGCGGCGGGGTTTCTAGGATCATCTTCCGGAAAGTTCTCCTCAACTTTCCCAACCAGGTCGGCGCCGACATCGGCTGACTTTGTGAATATTCCACCACCTAGCTGGGCGAACAGTGCAGCCAGTGATGCTCCGAATCCAAATCCTGCAAGGACGCCGGGGTCACGGAAAGCGGCGTAGAGGATCGAGAGACCCAGAAGGCTCATGCTAATCACAGCCAAGCCCAGCGCCCCGCCCCCTAGAGTGGCGACCTTCAAAGCGAGATAGGTCGACTGTTCCGCAGCTGTGGTTGACCTGACATTCGCGTTTGTGGCCGAATACATTGCTATGTAGGCTGCGACGAGGGAGAAGGTGACTCCGAGAAGGAAGCTGAACGCGATCTCAGCACTATAGGTCACTGTGAATGTTGTGCTGAACGCTGCGAGGATAACGATCGCGATGATTATCGCGATAATGCCAATGGTTCGGAATTGTCTTTTCAGGTAGGCGTTTGCGCCTTCCATGATCGCTTTCCATATGGCGACCATTTTTTCGTTCCCGGTGGGATACTTTTTGACTGACAGAACAAGAATTATCGAGGCGATGACCCCGACGACCGCGAGAGATGTCGTTAGGAGAAGAGGGTCGAACGCCAAGCTTTGGTTCCTGCTACTTTCGAACTATGGAATTTCCGTCAAACCGACCCGATCCGCATTATAAATCTATTCACGGATCGTACGACCAATTGTGAACTGGGCCAAACGCATAAATCACTTCTACCGATCGTTTCACGTTGGACATACCACGAGCTGATCTTTGCAATTTGAGTGGGGGCAAGTATGACGTTGTCATCGTTGGTGGTGGGCCTGGTGGCCTTTCGGCAGCTGTCCATCTGTCAAAGAAAGGCTTGAAAGTGAAGGTCTTCGAGAAAAAGAAGATTCTTGGCACGCCGGTCCGGTGCGGCGAATATTTTCCGGTCAAAGCCGAGATGGAGAAGCTTCTCCCAAGAGTCAAGAATCTCGACGTGATCGACGCGCCACCCGAGGCCGTCGATACGACATGTCGTTCCATTCGTATGATAAGTCCGAGGGGACATGAGTTTGAGTTTCCATTCGGCGCTTACATTCTTGACCGGCATATTTTCGAGAGTCGCCTGGGAGATATTGCCCGAAGCTATGGTGCGGATATCGACGTTGGCGTCCAAGCTCACTACTTCTCGGATGATCAGGGGTGCTGGGTGGGACCGACCCGGGAAAAATCGGTTCACGGAGATGTTATCATTGCAGCAGACGGTTATCCGAGTGAGACCGCGGAGAGAGCCGGTCTTCCGGAAAGGGCTTACGGGGGTCCCTATGCAGTCGCAACGAACATTGAGTATCTTATGACCGATCTCGACGTCGAGCAGGATGTTGCGGAGATGTACATGGATCCTCGATACTCGCCTGGAGGATATGGGTGGATAATTCCCAAGGGAAAGAGACGAGCCAACGTTGGAATTGGGATTAGGGAACCATATGTCAGGCGAGATTGGCAGATACGGGATCTCCTCACTGGGTTTATTGAGAAGAACACAGTCGCCTCGAAACGGTTGGTCGGCGGGAACAAGGCTTCGATGATCGGTGATAGCCTACCGGTTGACGGACCTCTTTCCCGGACCTACTCTGATCGGGTCATGGCCGTTGGCGATGCGGCTGGAATGGTCATGCCTACAAATGGCGGTGGAATACAAACCGCTCTGATTACTGGAGACTTGGCGGCCGAGGCCGCGGTCAACTATTTCGAGCATCAGACACCCCTGTCAAGCTATGAGGCTTCCTGGAAGGAGCAGATTGGTCTCGAGATGGAGAACTCAAAGCTGATGCGTCAGGCATCGGACAGAGTCATGGCCCACGGGTTTCTCTTCGATCTGATGCTGCGGATGATGGGCACAAAGAGGATATCTGATGTGATAATGTGCCAGATTCCTGGGGGTATGGGACGGTTTATACGATTGCTAGCCTAGGCCCTCAACGCTACATCCACTATCATTGCAAGAAAGAGCAGAAAGAGATAGGGGCTGGAGATCTTGAACATCTTCCAGGCATTCGCTTCCGTCGGCTTGTAGAGAACCCATACACTCCCAGCCAGATTCACAACCCCCCCTAGGAGTGCTACCAGGCCGTATACCAGGCCGAAGTGGCCGAGTAGGTAGACGCCGATGGAAAATGGGAAGAGAATCATTGAGAAAATTACTATAAGGCGGATCGCTGGCACTGATCCAATCACGACGGGGAGCATCGGCACACCCACTTTCGCATAATCTGCTCGATACGTGACTGCGAGGAACCAGATATGGATTGGAATCCAGAGAAATACCAACCCGGCCATGAGAATCGGAAGCAGGGAGATGGTTCCGATTGGCCCTGGTGTGGCAGCGGACCACCCGAATAGGACCGGCAACCCGCCGCTGAATCCTCCTAAGAGGATGTTCAAGGCGCTACGTCTTTTCAACAGCAAGCTGTAGACCCCGACGTTGTCGAGAACTCCGAGGGCAATCCAGAGAACCGAGAGAAGGTTCAGTGTGAATGACAACAAGATGGAAACTGCAACCAGAGCGAGGCCGAATCGGAGCCCTGAGGTGGGGGAGATTCTTCCGCTCGGAAGGGGCCGGTGTCTCGTCCGGATCATGACCGCATCAATGTCCCTGTCAACGTAATTTGTCAGGGAATTGCAACCCGCGCATCCTAATGAGATCGCAACACCTGCAATGATCCATTTGATCGGGGAAAGGCCGGTTGAGAGCAGGCTTCCGGCGACAAATGTTGCAGTCAGAGAGGTGAAAACTAGAAGGTACCAGATCTTTGGCTTAGTGTACTCGTAGTAGGTCAGAATGTGGCTTTTCGTAGAAACTGGAATTTCACGCTGGACGAGCAGTGCACCCGCCTCATGATACCACTATGTTTCCCTGCATGAATGGGTGTTGGTCGCTGCAAAAGATGTTGCAGCGGTAAATGTACGAACCTGCGGTGACGAACGTCACGGTCACCGAGTACCACTTCCCAAAGGGAATCGTCCCGGGAAGAGCATCGCCCGCTGCCACCGACACGGTTGGGCCGTCTATCGTGAAACCGTGATTGGACCCATATTGTGAAAAGCCGTGTCCGCTGCCATCGACCGCGTGAATGTAGAAGGTAATAGTGTCTCCGGCGTTCGCGTTGATTGTCTTATTGTCAGAGTACGAAGGGAGATAGTCTTGGAACTTGACCCCTGTAAGGTTGTATCCTTTACTATTGTCGAATGCAGGCTGCGTCGTCTGGTTGAGATAAGCAGTATTGTTGACGTGAAATCCTCCCAGTTCCTGGATGACCGCGGTCATGAAAACCAATCTGTGAGATGGGACGGCGTGAGTGTGAGGTGATGCAAATTGGTAGTAGTAGACTGTTCCACCTGCGGCCGCGATTACGACAAGTCCGAGAAGCCCTACGACCGGCAAATGTTTCTTCGGAGCCTGCAACACTTTCACATCACTTTGACTGGTTTGCTACTCTGTATATATGAACCGTCGCAGCGAAGGCAACCAGGACCATTCCGATCTCGAGGAGAACGAAGTTGTTCAGCCTGTCCAATAATGCACGGAAGATTGCGACGTCAAGGAAGCCCTGGAGTACCAATAGACCTCCAACGAGCGAGTAGACTTCGCCTTTCGACATGATGTAGGGCTGCAGTCTCCGGAATGGTATCGGCTTTCTTGCCGCTCGTAGCTGTTCGATTTTGGCTCGTCTCCAGCGGACGAAAACGTAGACGAGTCCATACGCCAAAGCGGTAGCAATTAGCAAGGATCCAGCGAACAGTGTTGGATCGATAACAAGCTGGTTCTCGTTCGTTAACGCCACAAACGGGTTTGCCGCTCTGAAGCCCCAAACTGTTACTATTGCGATCTGTCCCAGCGAGGCTACGCCGAGTGCTACCCAGAATGGTCTGTCAATCATAGCAATCTTCCTTCCTCTGTCGAAGAATGGCACGACGAGAAAGATGAGGACGAATATTGCCGGGATGATGGCTCCCGCTATGAAGGGATTTAGTCCGTGAACTCTGATGAAAGCGTAGAGGCTAGTAAAGTACCATTCTGGAAATGTAATCTGCGTTGCTAGATTCGGATCGTATTTCACCCCCACATCGACGGGGAATAATCCTCCCATGATCAATATCACACCAGTTATGGCGGAGGCTACGGGGATGTCGAGTACCAGGTTCTTCGGTAGGTGCACTGCCATGATTGCGAGCATGATGATTGGGATGATGAAGACGTGGAATGCATAGAATCGGATTGCTAGATCGTTGAAACTGAACCCGAATATTATCTGTGCCAGATTCGCGCCGATCACGGGGCTGTAGAAGGTGAGGGTTTGCCCTATGTTGATCGCTAACTGGCCTCGAATATTGAATATCAAGTCATAGCCAGTGTAAGCCTCGATCACGGTTACGACGCCGAGAATGATTCCGGTAACCCAGAGGATCTCGTATCGAAGCTTGTACCGTCCGCCAAAGTACTGGTAAAACATGTGCATCACCGCTAAGAGAACCATGGCGTTGGACGCGTGGTAGTGGATGTTTCTGATAATCGATCCCCAGGCCACATCGCTGTTTATTGATTGGACGCTGTTGTAGGCCTGGTTGCAAGTTGCCGATGGAATATAGGCCGTGCCGTTGACCGCGGGTGGACAATTACCGAAGAACGGTGTGAAATGGAAGAGGAGGAGCGCGCCGGTGACGCCGAGAATTATGAATACGATTACTGTGAGCATGCCCAAAAAACCGAGCGGGCTGATGAACCTGGACGGAAATACTATTTTTACAGCGAGGAGTAGTGTCCGTTCCAGTCTCTCCCAGGTCCATTTGAGGAGGGCTATGATGGGGTCGAGGACCCCTTTCTTCTTGGGGCTAGGTGCGGCCAATTCCTGGAGTTCCTTTCATCGCAGTCGCGATTATGTTGTTTGAGGAGTCAACTGATAATTCCACCTGCGGCAGTGGATTTAGGCCCAGATCGAACGCGGGCCCCGCCACTGGTACAGCGTCGACCAAACGGTACTGGCTACCGTGGCACGGGCACTGGAGTCTGAACTCTCCTGAGGTTGGGGTCCCGTTGTATATTGGGTTAACAAGACACCTCAGATGGACGCATGTAGTGTTGAAGGCGACCACGTGCTTTAAGATTGGATCAGAAGGATAGAGAGGATTGACCAGAGGGTTACCCGAAGGGTCTTTGTCAGGGAGCCTGGCTATGACGTTTTTGTAGTATGGGCTGACGGACGAATCGTACGGCCAGTAGAAAAACTGCGAATAATTACTCTCGTTGTAAAGCCCTTGAAGCGTTGGGTCATTCGCTACTTTCTGATACTGGCCATCGAGAGAATTCCAGTTAGCAATTATCTGCGGAGGAAGAGGAATAGGAACTAATGGTCCGAGAATCTGGCCTGATGCGCCTACGGAAGCGGCGGCTAAGACAACTGATGCGGCCACTGCTCCTTGGAGGAATCTCCGTCGTGACAGGAAAGGTTTGCCGGGAAGAGGACTGGCGGGTGGTGGTGGCGTGGATGATTGTGCAGGGACAGGAGGAGTAGAGTTCGTGGACGTGCTAGGTTTCTTCTCGTCCATGGACAAATCCTCCGTTAGGCAAGAATAATTTTTGCTCGGTCCTTCCGTATGCTATTAAAGACTTGTCTATATCATACGCAGACAACAGACCGACAATAGTCTTGGGAAACAATATAACTACGCAAACTCGGAGCATGCTAAACTGATTCGCCGAGCTAATGGTGATCTAATCTGAATCGAGTCATCGCAACCCTCACATTATTCCTTGGGCTGGCGATCATGATGTTAGGCGTCTACTCGGAGCAATGGACTATCATCCAACAATCGGTCCGTCAGTTCGTTCCCATCTTTGGTTAGGCCAGATATCCCAATGCAGCCCGTTGCTACAAGCGAGCCGAAGGTCGGGGTTGCCAACCGAGTTTGGCGACGATTGCGGCGGGGAAGAATCTACTACTGGCCAATCAGGACTCTCGTCCAGCTAGGCTTCTTCCTACTGTTCGCCGGCATCGCTCTTGCTCGCTTAAACCCTTCCTTTAGCGGCGCAAGATCATGGGTCATACTACCAGTTGTCGCCAGTGTCAAAGCGCAGGGCGCGATCGGTTCAACCTTGGACGCTACCACGCTTCTTTTGTCGCAGGCAATCTTCCCATGGCTGCCCATCGGAATCATGTTCGTGGTCGGAGCGTTGCTGGGGAGGTTCATGTGCGGCTGGATCTGCCCAGTCGGCTTCCTCCAAGATGTTATCACAGGGATAAAGGGAAGAGTCGACTCCGTCCAGACACGAACTCACGATTACTGGATCCGATTGAAGTATGTTTTAGTTGGAATAACTTTCTTGATTAGTGGGACTCTTGGTCTCGCGCTCTACTATGGGGTTGGATCAGACTACCAAGCAAGCCTTGGACCCTTCGCGTCCGGCCTCTTTATCGCAATAACCCCTGATGGCACCCTTTTCGGAACTCTACCGCTAATCCTGGCCCATTCCTGGAGGTTCTTGGGCACCGCTCAAGTCTCTGACTTCTCCGCAGCCAATCTCGGCTCCTGGCTCGGGGGTATCCCGGCACTCACATGGATCAACATTCTAGGAATGCACCGGGACCCTATCAAGTGCTCTAACTGTAAAGAGTGCGAGACTGCTTGTCCGATGCAGATTCCAATCTTGGACCTGGACTGGAAAAAGTTCAACGACTCGGAATGCATCCTCTGCATGGCGTGTATCGATGCATGCCCCGCGGGAGCCCTCTCGCCTAAGTTCCCGTAGAAGCAAATCACCCATACGGTAACGTTCGTTGTGGAGCCGGGGGTGGGAGTCGAACCCACTTCAGCCATCCATTCCATGGATGCTTACTACGGGTTGCTACGAGACGTGTCTGCAGCCCGTCGCCTGAGCCGATCGGCCTTCGGTGGACAAGCCAACCCCGGCATCTAGGCGAGTATCTCGTTCCATGCTTCGTTTGCTACTTGCTTTGCGGCTTCTTCTGTTTGGACGTTCCCGATCAATAGTCTGCCTGTCTTGAAGACAGACACTCTGTAACTTTGTTTTGTGTATACGAAGACGGATTCGGAGCTTGCGACCACTGATTCCTTTGGAACCTTGTCTTTGAGAGACTGGAGGTTTACGACAAAATCTCTTTCAGGCAAGACGTTTGCAACATTGTTGCCGCACAACATTACCGCATTATCATGGTGTACCTCGTCAGAGGGAGAACCGTCGCATACTCCACATTTCTCTCTCCTTGTAATCTTGGTGAATACGAAATCGGGTCCTGCTAGATCCACTGTCAGCAA
>WNGN01025423.1_pt1 | contig 11710 bp, 9 predicted proteins | sample 5400561 | NCBI WGS metagenome assembly WNGN01 (sample SAMN13153379, study PRJNA577476) | soil metagenome | isolation source: 115 cm soil or saprolite under Garry oak tree replicate 2 | place: USA:California | collected 2016-06-15
CCTTCATGTGGGTTTGGCTCAAGCTCACCATCATGAAACTTGCGAGCAGAAAGAACATGATGTCGATCAACGGGATGATCTCGATGCGCGCTCTCTTGTGCGGAATCGGCGAAGACAGTCTCATATTTTATATTTCCTAAGCTAGATTCAGTATGATGCGCCGGTCATGGTGAAGGTGATAGGGATCTTGACCTTCGAAACTGTTCCAGGTTTAAATCGCCACTGCCGGAACGCGCTGGTCGCGGAGTTATCCAATATCGGGTTCCCAATACTTTGTGCCATGGAAGCACTGGTTACGCTGCCGCTTCCGGCGTCAACCTCGACAACGCAAACTCCACTGCCCGTGATATGGCGGGAACGCGCCTCGTATGGATACTGGGGACGCGGCGCGTAAGTGGCGAGGGCTTTCGCCGAGGAGATCGACATTGCGCCGGGGCGACCTGCAACTTGTGGCGCTTTGATTGGCGCCATTCTTTGCGGCTTCGGCTGCTTCGGCGGAGGCGTTGTTTCTTCGACGTACTCCGGCGTGATCTCTGGCGGTGGTGGAGGCTCCGGAAGTGGAATATCTTCCGGCGGAGGCGTGGGTTCCTCACTTGCCTGCAACGTGGCCTCGACTACGGCGGTCGGTATATCGGGAGGAAGCTCGGCGGGCACCTCGCGTTTTTGGGCGACTGCAACCGCGGTAAGGTGAATCGCCACTGCGCCACCGAAAGCCGCCCACCACTGCCAGCGTGGCGGTGGCCGGTAGAGGTAACGGTTTTGGAGTCCGCGCCATAGGCAATAATCACGTCCCGCTGGGAACGCCCTTGAGCGCCTCGCTCTTAATTTCAAACGAGATTTTGTAGAATCCGGCCGCGCGGAGCATATCAAGTAATTGAATAATGTTTCCGTGAACCGTGTCGCGATCACCCCGGACGAACACCTTCGCTTCGGGCGACGATTGATGCACCTTTTGCAAGCGTGCCTGCATCTCGTCACGCTTGACCTCCTCCTTGTCGAAGAAGAAGTTGCCGTTCATATCGACGGAGACGCTGATGTAATCACGCTTCGACTGCGTCTCCCCCGAGCTGCCCACCGGTAGATTCACCTTAATGCCTTTCATGTGCACCTGGCTCAGGCTCACCATCATAAAACTGGCGAGCAGAAAGAACATGATGTCGATCAACGGAATGATCTCGATCCGCGCTTTCTTGTGCGGAATTGGCGAGCTTACGTACATTGGATACCTTTAGATCGACGAGCCTTTCCCAGAGACTGCGGCTGGTCCGGCAATCGCCATCTCGCGCTCCGCACTTTGTGCTCCTAGCATAACTTCCAGGTTGGTGGCTGCCGTCTGCAGTTCGAACTCTAAGTTAGACACTCTGGAGGTGAAAAAGTTAAACGGTACCAGCGAGAAGATTGCGATACCGAGACCACACGCCGTGGCAATCAGCGCCTCTGCAATACCGCCGGTGACTGCTTGCACCGCCAGCTCTTCGTTACCGAGAAAGCTGAAGGACCGAATCAGACCTGTGATCGTGCCCAATAGACCGAGCAACGGCGCCAGCGTGACGAGTGTGTCCATCACCACGAGGAATCGGCCGGCGCGTTTGATCTCGATGCCCGCAGCGACTTGCAATGCTCCCTGCAGCGAAGCGTGTTGGTGATTGAGACCGTTCCACATCATGCGCAAGACCGGATCGCGCGATCCGCGCGAGAGTCTCGAGGCCTCGGCGACATCGCCGTTTTCGATCGCGGTGAACACCTTCTCGATGCGTTTCGGATCTCGTCGAAACCAGCGGCCACCCCACCAAAAGATTCGCTCGATCACAACCGTAAGCCCGATGATCGACACGATCAGAATCGGCCACATGATTGGGCCGCCCTTGCGGAAATTATCGATCAAGAAGTTGGAGCTTAACCCGCTCGGCTTTGCCGGAGCTTCAGTCGGTGCTGGGCTTAGCGTAGCTGTCACCGTCGCGGCTGGTGATGTGGCCGCACCGGGCGGTGGCGGCACGGGCGGCGCTCCCGGCGGTAAGCTTGCAGTTGGCAGCTGCGCCGGTGCAGCGGGGTTTGCCGGTGCTGCCGCTGGCGGACTGGCGGCAGCCGGAGCGCCCGGATTCACAGCAGGAGGAGCTCCGGGCGGAGATGCTTGTGGCGGCGCGGGAGATTGCGCGGACGAAGTGAGCGCAAGCGCGAGTGAGAATAGGCAGGCAGTAAGTAATGTTTTCATAGTTGAGACAGGAATTTAGTTACCGGCTCGATTGCGGTACGAGTTTCCGTTATCGCAAACATTTTAATCGCGAGTCCAGCAAAACTTTTCACCTTTTTTAGGGGACGCTTCGCTTGTCGAAGGTCGTATCTTTAATTCGCATTATCTGCGCTCGCGGGATGTAAGGCAAGTCTGTCAAATTCGCGCACCGGCGAGATTCAGCGAATTTTCGGACGGGATGAAATGTCCCGCGCGTTCGTGACACTGTTTTGCAGTGGCTGCCAATTGCCGATTTTTGCTCCCAATCGATCTCCCGCGCGAATCGGGCCGACGCCGGAGGGCGTTCCAGTCAGAATGACATCGCCTGCCGCCAGGGTGATGGACTGGCTGGCGAACGAAACGAGTTCCGCGACCGAGTAGATCATTTGGCTGGTGCGCGCCTGCTGTCGCAGCTCTCCGTTTTGACGAAGCTCGATCGGAAGAGCGCGTCCTGAACGCTCACATTCTTCGCCGCTGCACCGGTTATGATGGCAAGCTCGATCTCGAAATCGGTTCGATGCTCTGGAAATGCAATTTCAATCGTACCGCCATCCGGCAGGAGTGAGCTCGGCGCCTTAAACCAAATCAAAGGCGTGCCCAGCGGAGTCCGCTTCATTTCCGCGATGTGATCAGAGTAATTCAGCCCGACCGCGATTAATTTGGACGGCGCAACTGGAAGATCGATTTGCACATCGGCGAGATCCAAGGTCGTGCCTGTCGGCTCGATCTCGATCCAAAAGGGCCGTGCCAGCGTGTGCACTTCTTTTCCGATTACTTCGCCGTAGAAAAATTTGTCGCCCGATCTGAAACCACCGAATATGCGCATAATTTAGAAAAGTAGGGCGGTTCACCCGAACCGGCGGGTACTGTGTGAATCGCAGCTAAACCTTCAAGGCGATTGAGTCAATCGCCCCCACCTCTCGGCACAATCGCGATGAAATCACGGACAGTTTTTTGCTCGGGAATCGAGAACGCGACGCTCTCTCGCCGGAACCAGAATGCACTCGACGAGCCGCCATCGAGATTAAGGGCGCGCGAAATGTCGAAACCGTCTGCGAGTCGCGTGGTCGCGAGAACCTTTGCCAGATCCGCCAGCGAGATCTCGGAGCAAAATCCGAGCGCGGCACGATCTGGTTTTGCGACCGCCGCGAAAGTTCGTCGCGCCTGGTGCGTCTCCTCCAGGCCGCGGACGGGTCGCCCAAGATCGACGAGGAATGGTCCGCACTGAATCGCGGCGTCAAGTTTCTGTTGTCGCGGGAATTCACGGACACGCACGATTTGCACTCCGCGCGATGAAGCGGTCAGCACGCCAGTAAGCAATCGCGCCCTTTGCAGCGGCGCGATTGTTTTCCGGTCGCTGATCAGCAATCCAATTGCCGCATAGTCGAGATCGAAATAACCGCCGTTTACACCGGCCAAATATCTTTCCTGCCGCATTGCGTGCGCAAGATCGCCGCGCGGCGGCGCAGGCTGATCGATCACCTGCAGAGTGCACGCCCTTGTCGAAAACAGTGCGAGATCAATCGTTGCACTCGCATTCGTTTGAGAGTCTTCCAAAACAAGATGCCGATGCACGACACCGGCCCTTCCCAATTCCGAATCGGCCGAAACGATTCCCCAATCCGCCGGTGCAGTCGCCGCAACTGCGAAGAAAAACAATGCAGACTGTAGAGGAAGCTGACTCGCCTTCGCCAAAGCGCTACGGCGCGGCAAGCAGCTTCCCCTAGAGCAGTAAGCCATACGGACGGCGAAAGAACGGACAGCAGCCTTAAGCTTCGCCACCGTATTTGTTCAGCAAAGCTTGAAAACGCGGATCGTTTCGCAATGAGTCCCAAATCGGATTTACTTTCAGACCCTGCACGGTGACAGGGCCCGGCTTGCTAAGCAGCCCATCGAGAATTTCAATCGCGCGACCGTTGTCGCCAAGAATGGCGTGAACTTCGGCCACCTCAGCCGCAATTTCCGGGCCGCCAAAGGCATCTTTGCTCTCCGGAAGCAATTCGGTGGCGCGCCGCGCTTCAGCTAGCGCGGCATCTTTTTCTCCGAGACTGGCGAGAACTTTCGCGAACTGAATATGCATGTCCGGCGCATCGGGACTTTCTTTCAGCTGCGCTTCGAGAAGATCTTTTGCTTTCAGCAAGGCGGCTCGCGCGCCGGCTTCGTCCTGAAGCGCCTTTCGCGCAAAGCCGATGAGATAATATTTGCCACACAAGGCTGCGGGAATCGATGTGAGGAGATCGTCCGGGAGGCTTTCCGCTTCCTGCAATCCTTCCCGGTATTTCCGTTCCAAAAGAAAAACGTCCGCTCGCCCGCCGGCGATCCTAAGTTTGTCCACGTTGTTCATCGGCATCGATTTCGCCGTCTGAAATGCTTTCTCCGAAACGCTGAAATCGCCTTTTTCGGCGATGGCCAGCTTGGACTTAACCTCCCAAAGTCCCACCGCTGTTGGGTCAATTTGGAGACCGCGGTCGATCGTTTTGTTGGCCGCATCGAAGTTCCGCAGCATCTGGTAATTGAGAGCGAGATTTTGCAGCGGCCAGCTGTCTTTCGGGTTCAAACTGGCGGCCTTTTCGAGATTCGCGTTCGATTCCGCCCATTTTCCTTGTCGGCGCTGGATTGCGCCGATGGCGAGATAAGCTTCCGCTTCGTTGGGCAATCCGCGTTGCGCGATTTCGAACTCCTTTAGTGCCTCGTCGTAGTTATTGTCGCCGTAATAATGGGAGAATCCCAGGGCCAGATGCCCTTCGGGTAGGTCTGGCTGCAATTGGAGCGCGCGCTCGGCGAAGGTGCGCGCTTTTTCGCGTCGAGCCGCCGTTCGCTCGAGAGTATGTACGAACCAGCTTTCCAACTGAGAGTAGCGGGCGAGGGCCAGCGCGAACTTTGGATCAAGCTCAATGGCGCGCTCGTAGAGTTGCTCGCTCTGTTTCAGTTTGTCAAAATCCTCAAGGCCTTGGGAAAAAAGATTGTGGGCTTGCACAAAAGCGAGATAGGCTTCGCCATTCTCGGTGGGTTTGCGTTCCATTTGCGCTTTTTCCGTGTCGGATAGCTTCGCTTGGAGAGCGTTTGCGATCTCGTGAGCGAGATCGGTCTGAATCGCAAACACATCGGTTAAATCGCGATCGTAATTGCTGGCCCAAAGATGCTCATCATTGGCGGCGTTGATCAGCTGCACATTGACGCGCACGCGATTACCCTCCCTTCGAACGCTGCCTTCGAGAATGGTGGAAACGCCGAGGGCTTTGCCAATCTCACGGGCGTTGGCCGCCTTACCGCGATAAGACATGACGGATGTGCGGGAGATTACCTTGAGGTCGCCGATCTTTGACAAGTTGGTGAGGACGTCATCCTGAATGCCATCGGCGAAGTAGGCATTTTCTCTGTCGTCGCTGAAACTTTCAAATGGCAACACCGCAATCGACTTGTCAATCTTGCGCGCGGAAGCGCGGGGCAGCAGGAAAAAACCTGCGACCGCAGAAACGACTACGCCGGTTGCCACAAGCATAATTACGTTGCGACGACGGTGCGTTCTCGGCGCAGCTGCGCTGGAGGTCGCTCGGATGCCCTGCGGAGTTACATCAAAAGCCCAGGCGAGAATCAGCGCGATCGGAAATCCGGTCAGTAGCAGCACGATGACCAGACGCAGCGTCCAGTTTGGCAGTTCCCAGGCCGGAAAGGCCGCGGAGGCTAGCTGGATAATGCCTCCAGCAGCGATGATGTAAGCTGCCGCCACGCGGTAAACCTTGCGCCGTTTCACTTCCTCGAAGAAGCCGCTCATAGCAACAGACTTGGATTCACCGGGATTATGGCTCAACGGCGAAAATATAGACACGAAATTGGAGCGCGGCATTCACTTTATGCCCCTGGGCAAAGACGTTGAAAACGCGGACTGTGTTGCTCGCGCGAGACGACGCTCACTTCGATTTCCCGAAAGCCATTTTCTCAAGGAGTTGCGAGATCAATGATCGCGTTCTCACTAGTTTCGACATCTTTTTGAACAATATGCCAATGTTCCAGCGAAGCGTGGCGTTTGGTCCTTCGAACGCATCTTCAGACTCGGGCAACAGCTCAACGGCGCGTTTGCCTTCAAGAACCGCTTCTTCTTTACGATCCAGTCCGGCCAGAATAAGACCGAGCTGCGCATGCCGCCCTCCGTCATCGGGACTTTCGCGCACCATTTGCTCTGCGACGGGCCGCGCCCGGGCGAAAGCAGAGCGCGCCTTTTCTTTATCATTCAAAAAAATATAAAGTGCGCCCTCGAGAGATTCTCGTGGCTTATCATGAGTGACACTTTGGGGCAATTGCTTTAGAACCATAAGAGCCTCCGGAAACCTCCGTTGCAACATCAAGAGCTGGACGCGGGCGAACGTGATGAGACCGTCTGGATCGACACCCGGCGGCACTTGCGCCAACTCGCTTTCCATCACACTGAGATCGCCTTTCCAATTCACCGCAAGTTCCGCCTTTTGTGCTCGCGCGCCAAATGACTCTGGCGCAGCGTCGATCGCACGGTCGTAGATCTTGTCTGCAGCTTCAAAATTTCTGTTAGCGCGATAATTATCGGCGAGATTTACCAGGACAAAGGCGTCTTTTGGACCGAGGGACGCCGCCTTCTCCAGGTTGGCTGTGGACTGCGCCCATTTGCCTTGACGGCGCTCAATCGCTCCAATCGCCATGTAAACGTCCGCGGAGTTTGGCAAACTTCGTTTCGCAATCGCAAATTCGTCGAGTGCGCGCTGATAATTGCGTTCGCAATAGTAGTAGTAGAAGCCCAGTGCAAGGTGTGCTTCAGGCAAATCCGGCTGCAAACGAATGGCGGCCTCGGCTGCGGCACGTGCCTTTTCCTTTCGTGCAGGGGTTGGATCGAAGCTGTGATACATCCAATCTTCAACCCATGCCAGTCCGGCAAACGCTCCTGCAAAGTCCGGATCGAGTCTTGTTGCCTGCTCAAAAAGCTGCTCGGCCTTTTCTGTATCGGCGCGAAATTTGTCTGGACGCGTGAACAAGTCGTGAGCTTGGAGAAACGCGAAGTAGGCTTCGTTGTTTTCCGTGGGCTTGCGCTCGATCTGTGCCTTTTCGGTTGGTGACAATTTCGCTTGCAATTCGCGCGCGATTTTTTGTGCGAGATCAGTTTGAATGGCGAACACGTCGGTTAAGTCACGATCGTAATCTTCCGCCCAGACGTGCTCGTCGTTTGCGGCGTTGATCAATTGAACGTTCACTCGCACCCGATTGCCAACCCGGCGCACGCTGCCTTCCAGAATGGTAGCGACGCCGAGTGCTTTCCCTATTTCGCGAACATTGGATGCCTTCCCTCGATATGGCATGACCGAGGTGCGCGAAATCACTTTCAGGTCGCCGATTTTGGACAGATTCGTCAGCACGTCATCCTGAATGCCGTCCGCAAAATAGGCATTCTCTTTTTCGTCGCTCAGATTTTCAAACGGCAGTACCGCGATCGACTTATCAATCTTGCGCGCGGAGACGCCCGGCAGGAGAAAGAAGCCGGCGGCGGCGGAAATGGCCACGCCGGTTGCGACAAGCATAATCACATTGCGCCGGCGGTGCGTCCTTGGCAGAGCCGTCGGCGTCGTCTTTATGCCTTGCGCGGTGACATCAAAAGCCCATGCCAAGATCAGTGCGATCGGGAATCCGGTGAGTAACAACACGATCACAAAACGCAGCGCCCAGTTTGGCAATTCCCATGCCGGGAAGGCGGCGGAGGCTAGTTGAATAATACCGCCGGCAGCGATGACATAGGCTGCCGCGACGCGGTAAACCTTGCGTCGCTTCACCTCCTCGAAGAAGCCGCTCATAACAAGAGATTCGGGATTTTCTCGATTAGAGCTCAACGATGACATATAGACACGAAAATGACGGGCGGCGTTCACTTTACACCCGTTGCGAAGACGGTTTGAAAATGCGGACTCTGTTTCTCGCGCGAGACGACGCTCACTTCGATTTCTCGGAAGCCGTTTTTCTCAAGAAATTGATGCAACTGCACTTCGCTAAAGCCGAGCCAATGGTCGGCATACAATTCGCGCGCCCGTTCGAACCGATGGCTCAGAAGATCGAGAATCACCAGGCGGCCGCCGCGTTTCAAAATCCGGTGCGCCGCAGCGACGGCTTTCTGCGGATGAATGGCGTGATGCAACGCCTGGCTCAAAATCGCGAGATCGACACTGTTTTTCGCGATCGGCGGGTCTTCGAGGTCGCCCAGCCGGTACTCAAGATTTTTGAATCCGTGTTTTTTCGACAGCTGCGATCCGAACTCGACCATTTTCGGCGAGTTATCAATGGCGATGACTTTGCGCGCATTTTTCGCCAGCAACTGCGAAAGTGTCCCTTCGCCGGCCCCAAGGTCGGCCACGGTCAGCGGCGGAAGCAAGGTGATGAGCGTGTGCGCAAGCGCTTTCCATGACCGGCCCGGCACATGGCTTCGGCCAAACTTGCCCGCGAGCTCGTCGAAGTATTTCCGTGCTTTGTCCTGACGTTTGTGCAGAACGAGTTTGAGACTCGTACGATCGCGCGACGTTTCCGTCAGTTCGCGCGCGAGCGTCCGCGTCCATTCCGCGACGCGTGTCCGGTGGGAATCCTGTCCATTGTGGTTTGCGCCGTAGTAAACATTTTTCCCAACTCGCCGATCGGCCACGACACCAGCGCGCTTCAATTGCGCGAGATGACTCGAGATACGCGATTGGCCCATACCCAGAATTTGCTGCAGCTCCGCCACTGACAGCTCTTCCTGCTCGAGAAGCAGGAGCAGGCGCAAACGGGTCGGATCGGCCAGCAATCGAAGTAAATTAATAGTTGACGCCATTGTAGTGACCTAGGATATATCGACGTATCATGATCGGTCAATATGATCGATCGCAGTTCAGAAAAGAACCTGCGCTGCCACCGAATCCTGAACACTGAACCCTCAATCCTAGTTCTATGTCGCATCGTTACATTTTTTCTTCTGAATCCGTCACCGAAGGTCATCCCGACAAAGTCTGCGATACGATCAGCGATTACGTCCTCGACGCCTGTCTCGAACAAGATCCCCTAAGCCGGGTCGCTTGCGAAACGCTCGCAAAGGGCAACTTGGTCGTGCTCGCGGGCGAGATCACGAGCAACGCGCGCTTTGATTTTGAAGAAAGGGTCCGCGATGCGGTCCGCGGCATTGGATATGTCAACGGCGATTGCATTTTTCACGCGGATACCTGCCGGGTGATTTGCGAGATGAGCGAGCAATCGCGCGATATTAAACAAGGTGTCGATGAAGCGGCGGCAGAAGGAAAGGGTAGCGCCGAACAAGGTGCTGGCGATCAAGGTCTGATGTTTGGGTTTGCCTGCAATGAAACGCCGGAGCTCATGCCGGCGCCAATTTCCTTCGCGCACAAACTCGGGCGCGAGGTAACGCGATTGCGCAAATCGGGCGAGATCCCATGGCTACGTCCCGACGCAAAGACGCAAGTCTCGATCGAATACGATGGCTACAAACCCCTCCGCGCCACGACGGTGGTCGTTTCTTCACAGCATTCGGCCGACGTGAAACAAAAAGAAGTACGCGAGACCCTCACCGAACTTCTCATCAAGAAAGTGATGCCTCCGGAATGGCTAGATGAGAAGACGACCTATCTAATTAATCCGACTGGCCGGTTCGTGATTGGCGGCCCGGAAGGCGACGCAGGCATCACCGGTCGCAAAATTATCTGCGATACCTACGGCGGAATGGGGCGGCATGGTGGGGGCGCGTTTTCGGGAAAGGATCCGAGCAAGGTGGACCGCAGCGCAGCTTACATGGGGCGCTGGATCGCCAAGAATGTTGTCGCGTCCGGCTTGGCGGACCGATGTGAAGTCCAATTCGCTTACGCCATCGGCCATCCGGAGCCGGTGAGCGTCAGCGTCGACGCGCGATCTGGGAAGTGTTCAATTTCAAGCCCGCCGAGATTATCAAACAGCTCAATCTCCTGCGGCCGATTTATCGCAAGACAACCAACTACGGCCACTTCGGCCGCGTCGATGATCTCGACGCGCTCACTTGGGAACGCACCGACAAAGCGGACGCGTTAAAAAAGGCAGCAACCTAGATTTGGAATAGAATGAAAACATCGACAATTGAACGCGAGAAAACGGATTACAAAATAAAGGACATCAGTTTGGCGGACTGGGGTCGCAAAGAAATTGCGATCGCAGAAAAGGAAATGCCGGGTCTCATGGCCATCCGCGAAAAGTACGCGGCGGGCAAACCACTAGCCGGAGTGCGCATCACTGGTTCATTGCACATGACGATCCAAACCGCGGTGCTCATTCAGACACTTATTGATCTTGGCGCGAGCGTGCGCTGGGCGAGCTGCAATATCTTTTCCACGCAAGATCACGCCGCGGCGGCAGTCGCGAAGTCAGGCGTCTCCGTTTTCGCGTGGAAAGGCGAAAGTCTTGAGGATTATTGGTGGTGCACTTATCACGCGATCTCGCATCCGGACGGCAAGGGCCCACAACTTGTGATCGATGATGGCGGCGACGCTACGTTGCTTATCCACAAAGGTTACGAGCTCGAAGAGGGCAGCGATTGGGCAAAGAGTAAGTCGGCGAACAAAGAAGAGCAGGTCATTAAGGATTTGCTCCTCGAAATCCAGCGCGAGAATCCCTACCGCTGGCACGAGATCGTGAAAGAGTGGCGTGGCGTTTCCGAGGAGACGACTACCGGCGTCCATCGCCTTTATAAGATGCATCAGGAGAACCGGCTGCTTGTTCCAGCCATCAACGTCAACGATTCGGTTACGAAATCGAAGTTCGACAATCTTTATGGCTGCCGCCATTCGCTGGTCGATGGATTGAACCGCGCGCTCGACGTCATGATCGGCGGCAAAGTCGCCGTCGTGTGCGGTTACGGCGACGTTGGCAAAGGCTGCGCACAATCTTTGCGCGGGCAGGGCGCGCGCGTCGTCATTACCGAGATTGATCCGATCAACGCATTGCAAGCCGCAATGGAAGGCTACGAGGTCACTACGATGGAGAACACCCTCGGCCGCGGCGACATTTACATCGCCGCCACCGGTAACCTCGACATCATTACGCTTGAGCACATGCAGCGAATGAAAGATCAAGCCATCGTCGCGAACATCGGACACTTCGACAACGAGATTCAAGTCGATGCGCTGAACGCCGCGCCTGGCGTGAAGCGCACGAACATCAAACCGCAGGTAGATGAGTACACGTTTCCCGACGGCCACGAAATCTTCCTGCTGGCTGAAGGCCGGCTCGTGAACCTCGGCTGCGCGACAGGCCACCCGAGCTTCGTTATGTCGAACTCATTCTCCAATCAAGTACTCGCCCAGCTCGATCTCTGGAAAAATCGAGGCACTTACAAAGTCGGTGTTTACGTTTTGTCGAAGAAACTCGACGAAGAAGTCGCGCGCCTGCATCTGGAAAAGATCGGCGTCAAACTAACCAAGCTGACAAAAGAACAAGCCGACTATCTCGGCGTCCCGATCG
>WNGN01002807.1_pt1 | contig 11709 bp, 10 predicted proteins | sample 5400561 | NCBI WGS metagenome assembly WNGN01 (sample SAMN13153379, study PRJNA577476) | soil metagenome | isolation source: 115 cm soil or saprolite under Garry oak tree replicate 2 | place: USA:California | collected 2016-06-15
GGAAGAAATGAATCGGCGGATGGCCGACGGCGTGGCGAGTCTGTTGTTCGCACCCACGGAACAGAACCGGCAAAATCTGCTGAGCGAAGGCATTCCGGACGAAAAGATCCTGGTAACTGGTAATACCGTCGTTGATGCGCTCATCGAGATCAGCTCCCGATCCATGGACCTGATTTCGCCTCCGCTAAGTGATCTTCCCTCTAATCGACGGCTGGTCCTCGTTACCGCCCATCGGCGCGAGAGTTTTGGTCCGCGGCTAAGAGAAATCTGTTTGGCTGTTCGGGAATTGGCGCTTCGCTTTGAGGCCCAAGGGATTCATTTCGTTTACCCCATGCACTTAAACCCGAATGTGCGCCGGCCCGTGTCCGAAATCTTGTCGGGAATATCCAACCTGAGCCTGATCGAGCCGGTGGACTACCAGACTATGGTTTATCTGATGAAACGCTCCCTTCTGATTCTGACCGATTCGGGAGGCATCCAGGAGGAAGCGCCCAGTTTGCGTGTGCCGGTACTGGTGATGCGACAAACGACGGAGCGCCCCGAAGGAGTTGATGCTGGAGTCGTCCGCGTCGTCGGTACGGAACGCAGCGCGATCGTCGCCGAAGCTGCTTACCTGATTGAGAATCCGCAGGCGCGCGCCGAAATGACCTCTGGACAGAATCCTTACGGTGACGGTAAGGCGTCCGGCCGCATTGTCAATGCTTTGCTTAAACGGAGCTCGGAAATCGGAGAACGGATGTCAGAGGATCCGAGAACAGAGCGAAGAGCCGAGGTCACTTGCCTGGCACTATGATCGGGAATCCAGCCCGTTGTCTGATCTCTGATTTGATCTCGAACCTCTCAGCACCATGTCTGAAATAGCAATTAAGGTCGAAGGCCTGGGTAAGCGCTACCGCATTGGCGCCAACCAGCAAGCATATAAGACGCTGAAGGAGAAGTTGACCGCGACGGCGGCAACTCCTTTCCGCGCCGCGCGTCATCTTCTAACGCGGAACGGAAACGGCAATTCGCAATTCGCAATTCGCAATTCGAAATCCGATCTTATCTGGGCCCTCAAGAACGTTTCTTTCGAGATCAAACGCGGCGAGGCCGTGGGCATCATCGGCCGCAACGGCGCGGGAAAGAGCACGCTGTTGAAAATTCTTTCGCGCATCACTGAGCCTACCGAAGGTTACGCCGACATCCACGGCCGTATCGCCTCACTGCTAGAAGTCGGCACGGGCTTCCAGCCCGAGCTGACCGGTCGCGAGAATATTTTCCTTAACGGGTCGATTCTCGGCATGAAGAACGCCGAGATCAAAAAGAAATTCGACCAGATGGTCGCTTTCGCCGAAATCGAAAAGTTCATCGACACTCCGGTCAAACATTATTCGAGCGGCATGTACGTGCGCCTGGCTTTTGCGGTCGCAGCTCATCTCGATCCTGAGATCCTGTTGGTTGATGAAGTGCTGGCTGTGGGCGACGCCGCGTTTCAGAAAAAATGTCTGGGCAAGATGGGCGATGTTGCCAGGGAAGGAAGGACAGTGTTGTTCGTAAGTCACAATATGTCGGCTGTTACCAGGCTGTGTGACCGTGCAATTTTGTTCGAGCTCGGAGGAGTTGTGGCAGATGGTAAATCGCATCACGTAACAGGACATTATTTACGGTCTGGGACGAATAGCCTGGTGGAACGAGTTTGGCCTGACCTTGAAACAGCGCCAGGCGATAAGGTAGCGCGCTTGCGCGCGGTTCGAGTGAGAAATCAGCAGGCAGAACTTGTCGAGACTATTGATATTCGCGAGCCGGTGTTCATCGAAGTAGAGTACTGGAATTTACAAGAGCGGTTGCGTCCGACAGTCATTCTCCATCTTGTCAATGAGCATGGAATCACTCTGTTCGCAACAAATGACTTTAACAATACGGACTGGTGGAAAACGCCTCGGAAGCCGGGAGTGGTCAAGGCTGTCTGCAGGATTCCTGACAATTTTTTGGCTGAGGGTCGCTTCTTCATTCTAGCGGCGATAGGCACGTACAATCCAAACGTAGTACATACGCTTGAAAGAGATGTTGTCTCCTTCCAAATCATTGATCGAAGCGAAGGTGATGGAGTCCGGGGAGAATACGCCGGAGGCGATTGGCCCGGTGTTGTTCGCCCAATTTTGGATTGGAACGTGACAACGGATGAGTCTTTCGATGCCTTGACTCATACACAGCTTGAATAGTCGAGGTGGCTCAAGGATTCATGTCAATGAGTTTTCGGTTTAGTAAATGGATACCGGATCCTGTTCGCTCGGTTCTAAGAAAAGCGCTATTTACCAAACCGGTCCCAGCTAAGTACTCGATCAAAATGGGGAAGCATTCGATTCTGCGCCCACCACGTCAACTAGATGGCGAACAATATATACAGATAGGTGATAGAAGCAGTATTGGGAGCAATGCGTGGCTAAGCGCCTACGATCATTATGGTGACCAACATTTCACACCTCGTCTGATTATTGGCGATGATGTTTCGATAGGCAGTTACGCTTGCATTACCTGCACATCTAACATCGTTATCGAAGATGGCTGCCTCTTCAGCGAATTTGTTTATCTATCTGATCACGCGCATGGTAATAACCCTAAAGGGGGACTCCTTGCATCGCAGCCATTAGTGAGCAAAGGAAAGGTGCATGTCGGCCGACACACTTTTGTGGGCTATGGTGCGTGCATTCTTCCAGGTGTTAGTCTGGGTCCGCATTGTGTAGTTGGTGCCAATTCCGTGGTCACTCGTTCATTTGATGGTTACTCAATGATAGCCGGAGCGCCCGCGCGATTGATCAAAAAATACTGTCGCGAGAAGGATACTTGGATCGGGGTTAACCAAAATGATAGCTAGAACCTTGTAGTCGTCCGGGCACAACGTTGTAGTGTTGTTCAAACTTAGATGTCGAGTCGGTTGATTTTTTTGGGAATGGTCGGATTCAGATCCCGGCCTCGGTCGCGTTCTAGTTCGTTCGCGCTGGGAAGCCCATGTTTAGGTAGAGAACCTTAAAAAATGATTGCAAGCATCAGAGCCCGAAAGTATGCGAAGAACATATTGCCTCCCTTCGTCGTCCGACGGATCAGCCGAGCCCTAAACAACGAAGACTCTGGGTTTGCACCACCGTTTGCTGATGTGAGGCGATTACCTGGGATGCAGCGAGGCACGACCGAGCTATTCGGTAAAGAATTCGAATTCGTTGATGGCCCTGGCTTTCTTTTCCTCCACGACGAAATCGTCGAGAAAGAAATCTACAAATTCGCTACGGATAGTCTAACCCCTTACATCATCGATGGCGGGGCCAACATCGGCTTGAGCTTGCTCTACTTCAAAAGGCTCTATCCAAACGCCAGGATCGTCGCCTTTGAGCCGGATCCCGACATTTTTGCAACTCTTCAAAAGAACTGTAGCACTTTTGCGTTTGAAGGAGTGGAACTGTCCGATCGAGCACTATGGACGGAAAATGGTTTCCTTGACTTTCGCAAAGAGGGTTCGTTAGGCGGGCGCCTGGCCGACAATGGCTCCGCTGGAGATGTAAGAGTTCCCACAAGACGTCTGCGCGATTTGCTCACGTCAACAGTGCAGCTCCTGAAACTGGATATCGAAGGCTCGGAGACGGAAGTTTTGGAAGATTGTGCCGATCTTCTGGTCAATGTCGAGAATCTGTTCGTGGAGTATCATTCATTTGCAGATCGCCCGCAGTCACTTCATCGCTTGTTGGCCGTCACTCACAATGCGGGATTTCGGACTCACGTTCATGTTTACGACCCGTCACCGCAGCCCCTGTTTGATCGCAAAATCCGAACAGGAATGGATCGAATCGATATGAATCTGGATCTGTTCTGTTATCGAGTCTGAGCAATTCCTACAAAGAAGTATTCATCACTCATGCGAATTGCTTTCACGCTCTGTTCCAATAATTATCTCGCTCAGGCGAAAACGCTCGGAGACTCGCTGATCGAACACAACCCGGACTATGAATTCGTAATTGGATTGGTCGATCGCAAGCGAGACGATGTTGATTATGATTTCTTTCGGCCACACGGCATCATTAAGATTGAAGAAATTGGCATACCAAAGTTCGCTGAACTGGGTAAGCGTTACGGCATCATCGAATTGAATACGGCCGTCAAACCGTTTCTTTTTCAGCATCTGCTCAAGAGCAACCCGGATGCGAAGGGCGTGATTTACCTAGACCCGGATATTATGGTGTTCGGTAGCCTGGATAGCATTTACGAAGATCTGGATCGACACTCGCTGGTGCTGACGCCTCATGCTTTGAGTCCCATCCCGCTTGACGATCATCGGCCACAGGAAAACGTGTTTCTCGCTTACGGCATTTACAACCTTGGCTTCATTGCCGTCGCTAACGTTGCCGAGGGACGAAGGTTTCTCAATTGGTGGGGCGAGCGTACGTTCCATCTGGGAGATATCAGTCCGGAAAAAGGATTGTTCGTGGATCAGCTGTGGCTAAATCTCGCGACCGTCTTTTTCGACAACGTAAAAGTCAGTCTCAATCCCGGACTGAACGTTTCCTACTGGAACCTGCACGAAAGAAATATTTCCCGGAAGAGCGATGTCGTTCTAATAAACGAAAAAGTTCCACTCGTGTTTTATCACTTTAGTTCTTACAAACCCGCAGATCCTTCGTGCATGTCGCCGTATCAGGATCGATACTCGTTTGAGACACGTCCTGATGTTGCGCAACTGTTTGACATCTACAGCAGAAACCTCGCCGCTAATAGGCATGACTACTTCAGCACGATTGAATGTCATTACGTTAACCAGCGAAGGGAGTATTTGGAAACTGAACAGCGGAAGGCGGAATTGGGAAACGAACGAACGGGCTTTGTTCAGCAAGCGAAACGGCTAACACCGAACTTTATCAAGCAACTGAGTCTCTCACTGATCAGAAAGGTTGAATCGCTGCGGACTCAGTAAACAGCTGCCCTGCCTCTTCGCCTGAGCTTCATCGATGCGCTGTCCAACTATTGCTGAGCTTCCGCCGCCGCCGATTGATCGGGTCGGATGGCCATGGACTGAAGCTAAAGATTGGTTGCCCGAATTGCAACCCAATGGCCAAGCCTGGCCAAAGGTGACGATCGTTACGCCGTCATACAATCAGGGTCATTTTCTCGAAGAAACTATTCGCTCAGTCTTACTCCAGGGCTATCCCGATCTCGAATATATCGTGATTGATGGCGGGAGCACTGATCGAAGCGTTGAAACTATTCGCAAATACGAACGCTGGCTTTCATATTGGGTCAGTGAGAAAGATTCCGGGCAGACGCAGGCGATCAACAAGGGTTTCGCGCGCTCGACCGGTGAGATTTGTGCTTACCTGAATTCCGACGATGTCTATCTCCCGAATGCCCTGCGCGACGTCGGTGTGTTTTTCGGCAAACATCCGGACGCAACGGTGGCGTACGGCGATTGTCAGATAATCGATGAATCCAGCCGGCTAAACGATCTATGGATTGCTCCTGAGTTCGATCCGGTAGAGTTCCTGTTTCGCTGTTACATCCCGCAGCCCGCGACTTTTTGGCGGAGATCGGCAACTTCGGCAGTCGGCACCTTTAACCAGGGAATGCACTATGCCTTTGATTATGAAATGTGGCTGAGAATTGGGGCGCGGCACAGGCTGCTTCACGTCCCAGTCATGTTAGCGCAACATCGCAAGGCAGAAGGCACGAAGACTGTTAGCAAACCAGAGGCGTTTGCCGCCGAAATAATTGGCGCGCTGGAGAACTTCTTTAGCTCTCCTGATTTGTCTGTTGAATTGAAATCGATTGAGGCGGATGCTTATGCTCACGCCTTTTTCAATCAGGCGCTATTAAATTTTCGGTTGGAACGGATCGCTGAAGCACGGGCTGCTTTGCAGAGCACTTTTCGGCACTCGCCTGGTCTGGTTTCGGCACAGCGTGAACGAACGATCCGGGCTCTCGTCGATTTTGCCGATCCTTTGGGTTCGCTTGAAGATGCTCAAAAATATCTCGATCTCGTCTTCGCTCAGCTTCCGGAAGACTCCCACACACTTTCTGGTCTGCGCGCCAGCGTCTGGCGGCGTGTAGAAATTTTGCACGCAGCACGCTCGAAAGACAGGCGGGCGCTGCGCCGCGCGCGCGGTTTGCTCCTGTCCACGTTGATTGACGATGCCGACTGGATGCGCAACCGTGCGGCTCGAGGTGAAATACTGAAAGTTCTGATTGGACAACGTGCGATTCACCGGCTTGCCGAGTTCAAGCACTTACTAAGAACGGTTCGCAGCGCCTTCCTCAACACGAGAAAAGACTACGCCTGAAAATCTGAACATTTGTCTTGTTTCCCAGGAGTACCCGGAAGAAACGGGTTGGGGTGGTATCGGCACCTACACCTATGAGATGGCTCACGGGCTGGCGCGAGCAGGGCACAAGGTGGTGGTCCTGTCGCGGGCGCTGTGGGAGCCAAGCCAAAATATCGAAAGTGATGGAGTTGAGGTTTATCGAATATTGCCCTCGCTGAGTCTTGATGAGACTCCTGTTTTGTGGCGGCTTAATCATTGGTGGGAAGGCTATCGCCTGGCGGTGGCTCTTAAACTAAGGGAAATCATGCACGAGCGAAAGATCGATGTGATTGAGAGTCCGGAGCTGCACGCCGAGCCGCTATTGTTTTCCAGGCTCAACTCCAAGCCGCCACTCGTGGTTCGCTTGCATTCGGGAAGTCGCATTGTTTCGCACTTCGAATCGAACCAATCGAAAAATACAAAATTGAACGGTCGTGCCGAGAGCTGGTTAATAAGAAAGGCAGCACACGTTACCTCGCCCAGCCAGGCGCTGCGAGATTCGGTCAACGGCGCACGCGGTTCTCGTCCATTGACCGTAATTCCTAACCCGGTTGACGTTGACCACTTCAGACCGAATCCTGATTCATACGTTTCCGGTTCTGCGCCAAATATCCTGTGTGTCGGCCGGCCTCGTTTCTTGAAAGGGATTCATGTCTTAGCCAAGGCAATACCGAAGATTTGGCAAGTTATCCCGGAAGCATTATTTACATTTGTGCCGGCACCGATGGGAAGAAGTGGCGGCTCGCCACGCGATGCGTACCGCGAGTTTCTCGGAAGTTTGCTTGAAGACTCGCGCCTTCAGATTATGGACCCGGTTTCGCGGGCAGATCTGCCAGAGGCTTATCGCAGCGCAACCGTGTGCGTCGTGCCATCGCTTTGGGAAGGATTCGGATATGTGGCTGCGGAGGCAATGGCCTGCGGCGTACCTGTTGTCGCCAGCCGGGTAGGCGGCCTTGCCGAAATCATTGAAGACGGACGATCAGGAATTCTCTTTGAGACCGAGAATGCCGATGAACTGGCCGGCGCTGTTTTGAACCTGATACAAGATCGTGAGCGACGCGAACACATGGCCATCGCGGCGAGGCAAAGGGTAGTTGACGAATTCTCCTCACAATCGATCGCCCAGCAGATGGCGAGCGTTTACCGCGAGGTGATTCACAAACATTATGCGAGATCCTGACTCTTTTGGAGCCTACAGTTAGAGCGGCAAGGGCGCGTTCGTCGCGGACATCCAATGGAACTAGTAGCAAAGTTAACGAGTCCGAACTTATGGGGTCGAGTGTGGACCAGAGGCTCGAAGTATGGTCGCCAAATCGATCTCAAAATGGCGAAGAACCTCGGCGGGTTGGCCCGTGTGTACACGTCAGATTCCGGGAAATGTGATCCAGAACTCTCCAGGATTCTTGTCGCAGCTGCTTCATCGGAACGTCTTTCATTCAATTGCGCATCACCTTATTACTATGGCGGAGCAGAGCAAAGAGACCGGATTCGCGCCGTCGCCGAATTAAGTGTGCAAAGACATGAAGGTGATTTGATTGAAATCGGCGCATACAAAGGAGAAACAACCAGACATCTTTGCGAGGTTGCTCAACGGTATTCGCGTAGAGTGTTAGTAGTGGATCCGTGGCAAACGGGAACTCAGGATTGTGACGGCGGAGAGTTCGAAACCTTTCTTCAAAACGTCGAACCATACCTCGGCCTGGTCGATATCATTCGCGCTTCGTCGGTCGCCCCTGAGGTGATCTCTGAAATTTCAAATAGGAAACTGGCTTTTTCTTTCGTCGATGGTCATCACAGTTACGACGCGTGTCTTTCTGATATTTGCGCCGTGCGAAACACGCTCGGGATGATTGCCGTCGATGACTTAATCGTTCATCCAGAGATTTGGTGGGGCGAGGATGTGAGCTTGGCGTTTCGAAGAGGCGCCACTCGCATTGGGCGCATCGCTATTCGCGATCCGTGGATTCGCGAGGGGTATTTGCTGCGGTGAATAGGGCGGCTATTACAGCCAGCAGTGGAAGCTCCCACACCCGACGGATGTTGGCGGCCTTGAGCCGACTAAGAAGTCGGTTCGCAACAGTTCGCTCTTACGGACAGTTCGTATTAGCCAACGCTCTGCCGCACCGAGGGTTCGGTAAACCGCGCGCGGTTGTTTGTCTCGACGGCACATTTCCAGACATCCACGACCGTCGCTATTTCTATCTGATCCTACAAACTTTACTCGATGGCGGGTACCAGGTTGACGTGGTTTGGAAAATCTCTATTGGAGATTATCGCCGTCTTTACAGGACGTACGAAGGATTGATTGTTCGATTAAAAGGTTTGCGCGTCGTCTCGAAATGTCCCAAGCCCTCCAAATCAACGTTGCTGATCACAAACGTCGCCGGCAAAATCTCGGAATTCGGTTGGAAGAAAGTGATTGAAGTAGATTGTGACATTTTGACGCCGCGCCATTCGGATCACGAGCTTCGGATGCCGTACTTCATGCACCCCGAGCAGTATAAATACGATGCCCGACGCCGGCTCGCTGAAATGCAAAGCACTCACCGCCAACTACGCATTTTCTTTTCGGGTAATGTTGCGGAAGAGTTTTACAGTACCGGTCTGCCGGGCAATAAGCTCACACGCTTCGAAATCGTGCAGGCGCTTCGAACGATGCCCGGCGTTGAAAAGCCTTCCGACGAAAAAGAATTCCAGGAAGTTTTCTCGCGGCGAGACAACTGTTGCGTCGTACATGATCGCCGCAGTTTTGCTGTCGCTGACGAGGATTGGTTGGAAACAATCGCGCGAAGTGACTTTTTCTTATGCTTGCCGGGTAGTCGCATGCCGATGTGCCATAACGTGATTGAGGCGATGGCGGTTGGAACTATACCCATCCTGAATTACGCTGAGTGGTTCGATCCGCCCCTTAAGCATGGCGAGACCTGCATTGAATTCAACACCGTGGAGGAGCTCCGCGGTCGCATCGCCGAAATCCTGAATTTCACGACAGACGCGGTTCAAGCGACGCGCGAAAGGGTCATAAGGTACTACGAAGATCATTTGTCGCCAGGTGGTTTCCGAAAAAAGTTGGAAGAATCTCCTTACGACCACATGAAACTAATTGTTAACACTGCCTATCCGTGGGAAACGGCACCAGTGTTGTTGAAGCTCTAGAAGACTATCAATGTTGAATTCAGAGCTACTTGCGCCGCCGGCAATCGCGCGACTAATTCCACTCGCTCTGCTGGCAGTATTCATTCTGTCCTATGCGTATCGTTTGACGACCCAGGTTCCGAAAGAAGATGAGAGCCTGCTGGCGCGGAGCACGGCGCGATGGCTCGAAACCCAGAAGCTTTCGACGGCACCAATTATTTCGCAAGGGCCGGACCTCGCCTTCCTTTTTAGTAGCAAGCATCTTTGGATGGCGAATGGCGAGCCTGAAGACGTGCTGAGGTACGCGCGATACGCCGGTGCCGGGTACATCTTTGTGACCTCGCGAGATGTGCCAACGCCGCTCAACAAGGTGCTGCTGGGAAATGAAGAGCAGATCCCGCCGTTACTGAGGCTTCTTTACGAAACGACAGATGGGTCGGCACGCTGTCGATTGTTTCAGATTAACTAACCTAAGTGTTGTCCGTAGCCATTTGCACATATAACCGGGCCGCGTTATTGCCGCGCGCTCTCGAATCAGTCGTTGGCCAAATGCTCGATGCCAAACTCGAGATCTTGATCATAGATAACGGCTCAACCGATCACACACGCGAGGTGGTTGCCGCGGTTCAAGTCGAAGACAGCAGAGTTCGTTATGTCGTTGAACCAAATGCCGGAATCGCGCACGCGCGTAATCGCGCCATGACTGAAGCCCGTGGTGAATACCTCGCCTTCATCGACGATGATGCGTGGGCGGATCCAAACTGGCTGGCAAATCTGCTGGCACCGATCCGATCAACTCACCCCGCACCTGAATGTGTCGTTGGCCCTGTTTCTCTGGTCTGGGAAGGCGAAAGACCGAAATGGTTTCCGGCTCGTTTTGAATCGCTGCTTTGCCGCTACGACATGGGAACCGAACCGCGCTTTCTGCGTGCTGGCGGTTATCTTCTGACGACAAACTCACTCTTTCATCGCGAGACCCTACTGAAGCTCGGTGGCATGCGAACCGACCTGGGACACAGAAGAAAGGTACTGATCGGCGGCGAAGATAATGACATTTTCAATCGCCTGGTAGCTAATGGCTATCGCGTCTTTTACGAACCATCCGCGCGCGTGTTCCATCCGGTGCCGAAAGAACGCCAGACACGAAGATTCTTGTTGCGGAGACTTTTCTGGGACGGCGCCTCACAACCGCTGGTCGACAACTCCTCGGGCGAAGACGAGAAAAACTCAGTGCGACCATGGCCCGAATTACAAGCCGATGCAAAACGCCTAGCCCGGTTCGCGTTGGAGATGCTGCTTGGGACGATTAAAGGCGATCGGGCCGTGGCTGAAGACGGACTCTACTGCCTGGTACAACGCGCCGGCAGGATGCGCACACACTTTGTGATGGCCACGCGCGGCGTTTAACAATGAATCAAAATCCCAAAAGAATTGCTACTTTTGCCTCGACGCTAATCGGCGACACGCTGCTGGCGACTTCACTGTATCGGTCATTAAGGGGTCGCTACCCGGAGGCGGAGCTTACCTTGCTCGCCGAAGCAACCGAACATCCGGTGATCGCCGGCTTCAATACCTTTAATCGAATCATCGAATACCAAGCCGATGTCGATCTCGACCAGATCTATGATTTGATTGTCCTGCCGGTGTTCTGTGGGGACGCGAAAGTCCGCGCCAATTTTGCTCGCTTTCACAAGGTCATCAGCCTGGATCGTTTACACTATGACCTGCGCCAGTCCTGGCGCAATAAATGGTCAGGCGACTACTCGCACTTGCTGTTTTACAAGCACCAGTTTGAATTGAACGCGGATCTGGCGCGGGCCGCCGGTTGCTCGGGCGAAATGCCGCCGCTCTACTGCCCGCAAGGCGATCCGGATTTGTACGGCTCATGGAAAGATCGTATTGGTCTCTTTATTAACACTCCTCAGAACGAATTCCAGGCCCTGCCAAACCGACAATGGCCGCTGACGCACTGGAGCACGCTGATTGAATATCTGGGATCGGCAAACGTGGTTCTGGTTGGCGGCAGCAGTGACCTGCCTAATCTGAAACGCCTCGCCGCGGAAACAGGAGCGCCTTACGAAGCCATGACGAAGCTGGCCGATTTCACAGCCTGCTGTCGCAATCTCAAAGCGCTGGTGACGACCGATGGCGGTGGTATGCACGCGGCAGCGACAACTGGCGTACCGATCGTGTCTTTGCATGGCACTTCATCACCGATTCTGCTGCACCCATGGATTTATCCCGACGGGAAGTG
>WNGN01002809.1_pt1 | contig 11707 bp, 10 predicted proteins | sample 5400561 | NCBI WGS metagenome assembly WNGN01 (sample SAMN13153379, study PRJNA577476) | soil metagenome | isolation source: 115 cm soil or saprolite under Garry oak tree replicate 2 | place: USA:California | collected 2016-06-15
CCGCTCGTGGTGCCGCCGTAGGCGAGGATCGTGGTGATCACCCCGACAGAGGCGCTGGTGGCGAAGAGCGCGAGGATCAGGCCACTGATGGTCCGGAACGCTCCCCTGGGGTTGTCCGCCAGGCGGCGCCCAGCGAGGAGGGCCGCCGGTCGCTGTGCGCGCCGGACCATGAGCCGCGAACCGGCCATGGTCAGCCAGGGGCCGGCGACGACCAACCCGGCGATGAGCAAGAAGCCAGCGGAGAGGTAGGCCAAGATCTGGCCGCCGGTGCTCTTCGGGTGCCCAGCGACAACGAAGTAGACCAGGTCGGCAACGCCGGCGATGAGCGGCACCAGGCGGTAGGCGCGGGGCGCCGGCGGGGTGACCCGTCGGCTGACACCAAGTGGCGAGGTCTGCACCCGTCGCATGGCGAGCCGGGCCGAGACGACTGCCGCGATTGGGACGCCGGTTGCAACGACCAAGATGTCGAGCACCCCGAGCGACAGGTCGCCGGGCGCGAAGCGTTGACCGGTGAAGGCCACGTCGGTGAGCGCCGGATGGAGCCCGAAGAACAACCCGAAGCCGACCGCCACACCACCGAGCGCGGCGACCAAGGACTCGACCGCCGAGATGACCGCGACCTGCCGAGGGGTGGCGCCCACCAGGCGCATGGCGGCGAAGCGCTGCTCACGACTGGCGGCCGCCAGGCGGGCGGCGGTGGCGATGAAGATCAGCACAGGCAGCAGCAAGGCGAGCACGCCAACGGCGAGGAGGGTCTTGAGTTCGTTGGTGTGAAAGCCCCCAGCGGCCCCTCCGAGGCTGGCGTCGGTGTTGATGCCCCTGACCTGCACGGCACCCGGCACCTTGGAGAGCTGCTGTGGGCTGTAGCCGATGACGATGATGAGGGAATCGGGCGAGGGAAGGCCGGCGGCGCCGATGGTGCCGATCTGTCGGCCCGGGAAACGGTCGGCCAGCTCGTTGGCTGGGGTGGAGCGCAGGAGCCGGCTGAGCGCCGGTGAGGCGTAGAACTGCCCAGGACCGGGGAGGTGCGAGATGCCGGGCGGGACCGGCGAGCTGGGTCCCGTCGCTGCGACATCGACTCGGTCGATAGTCTGGGTTCCGAAGTGGTCCGTGCTGACCAGCCACCATAGCGGGTCGGCAGTCGACGTATTTAACCCTGGGGCAGCTAGCCCGGGGAGCGAGGTGGTGTTGAGCCAGGCAGTACGGGCGTTCTGGGCGTTGATGGCGTTCATGCCGGCCAGGGCCATCAACAGCATCCCCACCCCGAGGGCCACCGCCGCGGTGGTGATAGCCAACCGCGCGGCTGCCTCTTTTCCTCCGTTGAGCGTCAGGCGCAAACCGAGACCGATCATGACAGCACCGGATCCGCCGATAACGAGGTCACCTTGCCGTCACGCACCATGATTTCTCGATCGGCGTAGGCGGCCACCCTCGGATCATGGGTCACCACAACGACGGTGGTCCCCTGCTGACGGGCCAGGGCCACCAGCAAGTCCATGACGTGCTCGCCGTTGAGCGAATTGAGCGACCCCGTCGGCTCGTCGGCGAAGAGGACCTGAGGATGCGCGACGAGGCCGCGGGCTAGGGCGACGCGCTGAGCCTGCCCGCCGGACAGCTCCCCGGAGCGGCGCCCCCCGAGCTCTTGGAGGTCGAGCTCGTCGAACCACCCGCGCGCCTGGTCCAGCGCCTTCGCCCGGCGGGTACCGGCGAGCAGCAGCGGCAGGGCGACGTTCTCCTCGGCAGTCAGCTCGGGGACCAGCTGGCCGAACTGGAACACGAACCCGAAGTGCTCGCGGCGTAGGGTGCTTCGCTCCTCTTCGCCGAGGGTGTCGACACGCTGACCCGCGAAGAGGACCTCGCCGGCGTCGGGCACCAAGATGCCTGCGAGGCAGTGCAACAGCGTGGATTTGCCCGAGCCGCTCGGGCCCATGACGGCAAGGATCTCGCCGCGTGCGACCGTGAGGGAGGCGCCCCTGAGCGCCGGGGTAGCGCCGAAGGACAGGCGAACATCACGGGCCTCGACCAGGGGCTCTCGCCGCTCGACCATCGCCGGAGGGCGGGCGGCGCTGATGGCACTACCCTCCTGAGTCATGGGGTCACCCCCTGGGAACGCTTGCGGCACTTGTCCCTTGAGGACCGAGATGAGACGGCGTCCCAGGGGGTCGGCCCTGGAGGCCCGACGCCCACAAGGGTGTCGTCCCGTGAGGACTGGTCCATCAGCACGGCGCCACGCCTCCACCCGGATCGGGGTCGAGCAAAGGAGGCAGGGTGCTTGGTGTTGGGATCGACTGGGCCGAGGAGTTCCACCTCGTCGCCCTGGGACGCCCCGACGAGGGGGTGATCGAGGTCGTCTGGGTCCAGCACACCCCGGCTGCGGTCGACCAGCTCGCGGCACGCATCGCCGCGTTGGAAGCCGACCCGGCCGAGGTCCGTGTGGTGCTGGAGACCCGCCACGGCCTGCTGGTCGAACGGCTGGTCGACGCTGGCTACACCGCCCTGCCGGTCAACCCCGATCTGGTCGCCCGGCGCCGTGGACCGGCGCGCAAGAAAGACGACGCCGAGGACGCCCGCATCGCCTGCCTGCTGGCGCTGGACCGCCACGCGGCCTTGCGCCCGCTCATCCCCCACGGCGAGCTGGCTGGCGAGCTGCGCGCCATCGCCCGCGACGATGAGCGCGCCGCCCGGGATCAGCGACGGCTGCTCAACCGGCTGCGAGCCGACCTCATCACGACCTACCCGGCTGCGCCGCAGATCGCCGCCGATGACCTGGGCACGCCCATCATGCTCAAGATGCTGGAACGCTGGCCCACCAGCGCCCAGCTCGCGGCCACCTCCCGCGGCGAGCTGGGTGCCTTCGCCCGCACCGCACGGCACGGCTGGCCCGACCGCTTCGCCGACCACCTCCAGGCCGCCCTGGCCGCCAAGGCCGACCACTTCACCCCACGCGACTACCTGGTCCGCGCCAAGGCCGCCACGATCCGCCTGACCGCCACCCAACTGCTGGCCATCGCCACCCAACGCCGCGCGTGGCAGCGACGCATGGCCGAACTGCTCCTCGGCGCCCGCCCGACCGGCGAATCCGGCCGACGGCGAGAGGAGCGGCCCGACTATGCGGTCCCTGGCGGCAAGGTCTACCTGAGCTTTCCCGGCCTCGGTGACCGTCTTGCCACCAGGGTCGCCGGCGAGATCGGCGACCACATCTGCCAGTACGAGTCGAACGCGCTGCAATGCGACGCCGGCAAGGCCCCCGTCACCCGCCGGTCGGGCAAGGCCGAGCTGGTCGTGGCGACCCGGCTGGCCTGCAACCGGCACTTGGCCGACGCGGTCCAGCAGTGGGCGTCCTGCAGCCTGCGCGGCTCCGGCTGGGCGCGGGCGTTCTACGACGCCCAGCGTGGGCGCGGCAAGCACCACCACGCCGCCCTCAGAGCGCTCGGCAACCGCTGGCTGGAGATCTTGTGGCACTGCCTGCACAAGGGCGTGGTCTACGACGAGGCCGTCCACGTCGCCACCCGCAACCGCGCCCTCGGCAAGGCCGCCTGACCGGGAGGTTGCCAAAGGGTGTCTCATGACTGCACCGTTTCCGCTAGTGCGCCCAAACGGGACGAGGTGAGCTCGATCCAGCGCAGATCGGCTTCGAGGTGGAACAGGCCGTAATCGGCGAGCAGGGCGTCGACCACGCTGCCCGACCGCTTCAACTTGGTCAGCTCACGCATGCGCTGGAGGTGGGCGCTGCGCTGGGTATCGAGGTAGCGCTCGGGGGAGCGACCGAGCATCAGCGCGAGCACGACCTTCACGAAGAGCACCGTCTGCAGGTGAGGTTCGGGCTCGACCGGCTCGGTGAGCCATTCCTCGACCTCGCTCCTGCCGACCTCGGTGATGGCGTAGCGCTTGCGCTCCGGTCCGGCGCCAGGCTCCACTTGGCCGGGGGTGACCTTGCCGTCCCTGGCCAGCCTAGCCAGCGTGGCGTACACCTGCCCGAAGGGGAGCGGCTTGCCTCGACCGAAGTAGGCGTCGTAGTCGCGCTTCAGGTCGTAGCCGTGGCTCGGCTCTCGTTCGAGCAGGCCCAGCAGGGCCAAGGGAACGCTCACACCTGTGAGCATACACGTAGCGTATACTCACGGCAAGTACCGCATCGCGGTGGCAGAGCAAATAAGAGATAACCCCTGGGTTCCTCGGCTGCCCCCTTGGTAATGGTGCCTGGCTTGTGGCCAGGACCAGCGTCTTCTCGTTGCTTCGCTCGAAGATACGGTGTGTTGACGATTCTTCGGGCTTCTTGAAGCGCTATCGTCCCTGCCGATCGTCGTGCAGGTGTGCTGAAGCGAGGAGGTGCGGGTTGGGTCTGGCCGTCGTGCGGGACCTGCGCGAGGCGCGCGCGCCGGCGGGTCCGGAGCAGCTGGCAGCGTTCGAGACCGACGTGCTCGCCGGGTTCGTGCTCGCGCGGGCGGCCGCTGGACTGGCGGACGGCACGATCAGCTCCGACGTCATGCACCTCGAGCAGGTGCGGGCCTGGTTCGGGCGGCCGCTGTGGGAGATGGGGCCGGCCGACGCCGACGCGTACTTCGGCAAGGTGCTGCGGGATGCCGCCAAGGGCACCCGGCTGTCACGGGCGCAGGCGCTCAAGACCTACTTCCTGTTCCTGGAGCTGCGTCACAAGGTCGAGCTCCACCAGCTGACCGGCCGCATCGTCGAGTGCCCGATCGACGAGCTGAACCGGCCCCGCGGGCAGCGGGACGGCGCCCTGCGGATCCCGCCCACCGCAGCGCAGGTCCAGGCCCTGTTCGCCGGGTGGCGCGAGGAACTCGCCACCAGCCGCAAGTTCGCCCCGACCGCGCGCAACTACGCCGCCGCCCGGCTGCTGGCCGAGGTGGGGCTGCGGATCAACGAGGCCCGCAGCCTCGACCTGGCCGACATCAAGTGGGAGCTGGGCCGGTTCGGCAAGCTCCACGTCCGCCACGGCAAGGGCGCCCAGGGATCCGGCCCGCGCGAGCGCATGGTGCCGCTGATCAACGGCGCCGGGCGGACGCTGCGCTGGTTCATCGAGGACGTGTGGGGCCACTTCGGCGACGACCACACCCGGCCCGGCGCGCCGCTGCTGCCCTCCGAACGCAAGAACGCCGACGGCTCGGCGGGCCGGGTCGGCGACGAGGCGCTGCGGGCCGCGCTGGCCCAGGCCGCCGCCACCTACCTGCCGGACTGGCCTGACAACCTGACGCCGCACGTCCTGCGGCATTTTTGCGCCAGCCAGCTTTACCTGCACGGCATGGACCTGCTCGCGATTCAAGAGGTCCTCGGGCATGCCTGGGTCGCCACCACGATGGCCTACATCCACGTCCACCGCACCCACGTCGAGGACGCCTGGATCGCCGGGCAGCAACGCGCCGCCGAACGACTGAAGGGGCTCACGCCATGAGGTGGAACCTGCGCCTGGCCGCGGCCAACCGCGGCATCTGGAAGGCCAGCGAGCTGCAGCGCATGCTCGCCGACCATGGCCTGGTGATCAGCGCCGGCAAGATGTCGGGGCTGTGGTCAGGCCGCCCGGCCAGCATCAAGCTCGACGACCTCGACGTGCTCTGCGCCGTGCTCGGCTGCGGCGTCGATGAGCTCCTGATCCCCGAACCGGACAAGGTCGCTCGCCCGGCCGGCGAGCAGGGCGAGCGGGACCAGCAGGCCGCGGCGTCCTCGTCGGCGAGGTCGTCGGCGGGTCCGCCGGTGACGCCCAAACGCCGGGACGGGCGGTCACTCCCACCCGTCTGATGGGCCGGATCTCGCCGAACAAGCCGGCGGCGAGCTGCGTCGGCTGCTTCGCCTGGGGTGTGCTCCCGGGACGGTACTGCCGAGCCTGCTACACCTTCGGTCAGCTCCACCAGGTCGGCGCATGCGCAGCGTGCCGACGAGACATTCCGATCAAGAAGGGCTACTGCCGGCTGTGCTGGCTGCAGGCCAGCCTTGAGGCCAAAGGCCAGGTCACGGTGCTGGAGCCGTTCCTGCGAAGGCTCACCTGTCAGCAGCTGTTCTTCACCCGCATGCACCGTATCCGCCAGCCTGGGCCCCTGCTCGGCAAGGCGGGCCGCCGTGCTCGCCGTTCCCGGCCCGCCCTGGTCGACCTCGACGAACCGGCCACTGGCGGGACTCAGCTTCGCCTCACCATCAACACCCGTCGTGACTACGCGAGCTTCAGCCGACGCGAGCACGCCGACCTCCACAACCCGGCACTCGTGCGTGCTCGACAGCTCGCCTGCAGCATCGGTGAGGCTCGCGGCTGGACCCCGACGGTGGCTGGCTACGTCGACCGGGCGCTGGTCATCTTGCTGTCGGGCCACGCCGACGGCGACACGATCCGCTTCTCGGAGCTGTTTCCGGTCCTGCGCCGCTACGGGCTCAGCGTCGAGCGCACCATCGAGGTCCTCGACCACCTCGGCCTGTTCGACGATGACCGCATCCCAGCCTTCGAGTCCTGGCTGGAGCGCAAGCTCGTCGACCTCGCCCCCGGGATCCGGCGTGACGCCGAGGACTGGCTGCGCACGCTGCGAGACGGCGGCCCGCGGAGCCGTCCTCGCAGCCAGGCGTCATCTTCACTGCCTACCTCAACGAGGTCCGCCCGGTGCTGGTGGACTGGTCGGCACGCTACGACCATCTCCGCCAGGTCACCCGCGACGACGTCGTGGCGGTCGGCGAGTCGCTGCGCTGCACGGCAGCAAACGCCACCACACCCTCAGCGTCCTCCGGTCGCTGTTTCGCCACTGCAAGAAGACCGGGGCCGTCTTCCGCGACCCGGCCGCCCGGGTCCGAGTCGGCCGCCAACCCTACGGCCTGCTCCTTCCACTGCGACCCGAGGAGATCGGCGAGGCCACCACCGCAGCGGCCACCGCAGCGGCCACGCCCGCCGCCCGCCTGGCCTCGCTCTGGCCGCGGTGCACGCCGCCCGCCCCAAGGCCATCCGGCAGCTCCAGCTCAGTGACGTCGACCTCGGCAACCGGCAGCTGGTCGTCACCGGCCGTGTCCGCCCACTCGATGACCTCACCCGCCAAGTCCTGCTCGCCTGGCTCGCCTACCGGCGCCGACGCTGGCCCAACACCGCCAACCCGCACCTGATCCTCAGCCAGCAGAGCGCCATGGAGACCGGCCCAGTCAGCCGACCCTGGATGACGGAGGCCTTCCGCGGGCTCGACGCCACGCTGGAACGGCTGCGCGTCGACCGCCAACTCGACGAGGCCCTCACCCGCGGCGCCGACCCGCTCCACTTGACCGCCGTCTTCGGGCTCGACGAGAAGACCGCCATCCGCTACGCCCATGCGGCCCGGCAACTCCTGATATCAGCCGCCGAGCAGGACACCGCCTCCGGTTCCCCTCGAACCCAAGGGCCAGAACTGCCCATGGAGTCTGAGAACCCATGAGTTTCTGCTGAGAATCCTTCAGTTCGCCTGAACTCGCGGGAATCACGGGGTGCCCGTAAGAAGCGCGCCACGAAGTGCCATGTAACACGCGCCCAGTGCCCGCATCTGGGCTGAGTGGATAATGGGTCTTATCCGCTGAGCCCTAGTGGCATCTCAGCGGATAATGTCGTTCCGACAGTGCCGAGCGCTGGGCGGAAACTCAGCGGATAACAAGAGGGGATGGGATGGTCGACGACAACCAGTGGGCGGACCGCCGGAGGTTGACATGCTCGCCTGGTCCTGGATGCCACGCGGCCAGCAGCCGCCGGTCCCTGGTGAGGGCGGGGCGGTGACCGCGCCGGTCGTTGCGCTGCACGGCGTCGCCGGGGCTACGGCGGCGGCCGACCGCGCCCTGGCCGCGATCGAGCGGTACCTCGGCCGGTGCAAGCTGGCTCCCAACACGGTAACCGCCTACCGCCGCCAGTGCGCCGCCTACGTGGCCTGGCTGGCCGAGCAGGCCGCCGACCACCCCGACGCCTTCACCGACGTGGTGGGCGCCGAGGCGGCCGTGACCAGGTGGCGCCGGCACCTGCTTGAGCGCAAGGCCAGCCCCGCGTCGGTCAATCAGGCGCTGGCGGCGGTGACCCTGCTGTACGAGCACGGCCCGCAGCTCCGGATCGCGGTCAAGCGCGCCCGCATCGAGCGCCCTGGCGAGCCCGACGCGCTGACCCCAGCGCAGCAAGGCGCCCTCGAGCGGGCAGCCGACCGGCGCGGCCGCCGCGACGCCGCGATCATCGCGGTCCTTTTGTACACGGGCGCCCGCGCCGAGGAGTGCACGCGGCTGGAGGTCGACGACGTCGCGATCACTCCGCGGACTGGGCAGGTGCGGTTGTTGGGTAAGGGCGACCAGGTCCGGGTGGTGCCGCTGCCGGCGCGCGGCCGCGAGCGGGTCTCGGCGTGGCTGCTGGAGCGCGGCAACCAGCCCGGCCCGCTGTGGCTGGGCCAGCGCGGCCCGTTGACGATCTCGGGCGTCACCCAGGTCGTGCTCGCGGTCGGCCGCCAGGCCAGGATTCAGGGGCTGCGGCCGCACCGGCTGCGGCACACCTACGCCACCCGGCTGCGGCAAGGCGGCGCCGATCCCGCGCAGGTGCAGGCGCTGCTCGGCCACGCCTCGGTGGAAACCGCCGGACGATACTTCCGCGCCGGCGCCGACGAGCAGGCCGACGTGGTCGAGCGGGTCTTCGAGTAACCTTGGATCACTGGCCCGCCGTGCTCACGGTGGTGGCTGCTCGTCGCCCGGGGGTGGGGCGACGCGCAGGCTGAGCCGGCTTGCCATGTCGAGGCGAACCTCGCCGTAGATCTCGCAGGTTCGCTACCTAACGCCGATTCCGCGCGGATAGGAACTGCGCCGTCCGCGCCGGTGGGAGCATGGCGACGTGCCGCATACCGTTGACTCGATCGCATGGCTCGACCCGCCCCTGTGGGTGGACCGAGCTCTCGCCGGGGTGAGCTATTGGATCAAGCTCGGGCCGAGCCGTGTTCGGCTGACGTTGCCGCTCGAGAATGTCGACGACGCTATCCATTCCATTACCCGGCGGACCCCGCCCGCCCCGCGATTCCCCGGAACGCGGCGGCCGGCCCCCCTGCGCGCCCCACGATCTGAGACTGGGTTCGCGCTGCCGGTGCCCGACGGGATGCTCCTGGTTACGGCGGTCAGGTTGCGCATCCCGGCAGAGGGCGATCTCGCGATTGGGTCGTACACGACCTGGCCGATCACGAGCGTCGGCGCGGTTTTCGGTGCGTGGCTCGTCAGAGCCGAGGCGTGGCTGGATGCGTGGACGGGCACCATTCGCCAGCCAGTGACGAGGATCGGGACGCCACTCATCCGTGCCGCCCTGCCCAGTGATGACGGAGGCCTCGCCGGGGTCGCGACCGGCGGCCCGGTGCCGGTCGTCATTCGCGGCCAGCGGTGGGCGACACCGGAAGAGGTCACGGCTGGCTTCGCCGCTGCATCCAGCAAGCTGGACCTCCCGCTAGCGCACACGATGCTTCGGCGGTCCCTGGTCGAGCTCCATGCAGGCGACTACCGGCTGTGCGTCATCGACGCATGCTCGGCGGCGGAGATTGCGCTCAATGACGCAATAACGGCACGTCTGCGGGCGCACGGTTTGGCGGAGGCCGAAACAGAACAACTGCTCCGGCTCGGATCGGGGATCGCCGAAGCATTTCCGGTTTACCGGCAGCTGGTCGCGGCGGGGCAGTCGGCAGTGTCCCGGAACCGGGTCATCGACCAGCTTGCCAACCCGCGCAACCGCGCGGTCCATGCTGGCGAACACCCCGACGAGGCCGTCGTTCAGCGCGTGATTGAGACCGCTGGTCTGCTAGTTCAGGAGGCGGTCCCGCTCCCGCGGCCGGACGACATCCTGCGGCTGACGCGATCAAGGTCCCGCCGCTGACCACCAACAGCTTCCGGAATCGGGTCGGCTCGGGAAACCGCTGGTCCAGGCCCATAACGGTTCTGCAATGTGTCCAGATAAGGCGCCACATGCGACCAGAACAGCGGGGTCAGGCCGCGGCGGCCCTCGGCGGTCAGCACCTGCTCCCAGGCCGGGTCGGCCAGGACGTCCTGCAGCATCAGGGTGTTGACGTACACCAGCGCGGCCTGCAGCACCCGCAGGCAGGGCAGGAAGCTCGCTGCGGCCGCGTGGGAACCTGCCCTTCCAGGCTAGGTATTTCAGCAGCAGGCCGAAGCCCAGCCTGGTCGCGCCGCTCTTGTTGCGCAGCAGCTCCAGCTCCTTGGCGGCGAGGGTGAAATGCTCTAGCAACTCGTCAAGGATGCAGCGGACGGGCCATGTCCCCCTACCCGCTCCAGGAAGCCAGCGGCGCCGCCGGCGACGTGAGAGCAGAAGCGGTCATAAGGGCGCAACCCTACCACGCAGGCCAGCGAGATGTCCTGTCGCATGGTCGCCCGCATCCCTTGCGCCACATGGCACTTCGTAGCGCGTTTCTTACCGGCACCCCTTGTGGGGCGAAGACTGCTGATCGAAGGATGGGCCAGGTCCGCGCTCTCGGCCATGCACTCACTGCTCCAAGATTCGGTCGGATGAGGTCTCGCCGGCCGGCTGCTATGCCAACATGCCCGATAAAGGCAGTAGCCGCCCAGCGCCAACCGTCGCGCTGGTGTGGCGGGCCGGCGGCGAGCGAAGCAGGGGGGGATGCACTCGCTCGCCACCGTGCCCTCCACAGGCCAGCACCAGGCACCGCGGGACTCGTCACGGCCCACCCGCCAGCGCTGGCCGGGAGTTCACGCCAAGCGGGCAGTCTGGCACGACCGCCCTTCGGAGTGAATCCGCCGAGTGCGGTGCCGCCATCCGCAGATTGCGGTAGCCCGCCGGCGTTCCACCACCCCGCGATCACCCGCGATGCGGCTCAGAATGCCGGCGCGATGGTCGCTTGCGTGGTCGTCCGAGTGGTCGCACGACCACCCAGCTACATGGCGCGCTCATGGTCGTGGTTGCGTTCGCGATCGCGGTGGTCTGGTCGCCGGTGGTCGCCCCGCTGGTCGCTGCGACCGGTCGGCTCCTGGCGGTCGCTTCGCTTGATCCGGTCGCCGGCCAGGTCGCGGAGGCGACCAACCGCCCGGGTGGCATGCTGCCACGCGCGCCGCTGCTCCAACGAAGCGTCCGTGCCGTGCGGCTCCGGCCCGAGCGGGCGCTCGGCATCCTGGACGTTCCAGCGTTGCCGATACTCGATGGTCTGCTCGGTCGCACGGTCCCAGGTGCGGCTGCCCTTGACGGTGGCGGGCCGCTGGCCCAGCTCCCGCGACCATTCGGGCTGCAAGAGCTCGACCGCGCGGGCGTCGGCGCGTTTGCGCCATGCCTGCACGCGCAGCAGCTCGTGCCGCCGGTCCGCCAGGTCGGGGTTGGCCTCCTGGTGGGCCTGGTGGTGCTGCTGGGCCTGCCGGGCGGCGCGTTCGCGGTCGGCGGCACGGTCAGCGGCCTGCTGGGCGACCTGGTATGCCTCCTCGGTCTGCTTGGCCTGCTCACGGGCTCGGGCGAGGTCGCTCCGCCGCAGCCACCGGGCCGGACCATGCTCCAGCGCGGCGAGTTGGTCGTGGGCCTGCTCCTGCCGGGTGGTCGCATCGGCGAGCCGCTGTTCGTGCTGTTCGCGCCGCCTGGTCGCCAAGTCAAGCAGGCGGGACTGGTCGCGTGGCGCGTTGTCGATCAGCCGGTTCAGCCGGTCCAGCTCGGCGCGCAGGTCGTGCTTGCTCATGCTCCGCCCATCCAGCACCTCGGTGCTGTCCGTGGCGAGCCGCTTGCTGCCGTCGCGGCGTG
>WNGN01010034.1_pt1 | contig 11701 bp, 8 predicted proteins | sample 5400561 | NCBI WGS metagenome assembly WNGN01 (sample SAMN13153379, study PRJNA577476) | soil metagenome | isolation source: 115 cm soil or saprolite under Garry oak tree replicate 2 | place: USA:California | collected 2016-06-15
CAACCAAAGCCATTTCCACCGCCGTCCAGCTTTCACGGCTGTTGTGTAGCCGTACAGCTCTTGACTACCCTTCACGATTTCACCTATGACATGGCCGGATCAACAACTTTCGCCGGGGGAAGCTAGTAGGGAACTCAAACCGGCAAGATGTTCAGCCTCATCTAGGCGACCGATGTTTTCCCTGAAAACAAAATGGGATCGTGCTCTTGAAATTTAAGGCGCTTAGGCTCGGCCAAGCGTTTTGGAGGATCGCCCTATGAAATCGGAACGGCCATGGATTCTCTCCGCGCTCGCTCTGCTGTTTTTGTCGCTCGTAAACCCGCCCAATAGTGCCGCGCTCACCATCACGGTGGGATACCCTCAGTTGAGCGGCGGTTCGATGCCGCTCTGGGTGATCGCCAAAAACAGACTCGACCAACGGTACGGCGTTGATGTCAAGCCGATTTACATCGCGGGCGGCGCCATTGGCGGAGCCGATCTCACTTACCTAGGCATCGGGCTCTCAACCTATGCATTTACTGTCTATGCCAAGCCCGACGCCAAGGACATCAATGATCTTCGTGGCAAGGTTTTCGGCGTCATCACCAAGGGCGCTTCCTCCGACCACGCGGCCATCGCGCTCTTCAAGCGCTATGGTATCCGCTACGGGCAAGACGTGAAAATCCTCTATTTCGCGCGCCAGGGAGACCTCCTGGCCTCTTTACAAAAGGGGATCGTCTCGGCCGGGGTGTTCTCATCGCCCACCACTGTGATGGCTAAGAGACTTGGCTTCAAAAAGCTGGTGGACATCGCCTCCTTCAAATATCCGTATCCGCACAATGCCATCGCGACGCGGAAATCTCTCATCCGGCAAAATCCGGAACTGATCAAAGGTTTCCTCAAGGCGTACCTCGCGTCTATAAAAATCATCCACGAGCAACCCGAATTCGCGAAAAAAGCGCTCGCCGATTTCCTCGGAACCAAGGATCCCGAGATGATCGACGACTCCTATCAAAGCCTCGCCGATCTGTTTTTAAAGGTTCCCTACATGCCCGAGGAGGCGATCCGCACGGTTCTCTCGCTTTCGGATAACCCCAAGGCCGCATCGGCCAACCCCAAGGACTTCTACGACAACAGTTTGCTCAAGGAGCTGGAGGATAGCGGCTTCGTCAAGGAGCTTTACAGTCGCTGAGCTATCATTCCCGATGCGTCGTTCCGGGAGCGCGGGACTCGTGCTTTCCCGGTATCAAAATCAAAGTTTCAACTGAAGATTAACTGCTTATTGTTCGGGAAGAACATTGCCACGGGGAGTCCTGAGGCAGAAGCGAGTCAATAGCATCCTCGGGTCAGTGAATTGTCAGCATCCGGTTAGGGCAAGAAACGCAAGCGTAGGTGCTCTTGCCTCGAAGGACTTTTGATATAGCTCACGAATTGTTCGCCGGGAACGATCCGCCTGTCTTTTGATGAGACCGTAGAGGCGGTACATTTTTCTGCAGATCCGTTCCCCTCTCCGGATCAGGCTCTCCTCATCAACGCCGATGAGACGGCCGCTCTCAGAAATTCGCCACATAATTACCGCCCCATTCCACCCAAAAATCTCCCCTTCCCCTCCCTTCGACGATGCTCAGGGCATGCTTTTCCAAAGAGGGTTTAACTCCTACGGAAGAAATTCCCCCTTTGACAAAGGGGGATTCAGGGGGATTTTGAGTGCGGCCTTCAGCCACTGCCATCGTTTGGAGTTTTTCAACGAACTTCTGGGACACCACACTAGTGTTTGTTGCCAGTCGACTTCCGAATCCCATATCGCTGCCAATCCTTTTCCACCTTCGCCATCATATCGCGCGACGGCAAGCACACCGGCGCAAAATCTTTGGCATCGTATCGGGTCGCGTCGATGAGAATCTTCGACGTGCGCGCCGGCCCTTCTTGTTCTTCCTTCGGCAAAGACGGATCCAAAAAAATGCCGGTGAGGCCGCTCATGATCTCGATGTCGCGGTGCGGCTGCACGCGCGTCGCCACTGCCCATTCGACTGCGGCGGGATCGAAAGGATCAACGTCCTCATCCACCACCGTCACCTGCTTGATATGCCGGCCGCTCGGCGAGCCGAAGACCGCCAATCCAACCATCTTGCCATATCCTTCATAGAGTTTGTCGATGGCCACCACCACATGAAAGACACCACAGCCGCCCTCTGTAAGGTGGACCGCTTTGACGCCGGCCAAGGTGATGTTGCGGAGAATTTCCGACTCTTTCCCAACCGCCGTGAGCACATCGGTCTCGTGCGGCGGCGCGCCTTGATAGGCCAGATGAAGAATCGGATTTTTGCGCCGAGTGAGCGCGGTCAAGTGAATGGTCGGGCGCGGCATCTTCAACCCGCCGTAATGGCCGGTGAACTCGCCGAAAGGTCCTTCTTCCTGTTTTTCATCTGGCTTGAGAAAACCTTCGAGCACGAGCTCGGCGTCCGCCGGCACTTGTAACGGGACGGTTTTGCAGTTTACGACCTCAAAGGGTTTGCCGCGAATCGCGCCGGCCATCGCCAGCTCGTCAACACCGAACGGAAATGGACAGGAAGCCGCCATCACCAGGCGCGGATCGACGCCGATCGCAATTGCGATCGGAAACGGTTCGGTGGGCGCTTTGCGGTGCTGCAGCATAAAGTTGGTGTAGGGTCCCGACAGAATGCCGAGCGTGCGCGGGCCATGCACTTGATTGCGATAAATACCGACGTTGCGAAACCCGGTGACCGGGTCGCGCGTGTGATGACAGCAGAGGGTCAGAAACGCGCCGCCGTCGAGACTGTTGAGCCGAGGGGCGGGAAGCTCCAGGATATTGATGTCATCTTCTTCAAGCACAACCTCCTGGCATAGACCGCTTTCCACCGTGACCGGCGGCAACGGCTGGCTGACCCGCCGATTCCACTCGCGGTGAACTTCCTGTTGCTCGCACTGCATCGCCAGGGCATAACGTTTGCGCGAGGCCAAGGCGTTGATGAAAATAGGAATATCCTTGCCGCCGGGGTGCTCAAACAACAGCGCCGGGCCGCGGCCCCTCAAGCTCGTGACGCAGACCGCGCCCAGCTCTTGATCCAAGTCGACCGGCACCTGCACGCGGGCGAGCTCGCCTTCTCTGTCAAGCAGCTGAATAAATTCCCGTAGCCCTTCAAAACCCATGTGGTCCTCTTGGCGGCGTAGGGGCGACCGGCCGGTCGCCCCTACATCCTCGTTCACCGTGATAAGACCGATTTAATGAACTGAACGATTTCCTCACGCAAATCGACATAACGCCGCATAGAGATGTCCCGATAGGTCATGTTTTCCTTGGGCACGAGGATGTCCCGCACATGATCCTTAGGCACATCTCTGCGCAAGCTGGCAAAACCGGCGGCCTTGCTCCACTCAAGCTGACCCTCCGGCGAAAGAAGATAGTCGACGTAAACGCGCAGCGCATTAGGATGCGGGGCATTGCGCACGATGACCAGTGACCCATTGCCTGCCGTGATGTAGGTGCCTTCTTTCAGGGTTTCGGGATGTAGGTGCTTTAGCGGTAAACCGCGAGCAATGAACTCATTCGTCAATACGTCGCTGGGCCCGATCGCGATCGGGTATTTGCCCCGCGCAGCAAAGTCGAGCATCTGCCGATCGTCTCTCGGCATCACGATATCTTTCTGCGTCAAGAGTTTGCGCATGAAATCCTTGCCTAGACTCTCGTGGGTATACCACAATGTTGAATTGCCCAAACCCCCGCCGGCGCTGAGGGGATCCTTGAGGGTGATTTTTCCATGCCACTTGGGATCCAGAAGATCTTTCCATGATTTGAAATCGTTGGGGGACACCAGGTTGATATTGTAGATAAACGGCGCCTTGACGTACGAGCTGAAAATCAAATTGTAAGTTTGGGCATCGTCGGAAAACGTCAGCTTGCCACCACGCCATTTGCTTAGGTCCCGGGTGTTAGGTCCAATGAGGACGGGTTTGATCGGCGCGCCTGCTTTTGCCGGCACGAGTGTTTCGAGCGCTGTCGTCGTACCGGTGATGACTACGTCAGTGGTGAATCTCGAGGCCGTAAGCTCGTTGAGTAATTTCGGACCGATCTGATTGCCGGCCATACTCACTAACTCGACGTTAATTTCTGGGTACTTCTTTTGAAAACCCTGGGTGAGCGCATCGCGCGTCTCGCTGCCCTGCGGTCCGATGACCGCAACCACGCCTTCCTTTTTGGCTGCGGCCAAAATCTGCTCCCAGGACGGCGGGGTTTGCGCCGTTGCTGTTCCTGAAACGAGCAACGTAAAGAGCAACAGCGCGAGAGAACTCTTCGCCCTGAGGTCCCGTCCCAGAAATTCGCCACAAAATTCCCGCGCCGCTCTCCCAAAATCTCCCCTACCCCTCCCTTCGACGATGCTCAGGGCATGCTTTTCCAAAGAGGGGTTTAAGATCGTCCAGGAGAAATTCCCCCTTTGAAAAAGGGGGCAAGGGGGATTTGATCGCAATTTCAAGCGCGCCTCATCGACCGAAAGCTTCTTTGAATAACGCGGTGACGTCATCTTTGGTGTCGATCGCCTTTTGCGTATAGGTCTTGATCGATCCCGGTATCGGCACTCTCCACGGCGAATGATCGGTGGGCACGTCCAAGCGCGCGCTGATGTAGCCATTCACCTTGGCAAACCCCTCCTGCCCCTCTTTGGACAGCAGCCAGTTGATGTAAACCTTGGCCGCGTTTTGGTGTGGGGCTCGATTGAAAAATCCCAAGCCGCCGGATCCCGGGCTAACGTCGGACCCTTCCTTGATTTGTCGTGGATCCAGGATCACGACCGGCAAACCGTCCTTCATACGCTCCTCGGCGACGATGTCTGAAACGCCGATCAATATGGAATATTTTTCCCGCGCAATGCCGTCGATCTCCTGCGTGTAGTCTCTCAAGACCGTCGGTTCTTGCTTGGCCAGGGCGCGGATGAAATTCGGACCGAGCTCGGGATGCAGGTAGAAGAATGTAAACGTCGCCTGACCCGGTCCAGCTCTGGTCGGGTCGTCCATCACGATCTTTTTTCTCCATTTGGGGTTTAGCAGATCTTTGTAGGATTTGATTTCCTGCGGCTTGACGACTTTCGGATTGACAAAAAGCGTTCCTCGTTGCGACGGCGTCATCACCAGGAAACGCTTTCCCGGATCGACGAACTCGAGAGCCCCGCCGCGCCATTGCTTGGGGTCTTTGACGTCGGACAAAACGAGCGCAGGCTCCATCGGATCCAACATCCCAGCGGGCAAGAGCACGAGCAAACCGGTGGTGGTGCCGGTGACCGCCACGTCCCAGAGATACTGCCCGGCGCCCCGTTCGGTGGAAAGCCGCGGCCCGATACCGGCCCCTCGGTCTGCGAAATACTCAACCGTAATGCCGTATTTCTTTTGAAACGGCTCCACCAAAACATCGCGCCGGTCGGCGCCGACGGGACCGATGATAGCGACTTTGCCCTCCTTTTTTCCCGCCGCCAAAATTTTCTCCCACTCCTGGGCGAAGCATAATTCACCACTCGCGGCCCAAAGGGCTACGAGCAAAAATATCAGCCAACGCGATCGCGGCAGGATTCTCATCGTTTCACTCTCTTTCTTTGCCTTAGTTCAGGGACTTGCGCCATTTGCTGAGCACTTCACTGCCTGCTCTACCATCATGAGATCCTAGGCAAACTGAACAACCCTCTTCTCAAAGCCGACGGGTTTCCGAAGCTGTCGACTCAACGTCGACTCCCTCTTCCGTCATTCCGGCGCATGCCGGAATCCAGGCATTTGTTTGTATTTTGTACGAAAACGAGCCTGGATGCCGGCCTTCGCCGGCATGACGAACCTTCATTCGCCTCGGGGCGAGGGATTTCGACCATTCTCGAGAAAGACATTAATCTTCGCAGCGATCAGCGGCCGAAAACCTCGTTCAATATCGGAAATAGCTTTTCCTTCTTGTCGATCGCTGCCTGAGTATAGGTCTTGATCGATCCGGGCTGCGGCACGCGCCAGGGCGCGGCATGATCCGTCGGCACATCGAGACGATTACTGATATAGCCCGTGGCGCGCGCATTCATTGTTTGCCCTTCTTTGGAGAGCAGCCAGTTAATATAAATCTTCGCAGCGTTCGGGTGCGGCGCGCGATTGAAGATCGACAGACCGCCGGACGCGGGACTGATGTCCGAGCCTTCTTTCAATTGCCGAATATCGACGATCTCCACCGGCACTCCCTGTTTTGCGCGCTGCTCAGCTAGGCTATCGGAGAACCCGAGTCCGACGGAATAGCGCCCCTGGCCGAGCATGTTGACCTCCTGAGCATAATCCCTGAGCAAGGTAAGGCCTTGACCGGCGATCGCTCGAATAAATTTCACTCCGAGCTCCGGATGGAGAAAAAAGAAAGTGAAAGTCGCCTGGCCTGGACCGGACTTGCGAGGGTCATCTGCGATGATTTTTCCCTTCCACTTGGGATCCAACAGATCTTTATAAGATTTGAATTCTTTCGGGTTGGCCAGAGTCGAATTGACAAACAAGGTACCGCGTTGAAAAGGCGTCATGACCAATAGTTGCCGTCCCGGATCGAGGAATTCTAAAGCGCCATTGCGCCACAACTTGAGATCTTTTACCTCCGGCAGAATAAGATTCGCCTCCAGTGGATCTAAAACCCGCGCCGGTATCAGATTCTCGAGTGTAGTCGTGGTGCCGGTGATCACTGCGTCCCACAGGTAGCGATCCGCCTTACGCTCGGCGCTGAGCCGCGGTAAAATTCCCGCGCCGGAATCAGCATGGTACTCGACGCTGATGCCGTACTTAAAGCCGACAATTGCCGCCTCATCATTTGTTCCTCGAGTTGCACAAAAATCATCTCACTGCATTGCTATCGGAAAAGTTTGCGTGGCTTGCGCAAATTTCCGGATACGCACCACAGAGGCACTGAGGACACAGAGGGAGAGTTGATAATAAAAAAATCTCTGCGTACTCTGCGCCTCCGCGGTAAATCCCGCTTTCCCCGTTTTGGTTGCGGCTTTGCCGCGCTAGGTCAACGTCACCATCACGCATCGGGCGCGTACATCGGCCACAATGGCTCATCGTCGCCGCGCTTGGCGATATAATCGATGGCGTCGTTCACCCTTTCCAATGGAAAAAAACGCGTCGTGACGTGACGTGTATCGATGACGCCGCGGCGGGCCAGTTCGAGCAGTTCGGGAAAGTCGATATAGTGGCGCCCGGTGATGCTGCAAATCTCGATGGAGCGGATCATCAGATAGCGCACCGGAAGATTGAGCGGCTCGGGGTTGGCGCCGATCAGCGCCACGCGGCCGCCGCCTTCCAGATTGCGAATGCATTCAACCAGAGTCTGTACGCCGCCGGGCGATAGATCAGCAACCACGCTGGCGCCTTGTCCGTCGGTCAGCTCCTTTACTTTCTTGGTGATCGATTCGCCTTTGCCGAGAGCGACCGTGGCGACGCGCTTGGGGGCGATGGCGTGAAGCTTTTCGAGCCGGGCCGGGTTGCGGGCGATGGCGATGACGCGCGCCGCGCCCATGGCGAGCGCGGAGAGCACCGTGCCGATGCCGGTGATGCCGGTGGCGCCGTTGACGATGACGGTTTCACCGCTATGCAAGCGCGCGCGCTTCAGCGCGCGATAGCCGACGGTCATCTGCGAGACTTTGCACATTTCGTTGATGTCATCGTCGGGACGGAGCCTAACGACGTTGGTCGCCGGCACGCGGCAGTACTCGGCCCACAACCCTTCCTTGTAGCGCAGGATGCGCTTCGATCCCGCCTCGCCCCACTTGGCGATAAATCCCATCACCCGGTGCGACAGACAAAGATGCTGGCGGTCGGAGCGGCAAAACTTACAATAGCCACAGGTGATCGAACACATCACGACGACGCGGTCGCCGACCCGGACGTTACTCACATCGGGGCCGACTTCGACCACTTCACCGAGTCCGTCATGGCCGATGACCATCGGCAAATACGGTATGGTCGGCACTTCGGAGGTGTACTGCACTGCATCCTCGCGCATGTGCAGATCGCCGTGATTGAGCCCGGCGCGCAACACCCGAATCAGCACCTCGCCTGATTCGATATCGGGAATCGGCACATCGTCAACTCGCAGCAGATCGGTAGATTTGCTGGTTTTTTCAAACCCGTAAATGCGCGCCGCTTTCATTGTGCCCTGCATCGTAACCTCCTTGTCGGATTGGAGTGATGGAGTGCTGGAATACTGCGCCCCGCCTTCCCTCTTTCCATTACTCCATCACTCCAATACTCCATTCTCCCATTCCCCCTCACCCCCATGGCTCAACTGGGATATCGCTCCAGCGTTTTTCACCAATGATCTTTAATGGCTCAATGTGGTCGAGCACTTCCTTTGAAATCGATAGTCGCTCTGCGAACGGTTTGTCTATCGGCTTCGTGCAGTCGAAACCGGCTTTGCAAACTAGCCTCCCGTCTGGAGAGCTGGGATCGAGCGGTGAGCCGGTCATGCCCGGCAGAGTCACCAAGCCGCGATCTGCCTGAAAGCGCGTGGCAAGCGCCAAGAGCACTTCGCGTTCATCGAATATGTCGACGTCTTCATCGAACACGAACGCATGCTTGAGCCCGATGTAAGAAGTCAGAGCCGACACCGCCGCGGTCTTGCCCTGTCCCTCGACGGTCTTACGTATTTGAATATAGACGTGCGCCACGCCGCAACCCGACATCGGCAAATGCACGGCTTTGACCCCGGGCACGGATCGTTGCACCGCGCGAAAAACTTCGCCCTCCTTTGTCAGACTGATGATCCAATGGGTGTGGCCGACCATCACGTCGTCCCAATAGGCATCCTTGCGGTAAGTCACCGCGGTTACTTTGAGCAGCGGACACCAGCGCTGCGGGCCGACGTGGCGCGTGTATTCACCGAACGGCCCCTCGGGCTTGCGTTTGCCTTTGGGCATATATCCTTCGATCACGACTTCAGCATCCGCGGGCACTAAAAATTTATCTCCCAAAGTCTCCGAAGGAACCAAACGCAGCGGCTGACCTAAGGTACCGCCGGCGGTCTCGTAGTGACTCTCTTCGGGGCCGACGTGATTTGCCGCTCCCAACAGCGCCAGTGGATGATGGCCGATCCAGTACGCCGCCGGCGTGTCCTCTCCCGCCTCCTCGCAATAGCGCAGGTTGTGCGCGTTATGCGAATTGGGCGCGAGCCAGACGCGGACCTCGTCGCGGTCGGCCAACCAACCGCGATGCATGGCGGAATTGTCCACGCCGGTATTGCGGTTGAACGTTAGGAAGTGACCTTCGGTGATATAGCGCCCGGGATCCATGCGGTGATGGCGCAGCGCCGGAAAGCGGCGCACGTCAATGCCGGATCCCTTTTCCACGACCTGCTTTACTGGGGCCAGGTCACGCGAGACGACGATCGGTCGTTGGCGTGTTTGCACCCGTTCATAGCAGGCGATGCCGACTTTCTGCACCTCCGTGGCCATGGCGCGCGCCAGGCGCAGTCGGCTGGCCATCAAAAAAGTGGTGAGCGGCATCATCGCGCGCTTGCCATCGACGATGACATTGTGAAAAACCAGCAGCGGAAAGCGGTGCGCCTTTTCCAGCTTCATTGCCAGCGCGGAAATTTCCCACTCAGCATTGAGCGGCTCCTCGATGTGCAGCACTTCATCCGGATACGCTCGCTCGTATTGCTCTATGAAACCATGAAGGTCCGAGCCGAAAGGAGCGCCGGCACTCGACGCAGTCGCGCTTTCAGGTAACGCCATAGATTCGCCTCCTCAATTCAAGCCAAAATTCAAAATCCCAGCGGCAAAATTTTCTAATTTTTAGGTTCTTCGGGCTATTGTGTGGGTAATGTGCTAGGTTCAGTTTGCTTTGTTCACCACGAAGAGCACGAAGGACACGAAGTTTTTGGATAATTAATACTCCGAACTTCGTGCTCTTCGTGTCCTTCGTGGTGAAAAACATCTTCACAGGAAACTCGGAAGAACCAATTTTTAATTTTATATTTTTCATTTCCTCACGTTCTCGTACCGCTTCAAACCGGCGGCGGCAACCTCCCACAACCGGCTCGGCACGATCGGCAGCGCTGCAATGTGAATACCCAGCGGCGCCAGCGCATCTTCGACGGCGCTGGCAATTGCCGCGGGCGCGACCACGGCGCCGCCTTCACCGACTCCCTTGGTCCCGAGCAACGTTAGTGGCGAAGGAGTTTCCAGCCGACCGCCTTCGATATTCGGTAAGTCGGCGGCTGTGGGCTTTAAGTAATCCATGAAACTGGTGGTGAGGAGGTGGTGAGGAGCTGGCCGTTTTCATCGTAGATAAACTCCTCCAGAAGCGCCGCCGCGATACCGTGGGCGGCAGCGCCATGGACCTGCCCTTCGACGATAGCGGGATTGATCTGCCGCCCGCAATCGTGAATGACGACATAGCGCAAAACTTTTATTTCAAAAGTTTCGGGGTCGATATCGACGACCGCGACATGGGCCGCGCTCGCGAAGCCCAGCTGGACGCGCACGCGCTTCTTCTCGTCCGGATGCTTCGCCAGCGGATTGCTGTAATAGTAAAGCGCTTCGAGGCCCGGCTCGCCGTCGGGCTGCTCATCGGCCAGGCTCCAATAAGCGCGGCTGGCAACCTGTGCGACACTCACGGCTTTATCCGGCGCGCCGCGCACAGCGATACGACCATCGCGCAGCTCCAGGTCGTCGATATTGGCTTCGAGTTGCACCGCGGCGCGCTTTAAAAGTTTTTCCCGAACTTTGCGAGCGGCGCCAATCGCCGCCACCGTATCATGACCGTGAAACTTGTTGGAGTAAACGCCCGAGGTCATCACATAAGGATGACTCGCCGAATCAAACGTCGTTGGCACTCTGATTTGCTTCACGTCGAGGGCCAGCTCATCGGCGACGATCTGCGCCAGCGCGGTGGCGTGGCCCTGGCCCGAATCGAGACCGCCGGTAAACACCGTGGCGCTGCCGTCGGTTTCCAATCGGACGCGCGCCGCCTCGCCTTGCCCGCTGAGCAGCTGCGAGCGACCGCTGACGAGCATGCCGTAACTCAGGTTAGAGCCGCCGGGTTCGACCGCGGTCGCGATGCCGATGCCGAGTAGACGGCCGCGCTCCCTGCCCTCGGCCTGCTCGCGCCGGAGCTTTTCGTAATCGACGGCGGCGAGCGCCTTGCGCAGCATCTCCGGATAATCGCCGCTGTCATAGGTTTGGCCGGAGGGCGTGTCGTAGGGAAACTGATCAGGTTGGATGAAGTTGCGAAAACGGATTTCCGCGCGATCGATCTTAAGCTCCCGGGCTACTGTGTCGATCATTCTTTCTACCGAAAAGCACATAAAGGGTTTGCCGATGCCGCGATTGGCGACCACGGGGCAGCGGTTGGTCACGACCGAATAGCCTTCATAGGAAATCGCGCGCAAGCGATAACAGTTGGCGATGTTGCTCAGCATGAGCAAATTGTGGCGCGCGGCGAAATCGATGCCGGCGCCTTCGTTTTCAATGTTGCGGAATTTGATCGCCAGCATCGTTCCGTCGGCTTTAACTGCCGCGCTCATCTCCATGATGCCGTCCGCCGCATGGCCCAGCGCCAACAGGTTCTCGCGCCGGTCTTCGATCCACTTCACCGGCCGGCCCGCCTTTCGCGCCAGCAGCGCCGCGACGATGATAAAAAGCGGCCGCACTTTGTTGCCGAAAGAGCCGCCCATCGGCGGCACGATCATGCGGATCTTCCCCGG
>WNGN01002811.1_pt1 | contig 11698 bp, 13 predicted proteins | sample 5400561 | NCBI WGS metagenome assembly WNGN01 (sample SAMN13153379, study PRJNA577476) | soil metagenome | isolation source: 115 cm soil or saprolite under Garry oak tree replicate 2 | place: USA:California | collected 2016-06-15
AGGGCCCGCAGTTCCTGCACGTGGTGACCAAGAAAGGGCAGGGTTACAAGCTCGCCGAGGCTGACCCCGTCCTCTATCACGGCCCGGGCAAGTTCGATCCCGCCCAGGGCATCAAGAAGGCGAGCGGCGGGAAACCCACTTACACGCAAGTGTTCGGCGAGTGGCTGTGCGACATGGCGCGGCTCGATTCACGGCTTGTCGGAATCACGCCCGCGATGCGGGAGGGATCCGGTCTGGTGCGCTTCTCGGAGGAATTCCCCGACCGGTATTTCGACGTCGGCATCGCGGAGCAGCACGCGGTCACCTTCGCCGCGGGTCTTGCCTGCGAGGGCCTGAAGCCCGTGCTCGCGATCTACTCGACTTTTCTGCAGCGCGGCTACGACCAGCTCATCCATGACGTCTGCATCCAGAATCTTCCGATCGTGTTCGCGCTCGACCGGGCGGGCCTCGTGGGCGGCGACGGGGCCACGCACAACGGCGCCTTCGACCTGACTTATCTGCGCTGCGTTCCCGACATGGTGGTGATGACGCCGAGCGATGAGAACGAATGCCGCCAGATGCTCGCTACGGCGTTTTCGCTCGATCGGCCCGCTGCGGTGCGCTATCCCCGCGGCAGCGGCCCGGGTGCAGGGATCGTGAAGGAAATGAGCCCGCTGCCGCTCGGCAAGGGAGTCGTGCGCCGGCGCAGTGCCGGCGGACGAGGCTCTGTCGCGATTCTCGCCTTCGGCAGCCTGCTCAAGCCCGCGCTCGAGGCGGGTAACGACCTCGATGCAACTGTCGTCGACATGCGCTTCGTGAAGCCGGTGGACGCGGAACTCGCAGCGGAGCTCGCGGGAACGCACGACCTCCTCGTCACCGTCGAAGAGAATGTAATCCTGGGCGGCGCAGGAAGCAGCGTCGCCGAGGCGCTCGCCGCGCGCGCTATCGTCACCCCGCTCCTTCACCTGGGGCTTCCCGACCGCTTCGTCGATCACGGCGACCAGTCGCAGTTGCTCGCTTCCGTGGGCCTGGACAGGGCGGGCATCGTCGCCGCAGTCCGCGCGCGTCTTGAAAAAGCGGGAACGGGACGCATGTTAGAATCGTCCAATCTTGAGCCCATCGTGACCAAAGGCTCCTCCCGATGAACACGCGCGATCCTCTAGCCATCCCCGACGTCCAGGGTTCCGAGGACAAGCGCAAGCTCGCCATCGACCAGGTCGGGATCAAGGCGATCCGCCACCCCATCCGCGTCGCCGAGCGCTCGGGCGAGGTGCAGCACACGGTCGCGACGTTCAACATGTACGTCGGCCTGCCGCACCAGTTCAAGGGCACGCACATGTCGCGCTTCGTCGAGATCCTGAACGCGCACGAGCGCGAGATTTCCGTGGAGACGTTCAGGCTGATGCTGGACGAGATGGTCGAGCGCCTGGAGGCCCAGTCCGGCCACATCGAGATGACGTTTCCTTACTTCGTCAACAAGGCCGCGCCGGTCTCGAAGGTCAAGAGCCTGATGGACTACGAAGTGACTTTCGTCGGGGAGGTCGACAAAGGCGAGAAGTGCTTCAAGATGAAGGTCGCCGTGCCGGTGACGAGCCTCTGCCCGTGCTCCAAGCGCATCTCCGACTACGGCGCGCACAATCAGCGTTCGCATGTCACCGTCACCGCACGCACCAAGGGGTTCGTGTGGATCGAGGAGCTGGTCGATTACGCCGAAAAGCACGCTTCGAGCGAGCTCTACGGGCTGCTCAAGCGGCCTGACGAGAAGTTCGTCACCGAACGCGCCTACGACAACCCCAAGTTCGTCGAAGACATGGTACGTGACATCGCTGCGGAGCTGAACCGCGACAAGCGCATCGAGTGGTACCGGGTGGAGTCCGAGAACTTCGAGTCCATTCACAACCACTCCGCCTACGCGCTCATCGAAAGAGATAAGACGCAGAAGTAGGTTCAGCTAGAACCGCCGGATCAGCACCATCGTCTGGCCCTCGCGCTTCATTTCCATGCGGTTCAGGAAGCTCATGCCGAGCAGCGCGAACGGCATCTGGCTGCCTTCCACCACAGCCGCATCGACGTTGTTGACGACGATGTCGCCGATACGCACCGTGTCCAGCTTCACTCGATAGGCCACCACCGTGCCGTTGGCGGTTCCCATCAACCCGGACTGTCCTTTACGGTAGTCGATTCCGAGCCGGGACGCGTCCGCCGAAGAGAGCGAAATGGACGTGGCGCCCGTGTCGACGAGAAAGCGCACCGCTCCGCCGTTGATCTGCCCATCCACGACGAAATGTCCGCGCGCATCGGCCGTGAGCGTGGCGCTCTGGCTCGAGGAGGCCGGAGCCGGCCCGGCCTGATGCTGTCCGATGCGGAGAGTCTTTTTCTCACCGTCGATGAGCAGCGTCGCCGACTCCCGGTCGGTCGAGATCAAGCTGACGCCTTCGACGGGTTTCTGGCCCACCGAAAGAACCCGCGGCGCGCCGCCGTCGATCACGACCACTGCCTTTCCGGGAAACAAGCCGATCACGCTCACCTCGGCGGTCCAACCGGCAGCCGACGACAGGAAAAGCAGGGACGCTACAATACGAAGCTTGAACACGATGGCCTCATCTCGCACATGAAACCGGTTGCGATTTTTCGCCATAGCCGCACCGAGGGGCCGGGCTATTTTGCCACATTCCTCGACGCGCACCGCATTGCGCAACGGCTCGTCGAGATCGACGCAGGGGAGGAGGTTCCCGCGGATCCGCGCGCGTTCTCGGGGCTCGCATTCATGGGGGGGCCGATGAGCGTGAACGACGTCCTTCCGTGGATACCCGAGGTGCTCGCTCTCGTCAAGAAGGCGGTCGACGCCGATGTCCCGGTGCTCGGTCACTGCCTCGGCGGACAGCTCATCTCGAAGGCGCTCGGTGGCAGGGTGACGCGCAACGGAGTGAAGGAAATCGGCTGGGGCCCGGTTACGATCGAAGACAACGCTTCCGCGCGCAAGTGGTTCGGCGCGACGCGAGAGTTCTCCGGTTTTCACTGGCACGGCGAAACCTTCACCATCCCGCCGAAGGCGACGCGCATCGCCGGGAGTCCGTATTGCGCGAACCAGGCGTTCGCGCTCGGCAAGCACCTCGGCATGCAGTGCCACGTCGAGATGACGCGCGAGCTGATCGGTGCCTGGTGCGAAGACTGGGAAAAGGAGCTCATAGCGAAGGCCGGGCCGTCGGTGCAAACCCCGGAGCAGATGTTCGAGCGGCTCGACGAGCGCGTGCATTCGCTCAACGCGATCGCCGCGAAGCTGTACGAGCGCTGGATCGAAGGACTGAAAATCTAGGAGAGCTTCTCTATGCCGAAGGCCAAAACCGCGAATGGAACCCCGCGTCCCGCTTCGGGACCGGTCACGCTGCTCGTCGGAACGCGCAAGGGCGCGTTTTTCATCCGCTCGGACCGCGCGCGCCGCAGCTGGACTCTGGCAGGTCCCCACTTTCTCGGCAACATCGTCAACCATCTCGTTCTCGATCCGCGCGACGGCAGGACGCTGCTCTGCGCGGTGCGCGCAGGCCACCTCGGGCCGACGGTGTTCCGTTCCACCGATTCAGGCCGCACGTGGAAGGAAGCCGAGCGCCCGCCCGCGTTCCCCAAGGCCGCGGCGGGCGAGAAGGGCCTCGCGGTGGAGCACGTGTTCTGGCTCGCGCCGGGGCATCCTTCGGAGCCCGGCGCATGGTACGCGGGCGTCTCACCGCCGGGATTGTTCCGCTCCGATGACGGCGGGGCCACATGGGAGGGGGTCGCGGGATTCAACGCCAACCCCATGCGCATCGTCTGGATCGGCGGCGAGCAGGAGCAGGGGCCGCCCGGCGGCGCGACGCTGCATTCGATCAACGTCGATCCGCGCGATCCCCGGCACCTCTATATCGGCATTTCGGCCGGCGGCGCGTTCGAGAGCTCGAACCGCGGAGAGACCTGGCGGCCGCTCAACCAAGGCGTCGCGGCCGACTTCCTTCCCGTGAAGGACCCGGAGTACGGCCACGACGTGCACTGCATGCGGCTGCACCCGCTCGCGCCCGACCGCCTGTACCAGCAGAACCACTGCGGGATGTACCGCATCGACCGACCCGTCGAGCGCTGGGAGCGCATCGGCAACGCCATGCCGAAAGCGATCGGCGATATCGGCTTTCCGATCGTGCTGCATCCGCGCGATCCCGACACGCTGTGGGTGTTCCCGATGGACGGCGGCACGGTTTGGCCGCGCGTGAGCCCCGAGGGCAAGCCCGCAGCGTACGTCTCGCGCGACGGCGGCAGGAAGTGGAGCCGCCAGGACAAGGGCCTCCCGGCGAAGCAGGGCTGGTTCACAGTGAAACGCCAGGCTATGTGCGCCGATTCGCGCGACCCGGTCGGCGTGTACTTCGGCACGACGAGCGGCGAGGTCTGGGCGAGCGCGAGCGAAGGCGAGCGCTGGACATCGGTCGCGCGCCACCTGCCCGAGATCTACTCGGTCGAGGCGGCCGGCCGCTGAAATGAACGTCCTCATCCCCTCGCAGCTTCGCGACTACACCGGGGGACGCGCGCACGTGGAAGCGCGCGGAGGGACCCTGGCGGAGCTGCTCGCCGACCTGGAGCGACGCCACCCGGGGATCCGCTTCCGCATGATCGACGAGCAGGATGCGATCCGGCGCCACATCAAGATCTTCGTCAACCAGCACCCGACGCGCGACTTGGGCACGGCGCTCGCCGCGAACGACGAAGTGGTCATCGTCGGCGCGCTGAGCGGCGGTTAATCACGGAAATTCTGAAACTGCAGCGGAATGTCTGTGACCGACTTGCGCACGAGCGCAATCGCGGACTGGAGATCGTCCTTCTTTCCGCCTGAGACGCGCACGGCGGTCCCCTGGATGCTCGCCTGCACCTTCATCTTCGAGTCCTTGAGAAGCTTTACGATGCCCTTCGCCCTCTCCTGCTCGATGCCGACCTTGACTTGGATCGGCTGCTTCACCTTGGTCCCGATCTTCTCGACCGCCTTCGTGTCGAACATCCGCGCGTCCACCCCGCGCTTCGCGCACTTCGTGAGCAGGACGTCGGTCACCTGCTTCAGCTTGAAATCGTCGTCCGCGTAGAGCGTGAGCACCAGCTCGGCCTGCTCGATGCGCGCGTCCGAGCCCTTGAAGTCGAAGCGGTTCGCGATCTCCTTGTTCGCCTGGTCGACCGCGTTCTTCAGCTCGACCTTGTTGACTTCGGAGACGATATCGAAAGAGGGCATTGCACATTGCCGGGTGGATGCGGAATTATACAGACCGCCATTTCCTTTGCAGGGAAAACCCGAACTCCCTTGTAGGGATAACCCTGACAGCAATCTAACAAGGATTCGACCCGAACCGGCACGACAAATAGCAATGATTCCGCATTTCCGCCAAGCGTACACTGATACGCCAGATCAGATGGTTTTTCGGAAGATGGTTTCACGTTAAGCGGCGCGGCGGATCGGGCTGGACTCGGTCCGTGGGGAAAGCTGCTCGACGCGGAGGCGAACCTCCAGAGCAAATAGAGATGAGACGATATTCTGCCGCGACTCTGGCGACTGTCGCGTTAGCGCTTGGGGTGTGGATATTTTTCTACGTGCTCGAACCGGAGATGCCTTTGGATTCCGCCGACATGTTCGTGGTCGTCGCGGGATGTGCAGCGGTCGTGGTAGCCGCAAAATGGACATGGAAGCGCTTACCCAAGAGAAACGGTAGGAGTCGAGAACCATAGCTGAAAAGGGGCGACATCTGGGTGCGAAGGGGTTGGGCTGGGTGGTAACTGGTTGCAACGGATGGGAGGTGGAACATGACCGTCAGGGCTGCTTGGTGGTGTGCCGTCTGGGTTATACAGGTCGTTGCAGGGGCGGGCTGTGCTCAGATGCCCACCCGATTTCCAGGAACACAGATCCCTGATGTGCCGGTCAAGCTCACGGATGTGCCGGTCAAGCTCACGGATGTGCCGGCCAGGCTCACGAATGTGCCGGCCAAGCTACCACCCGAAGCGGTGGATATCTTGGGAGCATTCGCCTTTCAGTGGACGCTGAAGACGAGTGAGGTCACTCGTAACCCTCAAGACCAAGAAGAGCGAATCGGGCGGGTGGTAAACCGACTGACCGGAGCGGCCAAGCAAAACAAAAAATATGCCGAGGTGGCGGGGAAGTTCCAGTGGGAAGTCAAGCTGCTCAAGGATGATCAAAAACCAAACGCCTTTGCCTTTCCCAATGGCAAGATCGGGGTCTATACCGGCCTTTTCCGGGTTACAAAAGACGAGGAGCCCAAGCTCGCCGCCGTCTTAGCGCATGAGATCGTCCATGCCCTTGCCCGACACGTGGCAGAACGGATGGACAAAGAGCTCCAGCGGACCTTGGCCCTCGCTGCGATGAGAGGCGAACTGAAGGAAGCAGGGATCAATTCCGATGCGCGCAGGCGCATTCTGATCGCAATGGGGCTCTCCTCTCAAGTCGCCGACATCCTCCCGTTCAGCCGGATGCATGAGTCCGAGGCGGACCATGAGGGCCTGCTCCTGATGGCACAGGCCGGCTACGACCCCCAAGAGGCAATCGACTTTTGGGAACGGATGGAACGGTTCACCGGGGGGGATCGGACCCCGGAGTTGCTCTCCACGCATCCAAGTTATGAAACACGGAGCAAGCACTTGAAAGAGTGGAAGCCGGAAGCCCAGCGGCATTACAAGCAGTACCGATCCTCGCTCCCAGGCAAAGGGTGAGTGATGAGCGCACTTCGACCTTCTAGTCTCATCCTGGCAACCATGACGCTGGCAGGCTGCCTCGGGCTGGCACCGGGGGTCACGGTGCCTCAAGGAGGGCGCGAAACCGGACGGGCGTTTCTCACCGGGGAACAGCCGGAGGCAAAAGGGTACGGTCTGTACAGCTACTTCTTGTTCGGCGCCCCTCCGACCGAAGCGACCCGCGAACGGTATCTGAATCTGATCCTGGTCTATCTCGAATCCATCCCCCCCGTCGGGAGTTTTAAAGGGTCCCTTGAGCGTTGGGAACTGAACATCGCGTATCTACCCCTCAAGGATTCCCCTCCCCTAGAATTCTCGAAAGGCTGCTCTCAGTTGCCGTGCGGGACCGGCAACGTCGCGTTCGCTCGATGGGTCATGGACCACTACAACTACGCACGGGCCCGAGTTTTGCTGAGGGCCGTCCCAACAGGCGGAACCCATCGGAATGGACCCTATATTGTCTCTTCCCTCAAGCCACTGAGCCTGACCCCAACCCTTTCACCGCCCTATCTCTATCAAGATTTGTCCTCTGTCCCTCCCCGCCTCGTCCTCCTGTGGGTCAAGGAGTTTCTCGATCAGGCCGCCCAAGAGAGTTTTGAAGATTCCCGAAAAGTACAGCAGGTAGCACTCAAACTCAGGCAGTCGATCGCGGTTGCCGCCAAAGGTCTCCCTGAAGTCCTGGAGGCTTTGGATCGGTGGATCGCCTGGGTCCACTGATCTAACGCAAGCCGACAATCCTGCACCGCTGCAGCGGAGCCGGCATGGTCTCGTCCAGCAGGAGTGAAGCGACTGCAAAAAAGCTCGCGGTCGCCATGCGTACTCATCGGCAAGGCAACCAGAACCCTAAAAACGGGAATCCGTGTTACCGTCTTACAGTTGTCATTGCGCCAGCGGGGGGAGGAATAACACCCCCCTGGGTCAGGGGGACAGAGGTGAGAAAGTATACGATCGCACCAATTTTCGGTGCGGCGGTCCAGTTCTTCACGGTGCCAGGCTTGGCGGATACGCATTCCGCCGGCGCGCCCAAGACGATTGCCTCCTCGGCGGACGGCACCAAGCTCGCGGCAGCGGTCAATGGTGGATAGACGTAAACCTCGACCGACAGCCGCGTCACCGACTGTCTATTCCATCATCATGTTTGCGCCCACGTAATGCCGCTCAAGCCCAATTCGCAGCTGCTGGCGGCATTGATCGTCGTCCTGAGCAATCTGGCGCTCGTTCGCACGCTCGGACAAGATGGATTGCGCCTGGCGCTCAGCAGAGTATCCAAGGGTGCACGGGCAATCGTCCACCCGCTCACCTGGTTCAAGGTCGTCAAGGTACTTACGGCGCCCCAGACGCAGCCCGTCGTACGGGCTGCCCCACAGGTAGTGTTGAAATACTTAGGTGGATACTTGGGAACGGATCTGTCTGAAAGTGAGCGCGCGTCGATCTTGATCAATCACTATACGTTCCTCAAGGGTCGCGTCGAACAAGGTTTCTTTCGGAAGATCGTTGACGGAAGACTCGAGTTGTGGAAACACGTAGTCGGCGACCGCCATGTCCGCATCGGCGTAGCCTTTCCAGTTAGGCATCATGACGAGGGCGATCTGTCGCTGATCTTTCAGAGCGATGATATTGATATCTATACCCTCTCCTTTACGATTGGTCCGGGACGCGTTGCGGGTCTGGCTGCAGACCATGCGATCTACATAGCCCGCGTGCAAGGCAAGGGGAGAGGGCTACAGCTGATCAGGAGGGCGACGAAGGACTGCCTGGACATTTCGCCTGCAGCGTTGCTGCTCGCTGCCACTGAAGGAGTCGCCACGGCGCTGGAACTCGGTCACATCGTCGGAATCGGCGCAGACGTGCAGATTTCAGCGAGCGCCGATTCGAGACCCGAAGGACTGGTTCACGGGTACGACGAGTTCTGGTTGGCGTCGGGAGGATTGAAGCTGGATCGCAACATGTACCATCTGGCGGTCCCATTGCCTGAGAAGCCGATCAAAACCATCAAGCGCAATCACCGCTCGCGGGTGCTGCGCAAACGCGCCTTTAAGAAGCTCGTCAAGGAACAGGTCTGCCGCGAGTTTAGCGCCCTTGCTCTGCATCCGCGCGACCACTAGCCTGTCGGGGCGCCGCGAAGGAGAGTAAGGAATGAAAATCGCCAGATCAGTGTCGATCGTGCCGGCAGTCGTTCTGCTGTTGTCGCTTTCATCGGGTTGCGCGACGTACCGGACGATCTCGACAGCCGAGCAAGGAAGCCCGAAGGTGTTCAGCGGCGCGCGCCTCGACGTGAGCGCAATCCTGGGGGACGAGTTCGCGCTGCGAAAATTCAAAGCCGATCCGCCGAGGTATCCGCTGGTCGATCTTCCCTTCAGTATCGCGCTTGATACGGCAATTCTTCCTTTGACGGTTCGCGCGGCAACCGGTGAGTTTCTTTCCAAGTAATCTTCGCTCCGCGTCCAACTCCGTACTCGGCGCGGCTGAAGGGCATGGCGGGGAACCTCAGATCTCCACGATCAGGTCGGGCTTGAACCCGGTCTGTTCGTCCGGATAGCCGCGCGGGTTGCAGATCACCCGCGTGCCGCCCGCGCGGTAGTCGAAAAACGTGTGCGTGTGTCCGTGGACCCACAGCGCGGCGCTCCCCATCGTTTCCCCGAGATCCACAACGAACCCGGGGTTGGCGCGATGACCCACATAGCCGGGCGCGATCGAGCGCGGGTGCGGCGCGAAGTGGGTGATGACGACCGTCTTTCCAGGGAAAGGCGTGGCAAGCGCCCCGACCAGCCAGGCGCGGTGCCGGGCGCAGAGCGCGATCGCGTCCTCCGGCGCGAAAGCCCGGGACCCGCAGCGGATCAATTGATAATCCGGATTGAGCTTTCGCGCGGCTTCGATCACCGCGGAACGCTCGCCCTGCGGCGCGAGCGAGTAATCGGTCCACAGGGTGCAGCCGAGAAAACGAACGCCGTCGAGGACGATTTCGCTGCAATCGAGCAGCTCGACCGCGAGCTTGCGCGCCGCCGCTCCCATGGCCTCCTGCACCGCTTCGAACTCGCCCTCGTAGTACTCATGGTTGCCGGCGAGATAGAGCACGGGGCCGCGGAATGTTTCTCTTGCCCAATCGATTCCGGCCGCGCCGTTACCGATGTCCCCGGCGAGCACGATCGCGTCGGCGTCGCTCGGGGGCGGCACGAAGGGCGCGAATTCCAGGTGAAGGTCGGAATAGACTCGGATTCGCACGTGAAGGCTTGAGGAATAGCCGGGTTTTGACGGATGTTTGCGCCATTATCGCCAAGCCGGGCGCGCACCGCTTGGAATCCGGCGTATGATCGCGCGTCTTCGGGCGAAGCGCGGAGTACCGGAAAGCGCGCGGACACGCCCGGCTCAAGGAGGTTTCATGGCAAAGTGGGTACGCGTTGCCTATCAGGGGCGGGAATACTTCGGCAAGCTCGAGGGCGACACCGTCCGGGTGCACTCGGGCAGCATGTTCGCGGGCCCGGAGGCGACGTCCCAGACAATTCTCCTGGCTGCCGCCAAGCTGCTCACGCCGAGCGTGCCGAGCAAGATCGTCGCGCTGATCGACAACTTTCACGAGCTCGTCGCGAAGCTCGACCACGCGGTCCCCACGGAGCCCCTGTATTTTCTCAAGGGCAGCAACTCGCTCCTTGCGCACGGCGAGTCGATCCGCGCGCCGAAATCCTACAGCGGAAAGGTGGTGTACGAGGGCGAGCTCGGCATCGTCATCGGCAGGCGCACGAGCGGCGTGCTCGCGGGCGACGCTGCACGGCATATTTTCGGCTACACCTGCATCAACGACGTCACCGCGATCGAGATCATCGCGAAGGACCCGGTCTTTGCGCAATGGACGCGCGCGAAGAGCTTCGACACCTTCGGGGTGTTCGGTCCCTGGATCGAGACCGAGGTCGATCCCGGCAAGCTCATCGTGAAAACCATCCTCGACGACCAGGAGCGCCAGAACTATCCGCTTTCGGACATCGTCTTTCCCCCGGAGAAGCTGGTGAGCCTGATTTCCCAGGACATGACGCTCGAGGCCGGCGACGTGATCGCCTGCGGCAGCTCGGTCGGCGTGGGCTCGATGAAACCCGGGAGCACGGTGAGCATCGTGATCGAGGGCGTGGGCACGCTCACCAACAAGTTCGAATAGGAACCGGCTCCGACCGGCGAGAGCACCAGACGGGCGGGCGGGAGGTCAGCGCCGTTTCCGCTTTTGCCGCCCCTTCGCGGCGATGCGCATGCGCAGCGCGTTCAGGCGGATGAATCCGGAGGCGTCGGCCTGGTTGTAGGCGCCGCGGTCGTCCTCGAAGGTCGCGATCCCCGGATCGAAGAGCGAGTCCGCCTTCGAGTCGCGGCCGACGACGGCAACGTTGCCCTTGTAGAGCTTGAGCCGCACGCGGCCGTTCACGCCGAGCTGCGAGGCGTCGATCAGGGTCTGAAGGAGCTTCCGCTCCGGGCTCCACCAGTAGCCGTTGTAGATGAGCGAGGCGTAGCGCGGCATCAGTTCGTCCTTGAGGTGGGCGACCTCGCGGTCCAGGCAGATCGACTCGATCGCCCGGTGCCCTTTCAGCATGATCGAGCCGCCAGGCGTCTCGTAGCAGCCGCGCGACTTCATGCCGACGTAGCGGTTCTCGACCAGATCCAGGCGCCCGATGCCGTGCTTTCCGCCGAGGCGGTTCAGTTCCGCGAGCACCTTTGCGGGGCTCAGCTTTTTCCCGTTTACTGAGACGATGTCGCCTTCCTGGTATTCCAGCTCGGCGTACTCGGCGCGCTTGGGAGCCCTCTCGGGCGACACGGTCCAGCCCCACATGTCCTCCTCGGGCTCGCGCGAGGGGTCCTCGAGGAGGCGCCCCTCGTAAGAAATATGCAGCAGATTGGCGTCCATCGAGTAGGGAGATCCGCCCTTTTTCCTGCCTTCGATCGGGATGCCGTGCTTCTCCGCGTATTCGAGCAGCTTTTCCCGCGAGCCGAGCGC
>WNGN01002814.1_pt1 | contig 11694 bp, 8 predicted proteins | sample 5400561 | NCBI WGS metagenome assembly WNGN01 (sample SAMN13153379, study PRJNA577476) | soil metagenome | isolation source: 115 cm soil or saprolite under Garry oak tree replicate 2 | place: USA:California | collected 2016-06-15
AGAAGTCCTGTCGCAGGGCGCGGCGGGGGCGGCGCCGAATCGGGTGACCGAACGATCTCGGTCTCCGGCAGGATCGGAGCGATCTGTCGGGTCGAGCGAGCCGGTCGTGTGTCACTCGGAGCGGAAGCCGGCGAAGTTTCAGCTGGTGCGGAAGCCGCCGGAGTGCCGCTCGGCACCGGCGCGGGCTGGGTGGCGGCGAGCGATGGCCCAAGCGCCATCACCAGGGCCAGCGCCACCGTTCGCAAGAGACGCCGGCGAGCGCCATCCGGTGACATGGTGACCCTCACTTAGCTGCGCAGCGTCGCGAAGAACCAGTCAGTCATGCCATCCTCCCCTCAGCCTCCGCGCGTGTGACCGCCGTGGATGGCCGGTTGGCCGGCAATTGTGTAGCCGGGCCTGCGGCTCCTCTCAATGGGACCTTCGACCTACTCGCGAGCTTCACCGAATGCAGGCCGCGACGAGCCCTCTCATCGCCGCGACGTCTGGCGGGTGAAGATGCAGGATCTCAGCGCCCGCGCCGAGAATAGGACGAAGGTCCTACACCCGGCCTCGCGATCCTGTGGCAAGCTGGACCACCCCACCAGGAGGCCGCGCCGATGACCGAAGAAGGACGTCGTCTCGAGGCAGCCCGCGATCCCGGCTCACCCTGGAAGAAGTGGGGGCCCTACCTCTCCGAGCGTCAGTGGGGCACCGTGCGCGAGGACTACAGCGATACCGGCAACGCGTGGGACTACTTCAGCCACGACCAGGCCCGCTCCCGCGCCTACCGCTGGGGCGAGGACGGGCTGGCCGGCATCTCGGACGACCGGCAGATACTCTGCTTCGCGCTGGCCCTCTGGAACGGCGTCGATCCCATCGTGAAGGAGCGCGTCTTCGGGCTCACCAACAGCGAGGGCAACCACGGCGAGGACGTCAAGGAGTACTACTTCTACCTCGACAGCACGCCGACGCACTCGTACATGAAGTACCTCTACAAGTACCCGCAGCGGGCATACCCCTACGATCAGATCGTCACGACCAACCGCCACCGCGGCCGGAACGAGCTCGAGTACGAGCTGCTCGACACCGGCGTCTTCGACGAGAACCGCTACTTCGACGTCTTCGTGGAGTACGCCAAGGCGGCGCCGGAGGACATACTGGTCCGCCTCACCCTGGCCAATCGCGGCCCCGAGGCCGCCACGGTGCACGTGCTGCCCACGCTCTGGTTCCGCAACACGTGGTCCTGGGGCGAGGAGGCGCCCAAGCTCGGACTGCGCCGGCTCGCGGGCCCGCGCGGCGTCGCCGTGGTCGGCGCCTCGCATGCTGAGCTCGGCGAGCGCTACCTCTATGGCGACGGCGAGCCGACCCTGCTGTTCACCGAGAACAACACCAACACCGAGCGGATCTTCGGCAAGCCGAACGGGAGCCCCTGGGTCAAGGACGCGGTCGACAACTACCTCGTGCACGGCCGGAAGGACGCCGCGAACCCGGCGCAGCTCGGCACGAAGGTGGCCGCGCACTACCGGGTCACCGTGGCGGCTGGACAGTCCGCCGAGATCAGGCTGCGCCTGTCGGCGGCGGACCTCGCCGCGCTGGCGCCCGGACCGTTCGCGCGCGACTTCGATGCCGTGTTCCACGCGCGCCGCACGGAGGCCGACGAGTTCTACGCGTCCATCACACCGCCGGCGGCGGGCGCGGACGGCGCGCTGGTCCTGCGCCAGGCGCTGGCCGGCATGCTGTGGAGCAAGCAGTTCTACTTCTACGACGTGGGCGCGTGGCTCAAGGAGCACGGCATCGATCCCTATGCCGCGCAGGGGTCGCGGCTTCGGAACGCCAGGTGGTCCCACATGGTGAACGCCGACGTCATCTCGATGCCGGACAAGTGGGAATATCCCTGGTACGCGGCGTGGGATCTGGCCTTCCACACGGTCGCGCTGGACCTCGTCGATCCCGACTTCGCCAAGAACCAGCTGCTCCTGATGCTCGATCACCAGTACCTGCATCCGAGCGGGCAGATTCCCGCCTACGAGTGGAATTTCGGCGACGTGAACCCGCCCGTGCACGCGTGGGCGAGCTGGTTCGTCTACAGCCGCGAGAAGGCGCTGCGCGGTCAGGGCGATCTCGAGTTCCTCAAGTCGATCTTCCAGAAGCTCCTCGTCAACTTCACCTGGTGGGTGAACCGCAAGGATCCGTCCGGCGCGAACGTGTTCGAGGGCGGCTTCCTGGGCCTCGACAACATCGGTGTCTTCGACCGCAGCGCTCCCCTGCCGACCGGCGGACACCTCGAGCAAGCGGACGGAACGGCGTGGATGGCCTTCTACTGCCAGACCATGCTCCAGATCGCCCTCGAGCTGGCGCTGTACGACCCCGTCCGTCAGGAGATGGCGGCGAAGTTCTACGAGCACTTTCTCTGGATCGCCGCCGCAATGGACCGCGTCGGGCCCCACAAGGACGAGCTCTGGGACGAGGAGGACGGCTTCTTCTACGACGTCCTCCGCTTGCCGGGGGATCGGGCCGTTCGGCTGAAGGTCCGGTCGATGGTGGGCCTCCTGGCCCTCTGCGCGTCGACTGTGTTTCCGGCGGACATCGAGCGGCTGACGCTGTTCATGCAGCGAGCCAGAGACTTCACCCGCCGGCATCCGTCCCTGGTGGCCGGCATCGTGTCGCCCACTCGGGTCGGTCACGGCGGCCGGCGATTGCTGGCGCTCCTCGACGACGACAAGCTCCGCAGCGTCTTGCGCTACTTGCTGGACGAGAGCGAGTTCCTGAGCCCGTTCGGCATCCGGGCGCTCTCGCGGCACCATCGCGACCACCCCTACACCTTCTCGGTGGGCCGCGATGTGTATCGCGTCGACTACGAGCCGGCCGAGTCCACCAGCGGGCTCTTCGGCGGCAACTCCAACTGGCGCGGCCCCATCTGGTTCCCGGTGAACGTGCTCATCATCCGCGGGCTCGTGAACCTCTACGCGTTCTACGGCAACGAGTTCACGGTGGAGTGCCCGACCGGCTCGGGTCACCGCATGACGCTCTTCGAGGTGGCCCGCGAGATCGCCGCGCGTCTCACCCGCTGCTTCCTGCGCGACGCCCAGGGCGCGCGCCCCGTGCACGGCACCGCCGGAAAGTTCCAGTCCGATCCGCACTGGCGCGACCTGATTCTCTTCTACGAGTACTTCCACGGCGACAACGGGTCGGGCCTGGGCGCCAGCCACCAGACCGGCTGGACTGGTCTCGTCGCTCCGCTGTTCCACGTCGTGAGCCTCCTGGACCCCGAGAAGCTGCTGGCCGGGCACACCCTGGCCGATGGCATACGGGCCTCGAGCGCGCGGACGAGCTGAGCGATGGCCGGGCCGCGCTATCCCGCGCTCTACCAGATCAACACGCGGGCCTGGCTCCGTGAGCTCGGCGCGACGCTCGGGCGGCCGGCGACGCTCGAGGACGTTTCCGACGCGTCGATCGATCAGCTCGCCGCCGACGGCTTCCACTGGGTGTGGCTGCTCGGCATCTGGCAGACGGGCGACGCCGGGCGTCAGGTCTCGCTGAACCAACCGGAATGGCAAGCGGAGTACCGCGAGCTCCTGCCCGACTTCACCGCCGACGACGTGTGCGGATCGCCGTTCGCCATTCGTGATTACGTCGTCAACCGCGACTTCGGCGGCCCGCGAGCGCTCGAGCGCTTCCGCAAGCGGCTCGCCGACCGCGGCGTCCGGCTCATGCTGGACTTCGTGCCCAATCACACCGCGCTCGACCATCCGTGGGCGCGCGCGCATCCGGAGTTCTACGTGCGCGGCGCCGAGGGCGACCTGGCGCGCGAGCCCTTGAACTACTGCCGCGTCGTCACGGATCGCGGGCCCCTCGTCCTCGCCCACGGGCGCGATCCGTATTTCCCGGGCTGGCCCGACACGCTCCAGGTCAACTACCGCCACGCCGGGCTGCGCCAGGCGATGCTCGGCGTGCTCGAAAGCATCGCGGGTCAGTGCGACGGCGTTCGCTGCGACATGGCGATGCTCGTGCTGCCCGACGTCATCGCCCGCACCTGGGGCGATCGCGCGCTGCCGAGCGACGGGACCCGGCCCACCGACGATCCATTCTGGCCGGCGGCCACCGAGCACGTCCGCCGGCGGCAGCCGGGCTTCCTGTTCATGGCCGAGGCCTACTGGGACCTGGAGTGGACGCTCCAGCAGCAGGGGTTCGACTACACCTACGACAAGCGGCTCTACGATCATCTGCACGCCCAGGACGCGCGCGCGGTTCGCGGCCACCTCACCGCCGACCCGGAGTATCAGCGCCGCTCCGCGCGATTCCTGGAGAACCACGACGAGCCGCGCGCCGCCGCCGCCTTTCCGCCGGCCGTCCACGAGGCGGCCGGCGTGCTCGCCTTCTTCGTGCCGGGCCTCCGCTTCGTCCACGAGGGGCAACGCTCGGGTCGGCGATTGCGAGCCTCCAACCATCTGTGCCGACGGGCGCCGGAGCCCATCGATCAGATCCTGAGCTCGTATTACAGGCGCCTCCTCGCATGCATGCGACGGCCGGAGGTGCGGGACGGCGACTGGACGCTCCTCGACGCGCGGCCCGCGTGGGACGGCAATCCCACCTGGGAGCGCTTCATCGCGTTTTCCTGGGACGGCGGCGGCCGCCGGCTGGTCGGCGCCGTCAACTACGGCCCGACGCAGGGCCAGTGCTACGTGCGCATGCCCCACACGGACCTGGAGGGACACGGGCTGCTGCTGCGCGATCTCATGAACCCGACCACGACGTACGAGCGCCACGGCGACGACCTCGCGGCGCGCGGGCTCTACCTGGACATGCGGGCCTGGGGCTACCACCTCTTCGAGCTGACCGCGCGCGGATGACGGCGCGCAGAGCCGAGGTCGAGTGAGCTCGAGCATCGCGCTCGCGGTCCTGGGGCTCGTCGGCATCGCGCTGTTTCTGTGGCTCACCCTGCCGGTGGTTCTCGGCCTGTTGATCGGCACGCTCATCGCGTTCACGGTCGAGTCGCCCTATCGGCGTCTCGCCGCCCGCTGGGGCCGGCCGGCGCTCGCCGCGGTGGTATGCACCGCCGGCACCGCGATCCTCTTCTTCGTCGCGATGGCGTGCCTCGGCTATCTGCTGGTGAGCCGCGGGGTGGTCATGGCCGGCGCCGCCCAGGTGGCATTCGCGCCCGGCGGCGGGGGCTGGGAGCTCGTGCAGGGGATCGCGCATCGCCTCGGCATCGAAGAGGTCAGCCCCGAGCACATCACGCCCCGGATCGTCGCGGCCGCCGGCGAGATCGCCGCGTCGGTCGCCGAGATCGGCGCCAGGATCGCGAGCGCGTCGTTCCGGATTCTCCTGGCCGGCATCTTCGCGGTCATGGCCACGCACTTCATTCTGCTTCACTGGCGTGCGAGCACCGCCCGGATCGAGGCCCTGCTGCCGCTCGAGCCGCGCCACACGCGCGCCCTGCTCGAGGAATTCCAGCGGGCCGGGCGCAGCGTCCTGCTCGGTACGATCTTCACCGGCCTGGCCCAGGGGCTGCTCGCGGGAATCGGGTACTGGGTCACGGGAGTTCCCCAGGCCGCCTTCTTCGGCGCGCTCACGGCCGTGGCCTCGCTCCTGCCCGCAGTCGGCACGATGCTCGTCTGGGTGCCGGCGGGGTTCTACCTCTTCCTGACCGGACACCCGACGGCGGGCCTGGCCGAGCTGATCTACGGCGCGCTCGTCGTGGTCTTCGTGTCGGACTACGTGATCCGCCCGAGCCTCGTCCGCGACGCGCACGGCACGCCGGCGCTCCTGACGTTCGTGGCCCTGTTCGGGGGCGTGGAGGTCATGGGGCTCGCCGGGCTCATCGTGGGCCCCGTGGTGATGTCGGTCGCCCTCGCGATGCTGCGCATCTACGAGGTCGAGGCGCTGCGGCTCCGGAACAACGCGGCGCCGCCGTCGCACGCGCGGTAGATCCAGTGCCGGTTGCGCTTGAGCCTCGCCGCCGGCGGATGTAGCGTTGGCTCGGGATGAACACGTGATTCTCCCGCTCGCGTCACGGGACACCCGGATTATGGTGGTCGCCCTCGCGCTATCGGTGCTCGTGGCCGCGACGCTGGTCCCGCGCCCGGCGCACGCCCAATCCCAGACCCAGTCGCCCCAGACAACTGCGGCGCCCGTACCCGCCGCCGATACGCCGACGGCGATCCCCGTCGCCGAGGTCACGGGCCGGGCCGACGACGTCAGCGCCTTCCTGCGTTCGCTCGACGAGCAGCTTCCTCCGACCTCGCAGATTTCGAAGATCGAGCAGGAGCTGGGCCCGCTGGACGACAAGCTGGCCGAGCGCGCCGAGCAGACCCGGCGGACCATCGCGTCGGCTCCCGGGCTCGGAACGCTCGACTCGTTCGCCGATTCCTGGCAGTCGAGCCGGGTCGGGCTCGTGAGCTGGATGGCGACCGTCACGGACCGGGCGAACTGGCTCGAGCAGCAACGCACGCAGCTGGCGAAGCTGAGCGCGACGTGGGCGAAGACACGGGCGGAGCTGCGGGCGGCGAAGGTGCCGCCGGAGCTCACGCAGCGGACAGCGGACACCGCCGCCGCGATCGCCGGAGCCCAGGCGAAGCTCGAGGCTCAACGCGGCGCTACCCTGGTGCTTCAGGATCGCGTCGCGCGCGAGCTGACGCGCGCCGACGCCGCCCTGGCCGAGATCGGTCAGGCGCGCCGGCTCGCCGCCGACAGCCTGCTCCACCGGGAGAGCCCGCCGCTCTGGCGTCTGCGCCCTCGCCCCATCGGCGAGATGCCTGCCGCCGTCGCGGCCTCGCTCAGAGAGCAGCTCGCCGGGCTGCGGACCTTCGCGAGCGAGCGGTCCGACCGGATCGCCTTTCACGCCGTGCTGCTGCTGGCGGCCGTCGCGTTCATCCTGTGGGCTCGGCGCCGCGCCCGCAGCCTGACGGCCGCCGAGGGCGTCGCCCGGTCGCTCGCCGTCGTATTCGACCAGCCGGTCGCGGCGGCGCTCGTGCTGGGTATGCTGTCGGCGTTCTGGATCTACGCGGACGAGCCCCGCACGGCCCGGCTCATCGCGGAGATCGGCGCGTTCCCGCCGATGCTGCTCATCCTGCGCCGGCTGGTCGCGCCGCCGATGCGTCCGGTGCTCTACGTCATGGCGGCGCTCTTCCTGGCGGACATCGTCCGGGATCTCGTCGTTCCGCTGTCGTTGTTCGAGCGCGTGCTCTTTCTCCTGGAGATGCTGACGGTGACCGTGATGCTGACCTGGCTCGTCCGGGCGGGGCATGCCGACAACCTGACCGCCTCCAGATCGGGAGCGGCGGTGGGCCGCGTGCGACGAACGCTGCTCGACCTGGCGCTCCTGGGTTGCGTGATCGCCTTCGTAGCCGGCACGATCGGCAACGTGAGCCTGGCGCGGCTGCTCGGGTCGGGCGTCCTGCTGAGCGGATACCTCGCGCTGGTCCTCATCGCCGGCCGGCGGCTCGCGGAAGGGCTCGTCACCTTCGCCCTCCGTGTCCCGCCGCTCACCCACCTTCGCATGGTGCAGCATCACGGCGCGTACCTGGAAGAGCGCGCTTCGACGCTGCTGCGCGCCGGCACGGCCATCGCGTGGACCATCGCCACCCTCGACTACTTGGGCGCGCTCACGCCGGTCATCGCCGGTGCCCGGCGGGCTCTCGCGGCCTCACTCACGCTGGGGGTGTTCAGCATCTCGCTCGGGGACGTCCTGGCGTTCGTCGTCACCCTGTACGTCGCCTCCTTCGTCTCGTCGGTGATCCAGTTCGTCCTCGCGGAGGACGTGTTCCCGCGCCTGAGCCTCCGGGCCGGGCTACCCTACGCGCTCTCGAGCCTGGTCAAGTACACGATCATCTTCGTCGGCTTCCTGCTGGGCCTCTTCGCGCTGGGCGTGAATCTCGACCGGGTCACGGTGCTCGGCGGCGCGCTCGGCGTGGGCGTGGGCTTCGGCCTGCAGAACATCGTCAACAACTTCGTCTCCGGTCTGATCGTCCTCTTCGAGCGGCCGATCCGCGTGGGGGACGCCGTCCAGATCTCGGACGTGCAGGGCGAGGTACGCCGGATCGGCATCCGGGCCACGACCGTGCGCTCGTGGGAGGGCGCCGAGGTCATCGTCCCGAACTCGCAGCTGGTGGCTGATCGGGTCACGAACTGGACGCCCTTCGATCAGCGGAGGCGCATCGAGATCCGCGTGAACGTCGCCTACGGGAGCGCTCCCGACAAGGTGCTGCAGGTGCTCGCCGAAGTGGCGCAGGGCCATCCCGACGTGGTCACGACACCGGCGCCGCTGCCGCTCTTCCTGGGCTTCGGCGACAGCGCGCTCCAGTTCCAGCTCTGGGCGTGGACGAACCGCCTCGACCGCTTCGGCGTGATCAAGAGCGAGCTCGGCATCGCCATCTACGCGGCGTTCCGCGACGCCGGCTTCTCGATCCCCTTCCCCCAGCAGGAAATCCGGCTCCACCCGAACCCGCCCACTCCGCCGCAGTCCTAGGCCGACGAAGAAGTCGGGTTCACGCGGTGCCGGGCGGGGACAGCGGAAGCTAGTTCGACGAGCAGGTGCCGAACATCAGAAATCCGCCGTTGCGCACGAGCGCAACCGCGGACATGGCGCCGGAATCCTCGATGATGGCCACGCTCCAGCTCCCGCCGGACTCCGACCCGGAGATGAGGAGACGGCCGGCGTCGCGGTCGGCCGACGTGATCTTGATCGTGCGGCCCGTCGCGGCGCCGCTGATGAGGCGCTGCCCGACGTCGATGGTGAGGACCGGCGGCAGGTTGATGGTCGCCGCGGTGCCGCGGACGCACACGGACGGGTCGCTGCACACCATCACGGTGGTGATCGCGCACTGCATGGGCTTCGAGCCGTCGTACGGCGGGGCCGCGCTGGCGGCGACCGCCACCGCCATGAGAACGGCCACCAATCCGATGCGCGTCACGAGCATCCGTCTCGCACGGTAGTCGCGATGACGGCCGCGCGGCCATGGGACCTTGGTCGCATCGCCGCGCGTCACCATACGCGAAGACCCGGCGTGTTCAACGGCGTCGTGGTGACGAGCCGCACGAGCGTCGGTCCGTACGCGATCACGATGAGGACCGCCGAGGCGACGAGCCAGGGGCGCCAGCGATCCAGGAACGCCGGAGCGTGATCCGGTCCGGAGAGCGCGTCCGCGAACTCGGGAGCGGGCTGCGGCGCCCGGCGTGACACGGTCACCGTGAGCACCAGGTTGAGGAAATAGAGCAGCGCGCTCAGGAACACGATGGCGCCGCCGATCCCGACCAGCGGCAGGAGCGACTTCCATTGCGGCTGCATGTACGACACGTGGCCGATCATGGTCCGGCGCGGCATGCCGCGGAGCCCGAGCTCGTGGAGCGTCGGCGAGAAGATCAGCATTCCCCCGAACCACAGCCAGACCTGGACGAGCGCGAGCGAGCGGCTCCACAGCGCGCGCCCGGCGAGGTGCGGAACCAGCCAGTAGCTGATCCCCATGAACGTCAGCGTGACCGCCGTGCCGACCGTGAGGTGCAGGTGGCCGACGATGTAGGCCGTGTTGTGCACGACCATGTTCACGTTGAACGAGGCGTTGATGAGGCCGCCGACCCCGCCGAAGGCGAAGAGCACCATCGCCAGCACCTGCGCCGCCAGCGAGGGATCGGACCAGGGCAGCCGGCCGAACCAGTTGACCCAGCCGGTGGCGCCGCGCGCGCGGCCCCCGGTCTCGAGCGAGGCGACGACGTTGAAGAACGTGAGCAGGCTCGGGAAGAAGACCGCGAACGTGAACAGGGCGTGCAGGAGCTTCCATCCCTGGTGGATCCCGGGATCCGTGTACTGGTGATGGATGCCGATGGGCGTCGACAGCACCAGGAACAGCATGAACGAGGTGCGGGCCATCGGGTCGCTGAAGAGCTTGCCGCCGGCCTGCCGCGGCACCAGCGTGTACCACGAGATGTACGCGGGCAGGAGCCAGAAGTACACGATCGGATGACCGGTGAACCAGAAGAGCGTCCGCGCAAGCAGCGCGTCGGTCCCGCCCACCAGCCCGAGCGACCACGGGAGGAGCATGAACAGCATCTCCGCCGCGAGGCCCAGCGACGCGATGCTCCACATCGCGAACGTGACGAGCGACATGAACGCCGCCAGCGGCGTCGGCACGCCGGCGTTCCGTGCGCGCCAGGCGCGCCAGCTCACCACCAGGTTCAGCGTGACCAGCCACGTCCCGGCGACCACCAGCGTGAGCCCGAGATAGAAGGCCCAGTGCGCCTTGAGCGGCGGGTAGAAGGTGAACATCACGGTCGCCGCGTTGCCGACGAGCGGAATCGCCGCCAGCACGAGGCCGACCGCCATGATCCAGAACGTCCACCACGCGAGCCGCGGGCAGGCCAGCGGCGCGCCGAGCGCGCGGCTGAAGATGAACGGCACGAATCCGCAGATGAAGAACGTCGTGAACACCAGGGCATTCAACACGCCGTGCATCGACACGCTGTGATAGTGCGAGCGGACGAACGGCGCCAGCGACGGGTAGATCTCGACGCCCGCGTATTCGAGCGCCTGAAAGATGCCGGTCGTCACGCCGCCGAAGAGCGCGACCAGCGCGACGATGAGGTTGGCGGCGGCCAGGCGGCGCTCCAGCCCGGTCATCGCTTCGCCTCCACGATGATCTTGCCGGCCATCGTGTGGTGGGCCACGCCGCAGTACTCGTGGCAGATGATGGGATACTCGCCGGGCGTGTTGAAGCGCGCCTGGGCGTGGGAAATCTGCCCGGGCAGCAGCATCACGTTGACGTTGTGGCGGGGCACCAGGAGCCCGTGCACGAGGTCCCTGCTGGTCGCCCAGAAGTGGACCGTCGAGCCCGCAGGGACGCGAATCTCGTTGGGAGCGAACGACCAGATCTGCCCCGTGAGCCGGACCTCGTACTGCCCGGGCGCGATCTCGGTCACGCCGGGTTCCTTGAAGAGCGGGTGCTCGGCCACCTTCGTCGAGTCGACGCGCCCGCGATCACCGACCACGGTGATGCCGGCGCCGAGCGCCGTCACCGCCAGCGCGGTGAGCATGCTGACCGGCAGCGCGATGCTCGGCAGGATCCAGGCGAGCTCCCACAGGTACACCGTCGACGGTCGACGCGCGGCCATGGGTCAGCTCCTCCAGATCCGCAGATAGGTATTGGTCCAGAACACGGCGAGCACGAGCAGGTAGATGAGGATGAAGAGGAGCGCGCCCCACGGCCGGGGCTCGTCGTCGTGCACCGGGTCGTCCACGGTCGTCCTCCTTCCGGCTCCGGCAACTCTACCAGGGTACGCCGCGCCTCAGCCGCCGGATTTCGGGCCCCCGCCCGGGCCGACCTGCTCGCCCATGGACAGCGCCACGAGCCGGGCCACGGTGATGGCGATGTAGAGCTGCCCGCTCACCGCGGCCAGCGCGGCCAGCGTTCCGGCGAGCGCGGTCACCGGCGTCACGTCGCCGTAGCCGAGCGTCGCGAGCGTCACGAACGAGAAGTAGCGGTAGCGCAGCGGGCCCGGCGCCGTCCATGCGGTGTCGGCGGGAAAGCGCAAGCAGCCGGGCGACACGCCGTCGAGCGTCTCGAAGCGCTTCGCCCACGCGCGCCCGATCAGGATGTACACGCAGATCGCGCCGAGGATACGATCGCCCACCGGCCGGTGCGGGCGCATGACGGCGGTATACACGAGCCAGACGACGAGGCCGGCGAAGATGCCCACGACCGTGCCCGCCATCAGCGGCACGTG
>WNGN01029147.1_pt1 | contig 11694 bp, 10 predicted proteins | sample 5400561 | NCBI WGS metagenome assembly WNGN01 (sample SAMN13153379, study PRJNA577476) | soil metagenome | isolation source: 115 cm soil or saprolite under Garry oak tree replicate 2 | place: USA:California | collected 2016-06-15
GGTAAGAAAGACGCCGACGAGGAGGAAGAAGAGGAAGAGCGACCAGAAACCAAGGTTGATATTCTGGACGACCCGGTGCGGATGTATCTCAAGCAGATGGGCCAGGTGCCGCTCCTGAGCCGGGAACAGGAAGTCGAAATATCCAAACGGATCGAAGAAGCCGAGGGGATGGTGCAAAAGCACATTAGTCGCTTTGGCTTCGTTGCGCGCGCCCATCTGGACCTTGCCCAAAAGCTGCTCGAGGGCCGGGAACGATTTGACCGAGTGATTCTCGACAAAAAAATCGAGAGCCGGGAAAGATATATAAAGAACCTCCCGCGTCTTTGCAGACAGGTGGAACAATTAAGCGCCTCGATTAGCCGGCAATTTTGCGATCTTATGCGCAACTCTTCGAAGAAACGTTCCCAAAAGTTCAGGGCCTTGCAAAGAACCATGAGTTCGCTGCAGCGGATTTATCCGCATTTTTTTCTCAAGCAGAGGGTCACGGAGGAATTTGTGCACCTGGCGGACGACGCGCATCACACGTCGCTTTACCTTCAAACCGAGATTGCCAAAAATCCTCGCAGTCAAAAAAGGCGGCTGCAACTTCAGAACAAGATGCGCGAGTTAGAAAAGGGCCTTTGGTTTTCGCTTTCTGACTATGCAGAAGAGTATCGGACACTGAAGGGCTGGTTGCGTCAGGCGTTCAAGGCCAAAACCGAAATGGTTGAAGCCAATCTCCGTCTGGTTATTTCCATCGCAAAAAAGTATACCAATCGCGGCCTGTCGTTTCTCGACCTGATCCAGGAAGGGAATATGGGATTAATGAAGGCGGTCGAGAAATTCGAATATCGGCGGGGCTACAAATTTTCCACTTACGCGACGTGGTGGATTCGGCAAGCCATCACCCGCTCCATCGCCGACCAGGCTCGCACGATTCGAATTCCCGTGCACATGATTGAGACCATTAACAAGCTCATGCGTGTACAAAAACAGCTGGTGCAGGAATACGGGCGAGAACCGTCGCCTGAAGAAGTCGCGGAAGAAGTGCTCCTGCCAGTGCTTAAGATGGCGCAGCAACCAATCTCGCTCCAGTCCCCGGTAGGCGAGAGCGAAGAAACAAATTTCGGCGACTTCATCGAGGACAGAGGCGCGGAAAATCCGAGCGATATGACGGCCATTGCCTTACTGAAGGAAAAAATCAAGGACGTGCTGGAGACGTTGACCGATCGAGAGCGACAAGTGCTCGAACAACGATTTGGGCTGGTCGATGGATACAGCCGAACCTTGGAAGAAGTAGGCCGGCAGTTCCAAGTTACTCGCGAGCGCATTCGCCAGATTGAAGCAAAGGCGTTGCGCAAAATGCGGCATCCAACCCGTATTCGACAACTGGAGGGATTCCTGGAAGCGCCCGGCTTGTAAATATCGATGTTGTCACCCATTCGAGCGCAACTTCCACCTCTGTAAATAGTTCAATTGACTGGAGACTATGGAACGTCAAGATGACAACGAGTTGTGGGATATTTTGGGCCGCGCTCCCGAGCCCACGCTCTCGCCATTCTTCGCCCGGAATGTGCTGAGAAAGATCCGCCAGGAAGCGACCGGTTTCGGCCGGGCGCGGTACTGGTTTAGCCTGCGAAGACTTGTTGCAGCATCCGCTGTGGCAGTCGTCGTGGTCGGCATGGCTATCGCCACGCATCATCCAGTCTCACAGAGAGCGTCTGCAAATGATTCAGACGTGGTGGCTAAAATCGATCCACAGGATTATGACGTCGTGGCTGATCTGGATGAATTGATCGCTTGGGATGAAAACACCGTGTGGGAAGAAAAGCCGACTTTGTAAATTAGCCGTTGCTCTGTCGGTTTTCGCTTTATCCTGCGCTGCCGCGCAAGGGCAACCGCAAGGACAACCACATCGACCCATGGGTCGGCCAGCCAGCGGAGCTCCTCACGGCCCGCCATCAGGCTCGAGCATACGCGAGCGGTGGCAGGCACTTCCTCCAGAAGCTCGGCAAAATTTCCAGCGCAACGCCGAGCGCTGGATGCGGATGAGTCCGGAGGAGCGCAACGTCATGCGGCAGCGAGAGAATCTGCGCCGTGAGACCATCAAACGGGAGACTGAAGCGGCGGTTCGGGACTCCGGCCTCCATCTGAGTCCTCAGGAACGCGCTCAATTCGAATCCCGCTACATTCAGGAACGCCGAAAAGTGGAACAAACTCTGCGACAGCAAATCGAAGTGGAACGGCAAAAAGAACTTCCGTCGCTAATTCAGCAATTGAAAAAAGAGTTCCAAATTGATCAGCCTGCCAGGACCCCCGCGACCAAGGCGGCGGAGTCGCCTAATTCAAAAAGGTAGATCTTCTTTTGCGCATGGCCTGACCGGGAAGGGGATTTCGCCCCTAAAGAAATGTTGCTGGCTCGAAATTGCTTTCGAGCCAGCTCAGTCTGGATCCGGATTTTAGATCCTACGTCACCTTAGTACCGGTGATAGTGATGGTGACGATGGTGGCGGTAATAATACCGGTGCCCGCCGTACCAATAGTAAGGCCGGTAGTAGCTATAGTACGGATAGGGCCGGTAGTAGCGGTACGGATAGTAATAGCCATATGGGTAATATCCATAATAGCCAGGTCCGATCCCTATTCCGACCGCAACGCCAGCGTCAGAACGCTGCGCGGGAACGAAAGCCAGTATCCCGGCCACCAATCCAATTAAGAGAAGTTTTTTCATTGTTTTACCTCCCAATAATTAAACAGGAGCCACAAGGGAAAGTTTTCCGATTTATTCGGGTGGAAGCGCTTCGGGATACCCCGTAATGCAAACACTTTGTCCAATCTTTCGATATGAAACGCAGCGGAGGCGCAACGCATCCGCAGTGTTTTCGGCGCCTCGGCCCGGGAACGCGATCACTGGTCCTCCGCTCAAGCTTGGACCCAGGTAGAGTTGCACTTTATCAATGAGACGCGCATCGAGCGCCTGGCCGAGCACTTCGCCGCCGCCCTCAATCAGCACGCTGGTGATACCTCGTTTGCCCAGATTTTTCAGCACGGTAGCCAGAGATTTATCGCGATAAATCAGCGTTCGTGACGCGAATCGGTCGGAAAAAAAGCAGGCGCGCCGTGGAAGCTTGCCTGAACGGGTCAGCACCACGCGCCACGGTTGTCGCACCCAGCGCACACCGCGTACGGTTAAGCGCGGATTGTCTGCTCGTACCGTCTCCGCCCCAACGAGAATTGCATCCACACCAGCGCGAAGCCTACGTGCGTGACGGCGGGCGGAAGGATCCGTGATCCAGCGAGGCTCGCCGTCAGGCCGCGTCAAGCGACCATCAAGCGACATTCCGCACTTCGCGATCACAAAAGGGCGCCCGCAAACAATCCACTTGTTGAAAGCTTCGTTGATCCGTGAGCATTCATCAGCCAAAATGCCTTCTCGCACTTTAACCCCTGCATTGCGCAATTGCACGATGCCTTTGCCGGAGTGGCGCGGATTTACGTCAAACGCGCCGACTACTACGTTTTTGATTCCAGCCTTGATTATCGCATCTGTGCATGGAGCAGTGCGCCCTGCTGTGGAGCACGGTTCCAGAGTAACGTACAGTGTGGCGCGAGCAGGCACGCGCGCGCCGAAATCGCGGAGGCACTCAATCTCAGCGTGATCGCGACCCACTTTCCGATGATGCCCTTTCGCCACCATTCGATTGTCGATGACCACAACCGCCCCGACCGCTGGATTTGGGCTGGTCTGGCCAAGCGCTTTTTTTGCCTCGTTCAGCGCAGCGCGCATGAATTCTTCGTCTCGCCGAGTCGTCATCGCCTTAAGAGATCAATAATTGTTCTCGCCTGTCGAGGCAACGCGCGTTCACCGATGCGACTGATTAATCGCTGTTGATTGAACCTGGGCCTCACAGTACTCCGCGAGTACAACTGAGCTCAAATCCGTGCCTGGAGGGATTCGAACCCCCAACCTTCTGATCCGAAGTCAGAAGCTCTATCCGGTTGAGCTACAGGCACTGTTAACACAGGTAATTGGTAAGACGTGAGAAGCGGATACCGAGCGCAGGAACTTCTCACTAATCACCTCTCACTTCTCACCCTTTACGAAAAAGGGTGGCCGACGGGACTCGAACCCGCAACAACCAGAACCACAATCTGGGGCTCTACCATTGAGCTACGGCCACCATCATTGGCGGGAAAACAAGATCTTAAAATTCGAATCTCTTTTTGCAAACAAAGGACTGGACTTTTCGCGGTCGTTCCACTAATTCTCGACGCCGGTGGAACAAGAATCTGCCTGCAGCTGGCTTCTTGTGGCATCTCGCCATCGCATGAGGCGAGGTGGTGCGGCTTTGCTCGCTCTCGTCCTTTTCCTTGGAGCTACGGACGTTCTTGTGGGGCAGCAGGACGATCCGAGCGAAATTTTTCTTAAGCAGCAGGATGATCCGAGCGAAATTTTTCTTAAGGCGTATCTCTCCGCGCAACAGGGCGAAAAGCTGGAACATGAAAACCGGTTCAACACGGCTTTGGCTAAATATCGATTTGCTGGAAGCCTGATCGCGCAGTTGCGCAGGTCGCATCCCGGTTGGCAGCCAGCGATCGTGGAATATCGTGGCCGAAAGATCAGCGAAGGAATCTTGCGCACCGAAGAGAGGATGACGAAGCAAAATGCGCTAAGCGCCAGTGCAAATCCGTTGCCCGAAGTTGCCCCTTCGCTGCCGGAGAGCGCGGATTGGTCCGAGCCGGGGCCTGACGTTGTGGCCCCGCAATCGGACGGGACTGTCACCCAGGAGTCGCGCGATGCCGCGATCAACGAGGCAACAAAAAAATTGCGCGCCAAAGCCGACCAATTGCAAACCGCGCTCGACAAAGCGCACAGTGATCTCGAAAGCGCACAGAAAGAAAAGGAAACCGTCAACACGCGTCTAGATGAGACAAATTCCAAGCTTGAAAAAGCACAAGACGACCTCGACAAAGCAAGAAAATCAGAACGTCAGGCGCGCGATCAACTCGTACAGACCCAGGAATCATTAAGAGCGATCCAGGCTTCGCAGGAAAATAGCGCCCGGGAGGAGCAGCAATTGCGCTCGGAGATTGCCCACCTGAAAGACGCCGTTGCCGCTGCGGATGACTCGCGTGTGGCAGCGGAAAAGCAAAGAGACGATACTCGGGCGAAATTTGCAGAGGCAAACGAGCAAATCACCGCGTTTGAGCACCAGCGCGATGAAGCATTCGCCCAATTGAGGCTCGTGCAAGGATCCGAACAGGGCGTCCGGTTGCTCTTGGCCGAGAAAGAGGATGTGCAACAAAAGTTGGCAAACGCGGAGGAAAAGGTACGAAACCTCGGCGAGAGCGATCCGGTGAACGCGAAGACATTTGCCGAGATGAACGAGCAAATTGCGAAGCTCCAAGAGCAGCTGAGCGAAAGCCAGAAGAGGAACGACTATTTGACCGCGCGAGCTGCGGAGCTTGCCGTTCAGTTGGATGACGCAGGCACAGAGCTTCAAGTTGCAAAGCTCGCCGGCGCAAACAGCGAGGAGTCCGACCAGCTCGCAAGGGAAAACGAGCTCCTCCGAAACATTGTCGTGCGTGAGCGACAGGAAGAAGCGCGTCGGGACGAGACAAGGAAGCTGCTCGTAGCAGAGCTGGATAGATTGAAAATCAGATCGGAGACGTTAAACAAACAAGTCGAATTTCTCGCGCAGCCGCTGACAAAATTGAACAGCGAAGAGCTCGCTTTGCTGCGGCAGCCCGTGGTCTCAGTTTCATACGAGCGCGCCGGCTTATTCAAAGCGAGCTTTGTGTTTGAAAAAAAATCGACGGCAAATTCAACCAGCACTGCGAAAGCGGATGCAAGGTCGGACGGTGAGAGCGATGCAAGACCAAACAGGTCCGATCCGTCCAAAACCGACCTGCAACCGAAAGTGCAGGGTCTTGTCCGCTCGGCCGGAAAGAATTTTCAGCAGGGCAACTATAAAGCGGCAGAGAAGCAATATCAGCAAATCCTGGCCGAAGATCCAAACAACCTTGACGCGCTTTCCAACCTTGGGGTCGTTTATGTCCGGAGCGGCAACCTGCGCTCCGCGGAGTCCACGCTGGAAAAAGCCGTGGCCATCGCGCCGGACAACGATTTTCTGCTCACCACGCTGGGTGTTGTTCAGTATCGGCAATCGAAATTTGACGAGGCGATTGTGCAATTAACGAAAGCGATCACGATCAACCCGAAAAGCGCTACCGCTCATAACTATCTCGGTATTGCCGCCAGCCAGAAAGGGCGACAGAAAGAGGCAGAGAAGGAGATCCTTCAGGCTATCGCCAACAATCCTGACGACGCCGATGCGCATTTTAATCTCGCCGTCATTCTCATCACCACGCAGCCGGGCTCGAAAGAACTCGCCAGAGAGCATTATGCCCGGGCCACTGCCCTCGGCATAGAACCAAGCCCGCCCCTCGAAAAATTGTTGCAGTGATCACAGAGCGAAGGTCGAACTGTCCGATCGAGTCAGAGCAAAGCTAACCCAACACTGGTTGTGCGCTTACTTCGCGCTTTCTTCGTGGCGATTTTCACCGCACTGATCGGGTGTGTTCTTGCGTTCTTTGTTGGCGATTATTTAACGCAGCTCGCGCATGTGCCTGAGATGGAAGGCCAGCGCGGTATGACCATCGTTTTTCTATGCGCGCCTCTTGGGATTCTCGCGGGCCTGGTAATCGGAACCATTTCGTCCGTCCTCGTTCGGCGACAAGGCCTCGGCGGATTTTTCATCGCACAGGGTTGGTCGCTTCTGATTGTTTGCGGCCTTGCCGGTTTGTTAGTCGGCGTTCCGTATCTGCTCTCGGACAAACCGCCGCGCATCGGTGGCAAGGACCTCTCGCTTGAATTCGAGTTGCGCGTTCCGCCGCAGTTTTCAATTCCCGACACGCCGAGCGGTGACAGTGTTCGTGTGAGCCTCTACAGTGGCAACCGCGAAACTACGGATGCGTTTATCGACTGGGCATCGATCAAGCGAGCGCCCGAGGGCACAATCATTCCCGGCCGCGTTCACTTACTCGCCCATAATCCAGCACGTTCGCTCTTTGCTGTAGTTGGAAACGATCCAATGGCCGGCCAATTCATTACGCTGAAGTTGCCGTCCAACCCCGACCCCGAAGATGAGCAATGGTCCGACTGGACCACCGCCACCCAACTCGCTAGTCTGGGACCAATCCCGGAAGCGGCGCGATTCAGCGCACGCTACCGCGTTCAACCGGTTGAGCCTTGAGCATTCAGCATTGGACGTTAGACGTTAAGCGCGAAGCATTTCTCCTGATGCAGCCGTTTCTCACTGCTAACTGGCGTTACCTTGTGATGCTGAATTATGTCGTCGATCCTCGGCTGATCACGCCGTTCGTTCCAGCTGGCACAGAGATCGATTTCGACAACGGTGAGACTTTTCTCAGTGTCGTTGGGTTTCTCTTTCTCGACACGCGTCTCCTCGGGCTTCCCGTTCCACTGCACCGCGATTTCGAAGAAGTGAATTTGCGCTTCTACGTGCGGAGAAAATCGGCGGGTACATGGCGGCGCGGCGTGGTTTTCATCCGGGAACTTGTGCCGCGTCGCGCAATCGCTCTCATGGCGCGCGCATTATACGGAGAAAATTATATCGCCGTCCCCATGAAACACGAAATCGAACACGTGGAAGCAAATCTGAAAGTGGAATACTCGTGGCGACGCGGCCGCAAATGGGAATCACTCAAAATGTCGGCGACTGGCGAGCCGGAACGGATTCCAGCGGGAACCCACGCCGAATTCATCACTGAACATTACTGGGGTTACACTTCTCTTCGCAACGGCTGTGGCGAATATCGAGTCGAGCATCCTCGATGGAAAATTTGGAACGCGGCCAGCTTCGAATTCAACGCAAACATCGCAACTCTCTACGGCAAACAATTCGCTGAGACATTAAATCAGCCAACGCGTTCCGCATTCATTGCTGACGGCTCACCGATTACAATCCACCGCCGCGAGATTCTTCTGTAGCGGTGGTCTGCTTGGGGCGCCGTAGCCTTGGCGTAGGAGACTGACCGCCGAAATCACGCTTTCGCCAGCAATTGCCGCAGCACGAATGGCAGAATCCCGCCATGCCTGTAGTAATCGATCTCGATCGGCGTATCGATTCGAAGCTTTACTGGCACCGCTCGCTTTTGCCCGCCCGCCGTACCGACAATCCGGTGATCGAAAAAATTTCCGAGCCGTCGAGCCCGAGCGATTGCGCAGTGACTCCATCGGGAAATTGCAAGGGCAATACGCCCATGCCGACAAGATTCGACCGATGAATCCGTTCAAAACTCGCGGCGATTACCGCCTTCACGCCTAACAACCGTGTTCCCTTTGCGGCCCAATCGCGCGATGAGCCGCTGCCGTACTCGTGGCCGGCGAGAATAACCAGCGGAGTCTTCGTCTCCGCGTATTTCATTGCTGCGTCGAAGATCGGCATCTGCTCGCCATCGTCATTCTTTGAACCGCCAGTCCGGCTCGGACCGAAATATTTCGTCACGCCGCCTTCCGTTCCGGGCACCATTAAGTTCTTAATCCGCACGTTCGCGAACGTCCCGCGCGTCATCACCAGATCGTCGCCGCGCCGGCTGCCGTAGCTGTTAAAATCTCGGGACTGAATGCCGCGCGACATTAAATATCTTCCGGCTGGCGAGGTTTCTTTGATTGCGCCCGCAGGCGAAATGTGGTCGGTCGTTACTGAGTCGCCGAAAATCCCAAGCGCGCGCGCCCCGCGGATTTCTTCGATGTGGCCAGGCTCCATCGAAAAATTTTGAAAGAACGGCGGCTCATGAATGTAATCGCTCTTCTCGTCCCACTGATAAACGTCGCCCGTGCTGGATGGAATCTCGTTCCATTTCGGATTCTGGTTCGCAAAATCGCGATAAAGTTTGCGGAACGTTTCCGGTGCGAGCGCGGATTGCATGACGTGCCGGATTTCGCTGAGAGTCGGCCACAGATCGCGAAGGAAAGTTTCTTTACCGTCCTTGTCCTTGGCAAGCGGGTCGCGGGAAAGATCAATGTGAACTCGGCCCGCCAGGGCGAACGCGACCACCAGCGGCGGCGACATCAGAAAATTCGCCTTGATATGCTGATGCACGCGTGCTTCGAAATTCCGATTTCCAGAAAGAACCGAAGCTGCAACCAAATCGTATTCGTGGATCGCTTTCTCGATGTTTGGATGCAGTGGACCGGAGTTGCCGATGCAAGTCGTGCAGCCGTAACCGACGAGGTTAAACCCGAGTTGGTCGAGATATTCTTGCAGTCCGGTTTTCGCCAGATAATCGGAAACCACGCGCGAGCCCGGCGCGAGCGAGGTTTTCACTGCAGGATCCACGCGCAGTCCGCGCTCCACCGCCTTTTTTGCGAGAAGGCCGGCCGCGATCATCACGCTCGGATTGCTAGTGTTTGTGCAACTTGTGATTGCTGCGATCAAAACGCTGCCGTGGCCAATGTGCGTACGTCCTTGTGCAAAGACCTCCCTCGATTCGGCCTCGATTTCTGTCCCCGGATCGGGCGTTGGCCTGTTAGCCACCATTTCGATTTTGTTGAGTTCGTCCCCAGGGTTGATTCCCTGGTCTTCTTTCTTGTCGGTTGAAAACATCTCCCCGTTACGTGGCGCGCTGCCGTTCAATTCCACGGGATGTTTTTCACGGAGATCGACATTCTGTTTTCCATATCCCCCATCACGTACGGGTTTTTCGAGCAATTCGCGAAATGTTTTGCCGAGCTCCGGCAAATTGATCCGGTCCTGCGGTCGTTTCGGTCCCGCGACGCTCGGCTGCACCTCCGCCAGATCCAAATCGATATCGACACTGTAATCAATCTCGCCCCTGAGCGGCATGCCGAACATTTTCTGCGCGCGAAAATAATTTTCGAACGCAAGGCATTGTTCGTCGCTACGCCCCGTGGCTCGCAGGTAGTCCACCGATTCTTGATCAATTGGAAAATATCCCATCGTCGCGCCGTATTCCGGCGACATGTTTCCGATCGTCGCCCGATCAGGAACCGGCAGCGACGCCGCGCCTTCGCCGTAAAATTCGACAAATTTGCCGACGACTTTTTGCGCACGCAGCAGCTGGGTAATGTGCAGGACGAGATCGGTCGCGGTGACGCCTTCGCGCAACTGGCCGCTCATGTGCACGCCCACCACTTCGGGCGTGAGAAAGTAAACCGGCTGCCCAAGCATTCCGGCTTCCGCTTCAATTCCACCCACGCCCCAGCCAACAACACCGAGCCCGTTGATCATCGTCGTGTGCGAATCTGTGCCGACCAGAGTATCGGGAAAGAAAATCTCCGACCTCTGACCTCGGACTTCTGACGTCTGGCTCAGCACTCCCTTCGCGAGATATTCGAGATTCACTTGATGCACGATGCCGATACCCGGCGGGATGAGCTGGAAAGTTTTGAACGCCTGCTGTCCCCACTTGAGAAACTGGTAACGCTCCCGGTTGCGCTTGAACTCCATCTCCAGATTGAGTTCCAGCGCGCGCGGCGACCGGAAAAAATCCACTTGCACCGAGTGATCCACCACCAGATCGACGGGCACAAGTGGCTCGATGATTTTCGGGTCGCGACCCAGCCGCGCGACTGCGCTACGCATCGCCGCGAGATCAACAATCAGCGGCACACCGGTGAAATCCTGCAACACAATGCGCGCCACCACGAACGGAATCTCTGCGTTGGCTGGCGATTTTGCGTTCCAGTTCGCCAGCGTCTCGACATCCTTACTCCGGACCTTTTTGCCGTCGCAATTGCGCAGCACCGATTCGAGCACGATTCGAATGCTCACCGGCAACCGAGAAATCTTCCCGACGCCTTTTTCTTCCAGCGCCGGCAGCGAAAACAGAAAGCCTGCGCGGCCTTTGCCAGCGTCGAATTTTGTCAGCGCTTTAAATTCGTCTTGCATATTTGTACCACGAAGAACACGAAGCTCACGAAATTGGGACGTTCAAGAACCTTTGTGCTCTTCGTGTCCTTCGTGGTTCATCAGAAATCATTTCAGCTCCGCCAGCTTGGCTTTGATCCCATCGAAATTCGGCAATTGCCTGGCGTCGTCGTTGCTTTCCGCGTACTGGATCACGCCATTCTTATCGATGATGAATGCAGATCGCTTCGGCACGCCGCCCATTCCGAGATTCATTTGCGGTAGGAACGAGTCGTACATCACGCCGTAATCCTTTGCTACTTTGTGTTCGTAATCACTCAGCAGCGGCACGGTGATCTTCTCCTTCCGCTAATCCCGTAAACCGTGGCGTTCAAAGATGTGTAGGCGTTCAGACCCGCGCTGACTTCGCACATCTCTTGAGTGCACGTGCCGGTGAACGCCATGGGAAAGAAAAGCAGCACCGTGTTTCTCTTTCCCAAATTGTCGCCGAGTCTGATCTGCTTTGGACCTTCAGCTGTCTTCGTGGATAAAGTGAAATCTGGCGCTTTGGTTCCAACTGTGAGTGGCATAAACAATCCTCCGTTTTACTTTAGAGCAGAAAATTCACTATAAGATCGACATGTAAGTGGTCAAAAGGATCGTTGAGCGCCGAATCATTAAATCGCTAAATCGTTAAATCGCTAAATGGCATTATGGAACTCTTCTGGTGGCTGTTCACAATCGTGCTTTTCGCAGTCGGTCTGATTGGCACGATCGCTCCCGTTCTCCCCGGCACCACTATCATTCTGGCCACTGCGAT
>WNGN01002820.1_pt1 | contig 11679 bp, 11 predicted proteins | sample 5400561 | NCBI WGS metagenome assembly WNGN01 (sample SAMN13153379, study PRJNA577476) | soil metagenome | isolation source: 115 cm soil or saprolite under Garry oak tree replicate 2 | place: USA:California | collected 2016-06-15
CACTTCTCGTACCCGTCGTGGTCCTTCCTCCAGGCCGCCCACTGGCCCGCGTTGTCCGGGAACGCCGTCTCGTTGACCATGGTGATGCACTGGGGCTCGGGGCAGACCGCCTCGCACACGCCGCAGCCGCAGCAGGCCTCCATATTGGCATCGTAGAGGCCTTCCGGCGTCACGTCGAAGCAGCTGTCCGGACAGGCGAGCCAGCACAGCGTGCATTTGATGCACTTGTCGAAGTCCACCACCGGCCGCATGGTGCGCGTCGCCCACTTCTTGAAGGTCGCGTTGCGCTCCGGCTTGAAGCCGCCCTGCTTGCCGTTGATCGGGTCGGTCATCGCGTGGCCCCGCGCGATGGCGGGGATGGTGATGCCCTCGCGCATCTCGGTCCACTTGGGCATCGTGAACTTGTACGGCTCCTCCGGATTGCCCTGGCCCGGGTTCACCGTGTAGGTCTGCAACCGCTCGTACGAGCGCTGGGCCGAGGTGGCCTTCAGCTCGTCGTGCCACTCGTCGCGGATGGTCTCCTGCACCGAGGCGAGGCTGAAGAGCTCCGGCAGGACCTTCGCGATGGCTCCCAGGATGCGGACATCGCTGTGGTCCTCCTTGTAGACCCACAGGCCGGAGAAGCTGGGCGTGCCCTTGACGATGGCCAGCTGGTACGGGGTCTTCTTGGTGTGGGCCATCTCGGCCAGCGTCTCCGGATCCTGCATCGAGGTGACGATCAGCTTGCCGCCCGGCTTGACCAGCTTGTTGATCGGCTGCAGCCCGTACCAGGCCCAGGACTCGACGCCCTTCGAGAGCGTGTCGTCCACGACCACCGTGACGTCGACGTGCTTGGGCTCGTAGCGCGCCATGTTCTGCTCGAGCTCTTCCTTGGTGTCGGCGACGATGGCGAAATCCTTCGCCGGGATGCCGTTGCGCTGGGGGCTGTCCCCATAGCGGCCGAACGCGATGCCCCACCGGCCCGACTTGCGTGCCGACAAAACGATGCCGCGCGTGATGCGCGCGGCGAGGTTCTTCTGGAAGATGCCGCGATACACGACCTCACAGATCAGGGCAGCCATTCGCTCCTCCTCAAACGCACGTTACAGCCTTGTGGGCGCTCGTCGTGGTCGGCTGGTCTGACCAGAGAGCTTAAAGCCGGCTGCCTTGTCCTGTCAAGCGAGCCCTGCGCCGGGTCAGCCGATCTTGCCGAGGAAGCCCGTGAGCGCCTTGGTGAAGGCCTCGGGCTGCTCCATGTTAGATAGATGGGCCGCGGACTTGAGCACGACCAGCTCGGACCCCTTGATCTGCTCGTTCATGACCTTCGACGCGGCGACCGGCGTGCCCTGGTCGTCCTCCCCGACGATGACCAGCGTCGGCACCCGGATGGCGCCGATACGGTCGGTGAGGTTGAGCCCCGAGATGGCCTGGCAGCAGCCGATGTAGCCGGCCGGCGGCGTCGACCTGATCATCCCGCGGACGGTCTCGACGACGGGACCACCGCGCTCCTTGAACGGCGCGGTGAACCACCGGCTCAGTGTTCCCTCCACGAGCGGATCCATCCCCTTCGTCTCGGCCGTGTGGATGCGCTCGTCCCACAGGGGCTTCGCCTCGGGCGGGATGCGGCTCGACGTGTCGCAGAGCACGAGGCTCGTGAAGAGCTGCGGCGCCTTGAGAGCGAGGGTCTGCCCGATCATGCCGCCCATCGAGAGCCCGACCCAGTGCGTGCGCTGGATCCCGAGGGCGCCAAGAAGGGCCTGAGCGTCGGCGGCGAGCTGGTCGAGCGAGTACGCGCCCCGGGGGGCGTCGGTCCCGCCGTGACCGCGCGTGTCGTAGTTGAGCACGCGCCAGCGCGCCGTCAGGGCCTTCAGCTGCGGCTCCCACATGGCCAGCGTCGTCGCGAGCGAGTGGCTGAGCGTCACGACCGGCCCCCCGACAGGACCGTCCAGGGTGTAGTTGATCGAGATTCCGTTCGCGGTGATCTTCATCGGGTCGTCCCTCCGTCTGCGGCCGAGTCGATCGTCCACTGGAGCGCATCCGCGGCGCGCCCGTCACTCGGGCGCCCGCGCTTCCGCAGCTCGGCGATCACGCGCCGCCGGGCCTCGGCTGGGCGATTCTGCCCCAACTTGAACTTCGCGCGCCAGCGAATGATCGTGAGCTTCACCGCCGCGAGCTGAGCCATCGCTCCCCGGTAGAGAGGGTCTCCCGGGTCGAGAGCCCTGAAGCCGCCTTCGGGCTGGTATCGCGCGAGCAGCCGCTCTTGCTGGGCTGCCACGGCCGCCGGGTCCTCCTCGACCTTCGCCTCGCATTCGAGGATGACCGTCTGGTGATACGCGGTCGCCGCGCCCCCGTACTCTGCGTGCACCCAGTACGACGGGATGACCGCGAGAACCTCGTCGACCTCCAGCACACACAGGGGCCGCGCCTTCAAGTCCTTGATCTGCTCGTCGGCCCTAACCAGGTGAAGATCCGCGCTATTTCCGTCGTAGACGAACGGGTACAGGCCGATGTGCGGCGTCGAATCGTCGCCGACGGTGACGAGCCGCGCCAGCTCCTGGGACCTCACGAAGCGATCGACCTCGGCCCGGGGAATATCGGAGTAGTAGTCGTGAAAGATCATGGCGCGATCGCGGACCGGGAGACCAGCTCGCAGAAATACCGATGAACCGCCGTGCTGTCGGTGAGCTCCGGATGAAACGTCGCGACCAGGACGCGCCCCTCCCTGGCCATGACGGGCTCGCCGCCGTGCTCGGCCAGAACCTGGACGCCGGGCCCCACCCGCCTGATCCTGGGCGCGCGGATGAAGACCATTTCGAGCGCGATCGGACCCCCGTCGAGCTTCGCCACCCCGGAGGCCTCGAACGACTCGCGCTGGCGGCCGTAGGCGTTGCGCTCGACGGTCACGTCGATGAGCCCGAGCGAGAACTGCCGGGGGCTCTCGACCTCGCGCGCCAGGATGATGAGCCCGGCGCACGTTCCGAAGATCGGCCGGCCGCGGCCGTGGAACTTCTCGAGGGCGGGCGCGAAGTCCCAGGCGTCGATGAGCTTGAGCAAGGTCGTGGACTCACCTCCCGGCATGATGAGCCCGTCGACCTCGTCGAGCTCGGACGGCTTGCGCACCTCGACCCCCTCGACGCCGCACTTCTCGAGCGCGCGGGCGTGGAGCGCGAAGTCGCCCTGGAGCGCGAGCACTCCGATGCGCAATCGCGTCCTACCAGCCCCGCGTCTGGAGCAGCTCCTCCTTCGGGAGCTTCGAGGTCTCGATGCCGACCATGGCGTCGCCGAGCTCCTCGCTGACGCGCGCCAGCACGTCCGCGTCCTTGAAGTGCGTGGTGGCCTGCACGATGGCGCGGGCCCGCTTCGCCGGATCGCTCGACTTGAAGATCCCGGAGCCGACGAAGACGGCTTCCGCGCCGAGCTGCATCATCAGGGCGGCGTCGGCCGGGGTCGCGATTCCGCCCGCCGAGAAGTTCGGCACCGGGAGCTTGCCCGCCTTGGCGACCCAGCGCAGCAGCTCGTACGGGGCGCCCAGGTTCTTCGCCTCGGTCATCAGCTCCTCGGGCGAGAGCGTCGTGAGCCGCCGGATGCCGGAGACGACGGCGCGCATGTGGCGGACCGCCTCGACGATGTTGCCGGAGCCGGCCTCGCCCTTCGTACGGATCATGGCCGCTCCCTCGCCGATGCGCCGGAGCGCCTCGCCCAGATCGCGGCAGCCGCAGACGAAGGGGATGCGGAAGGCGAACTTGTCGATGTGGAAGTGCTCGTCCGCCGGCGTCAGCACCTCGGACTCGTCGATGTAGTCGACCGCGAGGGCTTCCAGGATCTGCGCCTCGACGAAGTGCCCGATCCGCGCCTTCGCCATGACCGGGATGGTGACCGCCTTCTGGATCTCCTTGATCTTCTTGACGGGCGACATCCGGGCGACGCCGCCGTCCTTGCGGATGTCGGAGGGCACGCGCTCGAGCGCCATGACCGCCACGGCGCCGGCGTCCTCGGCGATCTTCGCCTGCTCGTGGTTGGTGACGTCCATGATGACCCCGCCCTTGAGCATCTCGGCGAGACCGATGTGCTTGCGATCAGCGATCCGTAGTCCGTTCAGCTCCGACATGTGTGGCCTCCTTTTGGCGCTATACGACTGGAACCGCCGCGCGCTCCACCCGGTCGCGGTCGCGGCGCCGGCTGCGCGCGGATTTTATCGTTTCGGCGAGCCGTCGAACACCCTCCTCGATCCGACTGGCCGCTACCGACGAGAACGACAGCCGCAGGGTCTGCCGGCCGCCGCCGTCCACGAAGAACGGAGCGCCGGGCGTGAACGCGACGCCGCGCTCGATCGCCTGGGGCAAGAGGGCGCCGGCGTCCATTCCGGCCGGCAGGGTGACCAGCAGCGAGAAGCCGCCCTGCGGCTCCGTCCAGGTGACCTCGGACGGCATGCGCCGCCGCAGCGCCGCCAGCAGGAGCGAGCGACGCCGCGCGTACTCGGTCGCGACGCGCGTCGCGTGGCGGTCGAGCAGCTTGCGCTCGCAGAACCGATTCACGGCCGCCTGGATGAGGGCGCTCGTGTGCAGGTCGGCGAGCTGCTTGGCCGCCTGGAGCCGCTCGAGGACGGGCCGGGGCCCGACGAGCCAGCCCAGGCGCAGACCCGGGAACAGGATCTTCGAGAACGTGCCGATGTAGATGACGACACCGCCGCGGTCGACCGCCTTGAGCGGAAGCGTCGGCGCGCCCCCGTAGTAGAGGCTGCCGTCGAACCCGTCCTCGACGATCGGCACCTGATGGTGCGCCGCCGCCTCCAGCAGGCGCCGCGCCGTCTCCGGCGTCACCGCGAGCCCGGTCGGATTGTGCGCGCTCGGCTGGCAATAGAAGAGCTTCGGCGTGTGGCGCTCCAGAAGTCGCTCGAACAGGTCCGCGCGAGGCCCGGCGCCGTTCCAGGGCACGCCCAGGAGCTGCGCGCCGAACGACCGGAAGACCTGCATCGCGCGCGGGTACGTCGGCTGCTCGATGGCGACGAAGTCGCCCGGATCGATCAGCGTGCGGGCGATCAGATCGAACCCCTGCTGCGAGCCGTTGACGATCAGGATCTCGTCGGGCCGCGCCTCGAGGCCGAACCGAAGCAGGTACGTGGAGAGGTACTGGCGGAGCGGCGGATAGCCCCCGGCCGGGTAGTACTGCAGGAGCGAGGCGCCCTCCTCCCGGATGACCTGGTTCAGCACGCGACGGAACGCGTCGGTCGGGAAGAGGCCGCTGTCCGGCATTCCGCCGGCGAACGACACGATCGTCCCGCTCGAGGGGATGGGCGCGACCGCGCGCGAGCGCTCGTTGTCGGCGCCGACGATCTGGGAGCTGCGCGAGAAGAGGCCGGACCAGTCGAGCGCGACGGGCGGCGTCGCGGGCGGCGGCAGCGACGCTCCGGCGGGCGCAGCCCGCTCGGCGACGAAGGTGCCCTGCCCCACGTGGGCGCGCGCCCAGCCGGTGGCCACCAGCTCCTCGTAGGCGAGCGCCACCGTGCCCCGGTTGACGCCGAGCTGTCGGGCCAGTTCCCGCGTCGCCGGCAGCTTCATCCCCGGCGTCAGGAGGCGCTCGTGAATGAGCCGCTCCAGGTGCGTCTGGATCTGGCGCGGCAGCGCCGTGGGCTTGTCGCGGTCGAGCGGGATGTTCACCCCTGTTCCCCTGCCAAGCCATTTTGGCCTGATCTGGCTGATCGTCAAGTGCCAATTGGTCTGATCGGCCCAGGCCAATTCCGGCCAGGCCGGTCGTCCGGCCACGGCCGGGTACAATGGCGCCGCTCGGACCAGAAGCCGGAGGGAGGCCCATGGCTGGCGAGGCGCCCATCAAGCAGGCCGTGAAGTGGATCGAGGATCAGCTCCGCGACAACCCCGACGTCAATCGGCTCAAGCTCGTGGACGAGGCGTCGCGTAGGTTCGATCTCTCGCCGCTCGACGCGGATTTCCTCTTCCGCCATCTCGCCGAGCGGACGCCACCGAAGTGAGCGACGCGCACGCGCGCCGCGTGCAGGAGCAGTTCGGCGGGAGCGCCAGCGCCTACGTCACGAGCCCGCTGCACGCGGCCGGCGAGGATCTCGACCGTCTGCGGGCCTGGGGCGCCGCGCGGCGCGGCGAGCGCGTGCTGGACGTGGCGACCGGCGGCGGCCACACGGCGCTCGCGTTTGCCGGCATCGCGCGTCGGGTCGTCGCCTACGATCTCACCGAGCCGATGCTCTCGGCTGCCCGCGGCCATCTCCAGAGCCTGGGCGCCGCGAACGTGGACTTCGTCGCCGGCGACGCCGCCTCCCTGCCCTTCCGCGACGGCGCCTTCGACATCGTCACCTGTCGTACCGCCGCCCACCACTTCCCGGACGTCGGGGCCTTCGTCCGCCAGATCCACCGGGTTCTCCGGCCGGGCGGCTCGCTCCTGCTGCAGGACATCCTCGGCCACGACGACGCGGCGGCGAACGCGTTCATTCTCGAGGTCGAGCGGCGCCGCGATCCCTCGCACGTTCGCAGCTACCGGATGTCTGAATGGAAGGCCTTTCTCCGCGCGGCCGGGCTCACGGTGATGGACGAGCTCCTGATCTGGAAGATCCGCGAGTGGGACGAGTGGACCGGCCGGATGCGGATGACCGTCGAGGCGCGGCGCGACCTCGAGGCGTTCGTGCGCCGGGCGCTCGAGCCCTGCCGCGCCGCCTTCGACTTCAAGCTCACCCCGGACGCCGTCGTCTCCTTCAACGACCGGCAGATCCTGCTGCGCGCCGACCGGGACTGATTCCGCCGCTGCGCCCACGGGGCGCGGCCGACGTCAGGTCGGGCGGGGACGAAGCCGGACGAGCGTCGCCCCGCGGCCCCCGCGTTCGGGCGGCGCGTCGGCGAAGGCTGCGACGAGAGGGTGCCGGGCGAGCAGCGACTGCACGATCGTGCGCTGGACGCCGATCCCACGACCGTGGATCAGCCGCACCTCGACGAATCCCCGGGCGTGGGCGGCTTCCAGATAGTCCGAGACGACCGCGGGAACGTCGCGCGGCGCGAAGGCGTGCAGATCCAGCGCATCCTCGATCGGGATGCGGACGGGCTCGTCGTCTACAGCCGCGGCCCTCCCAGCACGTGCTCCTTCCAGTGATCGAAGCTCAGGAGATCCTCCCCCGAGACCTTGCACTGTCAGAAGGTTGCGGCGCGCTCGAAGAACGGGACGTCGACCAGCCCCACCCGCTCGGCGCTCGCGGTCTCGGCAACCTTCTGGGCCACCATCTGCCGGACGAACGGGATCGGAATCCGGCCGAGCCGGTGGATGACTTCCTCCGTGCAGCGAATGCGCGTGCCGGGCAGCACCGGCCCGTCGGCGACGACCTCGGCCGCCTCGCGCTCCGGGTGCTCGCACGTCTCCGGGACGAGCTGCTGGAGCCGGAGCGACACGTATTCGGTCACCCAGGCCTGGATCTCCTGCCGCGCCTCGCCGACGCTCGGCGCCGTTCGATCGAGCTTGGCGTCGATGGCACCCAGGAGCTGCTCGAGCCGGCCGAGCCGCGACTCGAGCGCCGCCAGGCGCGCGTCCACGTTCGCGTCGCTCATCAGTCGTTCCTCCCGAGAGCGGTGACGATCACGCGACCGGCGGCCGGCGGGTGTGCCAGTCCGTGAGTCGCTGGTAGGCGTCGATGACGCGCAGCACGGTCGCCTCGTCGAACGGCCGCCCGACGAGCTGAAGGCCGATCGGCAGCCCGCCCGCCGTGAGGCCGCACGGCGCCGAGCCCGCCGGGTGACCGGAGTAGTTGAACGGCCGGGTGAGGCGGATCAGCGCCGAGCGCACATCGGACTTGCCGTCGCCGAGAGTCGTCTCACGCTCGCCGAGCGCCGGCGCCGGGATCGGCGTCGCCGGCGCCAGGAGCACGTCGCGCTTGACCAGGGCGCCGTCGATCTCCGAGCGCACCAGGGCGCGAAGCTGCTGGGCGCGCAGGTACTGGGCGCCGCTGATGAACGCGCCCATCCGCAGGCGCTCCCTCACGTCGGGCTGGTAGTCCTGGGCGCGCGCGCGCATCCACGCGGCGTGATAGGCGAGCGCCTCGGACGCGACGATCGCGGTGGAGGCGGGGCCGACGTGCGCGACGTGGGTCAGGTTGACCTCATCGACGATCGCGCCCGCCTGCTCGAGCTGCCGCGCGGCCGTCTCGACCGCCGAACGGACCTCGGGGGCTGCCACGTCCGTGAAGTGCGCGCGGAGGAGCCCGACCCGCACGCCCTTCACGTCCCCGGTGAGCGCCGTGGTGTAGTCGGGCACGGGCAGCACGCTGGTGGTCGGGTCGGCCGGATCGTATCCGGCGATCGCGCCGAGCATCAGCGCGCTGTCGCGGGCGGTGCGGGTCATCGGCCCCACGTGGTCCATCGACCAGGCGAGCGGGAGCACGCCCGCGCGGCTCACCCGTCCGTAGGTCGGCTTGAGCCCCGTGATCCCGCAGAGCGAGGCCGGAATGCGGATCGAGCCGCCGGTGTCCGAGCCGAGCGATCCCGGCGCGAGACCGGCCGCGACCGCCGCGCCCGAACCCGAGGACGAGCCGCCGGTGACACGATGGACGCTCGAGTCCCACGGATTCCGCGCGTCGCCGTAGTGCGCGTTGAGCCCCTCGGGTCCGTACGCGAACTCGTGCATGTTGAGCTTGCCGAGCACGATCGCGCCGGCTCCCGCCAGACGCGCCACGACCGTCGCATCGCGAGCGGGCACCGAGTCGGCGAGGATCTTGGAGCCGCCGGTCGTCCGGACGCCCTTCGTCGAGTAAAGGTCCTTGGGCGCCCAGGGCACGCCGTGCAGAGGGCCGGCGACCTTGCCCGCCATCAGGTCGGCCTCGGCGGCCCGCGCCGCCTGCAGCGCGGCGTCGGCGCAGACGGTGATGAAGGCGCGAAGCCTGGCATCGAGCGTGGCGATGCGCTCGAGATGGGCGCGGACGACCTCGACCGGCGAGACTTCCTTCGTGGCGATCATCCGCCCGAGATCGGCCATCGAGGTCCAGACGAGATCGGCCATCAGAGCACCCGGTACTGCGTCGTCGGCTCGAGATCCTCGAGCGGCAGGCTCTCGAGGCGATCGAGCGCGTCGAGGAGTCGCTCGACCGCGGGCCGGATCGGCTCGAGCTCCGCGTCGGTCCACGCGAACCCGCCGGCGGCCGCCATCCGCTTCATGCCCTCGAGTCCTATTTCCATGGGCGCGAGCATACCACTAGAATGAGGGGCCATGGCCGTCGCGCTGACGATCCTTCACGATTCCGGCGCCGCCCCGTCGCGCAGGACGCTGAGCGTCGCGCCCGGGACCACGATTCTCAAAGCGGCGCATGCCGGTGGCGTGGACGTCACCGCGACATGCGGCGGGCGCGGCCGGTGCACGTCGTGCCGGGTCAAGTTCCTGGCCGGCCTGCCGCCGCCGCCGACGATCATGGACGAAGTCCAGCTCGGACCCGACCTCGTGCGCGAGGGCTATCGCCTCTCCTGCCAGTGCGTCCCGCAGGAATCCGTCACCGTCCAGGTCGCGCCGCCGCTCGAGGAGCGCTCATTCCAGATGCTCGGCGCCGGTCCCGGCGTCCAGCAGCTCGGCCGGATCACGCTCGATTCCGGCATCGCCAAGCAGGTCGTCAAGGTCACGCTGCCGCGCCAGGAGCATCACCAGACATCGGACCTCGAGCAGCTCCTGGCGGCCGTCGGGCTCACGACCGCCGACGTCGGATCCGCGGTGCTCCGGGGACTACCGCAGGCCCTCCGGGACGATCCCGCCGGCGTGACCGTGACCACGTTCGCCTCCGGCGGGCGGGAGCGGGTTCTCGCGGTCGAGCGCGGCGACACCGCCGCGATGAAGTTCGGCCTCGCCATCGACATCGGCACGACCAGCGTGGTGACGACGCTGGTCGAGCTCGAGTCGGGCGAGCAGCTCGCCTCGGTGTCGAGCCTCAATCCGCAGGCGGTCTTCGGCGGCGATCTCATGTCGCGCATCGCCTTCGCCCAGTTCAATCCGGGCAATCTGCGGAAGCTCCAGACCCGGATCCTCGGCCTGCTCAACCAGCACGTCGAGCAGATTTGCCGCGAGTCCGGCGTGCTCGCGAAGTGGATCTACAAGGTCGTGGTCGTCGGCAACACGTGCATGCACCACATCCTGCTCGGCATCGATCCCTCGCACGTCGGCCTCGCGCCGTACGCGCCGGTGATGCGCCACGCCCTGACGCTGCCGGCCCGCGATCTCTTCCTGAAGGTCGCGCCGGAGGCGCGGGTGTGCCTTCTGCCCCTGGTGGCCGGGTTCGTCGGCGCCGACGCCGTCGCGGTCGCGCTCGCCACGCGCATCGACGAGAGCGCCGAGGTGCGCATCGCCGTGGACATCGGCACCAACGGCGAGGTGCTGCTGGGTTCCCGCGACCGGCTCTGGGCCTGTTCGGCGCCCGCCGGGCCGGCGCTCGAGGGCGCTCAGATCCGCCACGGCATGCGCGGCGCGCTCGGCGCCATCGACCGCACCACCGTCGACGACGATATCCACGTTCACACGATCGGCGAGACGGCCGCGCTCGGAATCTGCGGCTCCGGGATCATCGACCTGCTCGCCGGGCTTCTCGACGCCGGAGTCATCGACTGGACGGGGCTCATCCAGGTGGACGGGCGCGACGCGCTCCCGCCGCGGCTTCGTGACCGTGTGGTCATGCGGGGCGAGGAGCGCCAGGTGATCGTGCTCCGCCCGGGCGAGGCCGGCGCGCTCCGGGAGATCGTGCTGACCCAGGACGACGTGCGGCAAGTCCAGCTGGCCAAGGGGGCGATCGCCTCGGGTGTCGCGATGCTCCAGCGCGTCGCCGGCGTGCCGCCGGAGCGGGTGGCGGAGCTGATGCTCGCCGGTGGCTTCGGCAACTACGTCTCGATCGAGAGCGCGCTGCGGATCGGGCTGATTCCACCCCTGCCGCGTGAGCGGATCCGCTACGTCGGCAACGCCGCCTCGCTGGGGGCGCAGCTCTGCGTGCTCTCGGAGACCGAGCGCGCGCGCGCCGAGGTGGTGGCGGGGCGAATCGAGCACGTCTCGCTTGCGGCCCACCCCGACTTCGAGGAGATCTTCGTGGACGCCATGAACTTTCCCCGACCGTCATGAGCGTCGGCGCGACGATCGCCGGAACGATCGTGGGCACCGAGGTCGGCGCCCTCAGCACCTCTCTCGACGCGCGCTGGGTCATGGCCTATTCGGCGTCGCTCGGCCTGGACGATCCGCGCTATTACGACACCCTCGCGGCCGACGGGCCCGTCGCCCATCCCCTGTTCTCGGTGTGCTACGAGTGGCCGGCGGCGGTCGCGCTGCGGAGCAAAACGGTCCGGGAGGCGTGGGTGCTGCTCGGCGTTCACGCGACGCACCACGTCGTCATCCACCGCTACCCCCGCGCGGACGACCGGCTGCTCACGCGCGCGCAGATCGTCGAGGTACGGCCGAGTCGGGCCGGCACGCTCGTCGTGGCGCGGTTCTCCACGGTGGATCGGAACGGCCGCCCGGTGACGACGACGGACTACGGCTCCGTGTACCGGGGGATCTCCACCGAGGCGGAGGCGCGCGCGCCGGTCGATCCCCTGCCCTGGTCCGAGCGACCGGACTCGGACGAGACACGCTGGACGGCGACGGTCCCGGTGGCCGCGCGCGCCGCGCACGTGTACTCGGAGTGCGCGCGCATCTGGAATCCGATTCACACCGACATCGCGGTGGCGCGCATGG
>WNGN01004390.1_pt1 | contig 11678 bp, 13 predicted proteins | sample 5400561 | NCBI WGS metagenome assembly WNGN01 (sample SAMN13153379, study PRJNA577476) | soil metagenome | isolation source: 115 cm soil or saprolite under Garry oak tree replicate 2 | place: USA:California | collected 2016-06-15
TGTCGTCGATGTTGCTGCCCGGCGTCACCGACTACTTGGTGGCCAACTACAAGCTGAACGCCTCGGCCATCCTCGCCCTCAGCTACGGATGGTTGGGCCTGCTCCTGTACGCGCTTGTCTCCGTCTACTACGTGTTGCGCCCGCCTTCGATCAAGGGATCGGCGAAGGATCGCGCCGCGCGCGGACAATAGCCGCACTCGTCGCCGCGCGGTACGACAACGGGCCGTCGCGTTCGAGGCCTCGAATTGAAGCGGGCATCCGTCATCATCACTCGCTGGACATTTGTCTCCCATTCGGGGTAAGCGGTGATGTGTACCGTGTAACGTACGAACACCGCGGGCGCGACAGCGTGGTTCGCACCCTCGATTTCTGAATGCACCGTGTTATCTCTTCCGATTATCGCCGGTGCACATTTTGAAGAATACCATCATCGACGCCGCTCGACATCCGACCCTGCCCCCGGGGAAGGTCATTGCGTTCACGGTTGTATCGCACGTTCGTTGCCCTTTCGGCATCCGCCCTTCTGCTACTCGCGGCTCTCGTCGTCTCGGGAATTGTTCCGCTCAGCTCTCCCGGTAATCGGTTTGGCTCGGGGCCCGTTTCCTCCGAGGCGACGGGCAACTTCGATCAACTCGTCGTCGTCCTCATGGAGAACAAGAACCTGAACGAGGTCTACGGGCCCGCGCCGTACATGACGCAACTTGCGGACCAGTATTCCTTCTCCCAGGGTTGGTCGAGCATCACGAATCCGTCGCAGCCGAACTACATCGCGATCCTGGGCGCGAGCACGTTCGGCGTGGGCGGCGACGGGAACCATCCGAACCTGAACCATCCCACCTTGGTGGACCTGATCGAGACCTCGGGCCACACCTGGAACGCGATCGCGGAAGGGAGCGGCTCCGGCTGTTCCATCAACCCGGACCGAGGCGAAGACCACTTCCCGTTCCTGTCCTACACGACGATCACCGGCAATGCCGCGCGATGCGCGAACCTCCACTCCGGCAGCTCGGCGGACGTCGTCGCGGCGTTGAACGCGGGCACGAACTTCATCTGGTTCACGCCGAACGACGGCCACAACATGCACGACAACTCCGTGGCGTCGGGCGACGCGTGGATCCAAAGCTGGGTGCCGGGCTTGCTCACGGCGATGGCCGGCAAGAAGGCGGCGCTCATCCTCATGTTTGACGAAGCGTACACGAGTCCTCCGTACATCTATATGGGATTCAGCGGCCCGGCCACGAAGCTCGCATACAAGTCGACGGCCTCGTACAGTCACTATTCGCTCGCGAAACTCCTGGAGGACGTCTGGGGCGGCGGGTCCCTCGGGCAGGGCGACGTGAACGCTCCCTCTCCGCTCGAGTTCTTCGGCGCAGGCGGTCCACCGGTTCCGGACTTCTCGATTGCCGCGAACCCGGCAAGCATCTCCTTCGTCCCCAGTCAATCCGCGACGTCGACGATTAGCCTTCAGTCGACCGGTGGTTTCACTGGGAGCGTTGCGCTAACGACCGCCTCCTCTCCGGCCGGGGTGACAGGGGGCTGCTCGCCTTCGACGATCAGTGGCACCCAAACCTCGACGTGCACCCTGACGGCGAGCACAGCCGGCTCGTACTCAGTCACCGTGACGGGCAGCAGTGGATCCGTCGTTCACACAACGTCGATTTCAGTCTCCGTGACGACGAACCCACCTCCGGGGGGAGGACCCCTGGGCGGCCGCGACCCTCTCCTCTGGCCGTTTTCGCGCGATAGCATCTGGAACCTCCCGATCGGCGCTTCGGCGGTGTACGTAGCCGCGAACATCCAGCAGGCGACGCAGCGCGGGATGACGACGGACCCCGACGTGATCATCCTCACCCCGAACGCAACGATGACCGCGGTCTACTACAACTCGGACGGGTGGTCCGGCGGAAGTCGGTGCGCGACGCAAGGGAACGTCTTGTTCAACGCGCCAATCCCGGGCAACTTCGTGGTCCAGGGCGCGGGGCCGAACAACCCGGATGGCACGACGCCGAACTACGCGACGGCGATCCTGATGCCGGACGGCCACAGCCTGACCCAGGGCCAGCCGTTCGCCCGCTGCACGGCGGACGGTTCCGCGACGATGTGGTGGTCCATATCCAACGATCTGTACGGGACCGGAGTGGAGGGTGGCCATGGAGGCTCGAAGCTGTCGAGCATCGGCGGCACGATCCGCCTCGGGGAACTCGTCCCCGGTGGCGTCATCCGACACGTGATGAAGGTGAACCTGTACGGTCTCTACAATTACTATTACGATGCGACCACGCATGGGTACCGCTGGCCAGCGAGTCAGGCGGACAGCTGCGCCTCGACGTGCGCTTTCCAGGACTACGGCGCGTACGCCGTAGACGACACCGCGTGGTCGGTCTACGCAATCGAAACGGAGTTCGGCCCGCAAGGCCGCGTCGAGGACGAATTCAGCGCGGCGTGGGGTTTCCCGATCAACGCCGCGACCAAAGGGGTCCCCTGGGCGCGAGACATGGATCGGCTGTTCGGCGCGCTCAACGTGGTTGATAACTGGGACGAGTCGCAGTGGATGTCAGTGTCCGCATCGAACGGGGCGCAGGGCGTCGGTGGCGGCGCTCCAAGGGTCGGGTGGGCTCCTGAATTCGGGACCGGCACGCCGGGTCCGGCGGAGCCTAACGCCCCGCCGCCATCGTTGCCCTCCATGCCGGCCGAGTGGTTTCCCGCCATCTTGGGCCCTGGGTTGGCCCTCGGTCTGCTCGTCATCGCGTTCGCGGTCTCGCGTCGTTCCAGCCGGAGCCGACGGCACAGATTCGATCGGAAGAGCCCGGAGACGAGTCGTCAGGCGTCCAACGTCACCCAGGCGTCGGCCAAACCGCGCCCCGTTAGCCGACCCCGACGCTACATCCCACCGGAAGAGTTCGGGGACGAACCGTCCGAATTCTAAGCTTTCGAGTTTTTCGGCGCCTGCTCCTGAGCGAGAGGCTTTCCGGGGGATTCCACCGAAACCTTTCAATCCTCAGAAAGGAACGGTGGATTCCAGGAGACTCGAACCGATTGGGAAAATGCGAACGCTGCGGCTTCCACCGGTGGCGTCTGAGCCGAACCCGTTGCATGGTGTGCGGAACCGAATTGTGTGAGAACTGCCAGATGGTCGCGGGCTACGCGAATACCCACCCGGCGGGATCTGCCCGTTCGTCGGAGTCCGTGTTGCCGCGTGTGCCGACGGTTTCGCCGTACCACACCATTTGCTCCTGGGAGTGCTTCGACCGGTGGGCGTGGACATTCATCTCCCGAGGACACACGGCCGTCGTGTTCGGTCAAGAATACGTCCTTGGCGGCATTCGACTTCATCCAGGGACCGCAGGCAGGGCGGTCGCGATGGCCGAAGACTTCCGGCGGACCCAAAAGTTGGCGCAGGTTCGAAACCTCATCGAGGCCGAAGACCACGAGTCTGCGGCCGGCATCTACCAGGAGCTCGGGATGTGGAAGGAAGCCGGCGAGGTGCGGAGGATCGGTCGACGACAGATCGTGACCCAGGTGCACGTGAACGTGAATGATCTCGTCGACCAGGTGCGGAAGGCGGGAATCGCGACCGATTACACCTGTCCCACATGCGGAGGGCACATCCACATCACCGGCGAGACGACGCTTGCGACCCTGAGGAATTGCCAATATTGCGGCTCGGTGGTCCAGACCACCGATCTCGTCGATTTCTTGACCAAAGTGGTCGGCTACCAATAGGCGGGTCATTCATCGCGCGGCGGCTCGATCGCCGCGGTCACGAACCAGCTCTTGGCCTTTTCAGTCAAAGGTGCCGGGTCCCGTTTCATCGACTTTCGGTCCGAGGAGTCGTAGTATGCGGAGTCTATTGCCTCGAACCCGTCCGGTCCATTGTAGGAGAGGATCCAGATGAACCGATTCCCCTTCGGGACACCCCAAGCCCCGTCGACTCGGAAACCGAATTTCCTTCGGAGAGGGAGGACGCCGCGGGTCCAGCCGTCCACCCACTCCGCCATCTTGCCTTCTTTGATCGTGTACAACCGGAGTTTGCGAGATCGTTTTCAAATGATCCCTCCCCATGGATCAGGTTCGGCTCTCACGAGGAGAGCGTCGCACCGCAGTTTGCGCAGAACGCTGCCGTTGATGGACTCGGGAAGCCGCACCGCGGACAGGCAGTGGTCTTCGCCGTCGAAAGCACGGTCGCATCAGGAGAAGGCGGCGTCGCAGGTGGTGGGGCCACAGCGGGCGGCGCCGCTCCCGGTGGGGGCATCGGATAGTTCCATGCCGAAGGTCCCGGGACGGCCGCGTAGAGGTGAGCGAGGCCCGCCGACACACGGTCCTTCGTCTTCCCGACAATCCAGAAGAACACCACGTACCCGACGAGTGCGAAACCGGGCGGGAGGAAGACTCCGCCAACCAAGAACGAGAACAGCCGCGAAGACTCCCCTGGGTCCGTCGCACCGGAAGGATCCGACAAGAGTTGAAGGATTCGAGCCGTTACGGAGCCGACCACCCCGATTCCGATGACGCCGAGCACGGGAATCAAGATGCTCGCAATGTCCGACCACCGTCGCGTCTCGGGGGGCTGCAGGGACCGAAGCATGAACCGATACATCTGGCCTTTGGAGGTCACCCCCGCGGTCCAGAAGATCGTGATGAGGAGGGGCACGTACAGAATCGTTGGGGCCGGGCCGCCGAACAAGAAGCCCGAGCCCCCAGCGAGGACGAGGTACACGACTAGGATCGCGGCGAGCGTCGACAGCGTCGTGCCGATCCACTTGAACAACACTCCGCGCCTCGCGTTCGCGGCGTGCTCCGGCCCATATTCGTCAGCGCCATGGTGCATCCGGATCACGGCCATCAGGCTGACGATAAAGTTAATGACAAAGACGATGACGAGGCCGCACACCGCGGAACCGGTAATCGCCGCCGCTGCAATCGCACTCGCTGAATTCGACGTCACAATCAGGATCGATGAGAGGCCCACGATCAGCGCGAAGACACCGAAGATGATGTCCAGGATCAGGGTGACGTAATAGGTCTGGATGCCCCGCACCGTGTCGGGCTTCACGACGACGCTCGGCCAGTAGGGAATCGGCGGTCCGGTCGGAGCCGGGCTCGGGATGGCCACGATTCGAAAGCATCTCGAGCGGCGATAAAGATATCGATGATGTTCGGTGACGTGCTCCTTCCCGCTCACAGGCCGAGGGTTTCGCCGGTCGCCACTCTCGCGGCCGACGCCGCTTGGAGGACCTCGAGGGCCGTCGGGGCAACGTTGTACTCGCCCAATTCGCGGAGTGGGACGAAACGCGCGTTCTCCGCGTCCGTGCCCGGGAACGGCTCCCCTCCGATGTGTTCACAGAGGACATCGATCAGGACGTAATGCCAGTGAACCTTCGTGCCCTCGAGTTGGATGAAGTCCCGAACATCGAAGACGCGGACCGGCCGCACGTCGACCCGAGTCTCCTCCCGAGTCTCGCGGACGGCGGCCGCCTCCACCGTCTCGCCGATTTCCAACGCCCCGCCCGGCAGGCTCCACCGGCCCTTGTTCGGTTCGGCGCCGCGCTTCACCAGCAGCACGGCTCCGTCCCGGAGCACGATTGCACCGACCGCAGGGACCGGGCGCTGTGGGAACTCGTTCCGACACGACACAGATCGAGGAAGTCGATGCGGGCCATCAATTCTACGTCGGAACGGCGGGAGTGCTCCCGCGTTTCAAGAGATCGAAATCGTCGAACGTGCGTTGGTGCAACACGTACTGGAGGACCTCGCTCGTGTGCAGGTACCGAGACATCGGAATGTCGAGGCGCGTCTGCAGATGTGTCAGGGTGGCGGCCATCGAGGGGAAGCGCCGAGGTGGGCGGCGGAGCGCCTCTCGGACATGTTCTCGCACATTCCACACGCCGACCGGCATGATGTATCCCGGATGGGTCTCCCGGAGGATGACCGTCGCGGCCTGCCGCCGCTCCCGGTTCAGGGCCTCCCCCACGGCGAGGCGCGCCGCGTAATAGCAGCCGCCGATGCTCGCGTACGTCGTGCGACCGTCGAACCCCTCGTGATCTCCGAACATGACGATGTCGCGGCCCAACGGATTCCAGAGGGTGTTCGGATACCACGCTTCGATCAACTCGTACCGCCAAGGTCGCGGGATCATCACGACCAGAAAGCGGTCGTCAAAACCGATTGCCTCATGCACGCGGATCTCGTTGATGAGCGGAAACGCCTCGACGCGATCCCGGAGCTGCTTCCCAATCGTGTCGTCGACCGCGGTGATGGACCACCGGGTCGGCACGAACCGCCGGTTCTTCTCGATCCCGAACGCGCCCACGCTGAAGGCCCGCTGGATCTTGGAGACCGGGGTACCGCGGCCATACAGATCGACGACTGCCTCCTTCGCCCGGAGATCCGTGTCCGAAGAAGCCCGCTCGAGATTCGGATCGACCTTCAGCGTACCGATGTCGAGGCGGCGCAACGGCGCCGAGGGCCCGAACGGCTGGACGTTGTCGTCGAGGACGACGCGACCGTGCGGCTTCCGGGAGAATCCGACTTCGACATCCGCGGGCGACGTCCCGAGGGCCAGCTCGCGCGTCCGCTCGACGATTCGGCCGCCGCCGTCCACGTCCTGCACATGGACGCGGTGCATCCCTCGGACGAGCTGCGATCGGAAGTGGACGATGTCCTCCATCGAGTGGCCAATCCACGCTTCGGGGGCATCGAGAATCTGCGTGTCACCGTGGACCGGCGGCACGAGCGGGCCGACGAAGACCTTCGGATACCCGAATCGGCCGACGAAGACGCCCGGCGGAGAGGATCCGTCCATCTCCACCCGGTCGATCATCGGGGCGGTCTTCATCATGAAGTCCCACCGCACGAGGATCGGGCAGCGCGCCTTGCCGCAGAGGAGCTTCGCCCCACGGCACTGGATGCACAACCCGCTCGCAATCGCCGCTTGCGTGTCCGCGTCGAAGATCGCCGCGAACTTGGCCGGCGTAGGCTGGACCGGGAGGGAGAGCATCGCCGTGCCACTGACCGAGCGAGACCTTATGAACGTGGCGACGGGATGAGTGAAGCGGCCACGCGAAGGATTATCCGTCCCGCCGGAGGTGCCCGAATCGTGAAGGAGAATTCGCCGCTCGCCATGACGACGGAGGACCGCATCCTCCTCTACTTTTCCGACTTCCGGAACATGGAGGAACGGTACGTGCTGCCGCAGGCCCTGACGCAAAAGGCCATCGCCTTTGCCGCGGGCATCCAGCGGAAGCATCTGTCGCGGTATCTCGACGAGATGACTCGGGATGGCTACCTCGTGGAGACGAAGGCCCACATCGAAGGAGAGAAGCAACGGATGCTGGCGTACTACCTCGCACCGCGCGGCTGGGAACGCGCTGTGGCAATCAAGGAGCGGCTCTCAAAGATCAAGGTGCCCGTGGTCATCGCGGGCGTGACGAAGGACATGACCATCCAGGAGATCGATTCCGCCACGTCCGTGCACCTAACCTTCTCCGACATCGTGCGCGAGGCGATGAACGTCGACAAGCTCGATCTGGAATACCTCGAGGGAATCGACGATCGTCGCAAGCGAGCTATGGACGAACGCGTGAAGAGGCTCGAGGATTACACGCGGGCCGTGATGACGGCGTGGAAGGACGGCCGGGTCACCGCCACGGAGCGATTGCTCGTGGAACAACTGCGGGAGAACCTGGGCATCTCGAGGGAGGAACAGGACCGGATCGAGTCCCAGGTGATCGAGGAGGTGCTTGAGGATCGGACCGGGATCTATAGCGCGGTCGCGGAAGAGGCCCTCGAAGACGGGCCCATCACGGATGACGAGCGGGAACTGCTCGAGGCCCTCCGGAAAAAGCTCGGCCTCTCTTCGCGCGATTGCCGTGAGATCGAAGCCGAAATCGGGAAACCTGCGTCCTAGCGGGCGACGAACAGCCGGTACTTCTGCGTCGGGTCCGAGATTTCCATCTCGATCCGCTTCGCCACCAGCTTCTCCGGATGATGGATGCTCGGGACGCGCTGGTCGAGGTCCTGGAACGACTTGAACACGCCTTTCTTCCGCTCCTCGAGGATCGCCCACATCGTCTTCTTCCCGAGGCCTGGCAACAGCTCGAGCATGTGGAACCGCGTCGTGATCGCCTGCGCCCGGTTGAAGAAGTCGACGAACTTCTCTTCCTTCTCCTTCACGATCTCTTGGATGACGAAGGGCAACTCCTTCTGGGCTGCGGTCGTCAACTCCTCATGTCCGACCCGCCGTTTCACGTGCAGGATCTCCGTACGCATCTCGACTTCCTTGCCGATGTACACGCGTTGCCCGATCGACAGGTTCGCGCCGTCGCGGGGCACGAGCTCGAACAGCTTGAACTCGTCCACGCCGAGCGCGTACGCGAGCGGTTCCCGGTGGAACTTGGACTGGTCGGGATGGCCTTGCGGTAGGTAATCGAGGATGCGGGCGTAATCTTCCATGGCCCTCGCCTCGTCAGCGGTACTTCCCCACGATCTCGAGGACTTTGTCCGCATCCTCTTTGGATAAAGCAAATCGCTCCTTCGCGAAGATCGCACGCACGTCGTCCAGGTGCGTCGGCAGCAGGTCGGCGATCTTCATCGCGTTGAAGGGAGACATCATCGGGATCTCCATGAGCTCCTTCACGATTGCCGGGACCTTGTCCGCGGGGACGCGGGCGAACAGGGCGGCGTGGGAAAGGGAATACTGCTGCTCCGGGTTCAGCTCGCCCCGGACGGCCTTCTCCTTCTCGAGGATGACTTTCAGCTCCGCGAGGGACACGTAGGACTCCTCCATCGTCTCCTCCTACGCGCGCCTCAGATGCTCGGGCCGGACGACGGCCTGCTTGATGCGACCGCCGAAGCGAACGTCGACGAGGAACGCGGCCCCCCGCTGCCCCACGACGGTCCCGGTCATGCCGTGGAAGCGGTGGTGCGGCCACCCTTTCTGCAGGCTCGAATCGATCACGATCGTCACGCGCTCGCCGTCTTTGAAGGACTGGAACGAGCGGGTGATGGGGGAGAGTCCACGCTGGCGCGGGCCGCGGCGGAACTTCTGCCGCGTCTTCTCCATGATCCCTTTCGAGGCTTTCACCATCGCGCTTCACCCGTCGTCGTGGACATCGAGCACGTCGAGCTCGAGGACCTCGCACGCCACGTCAAGTCGTTCCGCAAGGGATGGCCTCGTGCGGCCCCGGTCACCGTGGACCCATTCCTTCACGTAGGTCCCCGCCTCCGCGGTCACGCGGAGTTCCGCGCGGTCCCCGTCGACCCCGACGACCTCCGCCGCCAGTAGCCGTCGATGCCGTGTGGTATCCGCACGCCGGTGAACGACCCGTTCGGGGGTGCGTTGAGCGATCGGCTCGGCCACCAAAACCGGGAGCGTGCTCTTAAGCTTTGCTTCCTCCACGGGAGGCGCCATCCTCAGTAGGACGCGGTACGTCTTCGCGGCACGATCCTCCTTCAACGGGACCACGTCGGTCCCGCGGGCCGGCGCCAGCCCGTCGACTTCGACGATCCCCGAGGCGTTGATCCCCGCAATCGCTCCTCCCAGATCGAAGTGCCGCCGACGCGGCTCCTTGATCTCGATGATGAACGGTCGTCCGCGTCCGAGCATCCGGGCGTCCACGTCCTCGCGGCCCATCCCGTGCAGGGCATGACCCGTTCCCCCGGACTCACGCAGGACTTCGTTCGCGATGACTTCCTCCACGCTCGTCGGGTACATCTTGCCCGCGCCGCCGCAACGAGCGCACCCCTTGCCCATGCACCGGCGGCACGGCCATCGGGTCTGCGGCACGCCGCGTACGAGCTTGCGATAGCGACCCCGCAGATAGAGCGAGTTCACCTGAACGTCCACGTGGTCGAACGCCGTGTCGACGATCGCGACCACGTCCGGGTGGGCCAGGTCGGGTTCCTTGCCGAGACGGTCGGAGACCCTCTTCCCAATCTCCCGATTCACCTCCGCCTTTAGGGGCTCCGGACCTCCGAGGGCGAGCTCGGCCCACAGGGACTCCTCCCGCGCGGCCACCTCAGAATCGATCTTCGAGCCGATGGCGAAGGAGTCGAACTCCCACGGTTCCAGCTTGCGGACGACGAGGTCGGCGAGGGCGTCGTACCGCGACGTGAGGTCCTCGCACACCCAGCAAGGGCCCATATCGACACGGAGGAGTTCGCGGATCGCCCGACCCCGGACGTGGTTCGTATACCCATGGCCGATCTTCCCGAACAGACGGCCGAGGCACGCATCGCAGAGCGTGCGATCGCCGAACCTCGAGGGATCGACCGAGCGCGCGGCAGACAGGACCTCGTCCACGGGTCCGCAACGGGGCGGCGGCTTAAAGCCTCACGCGAGCAGAACCAAACTGACGAGGAGGTTCGCGAAGACAATCGCCGTCATCAGGACGTATTGTCGGTCCCGTTCCCGCGCGAAGGACACGAGGCTCAGGAAGACCCGTACCACCGGCGTGAAAATCAGGATGAGGACGCCGAGGCTGAAGTAGCCTTCCGGTGTGAAGGTGAACAGGGGCCGGCCTAGGGCCCGCGGGGGAATCGATTGCTCGGGAATCGTATGTCCGGTGAAGGCCACGAGGACGAACCCGAAGAGCAGGATGGCGACCGAGACCACGACGCCGGCTCGGAGAACATGGTAGATGAGACGGTTCATGTCCTCCACCTCCGCGACCACGGCGCGGCGCAGGTTCGAGGCTCGTTGCTGCACGATGCGAAGGCCGACCCGGGCCGTGATCAAATCGGGACCCCCGGGAGAAACAGCCGCGCGACCATCCCGGTCCCGAGGACGACGAGGAAGAGGGCGAACGCGAACCGGACGTTCGAGGACTTCGCATGCTCGAGGAGCCGCGTGCCCAAGTTCGTGCCGGAGAATACGCCGATGATCACCATGGCGGCGAGGCCGGGATCGACAAGGCCTTGCGAATAGTAGATGAACGCGCTCGCGGCCGCGGTCACCCCGATCATGAAGTTGCTCGTGGCGACGGCCGCCTTCATGGGAACGCGCATCAGGACGTTCATCGCAGGGACTTTGATGAAACCGCCACCAACTCCGAGGAGTCCGGAGAACAGGCCCGCCGCGGCACTCACGCCGAAGCCGGCGACCGGTCGTTCGACGCGGTACCGGTAGACGCCCTGGTCCTCCCGGTCGAAGTACACGCTGCTCAGCCTCAGTCGCTTCGTGAGGGGCGATTCTTCCCCTCCACCGCGGTATGCGCGCTCTTTCGCGGTCTCTCGGACCCGGACCATCGTCGTGGCCGCGTAGAGGACGACCACGCCGAAGACGAGGTACAGATAAAAATCCGGAGTTCCCAGGCCGACGAGCGCGCCCGCGATCGCGCCGAGCGTCGTGGCCACCTCGAGGAACATCGCCAGACGTAAGTTCGTCAGATGGTCCCGGACGTAGACGGATGCCGCGCCTGAAGAGGTCGCGATCACGCCGATCAGGCTCGTGGCGATGGCGACCTTGATGTTCACGGAGAGCGCCAGGGTCATGAAAGGGATGAGGAACACGCCTCCGCCGACGCCGAGGTAGGATCCCCCGAGGCCCGCGAGGAACGCCGCGATCGCCAAGACCAGGAGGACGGCGATCGACATGCTTCGTCCACACAGCCCTGACCCGATAAATTTCTTTCCGCGGATCCGTGTTCACTTGGACAGGACGATCTCGATGCTGCTCACAT
>WNGN01003608.1_pt1 | contig 11677 bp, 14 predicted proteins | sample 5400561 | NCBI WGS metagenome assembly WNGN01 (sample SAMN13153379, study PRJNA577476) | soil metagenome | isolation source: 115 cm soil or saprolite under Garry oak tree replicate 2 | place: USA:California | collected 2016-06-15
ACAGCGAATTGTGATACTGCCGTATTATCGTACTAAGAGGTATGTGAAAATTCCGTGTATCTATCCTTAAATCCTCAAAGTTGACGATGCTTATCCAAGTATGGATAGCGCGTTTGCAAAATTGCAGGATCACCACGACACTATTAAGGATTATAAGAAACGTAGAGGCCTTTTACTTCGTTCAGCCGACTGGGGAATCGTGAGACCGGACGGGCCTCCAAAGGACAATGCAAAGCTTCGAAAACTGCTTCAATCTAAGAGCCCCATATCGCGTCGCGGCAGTACTCTGTAAATTCACACTGGGCGCCACAAAACAATTCAAGCCGCTTCGAGGGCCCAAACGCCGGTGAACTTCAGGTAATAGCACTCCACCTCAATCGCTGGGATGTTGTCCTTTAAAAACTCCGCGGCGCTGCGCAATTGCGTTTCGTGATTCGCGGCCTCGCGTTCCTCATTCCCGCCAAAGGCCTGCAAGCCGCCGTATGCTCCACAGTCGCTGTGGACCATCAGGATCACCCGGTTCGTCCCGTGCAGCCGCATCGAGGTTCGCACCTGTCCCAAGACGAAGCTGCGCTCGGACTCCTCCGCCGGGGAGGCGAAGGCTTTCGCCCCTCCGGCGATCTTCAGTGGGTCGGCCCACCAAATTCCGCGCTTCTTGAGGAATTTGCGCGTCACCAGCTCGAAGCGCGCGTCGAAGCACGAGACGACGCACACGTCCGCGCGATACCCATCGGTCTGCGAGTCGAAATGGAAGACCTTCTTCACGGCGCTAACCGGCGCGGCGCGCTTTGATTTCATTCAGCAGCTTCTCGATCTCGTCTTGCTTCTCCAAAGCCGCCAGCCTGTCCTCGACGCTGTCGCTAATCATCTCGGCTTTCGCTCGGCTGACCGCCTCCGCGTGACCCACCTTGCTCTTCATCCGGTCGAACGTCGCGAGCTTCGACTTATCGCCTATCACCATCTGCGCGTCGCTCGCTTTAGCCGACGCCCGCGACCGCCGGTGCTGTGCGATCAACATGTCGCTCTTCGACTCGGCTTCGGCCAGCTTCTGCTCGAGCTTATGCAGGGCCGACTTCAGATTCTCGACCTCCGTTTTCTGATCCGCCACTTGCACTTCGAAGTTCGCGGTCATCCGCTTGTAACTCATGGAGCGCTCGAGGGCCGCGCGTGCGAGGTCATCCTGTTTCTTGTCCACGGCCAGTTCGGCCTTGCGGATCCACTCAGCCTCCTTGTCCGCGTTCTCCTTCCGTTTTTTTTCAAGCACGTGCTGGTCGGCGATGGCAATGGCGACCTGGGTCTTCACCTGCATGAGCTGGTTCTGCATGTCCAGAATCACCTGTTTGACCATCTTTTCCGGGTCCTCGGCCTTGTCGATCAAGTCATTCAGGTTGGCCCGGATCAGTGTGGATACTCTTTCTAGTAAAGCCATACAAACCTCCTTCTGTTAGTTAGCTGCGCCCTACGCCTTCTCGTCAGGCTTGGGCGACTTGTCTCCAATTAATCTTACCTTGGAAAGCAGGTCTGAGAGCTGCATTCCGGAAAGCGTTTCGAACAACGCGGGAATCTGGGCGGCCATTGCAGCCACGTCGCCCGTGATCTTGTTCATCCCAGCGGAATTGCCGTTGCCCGTCGATACGATCGTGATCTTGTCGACGTTGGCCAGCGGGGAAGCGAGCGCCTTGACGATCTCGGGCATGCTGCTGATCAGCTTGTCGATGACCGCCGCCTGGTTATAATCCTGGTAGGCTTCGGCCTTCACGTTCATGGCCTTTGCTTCGGCCTCTCCCTTCTTGAAGATGATCTCGGCTTCCGCTTCGCCCGTCGCGCGGGTGGAAGCAGCCTGGCCGTCGGCCTCGAAGATCAACTTCTGCTTCTGCGCCTCCGCCAGCGTCTCGATCTTGCGGCGCTCGATCTCGGCCTGTTTGAGCACCGTCGCGACTAATTCGCGCTCGCGGCGTTGGATTTCGGCCTCCTGCACGGCGATCTGACCGGTCTTTTGCACTTGCTCGATCTTGACCTGCTCAGCGATGACCTGCTGCTGCATCACATTGGTCTGGAGCTCATAGGCCTTGTCGGCGGACGCCTTCTGCTTTTGAACGGTTTCGAGAAAGTTGGCCTGTTTGACTTGGAGATCGCGCTGCGCTTCGGCCTGCGCGGCCTGCGAAAGTGTTTCCGCGAGCACGCGTTCTTTATCGGCCTGCGCCTTGGCGACGGCGGCCGCGCGCATGGCTTCGGCGCGCTTGATCGCCGTGTCGCGCTCGGCTTCGGCGGCGGCCACATCGGCGTCCCGCTTGATCCTCGCAACGTCGGGCCTGCCCATGTTGCTGATGTATTCGTTTTTGTCGCGGACTTCCTTGATCGTGAACGAGATGACCTCCAGTCCCATCTTGCTCATGTCGTCGGCGCAGGTGGAGCGCATGCGGTCGCCGACCATTTCAGGCTGCTTGACGATCTCTTCCACAGTGAGCTGTCCGATGATGCCGCGCAGGTGGCCTTCCATCACCAAGCGGATGAGTCCCTCGCGCTCCTGGGGCGTCTTGGTGAGAAATTGTTCGGCGGCGGTCTGGATCGATTCGGGATCTGATTTGACCTTGATCTGCGCGACGGCTTCGACGGTTACCGCGACACCCTGTTTCGTATAGAGGTCCTGCTGGGGCGCGACGTCGAACGACATCAGCTCCAACGAGAGCAGGCGGCAATTCTCCACCATCGGGAAAATCACGGAGCCGCGCCCCTTGATGATGCGGGTGCCGCGGAAACCATATACCACGAGAGCCTCATGCGGCCCGGCCTTGCGGTACAGCCGGGCGAACATGGCCATCAGCAAAATGAGAGTCAATGCCATCAGTCCTGCGATGGCGAAAATAATTTCTATGCTCATAATTTTAGTCCTCCTTAATTTCGTTTGACGCTGCCGACGAATTCGTAAGCTCTTCCCAAGGCCGAACATAGGCGACGCCGCGCTCGTACCGGGTCACAACGACTTCGGTTCCCTTTGCGATTTCGACTCCGTCATCGCTGCGCGCGGGAGCAGCGCGTCGAACCCCGGCTTGTGAAAAGATCATTTCACCGGTGCCGGACGGACGAATGTTGCTGTTGACGGTTCCGAGTACGCCGATCATATCGTAGTCCGCCGGGTTGAGCTCCTCGTCATGGCGGATGAGAACCTTGGCGAGGAAAAAAAACACGATCGCTGCCCCGACGAATCCGCTCGCGCACGCGATACCGAAGCCGAGCAGGAACCAGAAGCTAGAGAACCGGGCGAGGAGGTAACCCGTGCCGCCGAACCAAGCGAGAAAGGCGGCGACCGTGCCAAAATTAATCGGGGCAATCTCACCCGCGTGCCCTCCGCCCGAGTGCGGACCATGCGCGTGATCGCCGCCGATATGTAAATCCAGGTGGGGCAGGTGGAGATGCAAACTTCCCAGCAGCGAGAGCAGACTGAGAGCAAACCCAAGAAAAAAGCAGATTAGGTAGAAATCAGCCCAAGTCATTTTGCACGACTCTTTCCGCCGCCGGCTTGAGCACTTGAAGCAGCCGTTCGGCCAGTCCAGGGTTTTCGAGGATGGCGCCGAGCAGAACCAGGCACATGCGCGAATCTTCATGCCGCGCAGTGGCAACCAGAGCGTGATGCAGATCGAGGTCGCGGCGGAAACGCTCGGCGCCATTGATGAGCCAGAGATCCAGTTTGTTTTCCATGCCTCCCACATCGGAAATGAGCTCAGTCGAGTAGCCTTCCGGATCATCGACGAGGTATCCGGGATGCACGTTGAAGAACCGCGCCAGCAGCATGCGCGTCGAATTGGTAAGATGCGGCCGAGCCCCACTCTCGATCTGTGATAGGTAAGACTGGCTGATCGTCTTACCGAGATCCTTTTTAATAGAGCGAACGATTTCCTGCTGAGTCATCGCGCGTCCTAAACCGCGAAGCGTCCCCTCGACTTCGCGCAAGTATCGGAGTTTGCCCCCAAGTCTCATATCACTAATTGCAATGTATATATCACGGATTGTTATAACAGTCAAGCCACACGTTAAGGCGATTATCCTAAAAAGGGTGGCGTGAAACGCCTGCACTAAAGGCTAGCAACTAGCGGTCAGATGCTATTTGACTGGCTGACCGAACCGTCCGAGGTGGGCTACCTCGGAGATTGGTTTGCGCCCCGATTATCCCCTTTCGGCTATCCGGCTCGCGCGGGATCGGGCGCACAAATTATTCTCAATTTTGTATGCGTTGATTCTCTCGCTACGGTTCGCTCAAGAAAAATTTTTACCGGCTTGCACCATCATTTTCCATAGATAGAATGACTCAGAGAGAGTCATTCAATGCGGTATTCGCGGTCTCTAAGAACAATCGGTCAGTCCCTGGAAACTCTCCGAGTTGAAGACTTTGAGCTGGAGAAAGAAGACGATGCTTACGTAGTGCGGAGCAAGTCCCTGACACCGACCTCTCAATGGATTGTCAGGAACAGTCTCATTGACAACACTTGGGATTTTTCAGACCCCGAGCAGAGAAGCACCCGATCGGTAGCGGGCGATGGATGGCTGCGCTATGATCCTCTGGATATTTCACGCCTTGACGTCCAGGGAAGAAAAAAAAGGCGCGGTCATTCTGCCGCGCAGATACGCGGAGCCAGTAAGCTTTCGCAACTCTTGCGCACCTTGGGTGAACACCTTGATAGAATAGAGGTGAGCGCCTTTAATATTTCCTGGGATCCCGATTCCGTGGCGGTTAACTACGAGATCCGCGGCGGCCACCGTGAGCGCAGAAATTTTAGTATCGAAAAACTCCATCAGCTAGGTTTGCACATGAGATTCCGGCGTTCCAGCCGCGAGGCTTAAGCCAGGTCGACGAGGAACTGACTGGATCGGCTTCAACGCGAGTGGATGCTAAATTCACGATTTTTATTAGCGAGTAGCGTCGGATGAGAAGAGCTCACCGCTCCGAAAAAGAACCGCCTGCGCGGAAGGCGTACACGGACGCTTGGTTGCAAGTCTGCTACTTGCGCACGCGAATGCCTTGCTTCGCATCCCACTGAAGGATCTTATCGCTCTTGGGCAGGAGTGCCTCCGGTACTTCGCCCACCGACACGCCATACTTCCAATCCGCCGGACAGATGGCGATATAGCACGCATAACCGCCGAGGCCGCCCGCCAATTTAGGATAGCCGATGGCCACCAGGCAGCCTGTCTCTGGCACGAGGTTCAGATTAGCCACGCCTTCAGCCTGAGTGTAGGGCATGTGGCCCGACGAAGAAATCCCGAAACTAGACGAGTGGGATTGATAGTCGATGGTTTTAGTCGGAAGATGATGGTAGATGCCTGCGAATGGAAAACTACTCAGTCGGGGTGGAATCGCGGCAGGCGCATTTATCTGTTCGGCTTCTTATTTGTTCATTTCGAACGCCGGCCTAACTTCTCTTACTTCGTTTAAGGTGCTAATTTTCTTCGTTCTTGGGACGCTTATAGCCGCGGTTGCTATCGGGATGTCCGCGGAGCTTTTTCAACGGCGCTTTGGCGAGATCCTCTGGAAATCGTTGACCAATCCGCCCCCACCCCAAGCGGTACGAAGAATCAATTCGATCGGCACGGTTATCCTAATGGTCTGGCAAATTATCATCACCGTTCTTTTTGCAAAATTGGCATACGCGTGGTTCATGATTTACTTGGCCATTTAAGTGCGATCTGCTTCAAGAAAACGACACGGGTAAGGGTGGTGTGTCATCGTACTTGTGACTCAAGACCGCGTGGTAAAACGCGCTTCGGTTTCCTTCGAGGAAATCTTCACAACTACACAAGCTGCGTGGATGCGTTACCGGGCGAGGGGGCAATTGCGATACCAAGAGTGGGCCGAGCATGAGCGTGATCGACCAAAAATTCGGTTGACGGCTTTAGTTCCTGATGGGAAGATCCAGCACTAACTGGGAAGGAGTGTCAGATGAGAAAGCTTGCGTTTCAGCTTGCGATCGCGGCGGTTCTTTTTATCGTTGCGACTTCGGTTCCGGCCCAGGAGCGCATTATTCCATCCGAGGCTGCAAGGTATGCGGGAAAAAAAGCCACGGTGTGCGGGCAGGTTACGAGCACGAACTATGCCGAAGACAGCAAAGGCCGTCCTACTTATTTGAACCTCGACCGCGCCTACCCGAATCAAAAATTTAACGCCGTTATTCTGGGAGAGAATCGAGACAAATTTTCCAAGCCTCCGGAAATAAACTATGCCGGAAAGAAAATCTGCGTCACCGGTACGATTAACGTATCTCGAGGGGTCGCCGAGATCGTGGTCCGCGATCCGTCGCAAATTACCCGTGGGGAATAGACTAGGAAATGCCGCCAGATCTTTCTTCCGATTTTCCCGTGTGGTAAGGGTTCAGATGAGTTAGTGGAAACTCCCGGTTTGGCTCCTAATTTAGCCGGCGTGAGCTTGAATCTCGCCGGGGAATTTTTCTGTTAATGCTTCAGTGACAAAACAGCTCTGAATGGAGGCGCCTTCTAATGACATTGTCGGGCCAGGCATTCGTTAAAGAAATACAACAGATGGTACTAGCCAAGCACTCGAAGGACCACCCGATTATCGGGATGATCGAGAAGGGAGAGTTGACGCGTGAACAACTAAAAGGCTTTGTCGGCCAGTTCTATTTGTTTTTCCCAAAACCTTTTCCCAAGCCCATCGCGACTATGTTGGGACGCTGCCCGGACGATCCGGAGTTGGAAAAGATGTGGATTGAAAACGTAGTGGAGGAGGGGACAGGAGAGATCACCGGGACGGATAGCCATAAGGGATTGTTTATCCGCTTTGCGAAGGCCTGCGGTTACAGCAAAGACGAACTGGATCGTGTCGAGCCGACGCCCGAAACCCAAGCCTTCTTGGACTGGCGCGAGCTGCTCATGTACCAGCGATCCTGGCTCGAACTTTATGCCTGCCAAGGCTTTTGTTTGGAAGGAACCGCCAATGAACGGATGGCGCGGATCGTTACCGGGCTAACCCAACACTACGGCTTTGATCGCAACTCGGAGGATATTCGTTACTGGACGTTGCACATGGGAGTGGATGAAGAACACATGAAGGTCGGACCGCTGGCCGTGGAACGTTACGCGTTGACCGATCATCAACAAGCCGAAGTGCGTGCGTCAGTCCAAAAGACACTCGATCAATTTTGGTTGGCGTTCGATGGAATTAAGCGGGCTTTTGTAGACAAAGATCCGCTGTATGCAAGGTGGAGAAACGGAAACTAAGGAGGGCCTGCCATGGAGATGGTTGATCTGTCGCGTGTGATTTATGACGGGATGCCGAAGATCCCGATCCTGCCGGACGTTCACGTGCGAAAATTCTTGAGTTTAGAAAAGGGTCATCCTTTGAACGTAACCGAGCTTTCGTTGCCTTGTCACGCTGGCACGCACGTGGACGCGCCGATTCACATCGTGGCGAACGGAAAATCAATCGAACAGTTGCCTCTCGATGCGTTCGTTGGCGCCGGCGCCGTCATCGGCGTTAAAAAGAAGGGGGGCGAAGAGGTCACAGCCCAAGACCTGGAAGGTTCGGGCGTGCCCGTGAATCGCGGCGATATTCTCATGCTCTATACCGGCTGGGATGAAAAGTTCGACAGCCCCGACTACAATTTGCATCCCTACCTGTCGGTCGACGCGGCGGAGTGGATGGTCAAAAAGGGAATTAAAATGTTCGGCATCGATTGCATCACAGTCGATTTGCCGACGCCGCTGCGTCCCAAGGGATTTGATTTCCCGGTGCACCGAGCCTTACTCGGCAACGAAGTGTTGATTGCCGAGAACGTGACCAACCTGGGGAGCATCGTCGGGAAAAGGACCCGAATCATGGCCTTTCCGCTGCGCGTCAAGGGCAGCGACGCCGGTCACGCTCGAATCGTGGCGGAAGTCCTACACTAGAACCATGCCACTCACCAAACCGATCAAAGGAATCATCGGCGCTTGCCTCACGCCGTTCGGCGACGATGATCGCGTCAATTACAAAGCGTTGGAGAAAGAAATCGATTTCCTGGTCGCCGACTGCGATGCGATTTCGATCGCGGCCGTCGAAGCCGCCGAATACACCATGCTCTCGCGCGACGAACGGAAGGAATTGTTGCGCATCGGCACCGAAATCGTCAATAAACGGGTGCCGGTACTGCTCGGCTGCTCCAGCCCATCGCCCAGGGAGGTGATTGAGCTGGCCGAATATGCCGCAAAGGTCGGCGGTGATCTGATTCAAGTCTTGATGCCGCTACGGCCTTGGGGCGGCCAGCCGACGATCGCCGAACTCATGGAGTTTTACACTCAGGTCGCATCCACGAGCCCGTTGCCGGTGGTTTGCTATCACAACCCGGGCCCCGGTGCCGACCCGCCGCAGGATGCCTTCGTCAAGATCAGCGAGATCGAGAATATTCGGTACTTCAAGGAAAGCTCTCGGGATATCACAAAGATATCCAGACTCATTGAGCAAATTGATCTTGCCGGCCGCGGCCATTACTTCACAACGATGCAGCCTTTGTTGGTGACATTGATGTTGGGCGGTTCCGGAGCGACGATGCCGCCACCGGGTACCCGGATCGGCGCGCAGATCGTGAAAGCGTTCAGAGTAGGGGATTTGGAGAGCGCGCGCTTTTGGGCGCGCTGCTATGCCTTGTTTCCCGGCAAGTGGGCTGCCTATGGATTACCGCCGGTGATGAAATCGGCGATGAAGCATTTCGGCGTCGATATCGGTGATCCGTCAAGGCCGTACGCGCCGGTGAGTCCCCGGGACCATGCTCAAATCGGCCAGTTTCTCCGTCAAGTGGGTTTGCTCGGCGAAGCGCCGCCGAATCCGCAAGCTTTGCTCGACGCGGCCGATACATTAAGGCAGGAAGATACATTCCTCCGTTAGCGGTTCATATCTAAGCCGCATCCTATCTCAGCAGATAATTTCCATTTCATTGCTGCTCGGGAGGAATGCGGTTTTGCTAGTGTAGGGTCGCTGGAGAATATTTTATGGAATGGATCAAAGACATTTCGGATCGATTAATACTTTGGTTTTTACGAACCACGTCCCGATTCGGCAAGGAGCTGACGCTGGAAGGAAAGACCGAGCAGGCGATGTGGGGCGACCAACGCTTGAGAAATCTCGAGGGACTGGCGATCCGCTCGCGTCGACGTTTCGGCGAGAAAAAGAAATCGGCGTAGAGGCCCATCGCTAATTAATCGTGGTCTAGGAGAGCAGACACGGCCTCCCGGCTTTGCCAGAGGTAGATCAGCGACGCCATGGCGTACGTTAACGGACGAAAGCGGATTGTGATCTTGGGCGGCGGTTGCGGCGGGGTGGTCGCCGCCACCAAGCTGGGCCGAAAGTTGGGCGCGGATCACGACGTAATTCTCATCGACCGGCGGCCCAATCATATTTTCATGCCTGCCTTTCTTTTCGTCATGGTGGGCCAACGCCAGCCGTGGGATATCAGCCGGAGCCTCAGCGTTTTGCAAAAGCGTAATGTCAAAGTCATACAGTCCGAGATCCTCGGAATCGATCCGTTGCGCCAGGAAGTCGCGCTGCAAAAGGAGAAGATTAATTACGATCATTTGATCGTTTCACTCGGTCTACAGACTCGACCGGATCTCGTGCCTGGATTCGCCGAGGCTTCAATCCACCCGTGGGAAATGGAATCGGCAGTTCGCTTGCGCGACACCCTGGCGAATTTTCGCAGCGGCCGGATTGTCGTCGGCGTTCCTTTGGGACCGTATCGGTGCCCACCGGCTCCATACGAAACCCAGTGGATGTTGGACGGCTACTTTCGGCAGCGCGGCGTCCGGGATCGCGTCGAAATCGAATACTTCATAAGGGATTCGGAGCCCGCGGGCGAAGCGCATGATCCAGTGGTCTGGATGGACGCCGAGAGCCGGCGGCGCAATATCAAACAGAACTATGAATTCGTCGTCCGTGCCATCGATCCGGAAAAGAAAGAAGTTCTAGGGCTTTACAACTATAAACTCAGGTATGACTTGCTGGTGATGGTGCCGCCGCACCGGCCGGCTCAGGTTCTTCTCGACAGCGGACTGGCGGACACGGAAACCGGCATCCGAGTGGATTACGACACACTCAGAACCAAGTGGGACAACGTCTATGCGATCGGCGACTGCGCCGACATGCCGGCGTCCAAAGCCGGAGGCGTCGCGCACCAGGAAGCGGACGTGCTCGCGCATAATCTAGCAGTCGAGATTACGGGTAAAGGTAGGCCCGTCGATCTCTGGCTGCATACCATATGACTGCTCGCATTCGGCGCGGGCCGCGCCGCTGCAAACCGCACAGTTTATCCAACCGGCTGGCCGCCGTTCGGTGTCACCGAGCCCAGGACGTGGGGACCGTCGCGGCTCATCTATTGGGCAAAGATAGGCTTTGAGAAGTGGTGGCTGTGGCGCTATTTTTAAAGCGGCCAAACTCAGATAAGAACATGCCATCCTCAAAAACCAAGCGCTCAACCGGAGAACACTTGCCAGTATGAATCGAGCGCGCTACACGCACACCGTGCAGCGAGATAAGCAGTCGCTACCTACCAAAAGTCCGAACCAACCCGTGGGAACTGGCGTTACACCCGGCGAGATAGTTGTGGAAGGGCAGCAGGGAAGGCGTAAAAACAGGGCGCCGGCCCCCCATTTGGGTTATCTCCAAAAGTTTACATAATATATCTTATCAGACGTTCTTTCTTTCTTTCTTTTGCTTCTCAAGCTCCGAAAGCTCGTCAGCCAGGCCAGGTTTACTGATAGCCGACTCCACGAGATACCGAATGAATTCACCCCGCGTGCACGAGAGCTTCCCCGCGAGCGCCTCAAATTTTTTTACGCTCTGCGTAGGTGTCTTCGCAGTTACTGGTATCATATCCCGAGCCATGGCTGCGTGTACCATAGTACACGCCACCTGTGAAGCCGAAGTGATTCAGGCTTCTCGTCACAACCCTTCGATATAGGGGAAAAAGTCTTCACACTTTCTAACTGGTGTTTGCCGAGAAAGCATCACAATATACTCATGCTCTTTCATTTCAGAATGCGTATAGGTGAGAATCTCCTCGTCAGACACAATAGCTTCAAAGACCGCCGGATCAGGTAAACTCCACATCATCGCAAACTCGGCGGCCTTTTCAAAAGAATCAGTCCAGGACAATCCTCGCACACGTCGCAATGCACCTACCCCGGCGACTCCTCGATAAAGAGTATACGGCGCAGCGCCAGGCAACGAGTCGCCAGCATCCCGTAGCTTCTGTCGATCAGCAAGCATGAAGAGCGAGCGCTGGAACGCGAGCGGGTCGCGAAGTCTATTCGTCGCTGATGAAATAAACGCTCTGAGCAGTGCGGCTTCATAAAGACCACGATGCTGCAAGAAAGGCATATTGCAGGCAACGACCGCAAGGCTGTGTCGGGAATCTACTACCGTACCAATAAAATCTTTCACATTGCCCTTTTTTAAGGCTGCAATTGCATCCTTCCTTAACCACGTCGGTATGCTGGGGAGCCACACCCTAAAACCGTCTAGAGTATACTGGGCCGTGTCAGTCCGGATGTCTTCCAGGATGGAGATACACCGTTCGTGACCTAATGTCACCAGAATCGGTTCGTCAAGAACCTCAGCGAGCGTGTCTGCGGCCTGATGCTTCACCAAATGCATTCACCCTACCGTTTGTAAACAGTTTTTCCCTTGTCAAGTTTC
>WNGN01010156.1_pt1 | contig 11677 bp, 12 predicted proteins | sample 5400561 | NCBI WGS metagenome assembly WNGN01 (sample SAMN13153379, study PRJNA577476) | soil metagenome | isolation source: 115 cm soil or saprolite under Garry oak tree replicate 2 | place: USA:California | collected 2016-06-15
CGTTTGCCATAGCGGGTCTTTTTGCGGACGGCGAAACTGTTGTTCAGGATGCCGAATGTATTCGCGAGTCTTACCCGGGATTTGAAATGGTACTTGAAGAATTCACGAATCCGAAACGGATGCAGGTTAGCACGCCCGTGATCGGTTCGCTTACTCCCACCGTACCGGAGACAAGCTAAGGCGGCTCGGCGCTGCGCTCCGCACGCCGTGGAGCCGCGACGACGTCAACCAAGCCACGCGTTGCAATTCCGCGAGAGGGGCGACTAAACTGGGAACCTCGGTTTCATGCACTCCTCTCAGCAAATTTTTCAGCAGGTGGTCGCGATTGATGGTCCGGCTGCCTCTGGCAAGAGCAGTGTCGCGCGAGAACTCGCCCGGCGGCTCGGTTTTGTCTATGTCAATTCCGGTGCCATTTACCGAGCGATCACCTGGCATATCCTGCAAAAAAGGATCCATGTCGAAGATACCGACTGCATCGCCCGAGCCCTCGAATCAGTAGCGATTACGAGCAGTCTTCGGGACGCCGAGTTGTGCATCCTGATCGATGGCATCGATCCTGCAGAACATCTCCGTGATAATCGGGTGAACGAAAATGTTTCTCGCGTCAGCAGGCTGCCGATGGTTCGGCAAATTGTCGGGCGCAAGCTGCATGAGTATGCAAGCAACAATGATTTGGTCGTGGAAGGACGAGACATCGGTTCGGTCGTTTTCCCCAATACTCCTTACAAATTTTACGTTGATGCCTCTCCTGAAGTGCGTCTTCAGCGTCGGGCAGCACAGGGCGAGCGCGATGAAATCGCGCTGCGTGATCATGCCGATTTTTCACGGCCTGTCTCACCCCTGGTTATTGCGAAAGACGCGCATGTTATCGATACATCGCATTTAACCATCGAAAAAGTCATCGACCGGATTCTCACCCGGCTCAAAGAGTTAGGTCTTCGGCCTTCGCGGTTTAACGATTTAGCCGTTCAGTAAAACAAATCGCCAAATCACTAAATCGGTCACTCAATGAACTTGTATTACTGGCTTGGCTATCACTTTTCCCGTCTCGCCGGGAGACTGTTCTTTCGATTTCGCGTGATTCATCGGGAACGCATGATTCAGAGTGGATCGGCGATTCTGGCAATGAACCACCAAAGTTATCTCGATCCGCCACTTGCGGGTATCACGTGCGATCGAGCGATTTATTTTCTAGCCCGACGAACGTTACTGAACGTGCCGCTGCTCGGCCGGCTTTTGCCAAAGTTGAATGTGATCCCAGTCGATCAAGAAGGCGTGGACCGCAGCGCTATCAAGACATTGATCCGTGTTCTCAAGGCCGGGAACGCGGCGCTCGTTTTCCCCGAAGGCTCGCGCACGCTCGACGGCAACTTGCAGCCGGCCGAGCCGGGATTGGGTTTGGTGATTGGGAAAACACTCGCGCCAGTCGTACCGATGCGAATCTTTGGCGCGCATGAAGCCCTGCCGCGGGGCGGTGGCGGTTTACACTTTGTGCCAATTACTATCGTAATCGGAGAACCGATTTTTTTTACTCAAGCCGATCTTGGGCCGCCGATGAAAGATGTCTACAGCCGATTAAGCGGGCGCGTGATGGACGCCATTGCGGCGCTGCGCCTTGACTGAGAGCGACAGGCCGCGAAGAAAACAACCCAGAGCCGATTCAACGTCGGAGAGACCTGCATCTCGGGATTGCGCGCGCGAAGTCGCCACGGATACTAAGGCGTGAATTCGCCATCTGCGTCTTCCGAAAGGCATCGACCGTTACGAGCTTCAAAAAGCGCTATTGTTATGATGCTCGTCGTCATTGGGACACTGGCGCTATTGGCTGTCTTCGCCAATGTCCAGCGTTTTCGGCGTGGCGAAGTGGAAACGGTCGTGGTGAAGGTGGCAACTTCACCCACACCGCAGTCGCGAAGTGGAAACGGTCGTGGTGAAGGTGGCAACTTCACCCACACCGCAGTCGCATTAAGTTTCGTTTGACTAGCTGTTGTCCTTCCAGTTTCTTCGTCTGAATTACGGAAGACCCATGACAATTTACTCCTGACATGAAATTTTTTTTTGTTTTCTCGATGCTCATCTCTTTTGCGCTGATTGGCTCCTGCCAAAAGCAAACTTCTACTGGAGAACAGCAACAACTTGCTCAGCGACAAGCAGAGCTGGATGCACGCGAGAAAGCATTAAACGAACAAGAAAGAGCGTTGGAACAAAGAGAAAGACTCTTGGCGCGCAGGCGATCGCCTCCCGCACAACCGCAGGGCTCCGTTGCTGATGCCAACCAGGCAAAGGAGAAAGCCTTGGGCGAAAATGAAAACGCAACGACACCCAGGGCAACGGTTCCTCCAGAGTTTCAGGGCCTCATTGCTGATCCCGGGCGGGGAGATGAAACGGAGCAAATAATTCAGCAAAGACTCGCTCAGCGACAGCGTAAGATGGAGGAATTACGTGCAAGAAGAATGGAGCACGCGGTCGTACGCCCTGGGGAGGAGACGCCTTCGCCGACTCCCTCGCCTACGCCGAAGTAAATGCGGCGCATTAGGTGACCTCGGGAGAAACTGACTGCTGAATTTGCGCGTCGCGCGCCGCGAGCTCGTGAGCGTACTGAAGCGTATCGATCGAATTGATGTTCTTGTCGCGCCGGATTGCCTTGATTCTTGGAAAACGCAACGCCAGTCCACTGGCGTGACGAGCGCTTGGCTGAATTGAATTGAAAGCCACCTCAAGCACGATATCCGGTTTCACTTCACGGTACCGGCCATGATCAGCGAGCGTGTTCTGCTTGAAGTGTTCAGTTAACTCGGCAATTTCGGCGTCGGTCAATCCGCTGTAAGCCTTGCCAATCCGCAAAAGGCCGCCGGTAGTTTCATCTCGCACAGCGAACGTGTAATCGCTTAACACATTGTTACGCTTGCCGTGACCAAGCTCAGCCGCGACGACCACCACGTCCAGCGTCGCCAGTTCTTTCTTTAGTTTAAACCAAAACATCCCGCGCGTGCCTGGTAAGTAGAGGCTTTCCGGGTCTTTGATCATCAGGCCTTCGTTCAAATGCCGCCGAGCCTGTCGAAAAGCTTGTTCGATCTCAGCGGCAGAACGGGCCGAGACTACTTTCGCGATTTGGAATTGCGGCGGTAGTCGCACCTCGCTCAGGCGTGCTCGCCGCTCACGCAACGAAGTTCTCAACAATGACTCTCCGTTTAGCCAGAGAAGATCAAAAGCGACAAACGCAACCGGGACGTCTGCCGCAGCCCGCGCGAATAAATCTTCACCGTCGCTCTTGCGGCCGAGCCGCTTTTGCAGATCGAAGAAGGTGAGTCTGCGGCCTTCTTCAAACGCTATGATTTCGCCGTCGACAATCAGCTTTTCCTGGAAGTTTGTGGCCTGATCGACCAGCTCCGGAAATTGCCCGGTGATGCGTCGTAAATCGCGGGAGTAAATTTCAACCCGATCCGCACTGCGATGAAGCTGTGCCCGGATACCATCGAATTTATCTTCCAAAAAAATTGTAGGCTGTGTGGCTAACGCCGAACCCCCATCCGCATCTCCGACATCAACAAAGCGTTGCCACACAGATTCGGCGCTCGGGAGAGGAGTCGCAAGCATGCATTTGATCGGCCGAAAAAGCGACAGCTGTGCTTGATGTACTTCTTTGCGCAAGGCCAGGGCTGCCGTCTCGCCGATGTCGCCGAGCAACATGTTGGCCTGCTTTACCTGATCGAGGGGAACATCGAACGCCTTCGCAATTGCTTCCTCGACCAAACCTTCGCGTAATCCGATGCGAAGGTCACCAGTTAGGATCTTGACGATGTACTGGCCTTCTCGAGCCGACGAAATCGAAAAGCGGTCTTGGAGAAGCTTCGCCTTCGCTAGCGGGCCGCGCGCCCGATGCAAGCTTTCAAACAGCTCCCGGGATTCCACGATGGTGAAGGGCCGCGGGGTTGTGCGACCATCGAGAACTTCAAAGGCAGTTTTGCCCGCGTCACCGTGACGCGCTGCGATGCTGTGAAATGCCGCGTCATCAATTTTCGTTGCTCCTTGAAGCGTGCGGACAATCACCGACCAGCCGACCTGCAATGTACGCGGGTCGCTCTGCGCAAAAGCTCGACCGGTAAAGTAGGTAGTTATGATTGGCAATTGTTCGCTGGTAAGCTCACGAAGATAATCAGAAAGGAGCCGAATTTTCTCCAGCTTTGCCGGAGTCGCGGCGATCGCTTCACCAACCTTCGCGAACGCCAGGAATTCGGATCGGGTATCGGAGACCTGTTTGTGAAACGAATCTTTTGTTGATTCGGCGGTACGCGAGACCTCCGCGCATGGGTCAACCGGCAACGCGTTGTCCGCAGCTGGTAAATGCAGTTCCATTTGGTTCTGTTCAGTCAGTGCCCAGGCTTCGACGCCGCGCGCGCGCAAATCGCGGGCAAATGCAGCGGCGAAGCCGTGAAGCGTAAATACTCGGCGTGGCCTAACAAAGTCGACGTACCGAATCAAATCGTCGTAATCGGCATGGTCCGAGAGAGGAAATGCTGCGTCAACCTGATAGCGATAGACGGCATTTGGATCGACGGCCCAGCCACTAATCATCGCGACGCGCTTGCGTGGAATTCTTTCCAGCATGTGCGACCTATTCGCGCTGGGCGGGCAGATCAGAACTTTTCCTGCAACATCATTCGCCCTGTAACGCACGTATTTACAAAACGATTGCCCGAACTGTTCGTAGATGCGCGTCATCTCGTAAACGGAGCCGTGGAGCATGGGAGTCAATCCGACACCGTCGAGTGAACAGAGAATTTCCTGCGCCTTTCCCAGCGAATAGCCTAGGAGGACGGGCACTTCGCCAGCCTCAATTGTTTCGCCAGCCTCGCGCCACTGCACCTGTTCGGCGGACTTCCCCGGCCGCAGTTTGAAGTCTCCAGTGTAGAGGAGTGTTTCGTTACCGAGAAAAAGAAAACATTGCGCCGAACCGAAGATATGTCCGGCGGGCAATAGCATAAGATCCAGGCCGTGTACGCGCCGTTTTTCACCGAATGGCAGAATGTGTTCAATCCGACGACCTGGCAGCCGGCTTTTCAGCAAACGTGCCGTTCGCTGCGAAACGATAATCTCCTCGTGAGGTGCTATGTGGTCGTTGTGTGCGTGCGAAATAAAAGCGAAAGGCTTCGCGTCCCACGGATCCAGCCACAAGTTTTGTTGTGGCAAATAAACGCCGCGCTCGTAGCGAACTTCAATCATCGAAGAAAACCTACTTTCAGATTCGCACTAGTGCCACAGAACGTGGAGGAACTATGTGCGTTGACACCGGGTTCAAAAGCCGCCTTTATTTAATTAATGAACTTCAAGACGCGCCGATCACTTTTGAGCGCCAGTATCGGCTCTTCGGCGCTGTCACCGGGCTGGATCAGCGCCAGCGGTTCGGTAATTACTTCGATTTCTTTTGGCGGGCCAAACGTCCCTCCGATGTCACAGTGCGCTTGGAGTATCGCCAGGAAAAATTACACGAACACGTGCAAGGACAGGAGATTACGTACCGGAACGTACGTGGCACTCATAAGACGGAATTCAAGGTTATTGGAGACGACTATTTTGACGACGGCCGTGTGATTGCCTGGCGGTGCCTGTTAATTGCAAATGGCCGGATCGTAGCGGAAAACCGGTCGTTCATGTGGGACTAGGATCGGTCAGAGGCGGCGTGCCAATTCGCCCTCGGGCGCCGCAGCGGCGAAGGTTTTCATCAATGCGGCCCTTCCTGGTCTGCAATTCGAATCAGCTTCTGAAACTTCTGGAGTCCCGCGAGGTTTGACAGCATGCCTTCTGGACTGGTATTCTTAAGGAGCTAACTGTGGATTCATCTATTCAAGTAGGGGTCAGAGGCCCGACCGTGTGGGTGAAAATTGAGGGGAAAGGTAGTTTTCTCAATAGCGGCAACCTGAAGGAGTTCGCGCGCGAAATGTTGGATCGCGGGTATCGCGAATTTGTGGTGGATTTAGCGGAGTGCGCCATGATGGACTCCACATTCATGGGCACGATGGCCAGTGTGGCATTGCGATTGAAGGAACTTGGTCACGGTCACCTCCACATCATTCATTGCGGTAATCGCAGCCAGGCGCTCCTTTCGGGATTGGGCCTCGATCAGATATTTGACATTCGTGCCAACGGAGAGCGCCCGCCGGAGTGCGAAGAGCTCGAGCGATCTGGGACACGCCAATTGCTAGAAACTCAAAAAAAGGAGCAGGCAGAAACAATGCTGGAAGCGCACGAGGCGCTTTGCGAGGCAGCGCCGGAAAATATCTTTCGATTTAAGGACGTTCTCGATTTCTTAAGACAAGACCTTCATCGCGAGACGCCTTCGAAGTAAGCTGGCCTCTGCATGATGTGGCCGACTCTTCTCCTCGGACTGCTTGTCGCGTCTGCTGCCGGGTGGATTGTTACCAGCTATCTTCAAGCGCAACGGATTCGCAGGTTAGAAAGATCTCACGAAGAGATCCAAGTCGAAGAAACGCTCGTTTTCGATTTTCTGCACGGTCTCGGCGAAGCGTTCCGGGAGAGCATTCGACCTCAGGAACTTCATCGGTTGATAGTCGAAGGCGCTACGCGCATCCTTGATGCCCAGGGTGGCGCCCTTTATGTGAGCGATCGCACCGGTGCAAAACTCACGCCCGCTTTTATTTCGAAGGGCTGCCCGCCACTAGTCGACATTCCGCCGAATATTTTGCAACAAGCGGCCGCTACTCCTACCGGCCTTGAGAGGTTTCTACGACTGCACACAGTCGCCCCGGGTGAAGGAGTAATCGGTCGCGTTTGGCAAACGGGGCAGTCTGTTTACCTGAGCGAGTTCTCGGATGCGCCGGAGTTAGCGAAATTGCGCAGCAGCGCATTTGGCACGCGGTCCGTTATGGCGGCGGCGCTCCGGTATGGAAACCAGGATCTCGGCGTATTGGCGCTCGCCAACGGCCCGATGGGTGTGCCGTTTTCGCAGGGGGACTTCGTCGTTTTTAAATCCCTTGCCGAGCAATCGGCCTTTGCGCTCTACAACGCGATCATTTACTCCATGGCTAACGAAAAGAAGCGTCTGGATCATGACCTGGAGATCGCCCGGGACATTCAACGAATTTTGCTCCCTTCGGAAGCGCCGGCGATTGATGGATTTCAGATCAGCGGCATCAATGTGCCAGCCCGCCTGGTGAGCGGCGACTATTTCGATTATATTCGCGTAGATGACGAGCGGTTGGGCGTGGCAATCGCAGATGTTTCGGGCAAAGGTGTGCCGGCGTCGCTCATCATGGCGATTTGCCGCAGCGTGTTACGCGCTGAGGCGGCTCGGAATCCATCTCCGGCCGACGTATTGCGAAAGGTCAATCGACAGCTTTACCCAGACATCAAGGAAGACATGTTCATTAGCATGGCCTACCTGATTCTGGACCACCATCGCGATAGCATTACCCTCGCGCGCGCCGGGCACGATGCGCCGTTGCTCTACAAGCAGCAATCGCAAACGGTTACGCCCGTGAAATCACCTGGAATGGTCGTTGGAATTGACAGTGGGAACGTGTTTGATAGGCTTACAGTTGACTTCGCGATATCGCTCGAGCGCGATGATTGCTTGGTTCTCTACACCGACGGTGTCACCGAGACGCTCAACGCTGAAGAAGACGAGTTTGGCTTGGATCGCGTGATCCAGGCCGTCCGCGCGAGAGCAAATGATGGCGCGCAGGCGATTGTAAAGAAAATCATCCAGGATGTGCGCGACTTTACCGGTTCGCTTCCACAAAACGATGACATCACCTTGATTGCCATCCGAAAAACATGAAAAAGATTCCTATCGATGAACAAAACAAAGAAACGAAAGGGTCGGCTGCGGCAAGACAGATGCATTCAGCCGATGCTCCAGCCTCTGCCGGCATTGAGCAAACTGATGCCGAAGATCCAATGGCAGGCCTGCAGGCCGATCTCGACCGTTTCCGCGACCTGGCACTGCGCAGTCAGGCTGATTTTGAGAATTATAAAAAGCGCTCTGCGCGAGAAAAGGAAGAGGCGATCAAATACGCCAATAGTTCGTTACTTCAGCGATTGGCCGCAATTCTCGATAATTTTGAGCTTGGTCTTGCAGCTGCAAAAGCCCAGGGCGAAGAATCGCCGATCTACTCCGGAATGGTCCTCGTCCAGAAACAACTCAACGATTTGCTTTCAGAACACGGGCTGCAGCCGATCGAAGCGGATGGCAAAAGATTCGATCCGAATTTGCACGAAGCAATTGCGCATGAGCCCAGCGATCAATTTCCGGAAGGGACTGTGCTCCGCCAGACTCGTCGCGGTTATCGGTTAAAAGACCGATTGCTTCGGCCTTCCAAAGTCGTTGTTTCCAGCGGGCCAGCAAAGCAGTGAGGCGGCTTTCTTGCTTCACGTTCTAGTCCGCAGGTTACGCAGGACTGATTGGCCACATGGCAACTGAGAAACGCGATTACTACGAGGTGCTTGGCATTGCGCGAAACGCCACCGGCGAGGAGGTCAAACGCGCCTATCGCAAACTCGCGGTTAAGTTTCATCCCGATAAAAATCCAGACGACCCGCGCGCCGAAGAAAAATTCAAGGAGTTAGGAGAAGCGTATGATGTGCTGATGGATGCGGACAAACGCGCTGCCTACGATCGCTTTGGTCACGCAGCATTTGCGCCGGGCGGCATCGGTTTTGGTCGCGAAGCTTTCCATGATCCATTCGAGATTTTTCGCGAGGTGTTCGGTGGGACCGGATTTGGAGGCGGGATTTTCGAGACGTTCTTCGGTGGTGCCGGTGGCGCACGCACTGAAGATCAGCGTCGCGGATCGGATTTGCGCTACGACATGGAAATCAAACTGGAAGAGGCGGCTTTTGGCGCGGCCAAGCAGATCGAGATCACAAAACTGGATACCTGCGATAAGTGCGGCGGCAGCGGCGCTGAAGCAGGCTCGCACAGGATCGGCTGCCCCACTTGCGGTGGGCGGGGTCAGGTCGTCAGTTCACGCGGATTTTTTCACATTTCGCAGACATGTCCTCGCTGTCGCGGCGCCGGCGACATCATCGAAAAACCATGCCAGAAATGCCGCGGCGAGGGGCGCGTGGAAAAATTGAGCCGCGTTAAGTTGCAAATTCCCGCCGGAATCAGAGAAGGCACGCGGCTGCGTTCGTTAGGGAACGGGGAAGCGGGCATGAGTGGTGGACCGCCAGGCGACCTTTACGTAGTCGTCCACATCAAGGAGCACAAAATCTTTCAGCGCGACGCCGATGATTTGTATTGCGAGGTGCCGATCCCGTTTTCCGTCGCGGCGTTGGGAGGTGAGATTGATGTCCCCACACTGGAAGGCAGAGCTCATTTAAAGGTGCCCGCCGGCACACAAAGCGGACAGATGTTCAAACTCCGTGGCAGGGGAATCGTGAACGTCAACGGCCGCGGCCATGGCGATTTGTTTGCGCGCCTGATTGTTGAGGTGCCGTCGCACCTGAATGCGGATCAACGGCGCAAGCTGGAGGAATTCGCAGCGCTTTGCGGAGAGGAAAACACGCCGATGCGTAAAGGCTTTTTCGAGCGTGCGAAGGAATTTTTCAAATAAATGCCGCAGTGTCCGTCGTTTACAACCCTGTGAAGTTGATCGAATGCCCGCGCGATGCCTGGCAAGGGCTAAAGCGACAAATCCCGACGGAGCTGAAGGCGGGTTATCTAGGCGCGCTGATCGCGGCAGGTTTCAAGCACATCGACGCTGTGAGTTTTGTCTCTCCTAAAGCGGTCCCCCAGATGGCCGATAGCGAAAAAGTGCTGGAGCGGATTGAACTGCCACACGATGTCGAAATCATCGGCATCGTGGTGAATGAAAAAGGCGCCGAACGCGCCATCGCCACGAAAGCAGTTGGCACATTAGGTTTTCCCTGCTCCATCTCAGAGACCTTTCTGCGCAAGAACCAAAATCAGACAATGGAAGAGTGCTACAAAGTGCTGCAATCAATTAAAGCAAAGGCAGACGCCGCAGGGATGTCGGTAGTCGTTTACATTTCGATGGCGTTCGGAAATCCGTATGGCGATCCGTGGGACGAGAACGAAGTGCATCAGGCAATAACGAAACTGACTCGCATCGGTGTTCGATCTATTTCGCTCGCTGACACAGTTGGAGCTGCCGACGCCGATTTGATCCGTCGCGTGGTCGAATTAGTGATGGGCCTATGTCCTGATTACGACATCGGCGTGCACCTGCACAGCGCGCCTGGGGAAGCCGAAGCAAAAGTGCTTGCCGCGTACGACGCGGGCTGCCGCCGGTTTGATTCCGCCATTGGCGGGCTTGGTGGATGCCCATTCGCGCAGGACGCGCTGGTGGGAAACATTCCCACGGAAAGCGTGATCGCCGCAATCGAAAGGCGCGGTGTAGCGTTGGAAATGAGCAAATCGCTCGCAGATGTGCTGACACTAAACGCGGAGATCGCGTCGAGTTACGCATAGGGGACAAGTCCCAACCGTCCTATGCATCGTTTCTATGTTTCACCGGAAAACTGGGACTCTCGCACGCTCGCCTTGCGTGGCTGCGAGGCGCACCACGCCCGCGACGTGCTGCGTATCAAAGCCGGGGAGAAGCTCGTGCTCTTCAACGGACAAGGGCGCGAGCTCACGGCAGAAGTTATCGATCCTGGCGGTGACGAAATCCGGCTGCGAAAATTACACGAAGCGGAAACAGCGCCGCTGCGATGCCGGATCGTTCTGGGACAGGCGATTCCAAAAGGGAAAAACATGGAGTTGATCGTGCAAAAAGCGGTCGAGATCGGCGCAGCCGAAATTGCGCCGATCATCTCCGATCGCACTGTCGTGCAGCTCGATTCTGAATCAGTCGCGCAAAAACAATCGAAGTGGCAGCAGATCGCCGTTGAAGCGGCAAAGCAATGCGGTCAGAACTGGCTCCCGCGCGTGCACCCGCCAAGAAAACTGGACGAATTTTTTTCTGGAGCGGTCGAGGGAGCATTTGATCTTCGTCTGATCGGTTCCCTCCAACCCGATGCGCAAAACTTCAAAAAAATTCTGGCGGATTATTCAAGTGAACACGGCAACCGACCACGCAGCGTGCTCATGCTTATTGGGCCCGAAGGTGATTTCACACCTGCGGAGCTTGGGCTTGCGCGTCGCCACGGCTGCCAGCCGATCACGCTTGGCCCCATTATTCTGCGAGCGGAAACCGCAGCAATCTATTGCCTGAGCATCCTCTCCTACGAACTGTTGATTTAGACGCTCAGATTACTCGGCGACTGCTGCTTCTACAGCGGATTCGCTCGGAAGGTCGGGTGCGGGTGTAGTTTGATCCGGTGGCGCGGCTTGGATTGAAGCAATCGTAAATTCAGCTGTGCCGTGCTCGGTGTTGAGCGAAACCGTCTCGCCGATTTCGTGTCCTAGCAGGGCTTGGCCAATCGCGGTTTGGTACGAGATGACGTGACGGTCAGGATCGCTGTCCCATGCACCGAGGATCGTATAGGTTTCTTCCTTGTTCGTTTCCACGTTGCGCACGGTTACAACGGTGCCAATTGAAACGCGCGACGTATCCGGATTTTCAAATGCAGTTCCGCGCGCGTTGTGTAGCATTTGGTCAAGCTCCGCTTTGCGACGCGTCAGAACGCTTTGCATCTGCTTTGCCGCCTTAAATTCAAAATTCTCGCTCAAGTCGCCATACGACCTGGCAAG
>WNGN01004209.1_pt1 | contig 11673 bp, 12 predicted proteins | sample 5400561 | NCBI WGS metagenome assembly WNGN01 (sample SAMN13153379, study PRJNA577476) | soil metagenome | isolation source: 115 cm soil or saprolite under Garry oak tree replicate 2 | place: USA:California | collected 2016-06-15
CTCGTTTGCGTGGCGCAACGCGTTTCGCGGCCGCCTGACGCGCGACCTGGAGAGTCTGCGCCACGCAAACGAGAACTCGGCCTGCTCATCGGCGTCCTCGCCGTAGATGTCCTCGATGATCAGCATCCGGCCGCCGGGCTTCACGAGCTGGTGACACAGGGCCAGAAAGGCCCCGCGATTCAACCCGGTCTCGTCGGTTGCGCACATGGGCACGGTCTGGAGGAAGCGGGGCAGGATCAGGAAGTCGGCTCGCAGCCCTTGGAGCGCTTCGCCGATCGCTCGCGCATCGAGCTCGAACGGGGCCGTGAAGGTGGCGCCGCCCTCGACTGTACCGCGGCTGAGCCTGCACGTCGCGATGGCGACGTCGGCCTCCGAGCGGTCGAAGCCATGATAGACGGCGTCACGCCGCGTTGAAAGCGCGGCCAACGTGAGCCCGCCCGTGCCGCAGCCGAACTCGATGATGCGCGGCCGGGCCACGGGAGCGCGCAGCTCCTCGCACACCAGGTCACGGAAGGTCGTGTTGTCGAAGAGGTAGGGTTGGAGCACGTCGCGAATGGCCGCGGCGCGCACGTCTTCGAGCACGTGCGACTGGTTGCGCGGCGGCGCTGCCGTCGGCGGGCGGAGCGGGGCGCGCGGCTTGTCCAGGCTCGGCGTCGTCACGCCGAGTGGAAATCGCAAGAAGCGCGCCCATCAACGTGCGTGTGCCCCAAGGCTCCGGCCGCGGCACTTGTGGCGGGCGCGCGTCAGTTTGGGTCGCGCCGACGCCACACCACGGTTAACGGACGCGCGGGCCGCAGCTTAGCGCGTCCCGCCGGTTGATTGAGGGGGGACCCCCGACTAGTTTCTTCCCCGCGACGAGGACGGGTGGCCGAGTGGCTGAAGGCGCACGCTTGGAAAGCGTGTAAACGGGCAACCGTTTCGTGGGTTCGAATCCCACCCTGTCCGTTGGCTAACAAAGAAGGACAGGTGGCCGAGTGGTTGAAGGCGCCGGTCTCGAAAACCGGTATGCCCGTAAGGGTATCGAGGGTTCGAATCCCTCCCTGTCCGTTCCCCCGTGAGCATTTGGAGCCTCGCTGCGATCGTGTACGTCGTGGCGCGCACGGTCATCGCCGGCGTGCTGTTCGTGCACGCGGTACGCCGGCGGGTGTCGGGCGTCGTGGCAGCCCAAGCCACCTCGGATGCGGCGGTGGCGTTGCTGGTGCTGGCGTATGCCCTCTATCCAGTGCGGGCCGCGTTAGGGTGGGTGAGCGTTCCCCTCTTCCTCGTCTTCGTGGGGTGGGAGCTGCTCGCCGCAACGCGCCGCCTGGACCTCATGGGCGAGACGCCGGACGATCCAATGTCCGACGCCGAGCTGCTGGGCGGGACGGCACGCTGGGTGTGGGACGCGTGCAATCTCGCTCCGGCATTTGTGATCGGGGCGCTCGTCGTCGGTAGTGTCGTGTGGCCGGGCGGGTATACGCTGCCTGGGACGCCGTCGGCCCTGAACTGCACGCCGGCGGACGTCCACTCCGGCGATGACCTGATCCTCCGCATGAAAACGCCGCATGGGGGCGATCTCGGCGTCTTCACGCCGCGGCGTGGCTACCTCATCCTCCGATCGCCGGTCGCCGCTGGCTCAGTGCCGGAGACCGAGCGCTTCGAACATCAAGGCTTGCTGGCCCTCCCCGCTGAGTCCTTCACGGGTCGCCGGCGGCATGCGCCCGCCGATGAGCCGATTTTCGCCGATTCGGGGACATACACGTTCAGCATGAGTGAGTATCGGGACGCATCGGTAGCCTTCACGTGCGCGGTGCACTACCGGCCTTGATCCCGTCTGCTACGGGGCGGGTGCGACAATGTTGAACGCGGCGCTCGTCGCCAGCGTGGCTCCCGCGGCGGTCGCCACCAGCGTGAAACCGCTGCCCACTTTGTCGACGCTCAGATCCCCGAAGCTCGGTGTTGCCGAGCGTATCGCGTGCCACAACTGTGATCGCCGGCGTCATGATCGGATGCATGAAGGACTCCTTCCTCGTAGCTTTGCTCGCCGTGAGCCCCCCCATCTCCCTGTCTCAACCGGTCCTCGTCGCCGCCGAGCTCAAGGGCCTCCTGGAGCCAGACCAGATTCAGGGACTCGACGTCACATGGCTCCCGGCAGACCAGTCGCTCGGCAAGGGTGATTGGGTCGCCATCGTCCCGTTGTTGTCGCGCTGGGTGGGGGGCACCCAGCTCAAACACCTCCCTAGGCTTCGCATCATCGCCAACTGCGCGGTCGGCTACGACAACGTCGACGTCGTCGCCGCCGAAATGCGCAAGGTGATCGTCACCAATACCCCGGACGTCCTCACCGATGCCACCGCCGACCTCACCTGGGCGCTGATCCTCACGTGCGCGCGGCGGCTCGTGGAGGGGATCGATCTGGTCCGCAGCGGCCGCTGGACGGGATGGCATCCCGAGCAGCTGCTCGGCGTCCAGCTGCGCGGCCGCACGCTGGGCCTCTTTGGGGCCGGGCGGATCGGCCAGGCCGTCGGCCGTCGTGCCGTCCCGTTCGGGCTCCGCATCGTCTATACCGCGCGCACGCCGAAGCCTGATTTCGAGCGCGATACGGGGGCGGCGCGGGTCGAGTGGACGCGCCTCCTGGCCGAAGGCGACATCCTGAGTCTCCACGCACCGTCCACGCCGGAGACGAAGGGCATCGTCAACAGCGACACACTCCGTCGCATGAAGCCGGGAGCGATCCTCGTGAACACGGCGCGGGGGGATCTGATTCGGGAGGAGGCCTTGGCGATCGCGCTGGAAGAAGGCCGGCTCGGGGCGGCCGGGTTGGACGTCTACGCCGACGAGCCGACGATCCATCCCCGCTTGCGCGCCGCCCCCCGAGTGGTGCTCCTGCCGCACATCGGCAGCGCCACCCACGACACGCGCCGCAAGATGGCCGCGATCGCCCTGGCCAACGTGCAGGCGGTACTGCAGGGGAAGCCACCGCTGACGCCGGTATTTCGATAATCCGTGCCCTGAAGGACCGGCTCGGCCCGAGCCGGCGCTTCAGCGCACGGATCGATTGGCGCCCCCTTTGAACATCTCCGTCCCTGAGCTAGTTTTAGCGTTCGAGATGCCCCCAAAGTCAGAACGCACGATCCTCCTAGACGCCCGCGCGATGTCGCGGGCGTTGCAGCGTATGGCTGTGGAAGTTGCCGAGTTGGGGCACGGCACGACGGACCTGGTGCTCATCGGGATCCAGCGGCGCGGGGTCGAGTTGGCCGAGCGGATCGCGAAGTTCGTCGAAAAGGATGAGGGCGTCACGGTTCCGCGTGGCGCGCTCGACATCACGCTGTACCGCGACGACCTCGAAACGGTGGGGCCGAAGCCCGTGATCGGGGAAACGCGATTGCCGGTCGACTTGACCGGACGGCACGCGGTCATCGTGGACGACGTGCTCTATACGGGGCGGACGGTGCGGGCCGCACTCGATGAGCTGGCCGACTTCGGTCGCCCCAAGCGCATCTCGCTGTGTGTCCTCGTCGACCGGGGTGGCCGCGAGCTGCCGATCCAGGCGGACGTCGTCGGCAAAGCGGTGAAGACCGGGCCCGGCGACCGCGTCGAGGTGCAGGTCGAGGAAGTCGACGGCCGCGATCAGGTGGATCTGGTTCGGTGACCGCGAGCCTGGGGAAAGACCTCACGGGCCTCGAGCACCTCACGCCCGAGCAGATCCGCCTGATTCTCGACACCGCCGAGCCGTTCAAGGAAGTGTCGGAGCGGCCCATCAAGAAAGTCCCGGCGCTGCGCGGCAAAACGATCGTCAACCTCTTCTTTGAAGCCTCCACCCGCACCCGCATTTCCTTCGAGTTCGCCGAAAAGCGGCTATCGGCGGACACGGTCAATGTCGCGGCCACCGGCTCGTCGGTCTCCAAGGGCGAGACGCTGGTGGACACGGCCAAGAACCTCGAGGCGATGCGCATCGACATGGTCGTCATCCGCCACCCCTCCTCGGGCGCGGCGGGGTTTCTGGGTCAGCGCATCCGGTCCAATGTCGTCAACGCCGGCGACGGGAAACACGAGCACCCCACGCAGGCGCTCCTCGACTTGCTGACGATCCGGGACAAGCACGGCAAGATCGAAGGCCTGAAGGTCTGCCTCGTCGGCGACGTGCTGCACTCCCGCGTCGCGCGCTCCAACATCTGGGGCCTGACGAAGCTCGGCGCCCAAGTCGCGGTGTGCGGTCCCCACACGCTGATGCCGCGGGGGATCGAAGAGCTCGGCGTCACCGTGTTCCCGCGGATCGAGGAAGCGATCGAGTGGGCGGACGTCCTCAACGTGCTGCGGCTGCAGCTCGAGCGGATGGAAAAGGGCTTCATCCCGAGCTTGCGCGAGTACTACCGCGTGTGGGGCGTGACGCCTGAGCGCCTCGAGCGCTCGCCGCGTCCGATCACGATCATGCATCCGGGCCCGATGAATCGCGGGGTGGAAATCGACTCGCGCGTCGCCGACGGGCCGCACAGCGTCATCCTCGACCAGGTGACGAACGGTGTGGCGGTGCGCATGGCGGTCTTGTACCTGCTGGCGGGCGGCCGGCCGGAGCTGGCCGATGCGGCGAAACGTGGCGCCGGAGCAGGCGGGACGACGGAATGACGCGGCCCCTCTTGCTCCAGGGTGGCCGAGTGATCGACCCCAGCCGCGGGCTCGACCAGACGGCCGATGTGCTGGTGGAAGAAGGGAAGATCGCCGCCGTCGGCGCGGGGCTCGCCGCGCCCGCCGGCGCCGAAACGCGCAATGTCGCGGGCAAGGTTGTCGCGCCGGGCCTCGTGGACGTGCACGTGCACATGCGCGAGCCCGGGAACGAGGATGAAGAGACTGTGGCGAGCGGCGCGCGCGCCGCCGTGGCCGGCGGATTCACGGCCGTGTGCGCGATGCCCAACACCGACCCGGTGACGGACAACCAGGCGGCGGTCGGGTTCATCGTACGGCAGTCGGTGCGGGCCGGCCTCGCCCGGGTGTATCCGATCGGCGCGGTCTCGGTGGGCCAGCGCGGTGAGAAGTTGGCAGAGTTCGGCGAAATGGTTGGTGCCGGTGCGGTCGCGGTCTCCGACGACGGCCGGCCTGTGGCGTCGAGCCACTTGATGCGCACGGCGCTCGAATACGCGCGGACCTTCGGGATCCCGGTCGCCGACCATTGCGAGGACCCGACCCTCGCCGCCGGTGGCGTCATGCACGAGGGTCTCGTCGCGAGTCGTCTGGGATTGAAGGGCATTCCCGCCGCGGCCGAGGCGATCATGGTGGGGAGGAACTGCCTCCTCGCTGGCCTGACGGGCGGGCACGTGCACCTCTGTCACATGTCCGCGCGCGGGTCGGTCGAGCTGATCCGTCGGGCCAAGGAGCAGGGGATCCACGTCACCGCGGAGGTGACGCCCCATCATCTCACCCTGACAGATCACGCGTGCGAGGGCTACGACACGCACGCGAAGATGAATCCGCCACTCCGCGAGGCCGCGGACGTCGCCGCGCTCCGCGCGGCCCTTAAAGACGGGGTGATCGACTGCATCGCGTCCGATCACGCGCCCCATGCCTACGACGAGAAAGAGGCTGCGTTCGACGACGCCCCCTTCGGCATCGTGGGCCTCGAGACCGCGTTCGCGGTCGCGCTCACCGAGCTGGTGCGGGGCGGGGTGCTGACGCTGCCGGAGCTCATCGCGCGCATGAGCACCGAGCCGGCGAAGATCTTTCACCTGCCGGGCGGTACGCTCGCCGTGGGTGCGCCGGCCGACGTGGTCGTGCTCGATCCAGCGGCACAGTGGACGGTCGAGCCCGCCGCGTTCCGCTCGAAGAGCCGCAACACGCCGTTCGCCGGGCGCGTGCTCACCGGTCGAGCCCTGCTCACGCTCGTGGCGGGGAAAACCGTGCACGACCTGGGGGCGGCCGGCGCTCCGTGACGGCGAACGCGGTGGCCCGGCGCATGGCGCTGTGCTGCCGCCAACTTGCGGCGGGCGGACTGATCGCCGGCCGGGACGGCAACCTGTCTGTCCGGCTCGGTCCGGACCGGGTGCTGGTGACGCCGAGCGGGCTAATCAAGTCCCTCCTGACGGCCGGGGACATGGTCGAAGTCGGGCTGTCCGGTCGCAAGCGGCGCGGCCGCCGCAACCCTACCAGCGAATTGGACTTACACTTGCGGATCCTGACCCGGCGCCCCGACGTGGGGGCGGTCGTGCACGCGCATCCTCCGGCGGCCACAGGATTTGCCGTTGCGGGCGAAGAGATTCCCGCTAATCTGTTGCCAGAGCTTATCTTCCTGGTGGGACGGGTGCCGATTGTCCCCTACGGCACGCCCGGCACGCCCGAGCTGGGCGACCGAGTCGAGCCGTATGTCGCCGAGCACGACGCATTGCTGCTGGCGAATCACGGCGCCGTGACGATGGGCAAGACGCTCGACCAGGCGTGGATTCGCATGGAGAGTTTGGAACAGGCAGCGCGCATCGTGGTTGCCGCGCGCACGGTCGGGCAGCCGCGACCGCTCGACGCCGCGGCGGTACGAAAACTCCGGGAGAAGGATGCCTAAGGGGTCCTCGAAGAGTACCGCGGCGATTGAGCGACTGCTGGAAGAACGGCGGCAGTACGAGGCGTGGCTCGCGCGCATCAACGCCGCAGGGGACGCGGCGCCGGAGCACGTGCGGGTGCGCGTGCGCGCCGATTACGAGGCGCGGCTGCAGGCCGTCACCGAGGAGCTGAAGGCGCACGCCGACGCGGGCCGGCAGCTCGTGGCGCAGCGCAAAGAGGCCTTCCTCGAGCTGCAGAGAAAGGAAAAGGCGGCCGCGGAGCGCCTCGCCGAGACGGAGCTGCGCCACGCCGTCGGCGAGTACGACGAGAGCCAGTGGACCCAGGTGCACAAGGACGCGCTCGCCGAGCTGGTGGCGGTGCGGGAAGAGTTGCAAGAGATCGCGCGCGACATCGAGAAACTCGAGGAGCTGGATTCGATGGTGCGCGCCCGGCCCGGTCCCCGAGTCGGCCCGCCGCCCAGACCGCAGGCGCGACCCGACGAGCGTAGGAAGGCCGCCGCCGCTCCCTCTCCCGTCGACGAGCTCGCGTTCCTCAAGTCCGTGACCGAGGACGACAAGAACGCGCCGTCGCCCAAACGGGCGAGCGGCGCGCAGTTTCAGCCTTCGGAACCGCTCACCTCACTGGGACAGCGCAGCCAGCCTACGCCGGCGGCCTCCTCGTCGCCGCTCGCGCAGACCAACGACGACGCCGAAGTCGTGAAGACCCTCAAATGTAAAGAGTGCGGGACGATGAACCTGGCGACGGAGTGGTACTGCGAAAGCTGCGGAGCTGAGCTAGCGGCTCTGTAGTTTCTTCAGCAGCGCCGCCAAACGCGACTTGTGGCGCGCCGCATTATTCCGATGGATGAGGCCTTTGCGGGCCGCGCGGTCGAGCAGGCGGGCGGCGATGACGTAGGCTGCGGTCGCCGCGGCGGCGGTGGCAGCGACGCGCACGTGCTTCACGGCGGTGCGCAGAGCGGAACGTTGCGCCTTGTTGCGGATGGTGCGCGAGCGCGCCTGGCGCATGGCTTTCTTCGCGGACTTGATCTTCGGCACGGCCCTGGAGTCTCCTCGAGTGAAGCGCGGAACATAGACGGTAAGTTGCGTGGGGTCAAGGCTCTACGTTATCTTAGCACGTGCCATTCGAGCGCATCCTCATCATGGCCCCGGTGCTGCTGTTCTCGATCGTGGCGCACGAATACGCGCACGCCGAGGCGGCCTACCGACAGGGCGATCAGACCGCCTACATGCTCGGGCGGCTGACGCTGAATCCTCTCAAGCACATTGATCCGTTCATGACCGTGCTCCTGCCGGCTATCATGATCGCCATGAGCTTCCCGTTCGTCTTCGCGGCAGCGAAGCCGGTGCCTGTGAACCCCCGGAATTACCGCAACTACGTGCGGGGAGATATCATCGTCTCCCTCGCGGGAATCGCGACCAACCTGGTGTTATTCGCCGTGTTCACCCTCGGCTTCGCCCTCGTCGGCCTGGTCGGCCGGACGATGCCGGGCATCCAGGGCAGCATCGGCATCCTCCAGCAGATGATGTTCTGGGGGATGTTCTTGAACCTCATTCTGGCGTTCTTCAACCTGATTCCCATTCCCCCCTTGGACGGGAGCCATGTCCTGAAGTTGCTCCTGCCTCCGGCGGCGGGCATGCGATTCCGCCAGCTCTATTCACTCGGATTCATCCCGCTCGTCTTGGTGATGTGGCTCTTGCCGGGCGTCGTCAACACCCTGATGTGGCCGGCGTTTCAGCTGATGGCCGTCGCCGGAGCCCTCGTCCACCCGCTCTCGTTGCCAGGGGGATGGCCGCTATGAGCTCGACTCCCGTCATGCGCGATCAATCGGGCTTCGTCATCGAGCTGGAGCAGTTCTCCGGCCCGCTGGATTTGCTGCTGCACCTGATCCGCGAGGACGAGGTCGACATCACCGACCTGCCGATCTCGAAGATCGCCGACCAGTTCCTGGCGGTGATCGGCGATCTCGGGCTCAATCAGGCGGCCGACTACCTCGAGATGGCGGCGCGGCTGTTGCGGATCAAGGCGCAGATGCTGTTGCCGCGGCGTCTCGGCGACGACGAGTGGGAGGACCCGCGCGCCGAGCTGGTGCGGCGGCTGCTCGAGTACCAACAGATCCGAGAGCTGGTCGATTGGCTGGCGCGCGCGGCGGCGGTGCGCGCCGAACGCTTCGGCCGCGGCTACGAAGCGCCGCCTCCGGACGCGCCGCCCGCGCCGCTGCAGATCGACCTGAACGACTTGTTGGCGGCGGCGGAACGCGTGATCGCGCTGATCCCCGAGCCGATGCTGCACCGCGTGGTGCCGCGGCCGCTCGACGTCGAAGGGGCGCTGGCGAAGATCCACGCGCTGCTCGCCGAGCGCGACACGTTCGGCTGGAGCGATTTGGTCGGTCCGGGCGCGACGATCGTCGACGTCCTGTCGGCGTTCATCGCGTTGCTCGAGCTGGCGAAGCGCGGCACGCTGTCGCTCGCGCAGCCCGAGCCGTTCGCCCCCATGGTGATCCGACGTGAGTCCCCTCGCGAAGCTGCTTGAAGCGGCGCTGTTCGCCGCGTCGCGCCCGCTGACGCTCGAGGAGCTGGCGTCGCTCGAGCCCGAGAGCGGGGAAGCGGCGCTCCGCGCGGCCCTCACAGAGCTGCGGGCCGCGTACGGCGACGCGCACGGCGTGGAGCTGGCGGAGATCGCCGAGGGGTGGCAGTTCCTCACGCGGCGCGAGTACGCCGAGGCGATCGACCGCGCCCAGTTTGCGCTGCGTCCGCGGCGCCTGTCGCCGGCGGCGCTCGAGACGCTCGCGATCATCGCGTATCGCCAACCGGTGGGCCGCGTCGAGGTGGACGAGATCCGCGGCGTCGATTCGGGCGCCGTGATCGACAAGCTGCTCGAGCGCGGCATGGTCGAGGTCGTCACGCGCGGTGAGGGGCTGGGACGGCCGCTCCTGTACGGCACCACGCCGCAGTTTCTGGAGATCTTGGGGCTCAAGGATCTGGAGGAGCTGCCGCGGCTCGAGGAGCTGTCGGTCGCGCTCCGGCCGCCCACGCCGGCCGAAGAACCCGAATGAGTTTGATGCGCCTGCAGCGCGCCCTGGCGCGCGCGGGCGTCGCGTCGCGCCGCAAGGCCGAGGACCTGATCCGCGCCGGGCGGGTGCGGGTCGACGGGCACGTCGCCACCATCGGTTCGAGTGCCGATCCCGATTCGCAACGTATTACCGTCGACGGACAGGCGGTGAAGACGGCCGCCCGCACCACGTGGATCGCCCTCAACAAGCCGATCGGCTACGTCGTGAGCCGCTCCGATCCTGAGGGACGGCGCACCGTATTCGACCTCCTCCCCAAGGTGCCCGGCCTCACGTACGTTGGGAGACTGGACCTGATGACCTCGGGTCTGTTGCTGCTCACGACCGACGGCAAGGCCGCGCACCGGCTCATGCACCCCCGCTACGCGGTGCCGAGGACGTACTGGCTCGGCGTGCACGGCACCGCGGCGGGGCAGGTCCGCACGGCGCTGGCGCAGCGCATCGTGATCGACGGTCGGCCCGTCCGAGTCGTCGAGAGCCGAGTCCGCCCGGCGGGGAAGTCGCTCGAGGTCGAGCTGACGCTCGCCGAGGGGCGGCAGCGCATCGTGCGCCGTGTGGCGGAAGCGCTGGACCTGAAGGTCGAGTGGCTGCACCGCGTCGCGTACGGCCCGGTGCGGCTGGGCCGGCTGGCCGAGGGCCGTTGGCGCGCGCTGACGGCGCGGGAAATCGAGGCTATCGGAAGTAGGTGATGGCGATCGACACAGCGGGACTGGACAAAGCGCTCGGCGCCATCGGGACGACATTCCGATTGACGCGCCTGTATCCGGCGACGCATCCGGCGGTGCAGGAGGGGCTGCGCCAGATCGCGGCGGGGCTCCCGGGGCTTGCCGCGCTCGGCACAGTGGAATGGAAGATCGGGGCGACGGGCTTGCACTGGCACGGCCAACACCTCCTGGCGCGCAACACGCAGGTGGCCGAGTTAGCGGGTCTGCTGTTCGCGCGGGGCGTGCGGGCGATTCAGGTCAATCCGGGCGTGACGCCGGAGCAATGCCTCGCGCTGTTCGGCGTCGCGATCGGCACGATCGCGACCGACGATGCGGCGCTGGGGCGGATCACGTTGCTGCTCGGCCGCCGCGCGAGCCAACGCATCGCGACGGAGAGAGCGTCGACGCCGGTGCCCGCTCCGGCTGCGCCGCCGCCGTCGACGGACCCCCCGCCCGCTGCGCCGTCGCCGGTGCAGCAGGCGCCGGCGCCACCGCCGCCAGCGCCGCCGCCGGCCCCGTCGCCGCCCGCACCCGAGGCGGTGGCGCCGCGCGTCGGCAGTCCCGTGTTTCGGCCCGACGCCCTCCCCCCGGATCTCGAAGCCAAGCGAGCCGTGGCGGGGCTGCTCGCCGCGCACACGGTCGAAGAGCAGCGCTCCAGAGTAGAGCAGTTGCGCCAGATCACCGACGCCCTGCTCGCGCTGCGCAACATCGGCGCGATCGCGGAGATTATCGCGGGTCTCGACCGCGCGCTGATCGAGGTGCAGGATCCAGTGGCGCAGGAAGGGATCGGCGACATCGCGGCTGCCCTGACCGACGACACCATCGTCGAGCGGATGGTCGCGCGGCTCGGAGAGGTGCGCGTCCCTCCGGTCGAGCGGGCGCACCTGGTGGATGCCGTTGGCGCGCTGGCCGCGGTGGCCGCCGGTCCGGTGGTGGACGCGTATCTCAATGCGCCGGCCGAGCTGCGGGAGGCGTATCGCGCCGCGATGCGGGCGGCGGGCGAGCGCGCGCTCGAGACCCTGCAGGACCGGCTCGCGAGCAAGGTCCCGGAGGTGGCGGCGGCGGCCGCGGAGTTTCTCGGGCTCACGGGGAGCCCGCAAGCCGTTCAGCTGTTGATCGGCATCAGCCGCCACTCGGACGAGCGGGTGCGGGAAGCGGCCTTGTTAGGGCTCGCGGAGCTCGGCGGGCGGGAGGTCTCGCGGCCCGCGATGCCGGCGCTGAATGATGAGTCGGTGCTCGTACGCACGGCCGCGGCGCGGGCGATCGCCGCCGCGGGCGACGCCGGTGCGACCACGGTGCTGATCCGCCGGTTGGAGCAGGAGGCGGACGAAGGGGTATTGGCTGCGTTGCTGAAAGCCATCGGCCAGCTCGGGGCGA
>WNGN01005919.1_pt1 | contig 11672 bp, 9 predicted proteins | sample 5400561 | NCBI WGS metagenome assembly WNGN01 (sample SAMN13153379, study PRJNA577476) | soil metagenome | isolation source: 115 cm soil or saprolite under Garry oak tree replicate 2 | place: USA:California | collected 2016-06-15
ACGCTCTGGATGCTTTTTACCGAATTGCCCGCCCCAAGCTCTACAACATGGAAGCTTTGGGAGGGCTTCGCGCATAGAAAGCAGGCAATCTTCCCGCTTTTGGCAACGCTGTCGATCAGTTCGGGAAGCGGGAAATTGGTCAGGCCATCCGAGTAATTGGCGAGGAACATGTCCTCGCCCTCGAGATATTTCTCGACCGCCTTCAGACGCTGGCCGATGTTCGCCGTGAGCCCCGTATCGACGAATGTGATCCTCCAGTCGGCGATGTCGCTCTGCTGCAGCTGTATGTCCTTTCCACCATTACTCATCGTAAAGTCGTTGGAGAGGTATTCCTTGTAGTTGAGAAAATAATCCTTGATCGTATCGGCCTTGTACCCAAGACAGAGGATGAAATCCTTGTGGCCGAAATGGGCGTAATACTTCATTACGTGCCACAGGATGGGGCGGTATCCGATCTTCACCAGCGGCTTGGGAATGTTTTCCGTGAGATCTCCCAACCGCGTCCCCAAACCACCGCAGAACAGCACGACTTTCATTGGCGTTTGCCCCGGCAGCAGTGAATCGAAGGTGCGTGGAACCCGGTCACGCGCGGGTCCACTCCAGCTTGTCGTCCAACAGACCCTTTTGGCGAAGTCCTCTAAGGACCTCGAGCCGCATGTACTTGGAGCCTCTGAAATTGGGATCGTTGAATCCCATTGACTCCAGCCCCGTCTTCAGCTCGCGGATGGTGGTGAGCAAGTCGACCTGGGGCTGATGGCTGGGCGCCAGCTTCCTGTACAGCCCAAAATCCACGCGGTAGGAACGGCTGTCCTGCGGTGCGTCCTTGTTGATCGATATGCTTACGCCCGGAACGACCTTTGCAACGGCTTCCGCAAGGTCTTTCACCTGGTAGTTCCATGCGTCACTGCCCACGTTGACGGCCAGGAATGCCCCCGGCGACGCACTCCGGGTGATGGCCCAGTCGAACGCCCTCGCCATGTCCCTGATGTGGATCAGCGGTCGCCATGGTGTCCCGTCGCTCAGGATCGTAATCTTCTTGGAACTGACCGCACATGCGACAAAGTCGTTGACAACCAGGTCGAGCCGCAATCGGTCGCTCATCCCGCAGGCGGTGGCGAACCTCAAGCAAGTGACCGTGAAGTTCGTGCCCGCCAGCGTTTCGAGCTCGGTTTCCGTGCGGATCTTCGATTTGGCGTAGGCGGTGAGCGGATTCAGGGGCGAAGTTTCTTTCCTGGGGGTGTCGTCCGCGACGCCGTACACGCTGCAGCTGGACGCAAAGACGAAGCACCTGACCCCCGCGGCTTTGGCTTGTCTCGCGAGTTCGACGCTGGCCCGGAAGTTGATGTCATACGTGACGTCCTCGAAAGTCTTGCCCATCGGGTCGTTGGAAATGGCGGCGAGGTGCACTATGGCGTCGACGCCCAGTAGTACCTCGGGGCGGAGCGTACGAACGTCGGCGAAATACTGGACGTCGGCACGGCATTCGGGAAGTATGTCCGCGTTGGTGAGACAATGCGCGAAGTAGCCCTTGTCCAAGCCGATCAGCGTTGCCTGGGGATAGGACTGGCGAAGGCGCTGCAGCACCGAGGGCCCGATATACCCGGTGTTACCTGTAATCAGTATCTTCATTTCGTTCGTTCGCCATTCTCATATTCATGTAAGCCGTGCGCCTGCTTCGGGCGCAGGCAACACGGAATCCCACCGGGATTCGGTCGGAACCACTGGAACGGGGATGTCCGAAGCGTCCGGTCTTCAGTCGCGCCCGGAAAGGATTCTCAGGCGAAGGCTGCCTTCAGGGTGCTCGCTGCTCCCTGCGTGCGCTGAAGGTGCTCTTCGAGCCAAGTCGCGTTGCCGAAATGCCGGTACTGCTCGGCCCGTAACCGGTCGGCGAGTCGGCCGACGGGCAACTCCACATCGTCGTACGCGAGCACCTGGTCTTTGGCGACAGCGCGCTTCATCTTGCAACCTTCCACCAGTCCCTCCGGGAGATAACGCATCGTGCTCATCTCTTCGGTGTTCACCGCTTCGCCGTAAGTTGTATACATTCCGTATTCGTCAAGCACCTCGCCGGCGGCGAGATCGCGCTTGGCGACCGCACAAACCTCCACCATGGGGCCCTCTAGGGGCGGTGCGACGTTGTCCCCGAAGAGCACCACTCGCGCGATTGCGTTCGGAGCCTCGAAATGCACGAGATGGTAGGGAACCCAGAACGGATAGAGCGGCCCTTCTCCCATCTTGTAGAGGTTTAGGTAGTGGCGCTGCTTGGGGTCCGAGTGCTCTGCCAGGCAGAATATCTTGACGCCAGCGGGGCCTACCGTGTAGTCGACGATCCCCCCTAGCGCCCGAATCTCGTCGAGATCGTACAGCTTGTGGATATCCATGATGGAGCCGTCGTACTTAAGCCCGCGCGACATTCCGCGAGATCTGACCTTGAACCCGGTAGCGTTGGCTACGATCGACTGTTCGAAACTGATCTTCGAACCGTCTGCAAAAGAAGTAACCATCGCCGCGTTCTGCCCCCATCGCTCTGCCCATCCCTGCTGGGTGGTCGGGTTGCGGTAGGGGTCCTGCAGGCCTTTGACGTTTCCGACAACGCGCGGAATGAGGCCCAGACCCTTTACCCAGCGGTAAAGGTTCATCTGCAGGCCGGGCTCGTCGCCCTCGCAAGCCGACAGGATGACTTTGTGCTTGCGTGCATACACTTGGAGAATGGGGCCGATCGTGGCGTCGACCTCGGCGTTCATAAGCACGACCGGCTTGCCGTGCTCGAAAGCCTCGAGAATTACGTGAGCGCCGAACTCGACTGAGCCCGTGACATCGACGATAACGTCGATCTCGCTTGAGCGGCACATCATGAACGGGTCCTCGGCCACGGCCGGCTGGCCCTGACGAATCGCCTGATCGAGTTGGGCCTGAGACCCTGCCATGACAATGTTGTCGAGTCCCGAGTAGCGAAAGACGTGCTGAGCCCGCTCTGGACGTCGATTGTAGACGGCAGCCATGCGCATACCCGGAACACTGTGAGTGATCTGGTTGGTGAGCCCCTGCCCCATGAAACCGGCGCCGACCATGCCCACGCGAATGGGCTTTCCCTGCTCCTCTCTGGCTTTCAAAGCGTTGTCGACGATAATCATGGTTTCCTCCGGCCGGATTGCGTACTACGCACGCAGTTTACAGCTTGAATATGAAATTTCATGCCTCGCTACCCCCACCCACTCATCTTACGCTTCAACTCGGGTTCGATCTTGCCGAGCGGCTGCCACTCGGCATCCTTGGGTGATATTTCGCCGACGGGGAGGGGCCAGACCAGCCCAAGCCGGGGATCGTTGTAGAGCAGGCCGCCTTCGGCGCCGGGCGTATAGAATTCTCCCACCTGATAGCTCGTTTCTGTCCGATCCTCGAGAACCTGGTACCCGTGCGCAAACCGCTCCGGTACATAGAGGGACCGGTAATTGTCTGCGCTAAGCTCGACGGCGACATGGCCCAGGTAAGTCGGGCCGCGCCGCGAGTACACCGCACGAGTTTGGTTTCGGGGGCCGGAGGATATTGAAAATGCATCCCGCGCAAGGTGCCTTTCTTCTTGTTGAAGGCAATGTTGGCCTGCGCGATGACCGGCTTCAGCCCATGGTTCTCGAACTCCCGCTGGCAGAACGTTCGCGCAAAAAATCCGCGGCTGTCCTCACGGCGCTCGATGTCGATCGTGAAGGCGCCCTTGAGCTTGGTTTCGGTGAAAATCATATCGATCCATAGAGTTAAACCCTATTATAAAGTAGTCCAAGTCACCGCGATCCGGCCAGAAAAATTTGTCGCGGGAACATGGTATAGCGCTCTTATGCGGAAAGTAAGCCGAGTTGCGCAAGACCGTCTCTCGCGGTGCCGAATCGAAACTCGGCGAGCAAGCGCCGCAACCGCCCCTCACATTTTCCGAGGTTCGTATAATGACGAAACCGCGATAACCAGCTGGCAGACACGCGCGGTTGCGCCGGATCGATTTCCCACGGGTGCAGATAGAAGACGAATGGTCGCAGTTCGCGTCGGTTGATGGATGCCAATCCCCAACGCGATAGCCAGTATGGGAGGAGTCTAAAGTACCCGCCCCCTGCCACGGGTAGCCGAAATCCAAGAATCCTTGCCGTCGCTAACGGCCACTCGACGATGGATTTTCCAGTCGGCGTGGCCATTCGGTGCGGAGCCCGTTCGGCGTCGGGAATGCCATAGCGATCATGGCGCACGGGAAAAATGCTCGAGTCATAGACGAATCCGAGTTCCGCCAGGATATCCAGCGCCCAAAGGGACTCGCGTACGATGGAATAGCTCGCCGCGCGATATCCGAGTACTGCGGACCCGGTAATGTCCTGGAGCAGGTTCTTCGCGCGGAGCGTCTCTTGGTAGAACTCTTCCGGAGACTGCTCATATACGAGGCGGTGTGAAAAGCCGTGGCAGGCGATTTCGTGGCCGCGCGCGGCAATGTCTCTGATCAGTTGCGGATACCGCTCGGCTACCCAGCCCAGCACGAAGAAAGTCCCCCGTACATCGAACTGCTCGAAGATGGCGAGCAATTTCTGAGTGTTGCCTACCACGCGCGATTCGCGTGAGTTCCAGCTCTCGCGGTGTATGTTAGGTGCCAAGTTCGCAACGTGAAAGTAGTCTTCGACGTCGACGGTGAGCGCGTTACGTATGATCATAGGGGAGGGCGATTACCATGATTTCGCCTCTTACAGCCGCCAGACACGGAATCCGGCCGCCGAGAGCGTCTCGCGGTCGAACTTTGACTTGACGTCGATGAAGCAGCCGCCCTTCACGATCTTGCGCGCGAACGTCTCCACGCCGATGTTTATGAAATGCCGATGCGCTACGGCCACCACCATCGCCTCGGCCATCGGGAGATGTTCCCAGGGCACTAGTTCCAGGCCGTACTCGTGGCTTGCTTCCCTGGGATCGGTAACCGGGTCGTGCACGAACACTTGGACACCGTAGCTTTTCAGTTCGTTGATCACGTCGACGACATGCGAGTTGCGCAGGTCGGGTACGTCCTCCTTGAAGGTCAATCCGAGCACATTGACCTTAGCGTTCTTCACGGGGTTGCCGTTGCGAATCATCTGCTTGACGGTTTGCTCGGCAATGAATTTTCCCATGTTATCGTTGATTCGACGGCCTGCAAGGATTACCTCCGGGTGGTAGCCGAGCATCTCGGCCTTGTAGGTGAGGTAGTAGGGGTCCACTCCGATGCAGTGGCCGCCGACCAGGCCAGGTCTGAATGGCAGAAAGTTCCATTTGGTTCCGGCCGCCTGGAGAACCTCGAGCGTATCGATCCCGATGCGATCGAAAATGATCGCCAACTCGTTGACCAGCGCGATATTCAGGTCGCGCTGGGTGTTTTCGATGACTTTGGCCGCCTCGGCGACCTTGATGCTGGAGGCGCGGTACACACCGGCGGTCACGACTGCGGCGTAGAGTTTGGCAACCCGCTCGAGTGTTTCCGGTGTGTCGCCAGAAACGACCTTCACGATTGTCTGAAGCGTGTGCTCCTTGTCGCCAGGGTTGATGCGCTCGGGCGAGTAGCCGACGTTGAAGTCTGTGAGCCATTTCATCCCGGAATTTCTCTCCAGCACCGGGATGCAGACTTCTTCAGTAGCACCCGGGTAGACGGTGGATTCGTACACGACACTCACGCCCTTTTTCATGTGCTTGCCGACCGTAGCGCTCGAGCTGACCAACGGCCCAAAGTCCGGCCGGCGCACGGCGTCCACCGGCGTGGGAACCGCGACTACGATGATATCGGCGGCGGCAAGCTGCGCCGGATCCGTCGTTACCGTTAGCTGCGCCGCGGCACGCAGATCCTCGCCCGAGACCTCCCCGGTCGGGTCGATGTAGCGACGGTAGTTCTCCACCTTCTCGGTGCTCAGGTCAAATCCTATGGTCCGGAACGCCTTGCCGAACGCCACCGCCAGGGGCAAGCCAACGTAACCGAGTCCAACAATGGCAACTATGCTCATCGAACTATGCTCATCATCTTGTCTTTCATCGTCTTGTCTTTTTAGTCTGCAATGCTACAATTCTCCCCGGAAATCTCGGCTATAAAACAACAAGGGCGCCAATGCGGTGCCTGCACCGAGGAAGACCTTGGCACGGAGCAACTATATCAGAGCAGAGCACGGGAAAGATCGCGTCACGAATGTTGAAGTGGCTGTCCGCGACGGCAATTCGAAAGTGGACCGCAACGCACGTTTCCTCGTCAGACCGGCCTTGTATATTTCGATTCTTGTGGGCGCCGTTCTGGTGGCTTCTACGTACAAGCTTCGGATTGACGGCATTTTCGCCTGCCCGGCCGACGGATATACCCCCGACCAATATCTGGCCTATTGCGCGGCCGCCCGCTATGGCGACTACGAGCACGGGGCTTTCTGGTTTGGCCTTGAGCCCTCGGTGCTGGGTATTGCGGCACGCGCGGATGCCATGTTCCTCGGGGACAGCCGCACAAATTTTGGATTCTCGACGGATTCAACAGCTCGATGGTTCTCGGCAGCCTCCGCGCGATATTATCTTCTCGGATTCACTTATGGCGAAAACGTGAGCTTCACAGGAGAGCTCTTGCGTAGATCCAGTTTACAAGCAAGGATTTACATTATTGCAGTTGAGTTTTTTGAGCGGCGTGAAACCATACCAGCGAAGGACGTGATGCAGAACCCAGGTTCGTATTTTCGATACGAAGTCAAGCGCTTCTGGCAGCGCCTCCACCAGACGATTTGCGGGACAGTACCAGCGATCTGCAGAGATCGAACTGCTGTCTACCGCTCGCGCCAAACAGGATCGTACAGTTTGAATCTAGGCAGATGGACCGGGGGGGCTGACAATCCACCGGTATTCTATGACCGTGAAACTGACCAGGAAAAGATTAAAGGCTACGTTGCCTCGGGCCGGGAATTCCTGTCTCGCCTACCCGTTAGTCGCGACTGCATTATTCTGACCACGATCCCCACTATCCGAAAAACTGCTTACTCATATTCACCTTCAGTCGACACCGCGTCTGCGGTTGCAAACATCCTTGGTTTGAGCTTCGTAGCACCCCATGTCGACGCGCTAAGAACATACGACGGATCCCACCTGGACCGCCCGAGTGCGGAGCGCTGGTCGGATGCCTTCCTTCGAGTCGCTGGCCCTCAGATGCAGGAATGTCTCGGTAAGCCGCTCGCTTGACGCCCCCGGCGCGAGACTGCTCGCCCGAGGTGGCGTCCGGTCCCGCCGAATTATATGCCGCAGTCCCCGACTCTCATGGATTGGCTGCCGACGCTGTCGGATTTCCGCGGAAATCTTCGTGCCGCGCTCGCGATTTCCGATTCGGGGAATCGCCTCGAAAAGCTCGCCAATATCGCCCAGCACCGACTCGGTTTTCTGGAAACGATCCAACTCGATCAAGCAGTCAGTCGACTCGGGGCCCTGGAAATACCGGGCTTTTCGACAGTCCGGCTTGCCATCCTTGCGTCGTCCACGGTAGATCACCTCGTGCCAGCGATCCGAGTCGCCTGTCTGCGACGGGGCCTGGTAGTCGATGTTCATGTTGGAGCATACGGCCAGCACCGGCAAGATTTGCTCAACCCCGCCTCTGCGCTTCATCACTTCCGGCCGCAGGCGATCTTGCTGTCTCTTACCGCCCGCGAGGCGATCGCCGGCGTGCCCGTCATGGCAACGGCAGCCGAAGTGGACCAGGCGATTGATCGTCAAGTAGACGAACTGCGCCATCTTTGGCGAAAAGCACGAGAGACTTTCAAGGCGACCGTCGTACAGCAAACCTTTCTCGATGCAACTGACGCCGTATTCGGCAGCTATGATCGTCTCGTCCCCGCGGCGCCTTCACGGTTTATTGCGCGGCTGAACGACAGGATGTCGCAGGCTGCAGCCTCCGAGAGTGTCTTGCTGCTCGATGTTGCACGGGCGAGTGAACGCAACGGTATCGATGCGTGGTTTGATCGAGGGCGTTGGTTTCAGGCCAAGATGGAAATCTCACCGCCGGTGGCGCCTTTGTACGGCGATCTGGCAGCTCGCGTCCTGGCTGCTCAGCGAGGTCTATCGAAAAAATGCCTCGTGCTCGACCTCGACAATACCTTGTGGGGTGGTGTGATTGGCGATGATGGGCTCGAGGGTATCGTGCTCGGACAGGGGAGCGCATTGGGTGAGGCGCACCTCGCCTTTCAGCGCTATGCGCTGCAGCTGAAAGCGCGCGGAGTCATTCTTGCCGTCTGCTCCAAGAACGATTCGGCGACTGCTGAGGCTGTGTTTGAAAATCATCCGGAAATGGTTCTTAAGCGAGCGGATATCGCCGCCTTCATTGCAAACTGGCATGACAAGGCGGAAAACCTCAAGACCATTGCGACGCGACTGAATATCGGCCTCGATAGCCTGGTCTTCGTAGACGACAACCCTGTCGAACGGGCGCGCGTCCGCGAAAGCCTTCCTATGGTAGCGGTGCCAGAACTCCCTGAGGATGCCGCGCGTTTCGTGCCCTGCCTCGCGGATGCAGGGTATTTCGAGGCCATCAGTTTCACAGTCGAAGACTCGCAACGCGCCGCGCAATACGCTGCAAACGCCGAACGCGAGGCTTTGCTTGGATCGTCGGAAAGCGTGGACGATTTTCTGCGCGGGCTGGAAATGTCGGTAAGCTTCGGGCCGATCGGGACCCTTGACCTTGTCCGAGCTACACAGTTGATCAACAAGACCAATCAATTTAACCCTACGACGCGGCGATACACGGGGGACGAACTGGCCGCGCTTGCCGCGGCACCCGAGAACGTCACCCTGCAGTTCCGCCTGTTGGACCGCTTCAGTGACAACGGCCTCGTTAGCGCCATGATTCTTCGCCCGGATCCTGGGGAGCCAGAAGTGCTCGAGATCGACACCTGGGTCATGAGCTGTCGCGTATTCGGTAGGGATCTAGAGCGTGAGGCGATGAATGTTGCGGTAGAGGCCGCCAGTCGCCGCGGCGTGCGCTCGTTTCGTGCCAGCTATATTCCTACGAAGAAAAACGGAGTGATAAGCAATCTATACCCGAGTCTCGGCTTCGCTCGCGTGGAACAGAGCGTGCCGACGGATGGTGCGACACGGTGGTACCTGAAACTGGCCGATTACGAATACCGGTCAACCCACATCGCTAGGATATCCAAATAACATGACCGACCAAGACATTCTGGCCCTTTTCACGAAAATCATTCGCGATCTCCTGTCGGACGAATCGATCACCCTGACTATGCGGACCAAGAGGGAAGAGGTACCCAACTGGGACTCGATGAACTACATCAATTTCATTGCTGCGGTGGAAATTGAACTCGGCGTGAAATTCAGGGTGGCAGACATAGAATCGTTCGAGGACGTAGGCGCGATTGTCGCCCAGACTAGCGCGATGCTGCGGTAACCCGCATGTCCAGCGTAACGCTTGCGTCCAGAGCATTCAATCAAGACGACCAGATTTTCTTCGCCCGTCTGTCCGGCGATTTCAATCCAATACATTTGGATCCACTCGCAGCACGCAGGACGCAAGCTGGAGCCCCGGTGGTGCATGGAATCCACGCCGTTCTCTGGGCGTTGGACAAACTTGCCGAAAACGGCATGGTGACGGGGAAAGTAAGGGGTGTAAAGGTTCAGTTCACGAAATTCATCTACGTCGCCAGTACGGTAATGTTGAACCTTCGCCATCGGGATGAAGAGTCGATCAACGCGGAACTTGTTGTAGGCGGCCTTGCGACAACTATTCTGACTCTCACCTTTGGAACATCGAAGGAGACCTGCGAGATTGCCCTCCCGGGCGTGTTGGAAAGAGTAGTAGAACGCGAGCCGGCAATTCTCATTGACCTCAAGGAAGCAGCAGCACAGTCCGGCTGGATGGATGTCAATCGTGCCCTCACACGAAGTGAAGGGCAATTTCCTCATGCAGACTCAGCGATTGGCGCCCGGCGTGTCGCCGCGATCGCGGTCCTGTCAACGCTGACGGGTATGGTCTGCCCGGGCATGTACTCGCTATTCGCCGCGTTTGCGATAGATTTGGTGGGAAATTCGAACCACAAAGACGCGGTTGGCTTCAGCGTCAGCGAAACGGATGAACGGTTCCGGATGATCCGAATGAACGTTTCCGGTGCCGGAATACGCGGATCCGTACAGGCGTTTTTGCGTTGGCCGCCGATTGGGCAAGCCTCGTTCGACGAGGTATCGAAAGTCGTGGCACCAGCCGAGTTCGCCGGCAGTACGGTGCTCATCGTCGGCGGGTCGCGTGGGCTCGGTGCGCTGACCGCAAAGGTAGTCGCTGCCGGAGGCGGTAAGGTCATCGTGACCTACGCTACCGGCCGCAAAGACGCTGAAAAGCTAGCCGAAGAGATCTGCGGCCATACCACCCACGATGCGTGTCGCGTCATCCAGTATGATGTCCGTCAGGATGCAGCCAGTCAGCTCAAGCTTCTCGAAACGGAAGTCAGCCACCTGTACTACTTCGCCACGACTTCGATCTTCAGGCAGAAAGACGGGTTTTTCGTTTCGAGCTTGCTTGATGAATTTATCGAGATATACGTTAAGGGCTTCTACGACTGCTGTCGCGTCCTCAACAAGAACAGTTCGCAGGCGCTGATTGCGTACTATCCATCCACGGTGGCCATCGACAACAATCCGTTGTCCATAATTGAATACACCATGGCCAAGATGGCGGGTGAAATCCTGTGCGCCAACATGAATCGCGCCAATACCCGTACTCGCGTTGTAGTCAGTCGGTTGCCACGCCTGATGACAGACCAGACGGCGACAGTGGTTCCGGCTACAACCGCCGAACCGCTCGATGTTTTGTTACCAGTGATCCGCCAGGTGCAATTAGGGTCCGCAGTTCTTTGATCATCCCAATTCCTTAGCGGAACACACAGCGTGCTGTTCAATTCCTACGAATTCATCTTCGGTTTTGTTCCAGTGACTCTTGCCGGATTCCTCGTACTTGGCGCTGGTTCTCGAGCGTGGGCATTGCGCTGGCTGATCTTTGCATCTTTGCTCTTCTACGCGTGGTGGAGACCTTTGAATGTGTTGATCATCGCGCCGTCCATAGTGATCAACTTTTTGTTGGCACGCGCCCTGCAGCGCCTGGGCGATAGCCAAAGACAACGCCATGCGGCTACGGCGATTCTCGTGCTGGGCATCTTGTTCAACGTCGCATTTCTCGGCTATTTCAAATACATCGACTTTGCACGCACCGCGATCAACGACGCGTTTGGCACGAACCTCGTTTTGACGCACATCATTTTGCCCTTGGGAATATCCTTTATTACGTTTCAGAAGATCGCCTTCCTGATCGACCTGTACGCAAAGCGGGTGACGTCATTCACGCTTCAGGACTATTGCCTGTTTGTCCTGTTCTTCCCCCAACTGATCGCGGGGCCCATTGTTCACTATCGCGAGATGATGCCGCAATTCCAGAGCATACCTTGCCGATTTGACAAAGAGAACGTCGCCGTGGGCATTACGTTATTCCTGTTTGGCCTGTTCAAGAAGGCCGTTCTGGCCGACAGCATCGCGCCCCACGTTTCTTTGATTTATGAACATGCAGCTGCGGGGGGCGGAACCTCTTTTTTTCTGGCTTGGATGGCAGCAGTAGGTTTCACTCTGCAGGTTTATTTTGATTTTTCCGGCTATTCGGACATGGCGCTTGG
>WNGN01002824.1_pt1 | contig 11670 bp, 12 predicted proteins | sample 5400561 | NCBI WGS metagenome assembly WNGN01 (sample SAMN13153379, study PRJNA577476) | soil metagenome | isolation source: 115 cm soil or saprolite under Garry oak tree replicate 2 | place: USA:California | collected 2016-06-15
TCTTCTCAAAAAATTTCTGCATTTCACCAGCCACCTGCTGCATGTCGCGGTAGCTGGTGAAAAGGACAAAGGCGCTCCCGTCGGTTTTTTCGACGAAGTGCGCGATCCAGCGTTCGAGCTCTTTCTGATAAGTGGCGTCGCGCGGGTCTGGCATTTTTTGCACGACGAATATTTTCATCTGCTTCTGGAAATCGAACGGACTGCCGAGCTGCAGCGGTTCGGCTTCAGTCGCGCCGATCCGCTCGCGAAAATAAGCCAAGTCCTCACGCCCAACCGCCAACGTCGCGCTGGTCATGACGCTCGAGGAGTTGTCCCGGAAAATCATCCGCCGCAGCACCGGCGCGAGATCGATCGGCGCCGCGTTGAGCGAGAGAAATTGCGCTGTTTTGCCGGTGCGCTCGACCCAGTAAACGTGTTGCGGCGCGCTCTGCTCGAGGAAAATCGCGATCCCGTCACGGGCATCGCGAATCCGGCGCGCGAATTCCTGCAGCTCCGCTTTTAGAATTTCGTCATCGGCACGTTTCACATCTTCGGCGATGCGCGCTTGGAGCGCGACCAGCCGGCCGGTGATCGTGTCCGGGACAAGATCGACATCGCGCACGCGAAACTCGCGGCCTTTGCGAAAATCGGATTTCGATTCCACCGCATCGAAAAACTTCTCAAGGTCGTCGACCAGCTCGGCTGCAAGACGGACACCGGCTGCGTCGCGCATGACGGTGAACAATCCCTTTTTTGTTCGCACGTTGTAGAGGCGCTGGATGGTCGACCTTAACCCGTATTGGGAAACGCCGATCCCAATCTGCTTGGACGCGACTTGTTCGACCGTGTGCGCTTCGTCGAAAATGATGAAGTCGTTTGGAAAAAGAAAGCCGCTCTCGCGTTCCTCCTGTTCGACCGGGCTGCCGAGCAGCATGAAAAGCAAAGTGTGATTGAGCACGATCAGGTCGGCGGCGAGCAAACGCTTTCGGGCCTGTTGGTAAAAACAGCGCGGGTTTTGCCCGCACGTTTTTTGGGTGCAAATGTGCGCCTCACTGCACACCTGCGTCCACACTTTCGGGTCGGGCTCGATCGACAAATCGCTGAGCGAGCCGTCGCGGGTCGTGCTCGCCCACTCCGCAATCCGATTTAGTTCATTCTCTTCGGGTCCGGTAAATAATTCCTTTGAGCTTTGCAACGCTCGTTCGAGCCGGCGCGGGCAAAGATAATTTTGACGGCCTTTCATCAGCGCCGCCTCAAACTCGACCGGCAAAGTCTTTTTCAGGATCGGGATGTCTTTATGCAGCAGTTGTTCCTGAAGATTGATGGTGTGCGTCGAAATGATCGCTTTCTTGTGTTGTTCGAGCGCGAACAGGATTGACGGAACGAGATAAGCGAGCGATTTGCCGACGCCGGTGCCGGCCTCGACCACCAGATGTCGATCCTCCTCCAGCGCCCGCGCCACCGCTACCGCCATTTCCTGTTGTTGCGGCCGGTATTCGAAATTTTTCGCCTTCGAGAGCAAGCCATCCTCCGAAAAGATTGTCCGAACCCGTTCGACAAATTCCGTTCCGAGAGAATCTTTCAGCGCGATCATCGAAATTTGATTTAATCTACTCCGTGAGACTGCTCGACCGCTACGTCATTCGCAATTTTTTGCAGGTCTATATTTATTGCATCGCCGGCTTTCTCTCCGTCTGGCTCATCTTCGACGTGAGCGACAACATTTCGACCTTCATCGACGAACATTTCGGGTTCATGCTGACCGTTCGCTATTACGCTACGCAAGTGCCGGAGGTTTTTGTCATTCTGCTGCCGGTCTCGTTGCTGTTGGCCCTGCTTTTTGTGCTCGGCCGAATGTCGCGCTCGAATGAAATTGTCTCAATGTTGACCGCCGGGGTGAGCATCCCGCGCGTGCTCGCACCGCTGATCGGGATGGGTCTGCTCACGGTCGCTGGCAGCTTCGCGCTCAATTACGCGCTCGCGCCGCATGCCGAGATGGCCAAGAAAAATTTCATCGCCACGGCGCGTTCGCACCAAGTCACCGTGCAAGGCCAGATTTTCCGCAATCGCACCGATTTGCGCACCTGGTTCGTGCAGAGTTTTCGTCCCGGCCACAATGTTTTTAACAACGTGCAAGTATTGCAGCAGGACAATCACGACAATATCGTTGCAAATTATCTGAGTCCGCGGGCCACTTATCATCCCGAAACAAAAACGTGGGAGCTCGACCAGGTGAAAGTGGTCCACTACGACGACGCCGGAAATATCGCGGACGAAAAGATGTATCCCACGCTTACGATCGAACATTGGAGCGAAACGCCCTTTCGACTCGGCAGCGCCAATGTCCGCGCCGAATATCTCAGTTTCCCGGAACTGCGCCAGTATCTCCATTTCAATTCCGATTTCCCAATAACCCTGCTCGCGCCTTTCCGGACGCATTTGCAATATCGCCTCGCGCTCCCCTGGACTTGCTTGGTCGTGGTCTGCATCGCGGCGCCGCTCGGCATCGGTTATTCGCGTCGTGGAGTTCTGGCCAGCGTCGCCAGCGCGGTCATTCTTGTGTTCTCAATGAATTTTCTGACTCACCTTTTTCTCGCGCTCGGCGAAGGCGACCGGATTTCGCCGTTGGTGGCGGCCTGGACGCCGAACCTTATTTTCGCGGTGATCGGCCTTTATCTGCTTTACCTGCGCGCAACCAATCGCGAAGGGCTGCGCTTTCAACTGGCTGGCGCGCGGCGTATATTTGCCCGATGAATCCGTTGCCGAACGACTGGGCGATCAAACATCGGGCTGATGCCTGCGCCGCGACCCAACGTCCATTCGAAGCGGGGGAGTATTTTTACACTTTACTCTTTCGCGACACGGATGGTTTTCGCCGGGAAGATTTAAGCGAGGAAGCGTGGAAGAAGCGGAATGAAAACATCCAGCCGTTTTCATTTTGGAAAACCCGCTACGAACCGCTGCCCGAGTCTGCCCCCGAGCCGCTCGCAAAAGAAAACGCCGAGCAACTTTTTCGACGCCTGATCGCATCGGAAAATCCGCCGGTCAACGCCTGTTATGTGCTCGCGGCCATGCTGGAGCGGAAACGTATCCTGAAACAAATCAAAACCGAAACCGCCGAGAAGGGCCGCATCTTAATATATGAGCACGGCGCGACCGGTGACGTGTTCATCGTGCCGGATCCGGGTTTGCGGCTCGACGAGCTCGAGCACGTGCAGAACGAAGTCGCCCAATTGCTCCGGAGCGCGGCGTAGGTCCGAGCCGGACTGGCGTTTAACAGAGGCCTGCAGGCAAATCGAAGTTATGGCACAATGTTACTTATGAATGAGACGCTGCCATGGTTCTCCGGCTTTCCGCTTTATCTCGCACCGATGGCCGGGGTCTCGGACAAGATTTTTCGCCAGCTCTGCAAGGCACACGGCGCGGACGTGCTCACCACCGAATTCGTTTCGGCCGAAGGAATTTTTCGCCGCAACGAGCGGACCCGCGAATATCTCGACTTCGATCAGATCGAGCGCCCGATCGGCGTTCAACTTTTCGGCGCGAACGCCGAACACATGGGCGAAGCCGCGAAACAGGTTGTCGATTGGGTCCGGCCGGATTTTATCGATCTAAATTTCGGTTGCCCCGTTAACAAAGTCGTTTGCAAGAACGGCGGCTCGGCGCTCCTGAAAGATTGCCCGACGCTGGCCAATGTCGCGAGCGCGGTCGTGCGCGCGATTGCTCCGTTACCAACGACGGCAAAAATCCGGATCGGTTGGGACGGTGAATCGGTGAATGCGGTGCGGGTCGCGAAAATTCTGGCGGACGCGGGAATTGCGGCGCTCACCGTCCATGGCCGAACCCGCGCCCAAGGTTATTCCGGCGCGGCCGATTGGAACGTGATCGGCGAAGTTGCCGCCGGCATTTCGATTCCGGTGATCGGCAACGGTGATCTGGGGAGCGCCAACGATGTCGCGAAACGCCGGGCTGAAACGGGAATTGCCGGCGCGATGATTGGTCGCGCGGCCATGAGCGCGCCCTGGATTTTTCGCGAAACGAAAGCGTACCTCGCCACCGGTGAAATTGTCGATCCACCAACCTTAAGCGAGCGCTGGAAATTAATTTTGCGGCATTGTGAATTAACGGCGCGCGAATGGGGCGCGGAGGAACCCGCTATTCGCTCGATGCGGGCCCGGCTGATGGCTTATTCGAGATCGATGCCGGAGGCGAAACGGTTACGCGAAAAATTCGCGCACGTCTCGACCGTGGCCGAAGTTAAGACAATCGCCGAAGAAAACATTTTTCAGGGTGGATCTGTAGGGGAAGCTGCCAGCTTCCCTCCTCCTCGCGAAGCTAACAGCTTCGCCTACAGCGCATGAGCACTGAAACAGCGACTCCTAATTACAAGGTTGGCAATGAGCGCCTGATCCGGGTCACGGACAAGGCAGCAAGCAAACTGGCATCGTTGCTCGAGCGAAAGGGAAATCCAAACGGCGCGCTCCGTCTCGCCGTGGTCGGCGGCGGTTGCTCCGGTTTGCAATACGCGATGGATTTGGTCGATGGACCGAAAGAGCGCGACATTCTCGTCCCGACCTCGAGCGTTCGGATCGTGGTCGATCCGAAAAGCGCGCTCTTTGTTAGCGGCTCAGTCCTCGATTACAGCGAGGACCTGCAAAAAGGCGGATTCAAAGTCACCAACCCGAACGCGGTCGCGCACTGTTCGTGCGGCGAAAGCTTCGCGGTCTGACTTCTCGTCCGCCTTTTATTTTTTACCGTTCGCTTACGGGGTCGCAGAAGGCGAAGCGGTCGGCGAGGCTGATTCTTCAGCCGCGGCCTTCTTCTTCGTGGTCTTCTTCGCCGCTGGCGACGCTTCGGTCGAAGCCGACGTCTTCTTTGTGGTCGACTTCTTACTCGTGGTCGACGCTGCGTGGGTCGTCGTCCCGGTGGTCGTCATCGCGGTCTCCTCTTTCTTCTGGGATTGGCAGCCCAGGAAGGCGGCGATCGTCAGCACGGTGATCAAAGACAAAACAGGTGTTTTCATAGAATTGGTTAAGCTTAACGAAGATCGAGAATGTCGAGACGCGCGCGATAGAGCAAGCATTAAAATCGCCGGTTTTCTCCTTTCAAATTTGTAATTTCTCCTTTGTAATTTACCCATGAGCAGTCGCATTTTTTTCGCCGGGATATTGGGTGGCATCGTCATGTTTATTTGGAGCTTTATCGCGCACGAATTACTTCCCATCGGGGAACTCGGCGTCCGTGAGATTCCGAACGAGGACGCCCTCACCAGCGCCATCGAATCAAACCTTGGTGACAAGATCGGCTTCTACATTTTCCCGAGCCCCGGTTTGAGTCCGGGTGCAACCCGGGCGGAAAAAGAGGAAGGCATGAAAAAGGCCGAGCAAAAGATGGCCGCCGGGCCGGCCGGTGTGCTCATTTACCATCCCAAGCGCGTGTTCAATTTTCCGAAAAGACTTGGAATCGAGTTCGCGACCGAGGTCGTTGAAGCCCTCCTGGCCGTTTTCCTCCTCGCGCAAACGAACATCGGCAGCTTCCTCGGGCGGGTTGGTTTCGTTTTGACGGCCGGAATTCTCGCCGCCATCGCCACCAATGTTCCATATTGGAACTGGTACGGATTTCCCAGGATCTATGTCGGCGGCTATATGCTTACTCAAATTGTGGGATTCCTTTGCGTTGGAATCGTCGCGGCTCTCGTCCTCGGAAGACGAAGCGCTCAACCCGCGCCCTGATCAGTTCCGGTTCTCGCTTGCGTAGAACATTTGTTTCGCGCCCGGCCGCTCTTCGATTAATTCGGCGGCGGGCACGGTGTGAAAAGAGACCACTGCCCAATCCGCGCCTTTCGGTATCACCGGGCGATGCCAGATGTTTGGCGGAATTGAAACCCAACGCCGTTCCAAAGGCGCTTTGGGGTCGCTCACTAAAATGTTCGATCGCCAATCGATCTCCGATTCTGTTTGGACGATGTGCTCGGCCGATGTTGCGTCTGTTTGCAAGTCGCCGGTCGCTTCGAACGACATCATGCGTTGATGACTGTTGGGATGGCGTTCCGCTCCGGTATCTGAGCCCGCGCGAAGGATAAAAACCCAGCCTGAGCGGATCGCCGGCGGCAATGCGCCGAATGTTTCGAGCGCGACCGGTTCCCAGGTCATTAACGCGCCTGGCTTCCGCGCGAGGTCGGCGCGCACCCGCTCCGCGATCGGCAGAATTTTCGCGCGCACTTTTTCCGATTGCACGATTTTGTCCAGCGCTTCCAAAACTGATCGCTCTTCTTTTGTCATAGACTTGGTTTTCGCCCTAATTTCCCTTTCTACTTCACAATTTCTACCTTCTATTTTTGCGATGAGCGACGCTTTCACAAAATTCGAACACGAAGGTTGGGAGCGCGTCGCAGACAAATACGATTCGGTTTGGGCGAGCTCGACCCGCCAATTCATTTCGCCGCTGCTCGACGCCGCGAATGTTGCCAAGGAGATGTCGATCCTGGACGTCGGCTGCGGACCCGGTTACGTCTCGGCCGCTGCCGCCGAACGCGGCGCAAAGCCGATCGGTCTCGATTTTTCCGCCGAAATGATCGCGATCGCGAAGAAAATGTTTCCGCAGATCGAGTTTCGGCGGGGCGACGCGCAAAATCTTCCTTTTGCGAATGCCAGCTTTGATCGCGTCGTCGCGAACTTTGCGCTTCTTCATCTCGCTGATCCTGAGCGCGCCTTCGCCGAAGCAGCCCGTGTTCTCAAGCCTGGGGGTAAATTTGGGTTCACCACCTGGGCAAAGATTCCGGAAAATCCGTTTGTGAAACTGGTGGACGACGCGATCCAGGCGAATGCGAACCTTGATGTCGATCTTCCGCCGGGTCCGCCGTTTTATTTATTTGAAAACGAGGAAGAATTTCGGAACGCGCTTGAGCGCACGGGATTCGATGGCACATCGATGACTTTCAAAGTGCACAAGATCGAATGGCAGGTGCCGACCGCGCGATTTATTTTTGACGCGGAACGAAACGCTGGCGTTCGCACCGCCGGACTTCTTGCGCGGCAAACTCCGGAGGCGCTTCGCAAAATTCAGTCAGCGATTGAAAAATCGGTGCAGTCTTACGCCCACGAGGACGGGTTTGCTATTCCGAAAGCCGGATACGTCGTCGCGGCGTCAAAAAGCGATCGCACGTGAACGTACATATATTAGATACACGACAACTTGGACGTGCCGGGATTGTGGCCGCGACCGCGCTCGAAACCAACGACGGTATCGCATTGTTCGACACCGGCCCGGAATCGAGCTTCGACAACCTGGTTGTCGATCTTGGAAAAGCCGGCTTCGCGGCGAAAGACGTGCGCCACGTTTTTCTGAGTCACATTCATTTCGATCATGCCGGCGCCGCCTGGCGTTTCGTGGGAACTGCGACGGTTTACGTCCATCCGCGCGGCGCACCCCACTTGATCGATCCCACAAAATTGGTCGAGTCGGCCACGCGCATTTTCGGCGACGACATGGAACGGCTTTGGGGGAAAATCGCGCCGGTCCCGGCCGCGCGCGTCAAAATTCTGGAGGACAATGAAGTCGTGCGAGTGCCGCCGTTCGAAATTCGTGCCATCGCCACTCCGGGTCACGCCAGTCATCATCATGTTTACCATTGGGACGACACTATTTTCGGCGGTGACATCGCGGGTGTTCGGATCGGCAACGGCCCGCCGATTCCGCCATTTGTTCCGCCGGAGCTGCACGTCGAATCGTGGCGTGAATCGATTCGCAAGATTCGCGCATTAAACGCAGCAAATCTTTACCTGCCTCACTTCGGAAAGGTCCACGGCTCAACCAGCGAGCATCTGGACGAACTGGACGAGCGCGTCGCGCGTTGGTCGGAATGGTTCCGCGAACGAATTCGTGCCGGTGACGACGAACCAAAGCTTCGACCGACATTCGCCGAGCTCGAGCACGCCGAGTTACGAAAAAGAGGTGCGACTCAGGACGACATTGACGGTTACGAAGCAGCCGATCCGAGTTATATGGCGGTCGGCGCCGCAATCCGTTATTGGAAGAAATATCATTCCGAAATGGTCGGCAAAGAGACTTGACCCCTTTTAGCGGTCAAGTCTCGCCAATTCGCTATCTCAAACGCATCCCCAAGCGAATCGGTCACTTCGCGGACCGAACCCCTACATGTTGTGGAAATCACCGGTCTGTAGCCAATCGCTCGTGCGAATCTTTGTCCTTTTGCACGGCTTTTGCTTTTCTTAGCAGGTCAAGGTTCCCGTCCCGTGGTCGATCAGGAAACATTCGAACAGCTTTTGCCGCTCGCTTTTCAGTGGGCGAGAAATATTGAAAATTTCGTTCTCCAACATGGAAGTCCGCTTCGGCGGCGCCAAGTCGCCGACGCTCGCCAGGTCGGCGTGAAAGAGATCTCTCGTGTCAGAATTCTGGCCGTCGATCGCATGCCGTTGCCGGAAGAACCTCAGCTGGCTGAGGCGGCTCGCCGAACGCAAATCATAACGGACTTCTGCCGCGCCATCGCGATCGGTCACGCCGTCGTCGTTCGAGCCAATGCCTGGGGCGATCGCGAACTGTTCTTACACCAACTGGTGCATGTCGCCCAATGCGAACGGAGCGGTGGGCTGGAACAATGGGTCCGGCAATATCTGGTTGATCGGACCAACTGCCCGAATTTTGCGATTGGCGCATTCGAAGAAGAAGCGCGTCGGATCGCCCGCGAAATCTGCACCGCGGGCGCCGCCGCGTAATTGTTTTCGGGCCCGTGTTTGAATAGGACACGCGTGTAGTCCGTCGATCCTTGAAAGGCAAAGGGAAATTCAGGGCTATGCATTTAGGGGACAAAACAAAAACCGCAGCCGCAACGGGTTATATTTTACTTTGGCTAATCGGAATACCGCTTCCGATCTTGCTGCTCATCTTCCTGCTGCGCGGCTGCACCTAAGAAAGGAACAATTATGAAATTGATCATCACCATCGTGGCGGGCTCTCTTTTGTTGTCCATCTGCGCCATCGCGCAACCGCACGGCCACGGCATCGGCTTCGGTCCAAATAACAACCCAGCGCGGGTAACACCGAAGCCGACGCCTCCCGGGCATCATTACGGTTGGCAAAAAGGAAAACACAATCCGCATCGGATGTAGAATCCCGCCTCCAGCCAAAGTCCGCTCGCGAGACTTAATTGGATATCGGACGTTGGGCGCCCGCCGCGCCGGAGTTGCGAAGGCGGGTTGGGCGTTCGACGTTTCCGAATGATTTCGGGAACGGACATTACTGTCTGGACCATCTCTGCGCTCATCGCCGTCGGCATCGGCTTGAGCAAGTACTCTAAATATAAGACGCGCGACAAGCTGGTGCGCGATCTCGCGGCGATGGACTCGGAACGCCGCGAAAAAGTCCTGAGCCGCTTGCAGCCGGATCTGCAAATGGAGATCCGGCAGGAGCTGATGAAACGCTTTCGCTTGAAGACCGATATCTGACCGCGCTGACCTGTGTTCTCTGTTCTCTGCCAGCGTACCGATTCTGAAATTCGCGTTTCGAAATCCGAATTTTGCCTTCGGTCCATTTTCCTTTTCATCTTCGCACCTCTTTGCGCGGTATCTGCGATTCGCGCGGCCGAACCTTGCATTGCAAAGGTTCAGTTTAATAGCGGCCAAACGTCGGTCCGATTGCCCGGTGTTACGCGAACGGAAAATCACGTTTTCGTTTCTGTTCGAATAAACGGAAACAATGAAGAGTTGCGCTTCCTCTTTGACACCGGCGCGGGTCGCACCGTTCTCGACAAGCGCATCGCTAGCCGCCTTGGGCTGCACGCGGATGCAAAAAGTTCCATCAGCGGCGTCGGCGCCGGCCGGGTAGATGTCGATCTTGTAAAGAACGCATCGCTTCAACTCGGTGAGGTTCGACTCGACGGTGTCGATCTTAATATTGTCGACGATGTCCACGAAACCGACGCGGTTGGCATCATCGGCTACGATCTTCTTTGCTCAACTGTCGTCACAATCGATTACAGAGAACCGAGCATCGCCGTCACCGCGCCATCGGCATTTCAATATCACGGCAACGGCGATGTTCTGCCGCTGAGTTTCAAAGGCAAATGGCCCTACGTTCCCGGCACGCTGAAAGTGCCGGGCGTCGATCCTGTCAGCGATCATTTCCTGATCGACACTGGTTCGGAAGACGCCGTCAATCATCCGATCATTCGCAAATCAAAAGGACAACTGCGCGAGACCAGCACCGGCGCGGGCGGATTCGGACGATCGCTCCCCGGCGTTATTGGTTCAAACGAATGGTTCCGAATTGGTAGCACCAGCATTCCTGCTACAATCAGCGCCTGCTGCGCCGGCAACGACGACGTCAACCGCCAAGTCGGCGGCGCGATCCTTTCCCGCTTCCGAATCATCTTTAATTATCCGGCCGCCAACGTCGTTTTCGAAAAGTATTCCGAAAAATAACGAACAACTAACGTGTCACGCCGTAATCTCTTGAAGGCGGATAACCAATGACAGTGGCGACATTCGAAATGATCGTCTCGGTTTTACCGGGCGACATCGACGAGCAAAATCACGTCAACAACACCGTTTACTTGCGCTGGATCCAGGACGTCGCGACTGCGCATTGGAAATCGCTCGCCAGCGCGGAATCGCAGGCCGCCATCGGTTGGATCGTGCTACGGCACGAGATCGATTACAAAATGCCGGCGAGTCTGGGCAACGAGATCTTGTTGCGCACCTGGGTCGGTAAAGCGAGCCGGCTCAAATTCGAGCGCTTCACCGAAATCCGACGCAAATCCGGTGGCGACATCGATCCGCCACAGGACGGATTCGCCGTGGCGAACAATCAAGTTCTCGCTCAAGCGCGCACCGTCTGGGTGCCGATCGATGTTCGCACTGGCAAGCCGGCGCGCGTCTCCGCCGATGTTCGCGCGCGATTTTCTACTTCCTAATTCCTACTTCGTTTGACCGCTTAAGCGGCTAAACTCTTCCGGCGTCAACTTCAGTTTCTCAGCGGCCACGTTGTCATCGAGGTGTTGAATGTTCGACGTGCCGGGAATTGGCAGCATCACCGGTGACCGTTGCAAGAGCCAGGCTAACGCCACTTGATAAACACTCGCGTTGTGTGCTTTCGCCACCGCGTCGAGCGTGGTCGACTTCACGCCCCGCCCGCCGCCGACCGGAAACCATGGCAGAAAGCCAAGATTTTCTCTCTCGCAATAATCGAGCTCTTTTTCCCACTTCCGGTCGTTGATGTTGTACCGGTTCTGAATACTCACGATTGGCAGAACTTTACGCGCCCGCTCAATTTCCGACGTCGACACTTCCGATAATCCAACGTGCCGGATTTTCCCCGCGCTCTGCATTTCCTTGAGCGCGCCGAGCGATTCTTCCATCGGCACTTTTGGATCGACGCGGTGCAACTGATACAAATCGATCCGTTCGAGCTGAAGTCGCTTTAAACTCTTCTCGACGGCTTGCTTGAGATAATCGGGGTGACCGTTCGGCACCCACTGACCGGGTCCTGGCCGGGTGCTGCCGCCTTTCGTCGCGATGACAAGCCCGTTCGGATAAGGATGGAGCGCTTCGGCGATGAGCAGCTCGTCCGTTTCCGGTCCGTAAGCGTCCGCGGTATCGATCAAGTTCACACCGAGCTCAACCGCGCGCTTCAACACTTTGACCGCGTTTGCGCGGTCGGGTGGCCAACCCCAAA
>WNGN01010237.1_pt1 | contig 11670 bp, 16 predicted proteins | sample 5400561 | NCBI WGS metagenome assembly WNGN01 (sample SAMN13153379, study PRJNA577476) | soil metagenome | isolation source: 115 cm soil or saprolite under Garry oak tree replicate 2 | place: USA:California | collected 2016-06-15
TTCTTGGATGATCCGCGGGTCGTCGTCGTTCTCGGACCGTTTGTGACCGGCGATCACGGCGCGAGGTTTCAGCAATTCAAGTTTGTCGAGTGCAGCGATCCATTTCGCCCAAGACTGTGGATTGCCTTCCGCCATATAGGGATGGACGCCGTTGTAGGCGACGTCCCCGGCCACCACCAAGTCGATGGAAGGGACGTGTAGACTCGTGGACACAGCCGTGTCGGTATAGCCCGTGTCGATCAAGACCAACTTGTGCCCTTCCAGCTCAATGCTGTTTCCTTCCAGCGCCTCGGCCACCACGAGCTGTTCCGGGAGCTGGCCGGGAAAGCGCGAATTCCAGAAGCTGTTGAAGTAGGGCGGATCGAGCTCACTACGCATGGCCTCCACGATATCCGGCCTTGCCACGGCCCGTGCATGGGGGAAGCGCTGCTTAAGCAGCCCTATTCCAAAAAAATGATCGCCATGGCTATGCGTCAAGTAAATCGTGGTCAGATTCTTGCCGCTCGCCATGACCCAGTCCGCCAGAGCCCGCGTAGCTTCAGCGGTAAGGAAGGTATCGACTAGCACAGCATCCCGTTCGCCGTAGATCAGCGTGGACGAGTTGGGCACCCAGGCCAGCGACTCGTAGCCTGGCGGCAACTCCCGGTTGAGGCCGGGCCGCTTGGTGATGAACACCGACCATTGCAAGAGAGCGTTTTTATGGTTCATGAGAATTCCTCCGTTAGTTCTTGCATTACGTTCGCGCTTGTCCTCCCTCCATTCTAAGGGAAAAACCAATGAGGTCGGGACGATGGCTTTGCTCTGGAATGCGCAGTAAACTGAGTACCTCCAGGTAGCTTCCCACCCTTCCGTCCAAGCTTGACGGCGGCGGGATCCTTATTTCTTTGGCAACATTCAGAGGGTCTAACTCTAGTCTCCTAACCGTATTATGCATGACCCGGAGTCGGCCACCAACGAATCGACGCCTCGTCGCGCAACTTAGCACAAAGTGTCCGATTCCGGGACACAGATTTCAGAGTTCCGGTCGGGCTAACCGGAAGTTATTCCGGGCCAGAAGTCCTCTTCGCGGACATCACCACACTTCTCCCCGAACCCCGTTTCTGGACCGTGGCCTCCATATTAACTTCCGTGTAGGCGACAATCCGGGAACTACTGCACTTAATGGACACAAGCGCGTTTGTCGGTACTAATCCGACGGACGAATCAAAAGTTTCCGAGTTGCCTGTCATCCGCTCACGGATCTTTATGCGATATGTTTGGCGGTTCACATCCGCGTCGGCCTCGTAATGGACTCCAGCCAGTCATCGTGAGCCTTTCGGAACACCTTGTCCGCGAATTCCTGCAACGTCGTCGCCAGCATCCCTCATGTCCTTTCCGCCGCTAGGATGGAATGACTTTTTTCGAAATAGAAGTACGACACGATCAACAGACTGAGAAAAAACAACGGGTCGATGATGAACAAGACGCTGAGCCTTGCATCTCCCCGCGCGAAGTGAGCGATGCTGGCCGAAATCAAAGTAATGCCAAAACCAAAATACGCGAACTCTTTTATTTTGAACGGAACATTCGGAATCAAAAGCGCCAGCACGCCCAGTATTTTTGCGGTTGTAAGCTCTATCTTGAAATACTGCGGCAATCCCAGATGGACGAATGCTCCCTCCGGGCCATTTGAAAAAGGAAAATGATCATTAAAGGTAAAATTGATTATGCTAAATATCATGACTGCACAGACGATCCCTGTGGTCGCGCGGTAAATCACTTTCTCTCGGTTCGTGAGCTTTCCTGTGGTTCCCGTCATTGTGGTCTCCTTCCTCACGTCTGTTGCTACGCTCAACGCAATCCTGTAAGCGGCATTTCTGAGGTTTTTTGGTCCTCGCGAACAACGAATGCCTTTCTTTGCCGGTCTTCTTTCAGAAGTCTGTAAACAGCGTAGATTCCCTGAATCATGGGCAGGATCGCCGTATACATTCCGGCGAAGTAGTACGTTCCCGTCGTATGAAGGTAATAGTTAGGCAACTGAGAGATGTAAACGCCGTTTGGAAACAAGTGCGACACTTTCTGCGGAGTTTCCGGGTCGATGGCCGGTTTCAACAGCGGAAAAATGAAATGCGTAAACTCCGCCACACCAGGCCCGATGAAAATGAACCAGGCGAGAAAGCCCGCCAAACGAATTCGGTAGAACAGCCCGATGGCTGTCAGGGCATAGAGCGCTGGGCCGACAAAGGCAAACACGATCAGAAACCCGCGTTCGGTCCAGGTAATGTTGAACAGCCGGCTCATCGCCGGTCCGAAACCGGTGAGATACTCCTCCATCATGTGGATCTCGAGTGCTGCCACGGTCAGGAGGAAGCACGGCAGAATGATTTCGGGCGATGTTGGTCTCTTCAAATAGGTGGCTGACCAAGCGAGGAGACCGATCAAACCGGATCCGCCAACGATTATTAGGGGCGGTAAACCTATGTATCTGTAACCGAGCGCCGCCGCAAGTACAATAAACGCAAAAGCAAAAGCAATGTTGCCAATTTCCGTTAAGGTGTCGTTGGGTTTCATGGAATCCCCGTTGACGCGAAATAGATAAGCCTCACCGAGATGCCAGGTCTGCCCTCGGAGCCGACAACGCAAGCCCTCTGCTGGGGATGAGGAAGGATGAAATCAGTCCAAGAATGACGGACCCACCGACGATGCCTAGTGATTCCCCCCATCCCGGTTTTGTATTCATAAGCAGGACGGCCGCGAACAGGAGCACGATTCGGAGGCTAAGGGAGGTTTTCAGGACGGGATCCCGCAAACGCCTAAGGCATTCGGACTCATTTGTCTTTTCAGCGGCACAAATTCTTCGCAGCGCGCTCATCCGCTTGCTGGTAATCGCGCCCAAAATACCGATCAGAATCAGCGCGGCAAGAGCTACTCGTGGCCAAGCGAGGGACCATGCGGACATTCGGTCCGTCAGGTATCCTCCTGAAAGGAGTAGGAGAAGGCCCGAGCTGCCAGCTATCCGAAGGACTGCCAACCACAGGTTCAGCCAAGGGTGTGCCGCGGTGGAAGTCGTGGCTCGATGCAATTGAAACAGTATCAGGGCATCGATGCTTAGGGCTGAGGCGAGTGCCAGAGCAGCCGCTACGTGCAAGAACAGAACGAGCGAATAAAGCGTCATGTTTGCCTCATTTCTTTTGAGTCGCGGACCATTACAATCCCAGTTAGGACATTCTGATTGGCGAACCCCTTAGTGAGACACGCCAAAAATCTTGCGGCTTGCGAAATGATTCTCAACGGACTTGACCATGAAGTCGGCCACATCTGCGCGCGAAATCTTGAAGCCGAAACGAGGCAAGTGGCCTTCCCGCACCCGATACTTCCCGGTGTAGGGCTTGTCGGTCAGTTGCGGCGGGCGGACCATCGTCCAGTCGAGCTGGCTTCCCGCGAAGACCTGCTCCATCGCCGATGCATCCGCCACGATGCCAGGAAAAAACAAGCGGCCGAAAACGTATGTTGGCGGCACGATGGAATCTTTGAACAGGAAAGCTACTGATTCAACTACGACGCGGCTGACTCCGGCATGGGCCATAGCGTCCGTCAGGGCGACAGCAAATCGCTCAAGAAGGTTCGCGTCAGTCTTTGATATAGGAACCCGCGGACCGAATGCGGACAGAACCGCGTCCTGGCCTTTAATAGCCCCTTCAAGCTGGCGACTGTCCAACAAATCGCCGCGCTTGATCGTGATGCGGTCCCAAAATAGCTTGAGGCGTTCCGGCGAGCGAACGAGGGCTGTCACCGAATGGCCGCGTTCAGTTGCTTGTCTTACAATCTCCAGCCCCGTGCCTCCAGTGGCACCCAATATCACGAGCTTCATGCTGCCTCCGTTCCAGAACGCCGAGCCCCTTCCGGCCGAGTGTCGGCGACTTCCAATTCGGTCAGCCACTTGTGAAGGTTGGAGCCGATAGCTTCAGGATGGTCCTCTTGGACGTAGTGGAGGCCAGGACCAAGGTGGACAACCCTGCAGTTCTTCAGCTCGCTAGCAAAGCTCTTGGCGAAGGCGGGTGAGACTAGCGCTCCGGGATCTCCGGCGAAAAGCAGTTTCGGGTAAGACGACTCCGCCAACGCACGGTGTGCCAGCTTCATCGCCAAGTACACATCCGCTGGTTCTCCCGCGATCGGCAGTTCGTTCGGGAAGCGCCACGTAGGCCGACGTGACTCGGGAGTGGTAAATGGCGCACGATAGACAGCCATCTCGTCTTCGGTCAGCTTCCGGACAGTGTTCCGAGGAAGCACCCCTTCCACGAATGCGTTGCCATCGAGAATCATCCTCTCGCCCACCCCTGGCGTTCTGAACTTCTTGAAGGTCTCGACTGCATCAGCGTGAAAGTCATCCCAGGTCGGCATAGGACGGATGAACTCCATGAAGGCCAGACCCTGGACGAACTCCGGCCTGCGCGCGGCCAAATGAAACGCCAGCGCCGATCCCCAGTCATGCGCCACAACGTACGCGGACGAGGTACCCGCCTTATCGAGAAACGCGTCGAGGTAGCGAACGTGGTCGAAAAACCGATATTCGATATCGGGTTTCCCCGATTGACCGAACCCGATGAGATCCGGCGCGATGCAATGCGCCACAGGCGCAACCAGCGGAATGATGTTCCGCCAGATGTACGACGAGGTCGGGTTTCCGTGCAGAAAGAGCAGTGTGGGTGAATTGGGACTCCCCGCCTCCCGGTAGGCCATGGTTGAATCCAAGACAGCGACCTTAGTTAGAGCAACGTCAGCGCGTGTAGTCATTTTCTCCTCCTTGCTTTCGACACATTCACTATAGATTCCTCTAATGAATAAAAGTTGCTATAATTCTGCGATGCCACAAAAAAGAGAAAAGCGTCCTTATAAATCGGCCGTTCGTCAACGCCAGGCGAGCGACACCCGCCGCCGCATCATTGAAGCCGCCGGAGAGCTCTTGCAGCGTGAAGGATATGCAGGAATGACTATCGAAGCGATCGCGCAGTGGGCCGAGGTATCTGCCCAAAGCGTGTATGCGATCTTCAAGTCGAAGACGGGAATTCTGATCGCGCTTCTTGATCAATCCATGTTTGGGCCCGATTACGAGGAGGTCGTCCAGCAGGCACTAAGCGTGAGTGATCCCGAAACCCGTTTGCGGCGTGCGGCCAGCGTTGGCAGGCAGATCCGCAGTGCGCAAAGTGCAGCGTTCGATCTGCTTCGGGGTGCCGGTGTGGTGGCCCCCGAACTGGCAAAACTGGAACGACAGCGCGAGCGTCTACGCTACGAGAAGGAGGAAAGCATGACAAGACCGCGCGGGATATCTTCTGGATGCTTACTGGTGGGGATGTGTACCGGATGCTGGTGCGCGAGCGTGGGTGGTCACCTCAGAAATACCAAGATTGGCTGGCCGACACTTTGGTGCTTTCCTTGCTGAGTTCGGGAAGAGCAACCCGTTCGAAGTCGGGCAACGCAACGTGATTCATTGCTGGGGCAGGTCTGAAGGCCTTAGATCCTTTATCCACTAAAGTCTTCTACTCCAGTTGAAGTCGCAGCAGATTTTGTGAGGGCTGTAGAATGGACCGCTTCTCGCCCGTCATACAGACAGGTGCTGTAAAGCCGACGAGAGTTGCGCCGAAGGAGAAAACCAATGCAGTTTGCTCTGATGATCTACCATACACCGGAAGAGTTTGCGATGCGGAAGAACGACTATAGCGATCCTCATCTCGGCGCTTGGCGGGCTTACTACAAGGCGCTCGTCGAGGCCGGCGTCTACATCGGCGCCAATGCTCTTGAAGTGCCGGAGACGGGAACGACCGTACGTCTTAAGGAGGGAAAGCGCCGCGTGCAGGATGGGCCCTATGCGGAGACGAAGGAGCAACTGGCAGGATTCATCATCCTGGAACTCCCTTCCCTTGACGCCGCGCTCGAATGGGCTGCGCGATGCCCGGGTGCATCGATCGGCGCAGTGGAAGTCCGGCCGCTGGCGCCTGAAGCCATGCGCCGGGGGTTCACAGGATGAATAAAGGCAGTCAGGAGGACATCCAGAGCGCCGTAGGGCGGACCATAGAGCGCGTGGCCCGAGAATCCTACGGCCGTCTGGTGGCGTATCTTTCCGTCCACACGCACGACTTGGCGAGCGCTGAGGATGCCCTCAGCGAAGCGCTCGTTTCCGCGCTCAAGGCCTGGCCACAAGGCGGCCTGCCGCAAAACCCCGAGGCCTGGCTGCTCACAGCAGCACGCCATTCACTCATTGATGTTATTCGGCACCAGCGCGTGGTCTTAGCGAGCGAGCCGACGCTTGCACTCCTGAAGGAAAACTCCCCGGAGGCCAATTTGTCCGCCGAATTTCCAGATGAACGGCTGAAATTGCTCTTCGTGTGCGCTCACCCAGCGATTCATCCCGCCATGCACACGCCGCTTATGCTGCAGACGGTTCTGGGTTTGGACGCAGCTCGTATTGCTCATGCCTTCCTTGTCCCACCGAAGACTATGGGCCAGCGGCTCTTCCGTGCAAAGACAAAAATCCGCGATGGCGGTATCCAGTTTGCAATTCCGCAAGAGGGCGATTTGCTTGGGCGGCTTGACGCCGTACTTGAAGCTATCTACGCTGCCTTCGGGATTGGCTGGGACGACATGGTTGGCATCGACCAGCGTGGCCGCGATCTGGCCGAAGAAGCGATCTGGCTTGCGCGCGTGCTTCTGCAGTTGATGCCGGGCGAAGCCGAAGTCCAAGGCTTGTTGGCTCTCATGCTGCACTGCGAAGCACGGCGCCCCGCACGCAGGGGGGCTGATGGCCGGTACGTGTCTCTTTCCGCGCAGGACCCGAAGCAATGGTCGCTTCCACTGATCGAAGAGGCGGAACGTCATCTCGCCGAAGCTTTCAAGCGCGTGCGCTCCGGCAGGTTTCAGCTCGAAGCTGCCATTCAGTCCGTACATGCCGAGCGAGCCCGCACCGGCCGGACTGACTGGCCGGCGATTGCGCTGTTCTACGAACAGCTGATCCGCATATCGCCCGCGCTCGGCACGAGAGCAGGATACTCCGCCGCGGTTGCCGAAGCGAAAGGACCTAGCGCGGGGCTTGCGGTTCTGGACGCGATTGACCCGGACGCCGTCTCCGGGTATCAGCCCTACTGGGCGGTGCGCGCTCACCTCTTGCAGCGCCTAGGAAAGACCCGTGAGGCCTCAGACGCCTACGACCGCGCGATCGGCTTAACGGAAGATTCTTCGGTGAGACAGTTCTTGCTCCAGAAGCGCGGCTAATTCTTCAGACCGTCTTGAATCACAGAATCTGTGTTCCGTTTCGGAACGTCCCAACCTTTCTTCCGCAGGCTGACTTCAAAGCTGAGCGTAAGTCCTTCGTTATCTATAGGTTGTTGCACCTAAAGCCTCGGTTTTCTTTCATCGAACAAAACCACAGGGCAGCAGGACGGTGATGTAGAAATCGCCCTACCACGCTCGTCATCCATACAGAGGCGGCTTAGCAGTCATGCTTCGCCACCCGACCGAGAGGTGATGTGATGTGCCCGTTCTGTCTAGCAAGCATAGGGTTGATCGTCGCCGGCGCAACTTCCGCCGGAGGGCTGACGGCATTGGCCGTGAAATTGTCCCGTAAGAAAAGCAACGTAAGAGTCGCAAGCAAACAGCCGACGCCAGCTACTACGGCCTAGGCACACAAGTGTTCCTAATTGCGTTCGGCGCGCAAGGACTGGCAAGGTGATGCCGTGCCGAACGCGAAAAAAAAGTCGGGAGAGGCAAAGGCGAAGGTTGTCTCACCGGGAAGATTTCGCAGGAGGCACGACGCTGTGGATACGATGCAAAAGTCGAAAACGGTGCCGCCGATCTTTATCGGCAGGTGGACGCCCAAGGTTCTGTTTTCGCTGAAAGACAGACCTTATCGACATGGGCAGTTGCGCCGCCACCTCGGAAGGGTCTCCCAGCGGATGCTGACCAGAACTCTTCGCAACCTTGAATTCACAGGATTGATCGCCAGGCGCGTGACGAGATCGAAGGCTATCAGTGTCGAGTATTCCTTAACCCGATTGGGAAAGACAATCATCGCTCCACTTGGAGGCATGTGCCGCTGGGCAAAGCGATACCACAGGAAGGTGACCGCTGATGTGCACCTTCCGGAAGCGTGCGAGGGGCAATAAAGGAATGGATTCGAGCTTGTGTTTTTGTCGCTCTGTATTCAGAAGGCGACTCAGTAAAGGAGAACGTTATGAACATTGCAGATAAGTCAGTCTTGATCACCGGTGCTAACCGCGGTATCGGACAGGCGCTGGTCGAGGAAGCTTTGAGGAGAGGCGCGAAGCGGGTGTATGCCGGTACGCGCCAGCCTTTGTCCCACGTGGATCGGCGAGTCACGCCCCTAACACTGGACGTGACCAATGCTGCGCAGATTCAGGGAGCTGTCGAGAAAGTCGAATATCTCGATATCCTCATCAATAACGCTGGCTTGGCGCTTTACGATGACTTGAGCGATCGTGCCGCGCTCGAACAGAGCCTCGCCGTCAATCTCTATGGCCCGTATGGGGTGACTCAGGCTTTCCTGCCGTTGCTGACGCGTTCTCGAGGAGCCATCGTCAACGTTCTATCGTTGGCAGCCATTGCCGCCGTGTCATTCAGTCCGGCCTATTCGATCTCAAAGGCGGCCGCGTTTTCTCTGGCACAATCGCTGCGCGCTCTTTTAGCCAGACAGGGCTTAAGCGTACATGTCGTCCTGCCTGGCCCCGTGGACACAGATATGTCCCGGGGCCTGGACATACCGAAGGCCTCTCCGGAGTCTGTTGCGCGAGCTATCTTTGACGGAATGGAGAAAGGGGAAGAGGAGATATTTCCGGATCCCATGTCAGAGTCCATCGCGGAGGGCTGGCGCGCTGGAGCAACCAAGGCGCTGGAGCGCCAGTTCTCAGCTTTCGTGCCGGGCAACACAGCGAAAGTTGCGTGAACTTAGAGGAGGCACATATGTGCCCAGCATGCATCGCAAGCACAGCAGTAATGGTCGCCGGAGCCGGATCCACGGGAGGAATTCTGGCGGTGTGCATCGGCAAGTTCAGAGAATTTTTCAGAGCGAATCGTCTCGGTTTGTTTCAGAAAACAAAGGAGAAATAAGATGGCAACAAGCAAGGAGAGAGACAAGGAACACGGAAAAGGGCATCCCGCGGTGAACACACCCCCGATCGTGTCGCAGCAGGAGTGGGAGGCTGCGCGCCAGCAACTCCTGGTGAAGGAGAAGGCCTTGACCCGCTCCCGTGACGCGCTGGCCGCCGAACGCCGGCGGATGCCTTGGCTGGCTGTGGACAAGAAGTACGAGTTCGACGGGCCCAAGGGCAAGGTTAGCCTTCTCGACCTGTTCGAGGGCCGCCGGCAGTTGATCGTCTATCGCGCCTTCTTCGAGCCCGGGGTGTTCGGCTGGCCCGAGCACGCCTGCCGCGGCTGCTCCCTGGGTGCCGATCAGGCCGCCCACCCGGCCCATCTGAACGCCCGCGACACCACGCTCGCGTACGCCTCACGCGCGCCGCAGGCGGACATCGCGCGCCTGAAGACGCGAATGGGCTGGGAGATGCCCTGGTACACCATCACAGACAGCTTCGACATCGACTTCGGCGTCGACCAGTGGCACGGCCACAATGCATTCATCCGCGACGGCGACAAGGTGTTCCGCACATACTTCATCAACGGCCGCGGCGACGAGGCGATGGGAACCACCTGGAGCTACCTCGATATGACGGCGCTTGGCCGTCAGGAGACCTGGGAGGACTCGCCAGAGGGTTACCCGCAGACCCCGACGTACAAATGGTGGAACTGGCACGACAATTACGGGGCCGAGGCCTCCCCTGACCCGAAGTGGGTCGATATAATAACCGACCCTCAAGGAGCCGCCTCTCGAAGGCGCGACGCAGAGGCGAAAGCATGACCGAGATTAGCAAAGGAGAGAACGAAAGACATCATGAGAGATGAACTCGGAGCGCGAAAAACAGTCGATCGGAGCACCTTCCAGGCGGAGCTGGACGCATTGCGGGTTCGAGAGAAGGCTCACACAAGAGAAGGCGACGCCATTGCGGCCGCCCGCCGACGGCTCCCCATGGTCGAGGTGGACGGTGCCACACCGCTCATTGGCGAACGTTGGGGTGGTCGATCTCATCCTCGACTATTACCACGCCACCCAGGTTGGCCTTCCTGCGCTGGCGGGGCAGTTGGGCGCCACGTACGCGATCCCGATCATCTACGTGCCCGTGCTGATGATCACGCACGTCGTCGCATTCTATTTGCTGCTGCGTCCTCAGCCCAAGGCGGTTCGAGCCCTCGCCGGCGATGCGGCGGCATCTTAGAGTCCCCGCGTGTGTGTTCAGAAGCAGTTGAAGCTAGAAGAGGCGCGCCTGTATGGGAGTGTCTAAAGTGACCGGCGTCGCGGACTCCGCACCCTCATTCTGCGAATTGTTGAGCTTCGTACTGACGGGATAGCGCCGCATTTGAGCTACGTCGTATGGCTTGAGAATGTCACGAATGGCGTCGAAGTCCGTTACATCGGGATCAAGCCAGACATCGTACTTGTCCGGTGTCACGATGACGGGCATACGGTCGTGCATATCGGCTACGAGAGAATTGGGTATCGTTGTGAGAATCGTGCAACTCTCGATGATTTCTCCATCGGGACTCCTCCACTGATCCCAAAGTCCGCCGAACGCAAAGACCTCGCCTTCACCAACCTCAAAACAGTAAGGCTGCTTCACTAATCCCATTTTCTGCCACTCGTAGAATCCATCCGCAGGGATAAGGCATCGCTTCGTCAGGATCGACTGTCGAAATGCCGGCGTCGTCGTGACTGTCTCCGACCGAGCATTGAGAGTTCGAGTTCCGATGGTCATGTCTTTCGCCCAGGAGGGAATGAGTCCCCAGCGCATGGTTGTGAACTTGCAAGTTTTTTTGCCCATCTCGCCGCACCGTCACACCGGGTTGCGTTGGCGCAATGTTGTAGCGAGGACGGTCCTCGATTTCATCCCACGCCTCAAACCGTTCGGCCAAATACTGTTTCGAGTGCGTCAATCGGTATCTGTTACACACCAGTTTATTGTCGCAGATTCCGAAGCGGTCCTACTCGCCTGCGGCGCACACGCTGGCGAAAAACTCTGGATTCTCACTGAATCAGACCGCTCAGTGGCCCCGCGCTTGTTACCTGACGAGTATTAAACCCAAACCAATTCTGAGAAAAGGAGACGAATCGAAATGAACGCAACAATGGTGGCAAGCGGAACGAAAACAGAACCGCCAGCAGTTTCGGCAATTCAGGACATTCCGCTGGAAAACATCCGCGAATCCAACAGCAACCCGCGGAGGGTCTTTGATGAAGCCCAACTCCGAGACTTCGCGGATTTTGTTCGCGGGAACAAAATCCGCGTTATGTGTCCAAGCCCGTTATGTGCCATCCGGACTTAAGGATCATATGTCGGGTGACTGGACGCCCAGACTTTCCCCCGGCCTGCGGCGTTAGGCAGCGCTGGCCCTAAACTGGATAACGTCCCAGTACTCTAGTTTCCGATAAGCGTTGCGAGCTCAACCGGTCGATGCAACACCATCTGATATAGATTTTCTCACCAAAGGTGGTGTTTATGACCCAAGGGAAACGGTTTGGGCTTTCGGCGGCGCAGAAGACCGACATGTGGAGCCGTTGGAAGGCGGGAGACT
>WNGN01006432.1_pt1 | contig 11664 bp, 13 predicted proteins | sample 5400561 | NCBI WGS metagenome assembly WNGN01 (sample SAMN13153379, study PRJNA577476) | soil metagenome | isolation source: 115 cm soil or saprolite under Garry oak tree replicate 2 | place: USA:California | collected 2016-06-15
TGGCACGTCCCGAGCTGTCGAGACGAAGACCAAGTGGATCGGCTCGTCCACGACCGTATTCTTCGGCACGTCCACAAAGGCGCCGTCGAGGAAGAAGGCCGTGTTCAACGCGACGAAAGGGTCGTCCTGGAATCGTGCGAACCGAGCGAGATACTTCTCGAGGGCCCCCGGTTCCTGCCGAAGCACTTCCGCGAGGGATGCAATCCGAACCCCTTCCGGAAGCGACCGAAGGTACGACAGGCGCGGCGCATACCGACCGTTCACGAACACCAACCGGCTCGTCTTCAAGATGCCGAAGGCGAAAGGTTCGAGTTTCTCTGCCACGACCCCATCGGGCCCGCCGGTGATGGCCGGTTTGAAGGGGACGCGAAGTAGGGGCGCGAGATTCGTGAACTTCCATTCCTCGTGTCGCTGCGTGGGGAAACCGACCGCCTCGAACCGTTCGATCGCGGACCGGCGGATTCCACGAAGCCATGACGGATTAGGGAGGTCTGCCTCTGCAGACGCGAAGTCCGCGACATACGTTTGCTTTGCGTCGAGCGCCACCGCCACGATGTCACCGCGCCTCACGCGCGAGCCGGCTGCGGCTTCGGCGCCTCCTCGACGATCCAGCCGTAGCCGTGCTTCTCCAGGTTCCGCGCCAGGTCCGCGTCGCCGCTCTTCACGATCCGCCCGTCCACGAGGACGTGGACGAAGTCGGGGATCACGTAGTCGAGGAGACGTTGGTAATGGGTCACGACGAGCATCGCTCGGTTCGGGCCGCGCATCGTGTTCACCCCATTTGCGACGAGGCGCAAGGCGTCGATGTCAAGCCCGGAATCCGTCTCGTCCAGGATGCAAAACTTCGGCTCGAGGACCGCCATCTGGAAGACTTCGTTTTTCTTTTTTTCGCCGCCGGAGAAGCCTTCGTTCAGGCCGCGCTTCATGAAGGTCTCGTCGAGGCCGAGGAGCTTCGCCTTATCCTGGACGAGGCCCATGAAATCCATCGCATCGATCTCCTCGAGCCCGCGGTACTTCCGAATCGCGTTCAGGGCCGCCTTGAGGAAATACGCGTTGCTCACGCCGGGGATCTCGACCGGGTATTGGAATGCCATGAAGACGCCTTCCCGGGCCCGGTCTTCCGGCTTCATCGCAAGCAGATCCTTCCCTTCGAACCGAACCGTGCCCCCCGTGACCTCGTAGGCCAAACGCCCGGCCAGGACTTGCGCGAGCGTCGTCTTGCCGCTCCCGTTCGGGCCCATGACCGCATGGACCTCCCCCGGTCCGATCGAGAGATCGATTCCCTTCAGGATCTCCTTTCCCGCCACCTTCACCTGCAGATTCTTGATCTCGAGCATCGTCGTGTCCTCCTGCCATCGGGGGGGTGTTCAGCCGACCGTTCCCTCAAGGTTCAGGCTCACGCTGATCAGTTTCTGGGCCTCCACCGCGAACTCCATCGGGAGCTTCAGGAAGACCTGCTTGCAGAAACCGTTCACAATCATGTTCGTGGCATCCTCCGGGGTGATGCCGCGGGTCTGGCAGTAGAAGAGCTGATCCTCGCCGATCTTCGACGTCGACGCCTCGTGCTCCATCTGGGCCGTCGGCTCCTGGACCTGGATGTCCGGGAAGGTGAAGGCGGCGCACGTGGACCCGATCAGGAGGGAGTCGCACTGGGAGTAGTTCCGGGCGTTTGTGGCGCCCTTGTGGATCTGGACGCGGCCGCGGTAGGTGTTCCGTCCGTAGCCCGAAGAGATTCCTTTCGAGATGATCGTGCTCCGGGTGTTCTTTCCGATGTGCAACATCTTCGTGCCCGTGTCGGCCTGCTGGTAGTTGTTCGCGAGCGCCACGGAGTAGAACTCACCCACGGAGTTGTCGCCCTGCAGGATGCAGCTCGGGTACTTCCAGGTGATCGAGGAACCCGTCTCGACCTGGGTCCACGAGATCTTCGAGTTCACGCCGAGGCACTTCCCCCGCTTCGTGACGAAGTTGTAGATCCCGCCCTTCCCCTGCTTGTCGCCCGGGTACCAGTTCTGGATCGTGGAATACTTAATCTCCGCATCGTCGAGGGCGATCAGTTCGACGACCGCGGCGTGCAGCTGGTTGGTGTCCCGGATCGGCGCCGTGCACCCCTCGAGGTAACTCACATACGCGCCCGGGTCCGCGATGATCAGCGTGCGTTCGAACTGTCCCGTGTCCTGGGCGTTGATCCGGAAGTACGTGGACAACTCCATCGGGCATCGCACGCCCGGCGGCACGTAGGCGAACGAGCCGTCGCTGAAGACCGCGCTGTTCAGGGCCGCGAAGAAATTGTCGTTGAAGGGGACGACGGAGCCGAGGTACTTGCGCACGAGGTCGGGATGCTCGAGGACCGCCTCGGAGAAGGAGCAGAAGATGATGCCGAGTTCCGCGAGCTTGTCCTTGAACGTCGTCGCGACCGACACGCTGTCCAGCACCGCGTCGACCGCGACGCCGGCCAGGCGTTCCTGCTCCTGCAGCGGGATGCCGAGTTTCGCGTAGAGGGACCGGATCTCGGGATCGACATCCTCGAGGCTCTTCACTTCCTTCTTCGGCTTCGGGGCCGCGTAGTAGATGATGTCCTGATAATTGATCGGGGGATAGCGGACGTTCGACCAAGTGGGCTCCTTCATCGTGAGCCAGTGGCGATAGGCCCGGAGCCTCCAATCCGTCATCCATTCCGGCTCCTTCTTCTTGCGGGAGATGAGCCGGACGACGTCCTCGTTGAGACCCTTCGGAATCGTGTCCTCATCGAAGTCGGCGACGAAACCGTATTTGTACTCCTGCTTCGCCATCTGTTCCTGGAGTACGCTCTTCGAGACCATGCCACACACCCCCCCTTTCATGGGGAGGGAATGAGACACTATAACGTCGTTATATATATCTTTGGTCGCAAGAGAGTCGAACAACTTGATGGATGATTCGCTGAGGAAACTCGCGGCGGAAGACTTAAAGCGCGGGCCCGCCTTCAAACGACTTGGAAACGCAATCGCCATGATCGCTTCCCAGGAACTGCCGCTCGTCGTCACCGACAGCGCGGTACACCGGATCCGCGTCTTGCAACAGAAGGAGAGCCGGCCGGAAGCCTCCCTGCGGCTTCGAATCATCGCGGGCGGCTGCAGCGGCATGCAGTATCGGATGGACCTCGCCGACGCACCTCGGACGAACGACCTCGTCGTGGCGGCCCACGACGTCCGCGTGTTCGTCGATCCGAAGAGCATGACGTATCTCAAGGGCTCCAAGCTGGAATGGGAGGAGGACCTGTTCGGTGGTCAGTTCAAGATCACAAACCCGAACGCGAAGCACTCCTGTTCGTGCGGCTTGAGCTTCACGATTTGAGCCCGCCGCGGTCACAGCGCGTTCGCGAGCATTTCCGCGAGATCGACGATGCTCAGCGTCATGTTCCTCTTCGTGGCCACGTCCTCGAAATGCAGTTCCGCATGGGGGCACGTCGTCACGAGGCTCGGCGCGCCCGTGTCCTCCGCGGCGTCGAGGCGACGCTGGGCAACTGCGGCCGCCTGTTCCGGGAACACCGCGGGGAAGCCGCCGCCGGCGCCGGAGCAGAGGGCGTCTTCGTGGTGCGGGAGGATCTCGAGGACCTTGAGGTCCCGAATGAACTTCAACGCTTGCCGGGGCGGCTCAAAGACCTTCGAGACGCGGGACATGTGGCACGCATCATGGAACGCGACCTTCTGTGGGAGCGGTTTCGTGAACGCGATCCGCTTCTCGCGGATCAGCTTCTCGACGTAATGAGAGATGTGGAACACGCTGAACGGCGGGTTGCCTCCCCACGCCTTGTAGTCGCGCGCAAAGGCCCGATAGCATTCCGCGCACGCCGTCACGAGGACCTTCGCCCCGGTCTCCTCGACCGCCTGGACGTTGTGGGGCATCAGCTCCTTCTTCGTGACCTCCTGATATCCCATCCGCGCGAGAGGCGCTCCCGTGCACCATTCTTCGGCTCCGAGGATCCGGTACGGGACCTTCGCGGCGTTCAGGATCTTCACCATCGCGCGCGCGATTTGTTGTCTCTTGTAGCTCGCGGCACAGCCGACCCAGTAGAGGACCTCCGGATTGGGCGACTGGACCGCCTCCGGGAGGAGCCACGCGGTCCGCTGCTCCGCGGGTTCGCCGTACAGGTTGTGGGTCGCCCGCACGTTCTCCAGATACGGATGGAGCTCGGGCCGTTCGAAGCCGGAGGACACCATCCACGCCTTCACGTCATCCCAAAGACGATCGAACGGGATATCGACCGGGCAGACCTCCTCGCAGGCCCCGCAGCCCGTGCACTCCCACGTGTTCCGCGCGAACTCTTCGCCGGGTTTCACATGGCGCCGGAGCAGGAGGTCCAGAGGCCCGCGCATCTCATACTGCCGGAGCGCGAAGATCCGACCGCGGGGCGACGCGCCCTCCCAGCCCGCTTCCTGATATGCGGGGCACACGGGGACACAGTAGCCGCACATCGTGCACGCATGGACATCCTCCTGAATAGAGGGCATCTTTGTGAGGCGAGGCACTCAAACCCACCTACCCAATCAGGTGCGCAGGTCCGCGAGCTGGCGATCGGCCTGGATGGCCTGCCCCTCGTCCTCCTTCGCGAGTTCCTCGAGAAGGGTCCGAGCGGCTCCGGCCGCCTGGGCGGCGGACGCGCGAAAGAGGACAGCCGAATGTCGATCGGTTTCCGACGCGATTTCCCAGGCCTTCGCCAAGGCAATCTCCTTCTCGAACGCATAGCGGGCGGCGCCGCAGCTGGGACACACGCTCGGCATCCTTTTCGTCTCAGCGACGAATCCGCATACGTAGCACTCGACCTTGGCGACCGCGTCGAGCGGATAGATGCCGGGCATCACCGCGGCGTGCGTCGCTTTCGTGCCCGCGATCGCCTCGAGCTTTGCGAGCTGGGTCTTCTTCCGGCGGCCCATCTCCTCGAAGGCGACTTTGACCCGCATCTCCGCCACGGCGGCGTTGGCCAGATCGTAGAAGGTCAGACCTTCCATGACGGCCCCGATCGCGCGCGCGAGGGCGTCCGACTCCCTCCCAACCTTCGAGGTCAAGGTACCCGGCCACCGCAGAATCCTATGGATTTCTAGATGCAGCCGAGAGGATATCAAGATTTGCCACTTGTGGCAGGGTCGCACGGACCGGATGATTCAGATGCCCCAGCCGAACTGCTTCTTTGCCGTCTCGGACATCATCTCGGGCGTCCTCCTGGTGAATGTATGCCGAAGCGGGGCATCCGGGGGCGGTCAGGGTCATCTTGACATCGACCTTGCCCTCGTCCGGCTTGAGGTCGATGTTATATACCAGACCGAGGTCGTAAATGTTGATCGGGATCTCGGGGTCGTAGCACTTCCTCAGGACGCCAATCACTTCTTCCTTCGTGGCCATGGGGGTGCCTTCGACCAATCCTACGTGGGCCGCGGGATATTAACGTTCCGATTCTGACGAGAGCGGCTTGCGGCTCGCGAATCCACCGCCCAGGGTGTGCCACCATCCGATCCGGTCCTCGCCCCGTTGCCAGCACAGGTAGACGACCTCGTTCCCGATCCGCGCGGGGAAGTCGACGAGCCCGCGATGCAGGTCCTTCACCTCGCAGCCGAGCGCCAGGACCGCGTCAATGTCCGCTTGGACGGACCGATCCAGGTCGGATTGTTCTTGCAAGAGGTCCGCATACGACTCGCGGTCCTTTGCGGGAGCACCGCTCAGGCCTTCGCCGTAGTACGCTTCGGAGTCCTCGACAAGGTCCTTGAGTTCTCGCAACCGAGCGAGCTTCGGATCGAGGAGGAGGAAAATCTCTTCCAACTGAGGGAGGAGCGCGTTCGCCTCACCTTCCGTGAAGAGGCGCAATGCCGCGTCCGGGTGAAGGCGCACGTCGGCCGGACTTCCCATGTTTCGATCCTCCTGCATCCATTGCCGCCGAGGGACTTGACCTTTGTCCTAGGTGAGTCCGTGGGCCGTGCGCACGGCATGAGCCGCCGCGACCATGTTCCGCAATTTGATCCTCGCCTCATCGACGCTGCGGGTCTTCAAGCCACAATCCGGGTCGATGAAGAGCTTCGAGGGCGAAAAAATCGTGAGGGCCTTCTCGATCCGCTCCCGGATCAAGGATTCCGGCTCGATCACATGGCTATGGACGTCGACGACGCCGAACGCGATCTCCTTCTCGAGCGGCTCCCGCTTGAAACGGTCCAGCAGGTCGAGGCCCGAATTCGACATCTCTAGATCGAGCTGGTCCACGGGGAGTTTGTTGAAATAGTTGAAAATCTCGTTGTAGTTGCCATAGCAGGTGTGCAAGACCGTCTTCGCCTTCAGGCCCTTCGTCACGATGCCCACCGCCTTCACGAGGAGCGGAAGCTCATCGAAGCGGGTCGAGAGGGCCGGTTCGTCGACTTGGACCACCTTGGCACCCGCGGCCTCGAGGGCGACCGCCTCACCATGGAGCAGTTTCGCGAAGGCGAGGCAGGCATCCGCCCGCGAACCGTAGTATTCGTCGAACGACCAGTCCATCATCGTGTACGGTCCGGTGATCATGCCCTTCACCGGCCGTTTCGTCTGGGCCTGGGAGAACGTGAACCAATCCACACTGATCGGACCGCGTCGCCTCAGCTCATCGACGATGATGGGCTTCTTGTAATACCGGTTTCCGTACGACCGGACGAGGCCGGAGATCTCGGTCCCGTCGATGTTCTCCGCGAAGTATGTGGCCATGTCGCCCCGGTATTGCTCGCCGTCGACGAGGATGTCGATTCCGATCTCTTCCTGGAATCGGATCCATTCGGAGGTCGCTTTCTCCTCGAGCGTCCGCAAGCCGTCCGAGGAGAGCTCTCCCTTCGAGGCCTTCGTGCGGGCGCGCGTGAGGTACTCCGGCTTCGGGAAGGATCCGACGCTGGTCGTCAGGAGGGCGTTCAGGCACCCACTCCCACTTTCTGAGCGGCGGCCCGGAGGATCCGCAGCTTCTTTCGGGCCCGGTCTCGCGGAAGGAACTCGAGGCCGTTGGAGGGCGAAAGGTAGGAGGCCTTCAGGTCCACGGCCCCCTTCAGTTCCAGGGCCTTCTTCGCGATCGCGGCAGGATCCTCCTCCTTCGTGTTCCGCGCGTCAATCAGGCCAAGGACGAGAGGCTTCGTCGAGCCGTGCTTCGCGAGGACGGGCCAGGTGGCGGATCCTTGAACCAAGTCGAGGCCGAGGATGTCTGCGGGCGCGTCGCCGAGATCCTTGTAGATCGCTGCGACATCACCGAAGAATGTGAACAGAGTTAGCGTCGAACGCGCCTTGTGAGATCGAATCCGCTCGAGGGTTTCCGACACGAGGGTCAGGTCTTCCGGATGCCGGGTCAAGATCGGTTCATCGATCTGCACGTGCGAGGCACCCGCATGGACGAGCGATCCGACCTCTTCTCCGACCGCCGTCGCGAGATCGAGTGCGAGCGCCTTTTTCGATCGATAGTGCTTGTCGAGGGCGAGCGAGGCGAGGGTCACGGGTCCGGTCAGGACCGCTTTCACAGGAACCTTGGAGTTCGCTTGAGCAAACTTCCATTCGTCGGAGAGCACAGGCGCCTTCCAAGCGACCGCTCCGTGGACGACCGGTTGCCGATAGTACGTGTTCGTGTCGAAGTAGCGCAACAATCCGTTCGTCTCGATGGAAGCGAGTTTTCCCGCGAAATGGCTCTGGCTGTCATACCAGGAGACCTGCCCGTCCGTGACGAGATCGATGCCGATCTCGTTCTGCTCACGAAGGACCTCCCGGACCGTATCTCGCTCGATGGCCTGGAGCTCGGCCTCGCCGATTTCGCCTCGATCGAGCCGAGCGATTCCCCGTCGGAGGGCTTGCTCTTCGGGGGTCTCTCCGATCCGTGGGTAGGTCCCAACGACGGTCGTGTGCACCATTCAACGATCCTCTTACGATTCCGTACGTTCACCCATGTTGCGGATGGGATAAAAGCCTTGCAATTCCAATCGGAATACTGAAATGAATCGACCGAGACGTCACTTCTCAACCTGTTCCTCGAGGAGCTTGACTTCGCCCTGAAGGTTGATGTGGTAGAAGCCTTCCAGGTCTTTGTAACCGATCTCCTCCATGTGGAGACAGTCGACGGGACAGACGTCGACGCATTGCTGGCAACCGATGCACTTCGTGTAGTCGAATTCCGGGATCACAATCGGCTTTCCCTTTCGGTCGTTCGGACCGTCCAGCATGTCGATGCAACGGGTCGGACATTCCCGTTCGCATTTCTTGCAGCCGATGCACACGTCCGCTTCGAGAATCGGATGCTCTCCAATCCGATTGATCAGGACGATCTCCTTGTCCGAGTTCTCTTTCGGCATGCGGAGCTCGTCTGCGCGGTAGTAGAGGTCCTCCCGGGCGTAGTCCGCGAGCTCGAATTCCTGCGTGAAGTTCCAGGCGTCCGTGGGACAGTACTCCATGCAGTTCCCACAAAAGAGGCAATGCCCGATGTCCACCGCGGGCCGCCGGATCACCTTCTTCATCTCGTCCAGCTGCGCGCGGCTGGGGTGCAGGAACTCCGACGTGGGTTCGACCTCGTAGAACTCGAAGTAGATGCATTCGTTCGGACACACCTTCGCGCACAGCTCGCAGCCGATGCACTTGAACCAGTCGATGCTGTGCTGGCCCCGATACGCGAGCGGGAGCTCGACCTTCTGGTACGGATAGAGATGAGTGACTGGCTTTCTGCCTCCGGGGACGAGGCGGTTGATGCCGGGCATGGTGACGAGGGTCTGCTTGATCGTTGCGATGAGAGGGCGAACGGTCCCGCCGATCGTCCCGACCTTGCGGCGACGCGACTCAGCTTCGGACTTGGGGGACTTCATACGTGTACTCGCCCTTCTGCATGTCCATCAACTGACCCTCCCGCGCGCTGACAAGCCGGCCTTTTTTCGTGCGGACCCAGCCGCCCCGCTCCGCCTTGATCTTCGCGCTCAATTTCAGGAAGCCGTCGATCAGGGCCTCCGGCCGGACAGGGCATCCGGGGATGAAGATGTCCGTCGGAACGAATGTATACGAACCCTTCACGATGCTGTACGAGTCGTAATACGGTCCGCCGCAAATCGTGCACTCGCCCATCGCGATGACCCACTTCGGCTCCGCCATCTGCTCGTACAAGCGGCGGACGGCCGGTCGCAACTTCAACGAAATCGGGCCGTTCAATAGCAGCACGTCGCATTGCCGCGGGGAAGAGCGATAGATCACGCCGAAGCGTTCCACGTCGTACCGGGGATCCGAGGTCGCGGCCATCTCGATCGCGCAACACATGATGCCAAAGTGCAAGGGCCACGTGGAGTTTCGTTTCGCCCAGTTGAAGAACTCGCCGACGAGGCCGCCCTTGAGCGTGTCCAGGAGGGCACCGCCGGGACCCCGCTTCATGGGCGCGTCGATGTTCTCCTCGACCCACTTCACGAAGTCCTTCGAACGGAGGCCGACAATGTTCGCCTGTTCCGCCCGCTGGATCATCCGCTCCGGACCTCCGTCCCGCACGCCGCGGGTCGCTCCTGGTCGACTCGAATATCGGGGTCGCTCTTAACCCTTCGTCCACGAATGTTCACGACCGTCTCGCCTCCGGGTTTCCGGCCGATTTCCCCGATGAAAAGTACTCCCCGGTCGGCTTAAAGGTTCGGCCCGTACGACTCACATCGGCGTTCGCGACTCGAGCCCGCCCCAAGAGGCCCACCACGGGTCCTCGGAAAACAGGACGCCGGGATTCAAGAGGCCCTGCGGGTCGAGGGCCTTTTTCGTCGCACGCATCACCTCGTACACCTCCGGTCCCCACACTCGCGGGAGCGTCTCGGCACGCAGCCGGCCGATCCCGTGCTCGCCGGACGGAGCCCCATGGAAGCGGTCGAGCACCGCATCATCGAACTCCTCCCGCAAGGCGCGCATCCTCTCAAAATCGGCCGGGTCCGTCGGGTCGAACAACGGCCGGTAATGGGTGTTCCCGTCCCCGATGTGGCCGTAGATCCCGGCGACGGTCGAATGCCGTCGCGTGAGGCCCACGAGAAACTCGATGAATTCCGGGACCCTGTCCCGAGGGACGATCGGATCCTCCACGAAGCCCCATGCCTTGCGGGTTCCCGGACGCTGGATGATCGTCGGAAATACGGATCGGCGGAGTTTCCAGAGTGCGGCCTGAGCGCGCGGGTCCTCGGCGACCTCGGCGGGGCGACTCAGATGGTATCGTGCCGAGATCGGTCCGGCCACGTTGGTGATGATCGCTTCGAGATCTCCCTCGTCGAATTCGACGAGGAGCATGGCCGCGGCGCCGGAAGGTACGCCGTGGACCTCGCGGCCGATCAAGTCCAACGAAGCGCCGTCGATGGCCTCCATGGCACTCGGCTTGAGGGGGAGGAGGTCCGCGACGAGCGGGCCGAGTTCTCCGAAGCGGTCAAGATACAATAGTACGGTCACGCGCCGGAGAGGGATCGGGAGGACCCGAAGGGTGACCTCCGTCACGATCCCAAGAGTGCCTTCGCTTCCGACAAAAAGAGCGGCGAGGGGGAAGATGCCGTGGGAGAGCGAGTCCGCGATCGTCGCCAGGTGGTAGCCGCAGGAATGCTTCCGGATGGGACGGCGGCTCGACAAGATCGCGTTACGATGGACTTCAATCTCAGTACGAACGCGTTCCAAGGAGGGAACCTGCTTCGCGGCCTCCTTCCAATCCGGACCGTCGACGCGGAGGTCGCGAGCCACGAGCAAGGTCCCGTCGACGAGGGCCACGCGCAGGGAAAGGACGTGATCTTCCATCGGACCGTACTTCATGCTCCGATACCCAGATGCGTTGTGACCGACCATGCCGCCGATGCGACATAGGTCCTGACTCCCGGGATCGGGAGCGAACCGAACGCCTCGCTCCGCCAGATACGCATTCAGTTCGGCCAAGAGAATCCCGGGCTGGACCGTGACGCAAGGCTGCATCGGGTCGAATCCGATGATCCGGTTGAAGCGCGTCGTGTCCAGGACGACACCGGGGCCGATGGCCGCCCCGGAGAGCGAGGTCCCCGAGGCGCGTGGGGTGAGAGGGACCTGGAGGTCGCGGCAGACCCGCAGGACGGCCAGGACGTCCGCCTCGCTCGCGGCGAATGCCACGCCCCGCGGTTCTACCGCACACGGGCTCGCATCCGTCGAATAGGTGTGTCGACTGCCCTCGTCCGTCCGGACCTTGTTCGGTCCGAGTGCGGCTTCGAGCGCACGTCCAAGAGTCTCTTCTGCGGATGCCATTCGGTCGTTCTGCGAACCGCCGGGAGGCGTTTCCTTTTTTCGGAACGGCGGTCGGTCGCCCCGGGAACAACGTTTATCCCGCCCGTCGTCTTCGAAGGCTCCGTGCCGATCAATCAGGAACGCGTGCGAAAGCTGATGGAACACGGCCTGACGGAGTACCAGGCGCGCGTGTACCTCACCCTCCTGGATCTCGGGGCCGCGACCGCGACCCAGATCTCGCCCTTGTCGAAAGTCCCTCGGACGCGGATCTATGCGACCATGCAGCAGCTCCACCAGAAAGGCCTGGTGCAGATCCTACCGGAGACACCGCTGCGGTACGAGCCGGTCTCGTTCGACGCATACCTCCGAGCCCTCGGCGACGATCTCCGATCGCGGGCGAAGCAGATCGACGCGGGCCTCGACCTGCTGGCGCGGGAATTCGCGGTCAACGCCCAGCGAGAGCCCGAA
>WNGN01009322.1_pt1 | contig 11662 bp, 11 predicted proteins | sample 5400561 | NCBI WGS metagenome assembly WNGN01 (sample SAMN13153379, study PRJNA577476) | soil metagenome | isolation source: 115 cm soil or saprolite under Garry oak tree replicate 2 | place: USA:California | collected 2016-06-15
GGACTCGGGTCGGGCGCATCCCCGCCGCGATGATGAGCATCCGCAGGAACAAATAAATCACGATCGTCGCGAGGAAGTATGCCTCGAGGGGCGCGTTCGAGAGGGCGAACGGTCCGCTCAGATACAGGTTCTCATGATTCATGAAGAGGAAGGACGCCAAGCCGGCGAGGCTGACGATCGAAAGTTCGCGTCCCGCCGAGCGTCGCTCGCGGGTCCGGAAGCCTGTCAACGGATTCCCTCCCACCGGGCCGACCTTCGCAAGGAATCCGGCCCTCCTCGCGACGAGGCACGACTCCGGGCGGGATATACCTTTGGACCGACCCCGCGCGGATATCAAAAATGAGAAGGAGGGGATGAAGTATATCCGATTCCCCGGTAGGAGTGGTGCGAGTCGGTGGCGAATCGATGAGACCGAGGACCCTTGCGATCATCTTCGGCGCCTTCTTCGCGGTCGTCGGCTACTTCTCGTGGACGTTCGCGGCGGCCCTGCCGCCACCGGGGTGGTTCCCCGCGGACATCACGCGCTGGATCTACACGACCTACATGCTCGTCGCGGCCATCTTCCTCGTGGGGCTGGGCGGGCTCGCCCTCAGCATTCGCCGTTCGTTCGCGCGACAGATCCGCGAACTCGAGGGGCGACTCCAGCGAGGCCCTTCAAACCCGGGCTACAACTACAACGCATTGCCGCCGCCGCTTCCGGACACGACCACGAGCCGAGACCATGTCGATCGGGACATCGACGAGTTGCTTGAAAGCCTCAGCGAGGTCGAAGCCAGCGCGGCTCGGGACGCGCGGGCGATGGAACTGGAGCCGGGCGGCGTCCCGGACGTGCCGACAATCGAGGCGACCGACCGGGAGATCGCGGCGCGCCGCACGCGGCTCATTCAACGGCAGAAGCTCCTCGGACGTTTCACCATCGGGCCCGCCGCGGCCTCGGCCTTTATCCTCGGCGTATCGGGCATGATGCTCCCCGGATCCGACGGCTTCGCGCAAAGCCAATTCGTCCTGAACGCCGCGCTCATCCTGGGCATCAGCTACAGCTGGATCGGGATCGGCGCGTACGTTGCGGCGACGGTCGCGGCCCTCGTCAGCCGGGGCGGCGGCAAGGGGAAGCGGAAGTAGACGGCGGCCGAATGACGATTCTCACGACTGATGTTCGAAACGAGCACTCATCGGGGATGTATTTATATAGAGCAACAATCCTACGAACTTATTGAACGGAAAGGAGCATCGCATGATTACCACCGTCGTCACTGTCACGTCGACGTTCCTCGCGGGGAGCTTCGGCGCCGCCGCGGTCGCCGCGCTCATTCTCTTCCTGATCATGCGGGAGCTAACGAGCGCCCACGCGGAGGAATCGGGCAGCATGCGGTCGAAGATCCTATCCCACACGCTCCTCGTGCCGATTAGTCCGCTTCTCGTTGTTTTCGCCTTCATCGTCGCGGTGAAGGTCCTCGAAGTCCTGTAATTCGCATGGTTCGAGATTCGCACGGCTTCGGGCTTTCGTTGATGCGAAAGCTACTTAGTAGAGCCGCTCCTCGGTTTGGACAGCGGACGGGCCGTTGCCGACCGCGGGCTCGATCTGGAAGGAGACTGCGCGAGCCAACGCAGGGTCTCGATGAGCCCCGGATCGAATCCATGGCGGCCCTCTAAGTGTTCCAGCGCGTCGAGGATCTCCAGCCAGGGCGTATCGCTGCTCAGTCCGGTCCGGGATGCGAGCACCACCCGCGTAATCTTCTCGACCGTCGGCCCCAGGAACCGTTCGACGGCCCGGTCCGCGGCGTCTCGAGTTCGTTCGCTCCGGGAGTTTCGACGGGATCGCTCGGGCGAGCCTTCCGTCTGCCGGACCGGGGCGGAGTTCCCAGCGGATGACGGATTTTGCCTCCGTGTCGTTCGGTCGACGCTCCAATACGCGACGTCTGCACGAGGCGACGCGACGATCGAGCCCCTCTGACAGGCCTCGCCTTGTCGTGACATAGCCAGCCGAAGGTCAAGGAAGGTACGTGTACAAGGGCCACCGCACGTGCACAAAGGCCTGGTTTCGTCACGCATGCAAACGGCTTGGCGCGTGCAACGATGGACTTGTTCTCCCGGGATCGCGGCACTCATCGGACCGGGTCGTCGTGGACCGACCAATCCCGATGGGTCTTGTTCGAAGGCGCGGGCACATCGCCATGTCGTTCCCGCCATCGGTTGTACGCCTCGGTGTCTCGACGGTCGACGATGGCGAGTCTTGTTCCGTCGTCGCGGGAGCTGATTACCTCGGGCATGTGACCGAGCTCTCCCAGCACGTGCTGGATGTCCCGCATCAGCACCGCCAATCGGGAGGGCACCTCCGTGAGCCACGATTCCAGGCGCTTGTCGCTGGACTTCACACTCTTGAAAATTCCCGCCGTGGCGGGGCCGGTCACGTTGAAGAGCTTCTGGAGCAGCCGCTCCCGAAGGGCAGCCTCATTGTTGAACGTCCCGACGCCATGGTAGTACCGGTAGAGGTTCGAGGCGACTTGGTCGGGTGCGCTGTCCAGGAGGCGGTGGAGTCCGCCGATCGCGAGGAACCGATCCCACGCATCCACGGGGAATGCATCGACGGAAGAGGCCCACGTGCGCAGCGAATCCAGATTCGGCTCCGAGTTGACCCCCTGGCGCACGAGCGTCATCCGTCGGTCGAGGCTTTCGAGATGCTGGGACAGCTCTTGATGGAGTTCCCATAGCGCAAAGCCGAAATGTCTGCGGACCTCAGCTCGACGCAGGGCTTGCTGGACGGTCTGTGTGAGGAAGACGACTTCCATCGCGACCGCCGTCGGCAGGATCAGTTCGACCGGAACGGCCGCAGCCCGCGACAGCGAATAGGCAATGGGCGGCACGACGCAGACCGCCAAGATGAGCCATAAAGGTAGTCCGAGCACGCTCCCCCGCATACCGCGAACCGATTCCTCGATGTACCTTTAACCTTCCGGGGTCCCTGGCCATGCGATTGACAAAAAGTGGACCATACCGGCCAAGGGTGTCGGATTTCTCAACCCGATCGAACCACGTTTCTGCGAGCGCCGAGGTCGGCGGGTCGACACTCCGACGGCCCGCGATCGCGCGGTCAGCGATGACGCGACATATGCCATCGGACCGCGAACCATGGTTGATAATCGGTCTTGAAAATTGTCGGTGAGAATCTTCGTGGATAACCGGCCCTTCCTGCTATAAGTGAAGTCATCGGGTTCCGCGGTCTCTGACTTGGATGCTCCGCATGGACGACCCAGAAGCTGAGGAAGTTGGCGTCGATCAGGTTTTCGATGCCCGAATGAAGCGCGCCATCGCCGTTCTCCAGGCCCTGCTCGACTACTACCGCGTCAAGAAAGTCCCGCCCATTGCAACCGTGCAGCGAATCGAAATCGAGGACGCGGCGCTCGCCATGGTGACGGGCGAATTTTGCCTCACGGACGTCGCGCTTCGATTGGACGCTCTCCGGTACGACTTCAATGCTGAGGGGGAGCTCTTGACCGACAAGGACGGCTTCCCCCCCGAGTGATTTTCTACCGTCATCCCCTCGACGAGTATCCGAGCCCGGAGTGGTTCCGACGTATCGGAGTGTGGCACTGAGTCACGACCGCGCGATCCGTTCCAGAAACCCAACTCAGAGGACCGTGACGCTCGAAGAGCTCGGCCTCGAAGTCGGCCGAGTTCGGGATCTTGCGCCTGCCGGAGGCCTATCTGCTCGTCCCCTAATCCGGTAGCCGATCCACGAGTTTGGTCATCTCCACATAGTGATGGCGGATGATGTCCGCGCCCTGGTCGCCCATCATGCCTTCCGCGTTCGCCTTGCACCGGTTGATCGCGGTGCGGATTCCCTCTTTCGTAGGCGTCTCGAACGGAAGGCCGCACTCTTGGAAGACACCGGTCACGAACTCCCGGACCTGCGCGCGGAGCTGCTCGTCTGTCACGGGCCGCCCCAGGAGGTCGAAGAACTGTTGGTTCGCGCTCTCGAAGCATCGGAGGAGTTCGTCTCGAACGAACGAGGGAGTGAGATCGGCATCGGTGACATTGGGGGCTGTGTATGTTTCGCGCATATGGAGGTTCCCCGGAGGTCCCCTCTGATAACGGCGTTATACTTGAAGTTGGGGCCTTCGCTAGACGTTCAAACGGAACGACGTCACCTGAGTCGGATCCTAAGGCGAGAGGGGTCTTCCCCGCCCAGGACCTAAACAGTCATCCGGCAACGTTCGTATCCCGCGGCGAGCGTTGCAACGATGGAACCGATCGAAGGATACGCCAAGATTCTCGGATTCAACCTCTTCTACCGCACGTACGGAAAGCCGACGAAAGGCACCGTCCTCTGCCTGCATGGCGGACCCGGTGCAACCCATGACTACCTTCTGTCGCTCGAGGACCTGGCCCAGTTCGGGTACCGGGTCGTGCTCATCGACCAACTTGGTTGCGGGAAGTCCGACCGCCCTCGCGCCACGAGCCTCTACACGATCGCCCACAACGTCGAGGAGGTCGAGGCCGCCCGCACCGCGCTTCGCCTCGGGAAGGTCCACCTGATGGGGTCGAGCTACGGAGGCGCGCTCGCGATTGCGACCGCGTTGAAGTATCAGCGGAACCTGCGAAGCCTGATCGTGACGGGAGGCCTCGCGAGCGTTCCCCTGACGGTCCGAGAGATGAGGCGGCTTGTGAATCGACTGCCCCCGAAGATCCGGGCGACGATCGCGAAATATGAGGCCCTCGAGGACTACCGGAATCCTAAGTACCTGGCGGCGGTCGACGTGTTCTACCGGAGGCATGTGTGTCGCCTCCCGGTCTGGCCCCGCGAGGTCAGCTACAGCTTCGAGCATCTGAGCGGGCCGGTCTACTTCACGATGAACGGACCCAACGAATTCACGATCATCGGCACGATCAAGGATTGGGACGTGACGGACCAACTCCCCGCCATCCATATCCCGACCCTGGTCACGGTGGGTCGGTACGACGAAGTCACACCCCGCGTCGCCGAGAGCATTCATCGGGGAATCCAGGGATCCAAGCTCGTGCGTTTCGAGAAGAGCGCTCACCTGGCGATGTGGGAGGAGCGGTCCCATTACATCGAAGTCCTTCGAGATTTCCTGGACGGCGTCCGCCCCGCCTGACGGAGAACCGAATGTCGATTCAGCCGTTGCCCGGCGAGAGACGTCCGCGTCCGCGGATCGAGACGCTCGCCGACCTGGTGTTCGGCCTTTCCCTGTCGATCGGGGCCATCGGGCTGATTGCCAGTGCGCCGACCACGCAGAGCGAGATTAACAGCCACATCTACGCGTTCGGCTTCACGTTCCTGGTCCTCATCACGGCGTGGATCATTTACACGACATACATGTCCGTGCTCCCCGGAGAGGTGAGGGCCATCACCTTCCTCAACGTGGCCCTCCTGCTGCTCGTCGCGCTGATTCCGTACTTGTTGAACAGCGTGGAACTCGCCAACCCCTCGTTGAGTCCGGCCGAGGTGTCCGCCATCGGGGCGTACGCGTCCACCCTCTTCGCGTTGGACCTCACGGGAATCATGCTGATCCTGGCGGCCTTCGCTCACGTCATCAGCATCGAAGAGAGGAATCTCGTCGCGCCGGAACTGGCTCGGCTCTTCCGCAACGGGAGGAACCGCCTGGCGATCCTATCGCTCGCGACGGCGGTTTCGATCGCCCCGCAGTTCTGGGAGTGGACGCTGTTCGGGGTGCCGACCCGGTTGTACATCTGGTACTTGCCGCTCATCTCGTACTGGGTCGGCCGACTCGTCCGGCCGCAGAGCCGGACGTACCGGGTCTCATGAACATCCGGGTCCGACATCGAATTCTTTGCAGGCCTCGGATCCGGATGGCCTAGTGCGTGAGGAACGGGGCAACGAGATACAGGATGACGTTGCCGAGGCTGTGGCTCAGGATGACGCCCCAAAGGTTCCCCGTCTTGAGGACGATGAGTCCGTAGAACAGTCCAACCGCGAACACGAACACGAGGTCGACCCCGTTCAGGAAGAAGATGTGAAGGGACGCGAAGATCGCGGTCACGTAGAGGAGGCCGCCGCGCGTACCGAGGCCTTCCACGGCCCGTTTCAGCAGGATCGCGCGGAAGATGAGTTCCTCGGAGAAGCCCGTCGCGAAGAAGATGACGAGACCTCCGAGGATGAGGGAGCCGAACGTCAGTTGCGCAATCCACGCGTCGGGGGGCCGCAAGATGAAGAACTCAACGAAGCCGAGTGGAATTCCCGTCAAGGCAATCGCCGACTGCTGCACGACCTCCGGCCACGACCGCACGGCCAGACCCAGGTCTCGCGGTCGTAACCGTTGGACGTAGGCGACCGCCGCGACGGAAACGAGGAGGGGCAGGCTGACGAGGGCGAGCCACGGGAGTGTGTTCAACGGATCCGTTTCCGCGCCTGGCCATGGTAGTGCGAGGAAATTGTACCGCGGGACCGCGAGGGAGAAGACACGGACGAGGGATGCGAGGCTTGCGGCGACGAGGAGCGGGGCCAGGGTGGCGTCCTTGGGTTGGATGATGACGGACAGGAACATGAGCGTGAAGACGAGGAGAATGTGGATGCCGAGGCCGATGGATTGGAATGGCCGGTCCGTAAGGGAAGCGGTGCCGGGGATCGCGATGAGCACCTCGGCGGCAATCACCGCCCCTAGGTAGGCCAGGAGGTATGGCCACCGGGAGGCCGGCACCGCGGGAGTCGGATGAGCCGTCACAGTCGCCATGGTCCCATCTCACGGCACGATCGGCGCCGGTTCGATTGCTTCTTCTTCGATCGAGCCCGATCAGGTCGAACCAGACGAGGAACAGATACCCGAGGACGAGCGTCGTCGCGGTCAGGATCGCGGAGGAGATGATCAGCGGCGCGACCTGCTTCCGAATCCGCACGCGGGTCCCGAAGACCGTGTTCAGGAAAACCGGGATCGCGGCGAGGCCCAGAACCTGCAGCGCGGGGCCGCCCAGGTCCGCGAGCTCCGGCTTCAGGTCAAACAGGATCCGGAGGAGCGGGTCGGCGAGGAACCACAGCGCAACGACGCCGGGAACCAAGAGGGCGAGGGAGAGCCCGATCGCACGGCGCTCGTCTTGACGGCGCGCGGCATTCCTCTGGGACGCTTCCGCGTAGAGGGACGTCATCGTCGCCGCGGGAATGGCGGCGAGACTGCCCGCCACGACCGTGGCCGCGTAGTAGACCGCGGTGCTATCGGACGAGGTGATGACGACGCTCCCGATCGTGGTCGGGCGGAGCGTGTTGATGATCACGAGCGGCAGGAGCAGGCTCCCCGCGCTCCCGATGACGGCGGCGGCCCAGTTCCCGATGCTGAAGGTGAACATCGGCCGCAAGCGCTCTCGACTGAATCGAGGGTGGGGGCGGTAGCCTTGGATGACGCGGGGAAGGAACACGAACGCCGCGACGAGGATGCTCACGCCGAACGCGATGGACCAGGACATGAAAATGCCCAAGACCCGGATTCGGAGGAGCGTGTCCCCGAGCCAGAGCGCGAAGACGACGGGCAGGGGAATCTTCGTGACCGAGAAGATCACGATCCGCCAGAAGTACAGGTCGGCGCGCCGCGCAGCGACGGCCGCCTGGTCCAGGACGGGGCCGAAAGAGTACGCCATGGCCGTCAGCACGACAATCGGGACGTATTCCGGCCGCCAGAACTGGACGACGAGGCCGGGAGCCCAGATCGGGAGGCCGACGACGAACACGAGGCTCATCACGAAGGCGATTGTGCCGGAGACGGTCAGGACGGAGTTCAGGAGCGCCGTCGGATTGTCCGTTTCCGGCAGGAAGCGGATGAGGGCCACGGGCATCCCGAGCGTCGCGACGCCCGCGAGGAAGGTCAGCGTGTTGATCATCGCGATCGCATAGCCGGCGTCGTTGGAAAAGTAGAATCGGTACGCGACGACCCAGAAGGCGAGTCCGAGGGCCTGGCCCACGACGTAGGCCAGCATCAGGTAGAACGCGTTCCGGTAGAGAGGACTCTTGACCTGGTCCCACGCCCGTCCCACGAACCGCACCACTCGATCGCGAGTCAGGTCCATTGGCCCGGTCCGGCGTCGCAAGTCTCCCGGGCGTGATAAAGACTTTGCCTCAGGGGACGGCGGTCAACGATCCGGCGTCCAATCGATACGAGGTCGCGCCGAATCCTTTCACATCGGCATCGTGCGTCGCGACGACGAGGGCCGCCCGGTAGGAGGTGCGGGCGAGTTGAAACGCATCGAGGACCGCGGCAGTCCCGTTCGCATCCAACGCGGCGGTCGGCTCGTCCGCGAGGATCACCTTCGGGCCGTTCGCGAGGGCCCGGGCGACGGCGACCCGCTGCGCCTCTCCGACGGAAATCTCCTTCGGTCGACGGGTCGCGAGGCGCGCGAGCTGGAACGTGGCGAGCAGGTCCGCCACGCGGACGTCGGATGGCTTGTGGGCGAGTCGGAGGGGCAGCGCGACGTTTTCCTCGACCGTCAGGTCGTCGATCAGGTTGTGGGTCTGGAACACGAACCCGACGTCGTGGAGGCGGATCTTGGCGAGCGCGGATTCCTTGAGCCGCGAGATCTCCCGGCCGCCGATCGTCACGGACCCTCGGCTCGGCACGTCGAGTCCGCCCAGGATCGAGAGGAGCGTGGTCTTGCCGCTGCCGTTCGGTCCGAAGACGAGGACCGCCTCCGTCGGCGCCACGTCGAGGTCCACGCCCCGGAGGACGTCCGCGCGGCCATCGTAGCTCTTCCACAGGTCGCGCGCCCGCACGACGGGGTCGGCCATCGCGCGGTCCATCGGGGTCCGCTGTGAAAAACGTTCGGGCCCTCCCGGGCGATGGTCGCTTTTCCGGAACTACCGCTCGACCGCGAAGGTTCAAAGCCCCTCGCGCGTGATTGCCCCCGAGGTGTGCCGTGTCGGAACCGCAACCCGGAGCCGGTCGACTTTCCTCGCCGAAGCTGCTGTTCGCGAAGACGCTCGCGGAATTCAAAGCCCTTTTCCAGTCGGACCTCGCGAAGTGCCGCTCCCTCCTGAAGAGAATCCTGAAGGTGCAAGGGCCGCGTACCATGGAGAACTCGCTCGAGCCGTTCGACGAGCTGTCGCGCCGGCTCGAAGAGCTTCTCTCCCAGCCGAAGTTCCTCTTCGATGTGCATCCGGACGCCGCAATGCGTCAGGCGGGAGACGAGGCGTATCAGGAGGCGGACCGGTTCGCCACGGAGCTGAGCCTGAACCGCGAGGTGTACGACGCCCTCGCAGTGCTCGACGTCTCCGGCGAGGATCCGGCCACCCGCTTCGCGGTCAAGAAGATCCTCCGAGACTTCCACTTGGCGGGCGTCGACCGCGACGATGCGACCCGCACCCGCGTGAAGGCGTTGCGCGACGAGATCACCGCGATCGGCCAGGAGTTTGACAAGGCGATCCGCGAAGACGTCCGCTCGATCCATGTCGGGCCGGCGGACCTCGAGGGCCTGCCCGACGACTTCGTGAAGGCACATCCGCCGGGCGACGACGGCAAGATCGCGATTACGACGAACTACCCCGACTCGGTCCCCGTGTTCCGCTACGCCCGCAAGGAGTCGGTCCGGCACGACCTGATGAAGGAATACCTGAACCGGGCGCATCCCGCGAACCTCGAGGTCCTCGCGCGGCTCGTCGCGAAGCGAGACGAACTCGCGCGCCTCCTGGACTACGATCACTTCGCCGACTACATCACCGCGGACAAGATGATCGGCACCGCGGCCGCGGCGCAGGCGTTCGTGTCGAAGGTCGCCACCGTCGCCGAGCCCCGGGCGCGGGACGACGTCGAAGAACTGCTCGCGCGGAAACGTCAGGACGTACCCGGAGCGAAGGCCCTCGAGCGCTGGGACCTGAATTACTACACGGAACTCGTGCGGGCCGAAGCGTACGCGTTTGATGCGAAGCTCTTGCGTCCGTACTTCGAGTTCCGAAAGGTCCTCGATGGCCTGTTCGCGATCACGAGCCGGATGTTCGGCGTGCGGTACCGCCGGATTTCGGGCACGCCCGTGTGGCATCCCTCCGTGGAAGTGTACGACATCTACCGTGGCCGCCAGCGGCTCGGCCGGTTCTACCTCGACCTGCATCCGCGGAAGGACAAGTACACCCACGCCGCCGCGGCAGGCCTTGTGGTCGGCACCGCCGGTCGTCGGCTCCCGCAGGCCGCGCTCATGTGCAACTTCCCGGACCCCGAGGGAGGACACGGACCGGCGCTGATGGACTTCTCCGAGGTCGAGACGCTGTTCCACGAGTTCGGTCATCTGCTCCACGGCCTGCTTTCCGGCGGCGTCCGCTGGGCGCGCAACGCGTTCGGCGGCATCGAGTGGGACTTCATCGAGGCCCCGTCCCAGATGCTGGAGGAGTGGGTCCGGGACCCCGAGGTCTTACAGACGTTCGCGGTGCACCACGAGACCGGCGAGCCGGTGTCCGCGGATCTGATCGCCCAGATGCGACACGCCGAAGCGTTCGGCCGGGCGTACGAGGTCCAGCGACAGCTCCTGTATGCGACGCTGTCCCTCCTGTACTACACGCGGGACGCCGCGAAGATGGACACGACCGCGGTGCTGCGGGAGGCCCACTCGCGGTTCCCGCTTATCCCCCACTTCGAGGGGACGCACTTCCAATGCAACTTCGGCCACCTGAACGGCTACTCGGCCATTTACTACACGTACATGTGGTCCCTCGTCATCGCGAAAGACCTGTTCAGCCGGTTCCGGGCGGCCGGATCGTTGCTCGATCCCGCGGAGGCGGAGCGCTATCGGGATCTGATCCTCGGTCGGGGCAGCGAGAAGCCCGCCGCGGATTTGATCCGAGACTTCCTCGGCCGCGAGATGCAGTTCGGCCCGTTCGAGACCTGGCTCCGAGAGGCCGGTTGAGCCGTCCCCTCATCGCCGTTGGGTTCGATACCAGGCCAGCGTTTCCCCGAGTCCCTCCCGGAGGGACGTGCGCGGTGCGAAGCCGAGTTTCGCGGCGGCTCTCGTGATGTCCGCGCGAGAATCGCGGACATCGCCGGGTCGCGGATTGCCGTGTTTCGTGCGAATCGGGACGCCCGCGATTTCCGAGAGGAGGCGGGCCACCTCGTTGACCGAAGTCGCGGATCCCGAGCCGACGTTGATGATCGCTCCCGCGACCGATCGTTCGCCAGCGAGTTCGAGGGCCGCGGTGAGATCCCCGACGTACAGGAAGTCGCGCGTCTGTCCGCCGTCTCCGTAGATCTCGATCCCCTCGTTCGCCGCCACGGACGCGCAGAATTTCGCGATGACGCTCGCGTACGGCGACGTCAGGTCCTGCCGCGGGCCGTACGCGTTAAAGATTCGCACGACGACGGTCTCGAGGCCCTTCAGGGAGGCGATCTCCTCGCACGCGAACTCGCCCACCATCTTCGACGTCGCGTACGGCGACGCCGGCGCGGGCCGCATCGTCTCGACCTTCGGGTTCGTCTCCGAGTTGCCGTACACCGCGGCGCTCGAGGCGAATACGACCCGCCGCACCTTTGCGTCGACCGCGGCCTTGAGCACCGCGAGCGTGCCCTGCACGTTCGTCCGCCAGTACGCCTCCGGATGCGCGACGCTTTCCGGCACGGAGGTCTTCGCCGCCAGATGGTAGACGATCTCGCGGCCCTGCATGGCGGTCGACAGCGCTTTGCGATTCAGGATCGAGGCCCGCTTGACGTGGACGTCTCGC
>WNGN01008064.1_pt1 | contig 11660 bp, 19 predicted proteins | sample 5400561 | NCBI WGS metagenome assembly WNGN01 (sample SAMN13153379, study PRJNA577476) | soil metagenome | isolation source: 115 cm soil or saprolite under Garry oak tree replicate 2 | place: USA:California | collected 2016-06-15
CGGTCGGGTACGCGGCGGACCTGACGCCGCTGGGGATCACGGACCGGGACCCGCAGGTGTACAGCCCGGGCGAGGTGGCGCACTACTCGCCGTTCCCGGACCCGCAGGCGTGGTTCCGGGGCATGAGCTGGCTGACGCCGGTGCTGCGGGAGGTCGGCGCGGATAACGTCCTGACCGCGTACAAGTCCGCGCATATCAGCCAGGGCGCGATGCCGGGCCTGGTGGTGAAGTACTCCCAGAAGCTCAGCCAGCCGGTGGTGGACCGGCTGAAGAAGCGGTTCGAGGCGCTGTACGGCGGGCCGGGGAACTCCGGGAAGACGCTCGTGCTCGACGAGGGCGCCGACGTCACCGTGGCCGGTTCCACGCTGGAGCAGCTGCAGTACGTGACGGTGCAGGCGGCCGGGCAGACCCGGATCCTGGCCGCGGCGATGGTCCCGTCGGAGATCGTCGGCCTGGAGGGGGCGCGTGAGGCGTCCGGTAACTACGAGCTGGCGATGCGGCGGTTCGCGGACCTGTGGGCGCGCCCCCACTGGCGGATGGCGTGCAGCTCGCTGCAGCACCTGCTGCCGGACGTCCAGCCGCCGACGAGGTTGTGGTTCGATGTCAGCGACATCGCGGCGCTGCGTGAGGGTGAGCTTGCCCGCGGTCAGACGGTGCTGGTGAAGGCGCAGGCCGTGGCGTCGTTCGTGACCGCCGGGTACAGCAGGGAAAGCGCGGTCGCCGCGGCGGACTCGGGTGACCTGTCCCAGCTGAAGCCTGATCCGGGGGCGGCGCCGCCGGGTGCGCCGACGGGGACGCGGGCCCCGCAGGCCGGGGTGCCGCAGGACCTGCCGGGCGTGGTCGCGCCGAACAAGCCGAACGCGCTGCCCGCCGGGTTCGCGCCGATGCCCGGCATGCCGAACGGAGCAAGGGGATAACCCATGGCCAAGACCGTCACGGTGGACGTCCGCATCGCGGACCTGCCGAAGATACAGCGGTTCAACGCGTCCGTCGTGGCCCTGCTGAAGGCGCTAGGCGATTGCGACGGGCTGCCGGAGCCGGTGACGGCGGCGGTGGAGCGGCTGTGGCGTGACGTGGAAGCCCTCAGCGATGATGCCGGGCCGGATCCGGAGATCTCCAGGAAGTCTTCTGAGCAGGACAGGATCCGCGAGGCGATGCGGCTTGCCCAGCAGAACCCCGGCCGCACGGTGACGGCGGAGTAGAGGATGACTGACACCTGGACGTCCCGGTACACCCCGGCGCACATGCCCGCGGGGAGCCCGGCCGGCGGCCAGTTCGCCCCCGCCTCCGGCAGCAGCCAGGCCGGCAAGAACGCCGGGGACAAGCGGCCTGTCCCGGGCAACCAGCACCCGGTAGGCACAGGCGAGACCGGCAAGCGCGTCTCGGACCTGCAGGCCCGGCTCAACGCGCTGGGGTTCAAGCCGGCGTTGAAGGTCGACGGGATCTTCGGCCCGAAGACCCTCGCCGCGGTGAAGGCGTTCCAGCAGTCACACGGCCTCAAGGTAGACGGGCTGGTGGGGCCGAAGACGACGGCGGCGCTGCGGGCTAAGGCCCCGGCGGCGCATCATGCCCCCGCGCATACCGCTGCGCATCACGCCCCGGCCAAGACCACTCCCGCCAAGACCGCCCCGGTGAAGGCCAGCCGCGCGCATGGTGCCTTCGTTCAGCGCACACAGGAACTGTGTGCGCAACAGGGCCTAGACCTGCGGCGGGCGCTCTAGGTAGTCGGCCAGTGCCCGGAGCCGGGCCGGATCTTCATCGGCGAGTCCTAGCGCTTGATTGCAGGGAGCGCATAGCAAGCCGCGGAACTGGCCTGTGACGTGGCAGTGATCGATAGCCATGCCGCGTTTGCCGGGCGGTCGCCGACCGCATACGTCGCATCCTTCGCCGGCCAGCCTTCGCTGTTCGGCCAGGACGCCCGCCTCGCCGTACATGCGCCGCACTAGCGCGGCCCGCCGGGCGGTCTGAACTCGCTGAGGATTGGCCTTCTGCCAGGCAGAACTGTTAGCGCTGTAGCAGGCGGTGCACCACCGTTTGCGGCCGCTGCGGCCCCGTGAACTGAGGCCAAACTGATCAAGCGGTTTGGTGAGGCCGCAGCGAGTGCATGTCCGTTTGCCGTCACGGTCGATGTCCTCTGGCAGTACGCGGTGCGCAGGAGCGCCGCTCCCGAGCGGATCGCCGTGCTGCATGAATCGGCGGTAGTGCGGCTTGCAGTAACCCCGTGCCAGGCGGGGACGCGTGCAGCCCTCGACGTCGCAGGGTGAGCCTTTAGGCGAGGGAGGGGTACGGCCGGCCAGCGGATCACCGTGCTTGCGGAAGCGCTGGTAGTGCGATGCGCAGTAACTGGCGGACTTGACGGGTTTGCCGCAGTCGTCTACGGCGCAGATCATGCCTGCGACGCTTCGGACTCGGAGTGGGTCCGGCTTGCTGGCGAGCGGGTCACCGTACTTACGCCATCGGTTGTAGTGGGCGGAGCACCAGCTGCGGCAGCGCGCCCGCTTATCGCATCCGTCAACAGCACATTCCCCGATTCTTGACATGCCTAAGTCTATCAATTTCCGACGTACATGAGGGGAGGTGGTGCGGAATGGCGGATAGGTATATAGCTGCGCAAGCCAGCAGGGCCCTGACTCACGAGCCGCTCGGAAAGCCGGGCGGTCCGGGACTCTGGCACGACAAGCGGCGGCAGCTTCCCGCCTATTTAGACATCCAGCACATCGCCCGGGATCTCATGGAGTCCCGCGGCATGCCGGAATCCGAGGCCATCGCGACGGCGGTCAGCATGTGCAAGAAGTGGGCGGCGGGCGGGCAGGACGTCAAGCCCGAGACCAGGGCGAAGGCGGCAGCGGCGGTCGCCGAATGGGAACGGCTCAGGGGGCAGGCCAAGGCTACGAGGAGCACGCCCGTGAGCGGCGGCTACGACGAAGACGGCCTCGACAGCAGCTGGGATGACCCAGGTGGCTTGCCGGATCTGACCGGGCTGACCGTGGCTGACTTTGAGGCTATGGACTCTTCCGGCGGCTGATAACCCGGGCTTCGCCGCCGCTGGTCATAGTGGTGCTTGCACAGGGTCTTGGCGAAGAACGGCTCATGGCACTCTTTGTGGGCGCAGCCGCCAGTCGCGATCCGGTACTTGTTGCCGTACTGCTGCTTCAGCTCATGGACGTGATCGAGGATGACCAGCATTTCCTCGGCACGGGCGCGCTTAACGATCAGGTATGGCAGCAGCTTGCGGATCACGAGCCGCGTATCGCCTGCGTTGGTTACCCCAAGTTCGCGTTGCGGGTACTTGTGCCCCGCCCTGCTAACCGTGAAATTGCGGCTGGTCAGCTTGATTCCCTGACGGGTCAGGAATTCGGCGATCACGTCAAGCACCGCACTGTCGGATTCCTTCTGGTTCCAGCGAATCCGGGCGTAGTGGTAGCTGCCCTTTGAGGTCTCACGGGTGATGCACCCGTCGCCATCGGTGAACCCGGCTAGATAAGCCCAAAAGGCCTGGTCATCCATGCAGCACAGCTTAGCACGGCAGCATCTTGCCGACCGATATACGCACAGGGAAGGGCGCGACCATGGCCGCGAAACTCGGCTCAGGTGCCAGGTTCAAGGCATTGTCTGCGGAACTCGGCGCGCGAGGGGCGCACAACCCCGACGCGCTAGCCGCGCATATCGGCCGGAAGCGCTACGGCAAGGCCAAGTTCACCGCGATGGCTGCTAAGGCCCGCAGCCGCAAGGGAGGCGGCATGCACCGCGCCAGGTACGAAGACTGGATCCGTCCCGTCGTCCCGCTCGAGGACATTCACATCATGTCCCGCGCCGAGGGTGACGGCAGCGGTACCACGGTGGAGGCTTACGCCACCGTCTTCGACCAGCCAACCCCGATCGAGGATCACCAGGGCAAGTACACAGAGATCATCGACCGGGGCGCGTTCGATGCTGCGCTCGCCCAGATCCGGCTGAGCCGGGGCGGCCTGGCCGGGTCGGTGAAAGTCCTGTTCAATCATGGCCGCACGATAGGCGGCCAGGAAGCGCCGGAATTCCAGCTGCCGATCGGGGTTCCGCTGGACATCCGGCCGGAAACGCGGGGCCTGCTCACGCGGACCAAGTTCGACGCCGGCGATCCGTTCACCGAGCGGATCCTGTCCAAGATCCGCTCGGGGGCGATCAACACCTACTCGTTCGTCGGCGGGATCATCCGCTCGGATCCGCAGCTGCGCGGCCCCGGCGACAGGTACCGCGAGTCCAACGGCGTGCGGCCGACGGTGCGGCGCATGATCCTCGGCCTGCGGGAGTACGGCCCTGTCATCTGGGCCGCTTACCCGGGCGCGGAGGTTCTCGGGGTACGCACGGGCAGCCCCGAGATGTACGGCAGCTTTGAAGACGTCATCGTCACGGACGACGAACTGTCCGAGGTCGAGGAGTTCACCCCCGGCATGGAGGGGGACGACACCGGAGGCACCCCCGAAGAGGTGCACCCGACCCGGGATCACGCGCACCGGCTGTATGCCCTGCGTACCGAGCAGATGTGCCGCGAAGCGGGCATCTCGGCCCTGAAGGGCGGGTTTTAATGGCAACCCTCGACGAGATCATCGACGAGCAGAACACGATCCACGAGGAACTCGAGCGGATGGCCGCCGACGACTCCACCACCGAGGAGGCCGACGGCGGCATCCGGGACACCCTGGTCAAGAAGTGGAAGGACCTCCGCGATTACACGATGCTGGCCGGGAGCGACTTGATCGCCCGCGCATCCAGCCTGATCGAACTGCACGACAAGCGGCACTGGCTGCCCGGCCGGGGCGAGCAGGCCACCAGGGTCGCGCAGGCGCCCGGCATCGCCCGGCACATGCTGCAGTTCGGCGGCGACGAGTACTACGACGCGTTCAAGGATTACGCCAACGATCCCAGGGGGCCGGGCCTGCAGCGTGCCGCGGGCGCCCTGTCGCTGTCCAGCGCCCAGGGCGGGTACCTGCTGCCGTACTTCCTCGATCAACTTCAGGTCGCCTAGCACCGTAAGGTGCTAGTGAAAATCCCGAGAATTGCTGGAACGTCCTGGTAAACGGCCGCACCACAGCGTGACGCGAAAGCGTGAGCGCGACGGTTCGAGAAGCGGCCGGTAGGGATAATCAGCAGCCGAGCCCGCCTGGGTCCGCCCCGACGGGAAGGTTCAACGACTATGCACGGGATATCCCACTTTTATGATCAGCTACCTGAACCAGACGGTCACCAACGGCGAGTTGATTGCCATGTTCGTGACCTGGCAGATCTGCGACATCGCTTCCGCGGCGTGGAAGCGATGTCGCAAGCGGAGCAAAGCGGGATAAAGATATAGTCTGGCCTGCACGGAGACGTGCAGAGGCTGGCAGAAATGACCAGCCCCGCGCCCGGAAGGGCGTGAGTAACAAAGCGCCAACCATCGTGATTACAACGGACGGGACGACGAACCCGTACCGGCGGATCGCGAACGTCCAGAAGATCACGACGAATGCGTACCAGGGCGTGAATAGCGCCGGGGTGCAGGCTGCGATGGTCGACGAGGCCAGCGCCGCCGGGACCGCGAACTACCAGGGCGTCGGCCAGATCCAGATCGGCGTCAAGAAGGCGTTCGCCTGGGTCTACGGGTCGTTCGAGGCCGCCGAGGACACCAACTTCGCCGACCAGCTCCCCAGGCTAATTCAAGATGGAAAAGACATCCTGGAGGAGTCCAAGTTCGCCGTCGGGACCGGCGGCACCGCGCTGAACTCCGGCGAGCCGCTCGGCATCATGCCGTCGCTCACCACCACGCAGCGGGTCAACGCCGCCGCGTCCGGTGCCATCGCCGCCGGCGACGTGTACAACCTCGAGGCGGCGCTCGGCCCGCGGTTCAGGATGTCTTCCTCAATCGGGTTCGCGGCGAACATCACCACGATCAACAAGGTCAGGTCCGCCTCACCCAGTGGCGCGGGTTCCTCGTTCTGGGCGACGCTCGGCGACGGCACCCCGTCCCGGCTGCTGAACCACACGATCGTCGAATCCCCGTCAGTCACCTCGGCGGCCGGCACGGGCACCGCGTCCAGCGGCACCGCCTCCGCGCAGCTCGTGTTCGGCGCGTGGGACAACTACCTGGTGGTGGACAGGATCGGAATGTCTGTTCTATTTGACCCGATGCTGAAGGGCACCGGCGCGTCGGCCAACGTCCCGACCGGGCAGCAGGGCTGGCTCGCGTTCTGGCGATACGGCGGCGGGGTGACCACGCCCAACGCGTTCCGGTGGCTGCAGTACTCCACCGGCTGACCTGTCCCGCAAACCGAGCGACGCCCCGGCCGTCCGCGCGGCCGGGGCGCGAGACAAAGGATCCAGCAATTGGCCCCGATGACCATCACCGTCCCCGACGACATCCCGACTGCGGTCACCAGCGGCGAGGCGGCGAAACTCGCGTCGCTGGCGTCCGGCGGTGACGTGCTCGAGCTGGGCGCGCAGTACGGCTTCTCCACGATCGTGATGGCGCAGGCCGCCCGGCGGGTCACCAGCGTGGACTGGCATCAGGGCGATGACTCGATCGCGGCGATGGGCGGGGAGTGCGCGGACACGTGGGAGGCGTACAAGTCGAACCTGGCCCGGTACGGCGTCGCCGCCAAGGTCGACGCGCGGCGGGGCCGGTTCGCTGACGTGCTGCCCGCCCTCGCCAGGGAGGGCGCCCTGTTCGACGGGGTGTTCCTCGACGCCCAGCATGACGCCGCGGCGGTGCAGGCCGACCTGGACCTGGCGCTGCCGCTGATCCGCCCGGGCGGGTGGGTCGCGTTCCACGACTACGGCCGCTCCGATGCCACCGGGCACCCGGGGTTCGGAGTCACGCAGGTCGCGGATGCCTTCGGCGTGGCCGGAGTGGTCGGCCACCTGGCGTGGGGATTCGTCGTCGACCCGATGCAGCGGGTGAAGGACCGGGCGCGGGTACTGACGGCCGTCGGGATCCCGTTCCAGCCCGACGGCAGCGGCTACCACCGTCTCTACCTGCCGTGGAAGCACCTCACCGCGAACTCCCGGCACGTCTACGGGATCCCCGCCCCGGGGCAGCGGATCCCGCCGCCGACCCCGGCCGAGCTTGAGGACGTCGACGTGCTGGTGATGCAGCGGCCCGCGTTCGCGTACGGGGCGCGGCAGTTCGACCGGATGGCCGGCCACGTCGCCCGGGTGTACGAGACCGACGACGACATGCTCACCATGGAGACGTCGAACTCGCCGTTCACCACCGACCCCCGCTCCCCGGAATCGGTCCGGTACTGCCTGCGCCGCGCCGAGATGGTCACCGTGTCCACCCCGTACCTCGCGGAGCTGTACGCCCCGTACAACTCCAATATCAGGATCCTGCCGAACTGCGTGAAGGCCGAGCTGCTCGACATGCCCCGCAAGCGGCGGGACCGGGTGACGATCGGGTGGCAGGGGGGCCTGTCCCACCTCGTCGACATGTGCGTCATCCAGGACGAGCTGACCGGCGTGCTGCAGGCCAACCCGGACGTGGACATGCACTTCATCGGGCAGGACTTCTCCCCGATGCAGTGGGTCAAGGACCCCGCCCTCCGCGAGCGGTGCCGGTTCACCCCGTGGTCCGATGACGTGGGCGACTACTACAAGCAGGTCGATTTCGACATCGCCATCGCCCCGCTGGCTGACGTGCCCTTTAATCTCGCGAAGAGTCACCTAAAAGCGCTCGACGCGGCCGCCCGCGGCATCCCCATCGTGGCGCAGGACATGGAACCGTACCGGGAGTTCGTCCGCGACGGCGAGACCGGGTACCTGGTCCGCACCGGCGAGGAATGGGCCAAGCGGATCACTGACCTGATCCACGACGAGCAGGCCCGCGAGGAGATGGGCGCCGCGGCGAAGAAGGTCGCCGCCCGGTACACCATGCAGGGCAACTGGGAAAAATGGCAGGCGGCATACGAGGAGGCGGCACGCTGATGGCCAGGAAGATCATGCTCGAGGCGACCCAGCCGGTCGTGAACGGCAACGAGGTGGTGGTCGCCGCGGGCGAGCTGTTCGAGCCGGGTGCCAGGCTGCCCGACGGCGTGACCGTGCGCGAGGTCATCACCGACGCGCCCGACGAGCCCGCGAAGGCGGCGGCCGAGCCCGCGAAGGCGGCTGCGAAGGCCCCGGCGAAGTAGTGGACCCGGACGGCATCACGCGTTCCGTCGCGGCCTGGGAGAGCATGCTGCCGCTGTACTGGCGCGGCGCCCCGTGCCAGCAGTTCTCATCCGACATGTGGCGGTACGCCGAGGTTGTGCACAAGCTGCGGCCGCCGTGGGTGCTGGAGTGCGGCACGGCCGGCGGTGGCACCGCCCTGTTCCTCGCCGACGCGGTGGCCAGCGCAGGCGGCGGGCTCGTCATCAGCGTCGACAATGACCCGCGGCCCGTCGCCGTCACGCACCCGCGGCTGACGCTCCTGAAAGGCGATGCGGCCAGCCCGGAGACCGCGGCGCGGGTGAAGGAGCTCACGGGCGGCGGCCGGGGCGTGGTACTGCTCGACGATAACCACTCCTGCGCCCAGGTCCTGGCCGAGCTCGACGTGTGGGCGCCGATGGCGGACTACCTGATCGTGCAGGACACGCTGATAGGGCACCTGCCGCAGTACCCGGACAATCCCCGGCAGGCTGTGGAGAAGTGGCTGCCGGGCCATCCGGAGTTCGCGGCGGATCCGGAGCCGGTGCCGACGAACCACCCGGGCGGGTGGCTCCGGCGGGTGGCGGGCTGATGGCCGGCTACTACTCGTCCGTCCCTGCCGTGCTGCCCGCGCTGGTGGCCGCGTTCAAGGGCTGGCCTTCGCTGGGCGTGGCCGGGGTGCCGGTCCGGTACGGTCCCGAGCTCACCCAGGCGTCCGGCCTCGAGGCCGTCGCGGTCGGCTACACCGGCGACCAGAACGAGGACGTCGTCACCGGCACCGCGTCCCCCGAGGGCATGGCCGTGCTGCCGGACCGGGAGCGGTACGCCGTCATGTGCGCCATCGAGGTGATCGACCCGGGCTCGGACGTGCCCGCAGTCGTGACACGGGCGTACGCGCTGCACGCGGGGTGCGGCGCGGCTATCGCCACTGATCACACCCTGGGCAAGGCCGTGCTGCGGGCGTCGGTCGGGATGGGGTCGCTGCAGCTGCAGCAGACCGAAACCGGAGCCCGCGCCCGCGTCGTGTTCCCGTGCAATATCGACGCGTTCACTGGCCGCTGAGCAGTTCTTCCGCCTGGGGCCCGGTGATCTCGGCCCCGTCGAGCAGCCAGCGGTAACGGCCGTCGATCCAGTCGTCATACGGCTTCCCGGCGGAAGGCCCGATGTTCACCATGCCGATCTCTTTGACCAGGCGGCCGTCAAGGTACGTCTCGGTGCGGATCATCGGCCGCTGAGCACCTGCCCGGCCAGCTTCTGCAGCACCGCGCTGGACAGCCCCTTGCACGCGGCGGGCTCATGTCCCTGCCGGCCGGTGGCCAGGGCGGTGGCGTACTGCTGTTTCATCGCGGCCTTGCACGCGGCTTCCGACGGGTGGCGGCCGCCGCATCCGGCCAGCAGCAGGACAAGAAACGCGGCGGCCGCCGCAGTGGCAATGCATCTCATAACCGGAGGGTAAATCAATGGCGGCTCTTACGGTACAGGTCGTCCCGCACGCCGGGGTGACACCCACGCTGACGGCCGCGCTGGGCGGCACCAGCAACAACACGGCACCGTGCGGGTCCGGGCTGGCGCTGATGCTGGTCAACGGCGCCGCCGCCACCTGCAACATCGACGTCCTCGTCGCCTCGAACGTCAGCGTGGACGGCCTGGCCGTCACCACCCCGGGCGGCGCGGCGGGACCGGCCCGCAGGTTCACCCTGCCCGCCACCTCCGGCGCCGTCAGCTTCATCCCGCTGGTGGCGTCGGTGTACGCCGACCCGGTCACGGGGCTGGCCACGTTCAACGTCGCGGCGGGCACGGTCTCCGCCGCCGTCGTCGCCATCAGCGCGTAAGGAGCGGGTCATGGACGACGAATGGGTGATGATCATCCACCCGGAGACCGGCGGCACCGGCGAAGTGCACCGGTCGTCCCTGTACCAGCACTACCAGGGCGGCTGGCGGCTCCTCACCGGCGACGAGGCGGCAGCGCTCGGACCGGGACCGGCGCCTGAGCCGGAACCGGTGACCAGGAAGCAGGCCGCGAAGGCGGCACAGGCCAAGACCGAACCAGAGGAGAAGTAGATGCCTCCGTCGCCGCTGACCGCGACCGTAAGGTACGTTCCGCCCGGCACCCGGAAAATCTACTGGGTCACCACCATCGCGAACTACCTGTCACCGACCAGGGGCGAGCTGAACGCCGGGATCGACCTGACCGCCGAGATCGCCGCGATCAACGGGTTCACCGTCACGTCCGGCACGGCCGACACGCCCGACCTGTCCACGAGGTTCACCGCGAAGATCCCCGGCCGGATCACCGCCGACAACTCCAGCCTGGTGTTCTACGCCTCGACGACATCCAGCGACGTGCGGACGGTCCTGCCGCGCGACACCGCGGGTTTCGCCGTGTTCCTGTGGGAGGGCGACGTCACCGGACAGCGCATGGATATATTTCCTGCCAAGGTGACCACGGAGTCGGTCGACGGCAACATGGAGAACCCGCAGCAGATCAACATCGAGTTCGCAATCACCAAAATTCCGGCTCTCAATGTGGTTATCCCTTAGCTGACCTGCGATAATAAGGGGAGCCGCCCGGATGCAACCGGACGGCTCCAGACCCACCTAGCCGCTAAGCCCGAGGTGAGCCGTGTCCGATCCTGTCATGAAACGCTGCCGCGAATGCGGCCAGGTCAAGCCGCTCGGCGAGTTCCATCGCAGAGCCAGTGCGCCAGACGGGTACAGATCCGGCTGCCGGGCCTGCCGCACCGGCCGGGAATGTCAGCGTTACCGGGCGAACCGCGAAGCCAAACTCAACTACCAACGCCGGTACTACGAGGCTAATACGGAAGCGGTGCAGGATTATCAGCGCCGTTACCGCGACGCCAACCGGGCTGCCGTATTCAGTCACTACGGCCGGGTCTGCGCCTGCTGCGGCACGGCAGATGACCTGACGATCGACCATGTAAACGGCGACGGGGCACGGCACCGGCAGGCACTGTACGGAGATTCTCAGCAAGGCACCGGCGCTGACCACTTCTACGTCTGGCTGATCAAGCAAGGCTTCCCCGCGGGATACCAGACACTGTGCAGGCCGTGCAACGCCAGCAAGAAGGGCAGCCTGGCCTGCCGCCTAGATCATGCGAAAGGCGATTGACTTGGGTTCATATCTCACGCGCGACGCGATCCTCGCCGCCGCCGCCCTGAAGACCGAGGAGGCCGACGTCCCGGAGTGGGGCGGCGTCGTGCTCGTGCGGGAGCTGCGCGGCCGGGAACGCGACGAGTGGGAGGCGTCCCTCGCCGTCCAGCGCGGCAGGCAGATGGTCCCCGACGTCGCGAACATGCGCGCCAAGCTCGTCGCCCGCAGCATCGTCGGCGGCGACCTCGAGCCGGTGTTCACCCAGGCCGACGTGAACGCGCTGGGCGAGCTGTCCGCCGCGGCGCTGGACCGGGTGTTCGAGGTGGCGTCCCGGCTGTCCGGCCTGGACGAGAAGGACCTGGAGGCGGCGTCGGGAAACTCCGGGGCCGGCCAGGACGCCGGTTCCTCTTCCATC
>WNGN01010196.1_pt1 | contig 11660 bp, 8 predicted proteins | sample 5400561 | NCBI WGS metagenome assembly WNGN01 (sample SAMN13153379, study PRJNA577476) | soil metagenome | isolation source: 115 cm soil or saprolite under Garry oak tree replicate 2 | place: USA:California | collected 2016-06-15
TCAGCGCGGAACGATCCGCACCGCGATGAACCCATGCGGCTCATCGCGAATGTGCTCTGTCTTGATGTCGTGCAGAGTTTTCCAGGCCGGGTCCAGAAGCGAGCGAATCTTCGATTTGTTCGACACGCGGAGGTCGAACGCCGTCGCATCCGCGTACTCAGACAAGATGAGGTAGCTCCAATCAGTGGACTCATACCGGTTGAGGTACAGGCCGTAGCCGGCGAAAACTTTTTCACGCATGAAGGCATTCAACTGTGGCATGACGTAGCCCTGTATGAAGTCCTTGCCGGCGTCCAACGGTACCTTGAATCTGTAATACGAGACGTCGTATATCGCCTTCGCAGCGTCTCGGGACCCCATTCCGGATGCTGCCAGCGTTTCGCCCACATTGAGGTTTTCGGGGGAAGCAAGAGCCAGAATCTGCGTGGGCAGTCCCGCAGGCATTGTTCGCTCGATCTCCCTCCACTTGTCTGTGTCAGCATAGCGATCGAAGTCAATGCGAATCAGCATGTCCCACGGCACCGAGTTTAAGTGCACATACGATGAGAAGAGAATCATGTAGTCCTTGAAGACGCCCTCCGACTTCCACTTCTCGAACTGCGCAGCGCCAGCCGTGTCCATGTACTTCCGTAGGGCAGGGCGATTTTCAGGCAGGCTTCGATAGTTGTAGAAGAGGGAAAACTGCGCGTAGCGGGTCGCGCCTTGGTCCTTGTCCTGAGCTGAGGGGCTCGCGGTGAAGGTCAGGAGAAGCACAAGCACGACGAGTAAGGCGCGATGTCGCTTCTCCGGGCGGCTGTAAACCTCTGGCGTCTCACGGCTCCAAAGCGATTTTTCCATCACGACTCCCTCCCTTAACATGGCTGTTTTTCCCCTTGTGGGCCTGATTCCTCCGCTGCTATGCGTTCAGCGCCGAGTGAATCGTGCCGGATTCAACATCTACCAGACTGTTGCTGCGTGTCGCCGTAGTTCTCCAGGATCGCCTCGGGCGGCCGTTTGACGATCGAATTCGACTCGCTTCACGGGCCTCACATGGACGAAGTAGAGTCTGGGACTCGTCCTGCGGTTTTGCGAATGCTATTCCGGGCGATAGAAAGAGCTTGTCAGCCAAAGAAACAAACCGGATTTCACGCGTTTCCCGTGCGCTATTGCCGTACCCTCGAGCCGACCCAGGCAACTGTCCGCTATGGACCGAAAACCAGGATCGCGAAAGTACCTCGAACGATGGTTTTCTTCGGCCTTCCGCCGGTCTTCTCTGGCGGTAGGAACTTTACATCCCCTGATGGCACGAAAATCTGATGAGTCTTAAGGTCGAGCGCCATCGTTTTGGAACCGTCATGACTTTTTAGCACTTCCGCGACGCTGTACTTGTCGGGGGTGTCCTCGTGGATTATGGTCACGATTCCGTCTCCAGTTGAACTAAAAATGAAGCCAGTCGCTGGATCGAAGGCGGTAGTATCAACGTTGTCTCCAATTGTTGCATTAGTAACGAAATGCCCATCGCGAGAATCATAAACGCCCAGCATCAGGTTCCGGCAGCCAATGAAGAGGCGAAAATTCCGAGTGTCGATGTCCAGGCTGGTAGGCCGGTCACAGGGCGTGGTCGGCCAACGATGCTGCACTTGCATGGTTCGCGAATTGATTTGCAGTACAAGGTTTTTGTCTACGATGTCGAGGTAAACGTTACCCACACCATCGACAGCCGCAGCTTCAGGCTTGCCGCCTATGTCGATAGTACCTGCGACTTTAAAGGTACCTGCCTCGATCACAGTCGCGTCACCGCTGTCACCATTGAAGGAAAACACTCGCTTGCTTGCCGGATCGTAGACAATCGCATCCGGGTTTTTTCCAATCTTAATATCACCGATTTTCGCCAGGGTCTTGAGGTCGAATGCGACCACACTGTCCGTATGTCCCACACTGATAAATCCGCGCCCAAACTCGGGAGCCACCGCAACACCGTGTACTCCGCTGGTCTTAGGTATCTTCCCCACTACTTCTCCCGTGTCCACGTTTATGACGATTACATCGTTCAGGTGTGACACGTAGAGCCGCCGCCCTTCCTGGTCTATAGTCTGAAAATCCCAGGTGTCCTGGCTGCCGCTCGCCTTGATCGTCTTGATCAGGTGATAGCTGCTTGCCGCATCCGCCCTGAAGACGGCCAAATTGCAAACTAGTACAAATACAACAACCTTCAGAACATGCCGCGTGGCCACGATACACCCCCCTCGCATATGTCATCGTCAAAAACTATTGACCCAGCACCAAAATACCGAAGCTATTCGCTGCTACTTTCTTGCGCAGTTTTCCTCGTGAATGATGGTCACGATTCCATCCTCAGTAGAGCTGAAGATGAGCCCCGTCGCGGGATCGAAAGCGGTTGTATCCACGTTGTCTCCGATCGGAAGGTTAGTAACACTTTTTCCGGTATTCGAATCCATGACATAAAGTGTGAGGTTGCGGCAACCAATGAATAAACGGTGGGTCTGCTCATCCATTGCCAGGCTCGTCGGCCGGTCGCAGTCGGTCACCGGCCAGCGACTGTCGATCGCGAGTGTCCGCGCGTCGATGCGCGCCACGATGGCTTTGTCGACCAGGTTATTGAATACGTGGCCCTGTCCATCCGGCACGGCGAATTCCGGTTTGCCGTCAAGAGCTATTGTTCCTGCCACGCTGCCGTCGGCGGCTCGAATAACGGTCGCATTACGACTCACGGTATTGAAGGAAAAGACTTGTTTGGATGAAGGGTCATACACGATCGAATCAGGCAAATCGCCCGCGGGAATATCGGCCAGTCGCTTGAGCGCATGCATATCGAACATCGTCACTGTCGCGCTGGTCCCGTTGCTGATGAAGCCATGATTTAACTCTGGCGCCAGAGCAATCCCGTGGGCCCCCTTGGTATCAGGTATTGTGGATATGAGCTCGCCCGTATCAACATTCAACACTTCCACCTGGGTTTCGTGGGCAAGGAAAAGCCTGCGTCCAGGTCCGTCGATCGTGCCAAAATCCCAGGTGCCTTCACCCGTGACGATGGGGATCTTCTTCAGGATGTGATAGCCGCTGGCAGCCGAAGCAAGGACGGCTAGGATCAGGCAGGAGACACCACAGAGAACAAATCGATTCAGATTACGAGATGACATAGCACTCTCCGGAACAGTGGCACTGCCGATCGAAGCTCGAAGTCCTCCGGGGCCGGTCCGATTACTGAGGTGCCCAGGCCCTTAGTTGCGGTCGGAGTTCTGCCAGTCGTTTTCGAATTCCTGAATAGTTCACCTGCATCACTCGAAGTTGTTCGATTCGCTTCACCGTTGAAGGAACCTCCACCCCTTGCGACAATGGTGTTTGCGCACAGGCCGAAAACGCGAGCTTCCGCTGGGTTTCGGCGGTAAGCAGGTAGTCTATTAGTTTTCGGGCCGTATCAGGGTGGTGTGCACCCCGAATAAGTGCCACCGCATTGGCTACCATGAAAGTCCCAAGACCTTCTGTTCCTTGATCCGGGTAACGAATTTCAATGCCGTTGTTCCTGCGTACGGCTTCGAGTCCATCATCAATGTCCACCAGGCTAAATTCGGCTTGCCCCGAGGCGACCAGAACGGCGCTATCGCCGTTGCCCGGCGATGTCTTCACGCCAAGACTCTTGACCTTATTTAGGAATTCCCAAGCCCGTTTTTCTCCCCAAGCATCGAATAGCGCCGTAAGGTTGAAGGCAGTCGTATTCAGCAAAGGGTTAGCCAGGACTGCCTTTCCCCTCCACCGCTCGTCCGCGTACGCGAGGATGGAATCCGGCTTCGGCTGCGCTTTTGAGTTGACCACCAGAACGCGCGCGCGCGCGGAAAACGCAGTCCAATGACCATCGTTGTCCTTGAACATGGCTGGGAGGGCTGAGGCATTGGGGGAAACATACGGCTCCGTAATGCCAAGCGCTTTCAACTGATCCGGATGAACAGGCTCATTCGCCCAGTAGACGTCTGCCTGTGGATTGTCCTTTTCGTCGATCAAGGATTTCATGACATGTTCGGCGGCTTCTTTGTCATACACCGCGACTACATGTATGTGGGTACCTCGCTCAAAATCCTTGAGGATCGGCTCCGCGCAAGGTTGATCCTCACTCGAGTACACCACTACGGTCGTGGGCGATCGTGCACAAGATAGACCGAGGGCTCCAGCAGTGAGCAGAACAATACAGAGAACCAGCGTCCCTCGTCGATGGATCATCGGATTCTGCTCCAAGAGGCTACCCAAGGCCCCGACCGTCGTGAGCGCTGCTGTGGCGTGTCTCAACAAGCTCGTCGTCTATAAACTCGTCCTCTATAAAACTGTTCTACGTAAAATGCTCATTAATTTTTATTTAAGTAGCAAACCTCGGTCTCCAATATCGAGTATTGTTGGATCCGGCAGCAGTATCTAGGATTCTGCGGTTCCACAGTGAGGGAAGCGGCAGGAAAATGACCCGTTGCTGGATCGCGCAGCTCGCCTGCATTGTCTTGGGCGTGCACGCTGTGAGCGCTTTCGGCCAGTCTCCCTGCTGCACGATTGCGGCTGGCCGTACGAGTTCCGTCATTCGGTTGGACGGCAGGCTCGATGAAACCGCCTGGCAAGGAGCACAGGTCTTTTCGCTCACTCAGCAGTCGCCCCGGCCTGGTCAAGAAACCCCCTATGTCACTGAAGTCCGAGTCCTAATCTCCGGCGATAGTCTCTATCTTGGCTTCAAATGCATTGACCCGCACCCTCAGAAAATCGCCGTCCATACACTGCAACGGGATGGCGATGTAAGTGGCGACGATACAATCAGCATCGTCCTGGACACCTATGGTGACCGGCGCACGGGATACTTCTTTCAGATCAATGCCGGTGGAGCGCTTGTGGATGGTCTGATTTCCGGCCCCCAAGGGGTCTCGCTGAATTGGGATGGCATTTGGGATGCTCGCACGGCACGCACCAAAGTCGGCTGGACAGCGGAGATCGTTATTCCCGCGAGAACTTTGAGCTTCACTCGTGGTTTGCACGCGTGGGGTCTCAATGTGCAGCGCTTCATCGCCCGCGACACGACCACGCTGCGGTGGTCTTCTCCTACTCTTGACTCCTTTCTGTACGACCTTAGCCGCGCAGGATCGCTCACCGACGTGGAAATCCTCCAGCAGGGGCATGGGTTCGAGGTGAGCCCGTATGTAAGTGGCCGCGTGAGCGACGATTTCACGACCCGCGACCGGGCCTGGCAGGGAGCTGTCGGTTCGGACTTTAGTTGGCGCATCGCGTCGCAAATGACCGCGGTCGTCACAGTGAACACGGACTTCGCTGAATCCGAGGTGGACACGCGACAGATCAACACTACGCGATTTCCGCTGCTCTTTCCGGAAAAGCGGGCTTTTTTTCTCGAAGGCTCAAATCAGTTCGCCTTCGGGCTCGGCCTCGATAAGACCGAGGGTCGGGGACGCGACTGTCCTACGACTTCAACGAGAAACTGCGTATCGGAACTTTGATCACCCATGGCGATCCGGAGAATGTCCAGTCTAATACCCTGATAGGTTTTGACAGCGTTTGGCGGACGTCCACGTTTCAAGGCAACAAGAATCTTCTGGTAGGAGGATGGATGGCTGTGAACGCGGAAACGACTGCGTCTGGACGTCGGTCCGCTTGGGGCTTCGAGGCGGAATATCCAAACGACAAAGTGGATTGCGAGCTCGGATTGAACCAGTTCGGCGAGAGCCTCTCCCCGGCTTTGGGATTCCTGCCGCGCCCGGGCACGCGTTGGTACCAGGGTGGGTGCGAATACCGGCAACGCCCATCGCAGGATGGACCTTTTGGTTGGATTCGCGTGGAGGCTCTCGAAGCCTATTACAACCGGATCAGCGATCTTGGAGGCCGGAACGAAACTTCGCGATACTTTTTTTCACCCATTAGCACCACTTTTACTTCGGGTGAGCATATGGAAGTCAACGTCGCGATCGACCGCGAGTTCCTGCCGAGTCCCTTTGCAATTGTTCCGGCTGTGAGTATCGCCCCCGGTCAGTATTCCTTTACACGCTGGCGATTCCAATTCCTGAGCAGCAAACACAGGCCGCTCCAAGTGGGCTCCACCACCTGGGTTGGCCCGTTCTACAGCGGTCGTCTGACGCAATGGGACAGTTACGTGCAGCTGAATACCATGAAGGGCAAGCTCCAGCTCGGAATCCTCGCAACAAATAACTTCGGCCGTCTGAAAGAAGGAAGCTTCGTCCAGCGCCTTTGGCAAAGCCAAATTGCACTCGCGTTGTCACCAAGACTCGTTTTCAGCAGTTTCGTTCAATATGACAATCAGTCCCAGAATGTCGGAATGAATAGTCGAGTGCGCTGGACGGTCAAGCCTGGCAGTGATCTCTTCATTGTCTGGAACCGTGGGTGGCAGCGCAACCTTGGGGAGCGTGACGACCTGAGCCTGATCCCGCAAAATGAGCTACTCGCGGTGAAATTCCGCTGGACCTTCCGTAAGTAGCTTGCCAGTGTCCTGGCAATGAGCCGCGCCGATAAAAACAAATGCAGATTCGGCTCACTTACTCGCGAACTCCCCCTTCTTGTTGATGTAGCCCCATTTGTCGCCCACCTTTACCGCGGCAACACCGAAAGGGAAATTGCGAGCGTCGTCGAATCGCGGTTCCACGACGTAATGACCTGATGTGTTGATGTACCCCATTTACTGTCTACTTTGACGGCCGTGATATCATTTTGAAAGGAATACACATCATCGAATTTGGGCTGAATTACGATTTGGCCATGCTGATCTATATAGCCGCGTTTGCCATGTAGATGAACCGGATACAAATTCTTGGCGGGTTCAGCTTGACCAACAAATGAAATAACAAAAATTCCCGATACCGCTGCCTTGACAATATGGCCGAGCACAGTGTCGAATTGCATTGCCTGCCTCCTAAACTTGAAGGTCCCGCGCGCAATTACATGCGAACTCCACTATGCTCAACCAATTTTTTGCATCGCTCTTCTCCATAGAATTTTCACGGAACTATGATCGACTCGATCTCATCTTGGTTGTCGAGCCACATTCCCCAGAACGAACTAGCAGCCGTGAAATTCCGCTGAACCTTCCGTAAGAAGCTTCCTGCTCCTGAAGTTCACCCAATCTCTTACTGGCAAACGTCCGTGGCAACGGTGTGCGTAGTCTCAGTATGGCTTGGGTACCTTAACGAAATTTAATTCGCTTTTTGAAGTACATGGAACTACGGTGGCCGGAACTTGGTGTTTGTGTCATTGCGAGGGTAATGCAATTTTCAGGCGCAAAAGCAATCATCGCCAGATGCCCTAATTTTAAGGCCATGGAGGGTTCCATGAGCGTCCGAACAATGCGGCTCATCGCGGCTTTTGCGGTTTTTCTTGGCTTTAGCTGCGGGCCGGAGCGGGTGGCAGCCCAGGTCGTCGGTGGGACCATACAGGGCACGATCACAGATAGCAGCGGGGCGAGTCTACCTGGCGCATACGTGAGTGTTAGAAACATTGAAACCGATGTCAGGAGAACTGCCACATCCAACGAAGATGGACGTTATCGGGTTCCGAACCTGATTCCCGGCAACTACGAGGTCACCGCCTCAGGATCGGGCTTCGCCAAAGTGGTGCAGAGTGGTATCACTCTTACTGTCGGGGCTGAACTGGAGATCGACCTGCAACTGCGGGTTGGGGACGTGAATCAAAGAATCGAGATTACGGCTGAGCAGCCGCAGGTGTCTACCGCGTCGTCCACCATAAGTGCAGTTGTGAACGGAACCACGATGCGTGAACTGCCGCTGAATGGTCGCGACTGGGCGTCGCTGGCTACGCTGGAACCAGGAGTTGCACCGGTCCGGACCCAAATTGGCCTTTCTACGGGCACCAACGATCGGACGATTCGCGGCATTGGATCGCAGCTGACCGTGGGGGGCAACAGGCCACAGCAGAATAACTACCGTCTGGATGGCATCAGCATCAACGACGCTTCAAATGGGGCGCCGGGTAACGTGCTAGGCGGCAATTTGGGAGTGGATGCGATCCAAGAATTCTCGGTACTCACCACCAATCCCTCAGCCGAGTATGGCCGTAGCGCAGGTGGGGTCATTAATGCGGTCACCCGGTCTGGCACGAATTCGTTCCACGGTTCTGGCTTCGAATTCCTCCGGAATAGCGCTTTGGATGCCCGTAACTTTTTCGATGGGCCCAGCGTCCCGCCCTTCAAGCGCAATCAATTTGGCGGCAGCGCAGGAGGGCCCATCCGTAGAGACCGCACCTTCATCTTTGGCGCCTACGAGGGCCTGCGCCAAAGCTTGGCCTTTACGCAAAACGATACGTTACCCTCGGCCGCTGCCCGCGCTGGGAATCTCTGCTCGATGCCATCCTCGCCGCCCACCTGCACTCCGACGACCGTCACAGTAGACGCAAAGGTTCAACCCTTCCTGGCTTTGTACCCCCTACCCAATCGCCCGCTATCTAGCCCCGGTGACTTGGGAACCTTCAGCTTTGTCACCTCACAGATTACGAATGAGGATTACTTCATTGGCCGGGCGGACCACAAACTGTCCGAAAAAGACACGCTTGCAGGCACCTATATGTTCGACAAGAGCCAGGGCGTCTCTCCTGACCAGTTCAATGCCGTCAATTTGGCTGCCCAGTCGCGCCGGCAGCTTGTGGCACTCGAAGAGAGCCACCCTTTTAGCCCCGCCCTGTTGAATTCCTTGCGCTTTGGTTTTAGCCGGGTAATTTCGGATGGTCCGAAGACGCTCGGCGCCATCAACCCGTTGGCCCAAGATCCCTCACTGGGTTTTTTGCCTGGACACAATGTCGGCAAAATACAGGTAGCAGGACTGACGCAGTTCCCGGGAGGCGTCGGCGCCACGGGAGAATACGATTTTCACTTCAATTCCTTTCAAGTTTATGACGACGCCTTTGTGACCAAGGGCACTCACTTTCTGAAGTTCGGCGTCGCCATCGAACGCATCCAAGCCAACCAGGAAGGCAGGGCAAATCCCAGCGGGTTCTATAGCTTCGGTTCGCTCTCCAATTTCTTGCAGAATAAGCCAGGCACGTTCACCTCGGGGATTCCAGGCCTGATCACTCCACGGGATTTGCGACAGATTATATTTGGTGTGTACGTGCAGGATGACTTCCACTTGCGTTCAAATTTGACACTCAATTTGGGCCTGCGTTACGAGATGGCTACTGTGCCGACAGAGATTCAGGACAAATTATCGAACCTCCGCAGCCTGATGGACGCCAAGCCAACGCTCGGTTCCCCTTATTTTTCAAACCCCACACTGCGCAACTTCGAGCCTCGCATCGGCTTTTCCTGGGATCCGTTTCGCAACGGCAAGACGGCGGTCCGCGGAGCGATAGGAATGTACGACGTGCTACCTCTTACGTACCAGTTTGAGACACTTACTATCTTACCTGCCCCGTTCTTTGCCCAAGGTAGAGTGTCGGGACTACTGACTGGAACCTTTCCGACAGGTGCGTTTCCGTTGTTGCAATCCAACCGTTTCCGGTATGCACACGTAGACCCCAATCCACCCCGCAACTACATCATCCAGTGGAACTTCAACGTCCAACGCGAACTGGCCCGCAACCTCACGGCACTGGTAGGCTATGTTGGCTCTCGGGGTGTACATCTGCCCTTCCGCGTGGAGGATGTCAATATGGTCCTTCCAGCCTCTTCGACTTCGCAAGGATACCTCTGGCCCTCGCCAGTGGGCAGTGGAACCGCGTTGAATCCGAATCTGGGTCAGATTAGTGCATTGTTCTGGAATAACAACTCGTATTATCACGCTCTACAGACACGGCTTTCGAAAAACATGAGTCACGGTCTGCAAATCGGGGGCTCTTACACCTGGTCTAAGAGCATTGACGACGGCTCCTCTACGCTCGCCGGCGACGCGTATGCGAATTCAATTGGGAGCCTGCCGTTCTTTGATTTAAGGTTAGGGCGCGGGCTGTCGGACTTTGATGTCCGACACAACGCGGTCATTTACTACACATGGGAGATCCCAACCTCGCCGAATCTCTCAGGTTTACCCCACACGATAGCAAGTGGCTGGCAGTTAGGGGGAATCTACGAAGCCAGTTCTGGATTTCCGTTTAGCGCTTTGGTTGGCGGGGATCCTCTAGGGGTGAACAACGGTACCGTGTTTGATTATCCCGATCGTGCCAGTGGACCGGGATGCTCATCCCTGGTCAACCCGGGGAACGCCCTTAATTACATCAAGCTGCAATGTTTTGCGTTTCCCAACCCAAGCAACCGGCTGGGAAATGCGGGGCGGAACATTCTGATAGGTCCGGGGCTTTCCAACTTTGATCTGTCGCTGTTCAAGAACAATCGTGTCCCAAGGATTTCGGAGCAATTCAACGTGCAATTCCGGATCGAACTTTTCAACGTTTTAAACCACACGAACTTTGCCCCTCCACTAAAGAACAACAACCAGAACTCGGCGTGCTGTGTGATTATGAATCAAACTGGAAATCCAATCTCGACAGCCGGGAGGCTTGATTCGACTTCAACTACTTCCCGGCAGATTCAGTTTGGACTCAAATTCACATGGTGATCAGGACTGGCGATTCAAGGCGAACATGATTGTCCGTCCTGGGGACGAAGATGGCGGCGCGGTTACTGCGCTTACTTGCTGCGGGGCTAGAGCGTCGACTTCCTGCTCCAGAAGCCCAGACGTTTTCATACATACGATCCAATTGGAGGACGAAGAAGATGAAAAGAGGTTTTGCGATTCTGTTGATGGCCATTATGTGCGGAGCCGGGTTGCCGGCGCAGGAGAATACGCCTCTGCGTCTTGTAACAACGATTCCCCTGCCTGGCGTGAGCGGGCGATTCGACCACTCCGCCGTGGACTTGGAAGGGCAGCGTCTTTTCATTACGGGGCGTGACGCGAATACGCTAGAAGTGATTGATCTTCGCGCGGGGCGGCACGTGCAAAGCCTCCCTGGATTCCCGCAGCCTCAGGGCGCCTACTACGTTCCTTTCGCGAAAAAGCTTTTCGTGAGCACTAGGGACGACGGGGCGTGCAAGGTCCTTAGTGGGGATTCCCTGAAGATTATTGACTCCATAAAACTTTCTATCGGCGCCAACGTCATCGCCTACGACCCAGAGGCCAAGTCCCTATATATTGGCCACGGGGGCAGACAAGTCGGAGACGCCCCGACAGTGAAACGGGACCCAGGTCAGATTGCCATCTTGGATGCGGCTAGCGGCAAACAAATCGGAAACATCGAATCGGATCCAGAGCTGCGTCCGGGAGCCATTGTGGTCGAACAACTCGGCTCGAGATTGTTTACCACAAATGCGCTCGGGAGCCAGATCGTCATCATCGATCGAATGAAACAGACGATCCTCGCCAAATGGCCGCTGCCATCCGCCGAGCGAAGCGGAACCGTGGCCCTAGATGAGGCCAGGCAGAGACTGTTCGTGGGCATGCGCAATCCGTCGCGGGTGATTGTTCTAGATGCGAACTCGGGAAAGCAAATCACCACCTTTTCGACCGTCGCTGGCATCGACCGCCTGTTGTACGACGCGGACAACAAGCGCCTCTACTCAACGGGATCTGCAAAATCGGGTGAGCACGAAGGGTCCATCGAAGTGTACAAGCAAGTTGACGCCGACCATTACGAATTGATCGGCCGAATGCCGACCGGACCAGATG
>WNGN01007108.1_pt1 | contig 11658 bp, 12 predicted proteins | sample 5400561 | NCBI WGS metagenome assembly WNGN01 (sample SAMN13153379, study PRJNA577476) | soil metagenome | isolation source: 115 cm soil or saprolite under Garry oak tree replicate 2 | place: USA:California | collected 2016-06-15
ATTCGCGCGCCGAACCGCAGATCTTGAAGAAATTCGTCCGCCCAGCGCCACACCCGTTGTTCGCGCGCGACTTCCTTGATCTGTTCGACTCCGCCGAACTGTCGCAAAGCCGCATTGCGCGCTTCATGAGGCAACATTCCCGCGGCAATGTTGCGTTCGATCAAGAGATCGAGATGCGATTGCATTTCTTCCGTCATTTCCGCGTCCCGGCTCTTTTTTCGAAAGAGCCCGAAGAGACGCCAAAGCCAGGCGCGGAGTCGCGGCATAAAGTTTCGGTGGCGGTGAGAACGCGATTGATTCCAGCAGTGATGCGCGACCAGTGTTCCTTTTCCGCGGCCAACTGTTTTCGCCCGGTCGCAGTCAGTTTGTAATAACGCGCCTTGCGGTTGTTGTCAGAAACACCCCACTCAGCCTTGATCCAGCCTTGCGCCTCCAACCGATAGAGCGCCGGGTAAAGCGAGCCCTGCTCGACGCGCAGAATATCTTTCGACATTTGCTCGATTCGATCCGCGATCGCGAGCCCATGCCGCGGATCATACTGAAGCGCTTTCAGGATCAGCATGTCGAGCGTGCCGTAAACGAGGTCAGGTTTTTCTTTGGCCATAATTTGTTTTGTTACCTAGACAGTCTTGGTGAGCGCATTGTTCAATCATTTGCCTAGACTGTCAAGGGGGGAGATTTAACTGATTATCGAAACAGCAAGATCGAGATCGCTAAGATCGACATGATCGCAATAAGGCTGACGTAAACGATGCGGTCTTGGCGGCGGGCGCGTCGCGCCGCTGCCGCATAAGGAATTCTTGTGAATGTCACCATCGTATAAAGAGGCAGATAAATCCCGGGCAGTAGCCCCTCGAGCAGGTGATCGAGCTTCTTCTTCGCGCGAAATACCCGCGACACGGTCTTGTCGCGCATCTCAATGAAATTCTCGACAGCGAGATCGGCAAGCGCGTCAGCGTTTTCTTTGCGCCGCGAGAAATATTCGACAAAGGCGCGTTCGCGGTTATCTGGGAATTTCTCCAGGCAGTCGTCGAGCACGACGCAATCTTCGAACGCAGCGTTCATTCCCTGTCCGTAGAACGGCACGACCGCGTGGGCGGCGTCGCCGACGAGCGCGACCTTGTCGTGGTAATACCATGGCGCGCAGCGGATAGTCACGAGTGAGCCGGTCGGATTTTGCCGGAAATCGTCGAGCAACATCGGCATCAGCGGAACGGCATCAGGGAATTCTTCGTCGAAGAATCGGCGGACATCCTCATCCGTCTTCGTTGTCTTGAAACTACGCGGGCCTTCGAATTCCCAGAAGAGCGTGCAAGTGAACGAGCCGTCGGGGTTCGGCAACGCAATCATCATAAAACTTTTGCGCGGCCAGATATGGAGCGCCTCCTTTTCCATCTGCCACGAAGCATCCGGCCCGGGCGGGATGGTCAGCTCCTTGTAACCGTGAGCAAGATAACTTTCGTCGTAGTCGAATTTTTCTATTTTTTTCTGCATCGATTGGCGCACCGCGGAGAACGCGCCATCAACGCCGATGATCGCGTCTCCGCGCGCCTTAATTATTTGGGGCTGGAGATTTGCGGCCGACACGGCCGCCTCTACAGAAGGAGCCTCCAAATAGGCGACCGCTTCGGTCAGATCGACATCGGTGCAACGATGATTGAAGTGCACTCGCACGTTTGGATAACGCTGCGCTGCTTGGATCACAGTCGTGTTGAGCGCGGCGCGTCCGATTGAGTTTATGTGTTTGTTCGGATCGACATCATACGGCGCGAAATGCAGACCGCCGGACTTATCATGGATCATCCGGCCGCGCATCGGAATCGCGTGCCGTAGAACTTCGTCGGCGATATCGAGTTGCTCGAGTGCGTGAATCCCGCGTGTTGAAACCGCGAGATTAATCGATCGCCCGCCGACGATGTTCCCTTCGCGCGGGTCAGCCCGTCGCTCGTAAAGATCGACATCGTATCCGCGTCGCCCCAAGTACGCCGCGAGTAATCCGCCAGCGAGCCCGCTGCCGATGAGGACAAATTTCGTTGGCATTCACCCGAATTCTTAACCGCGGATTACGCCGATATCACGGATATTCAGATCAAGCAGCTTGCACAAAGTTCGCCAATGACGCAGAGCATCGTTGCCTAATGCGCTCAAAATGCCGACATAATGCTGGAATCCTGTGAAGTAGCCCGAGAATCATGAAAATCTTGTCAGTGAACGTCGGATTGCCGAAGGAAGTAAGCTGGCAAGGCAAGCTCGTCACGACGGGAATTTTCAAAGAGCCGGTGAACGCACCGGCTATGTTGCGCACGTTAAACCTGGATGGAGATCAGCAAGCCGATCTTACTGTTCACGGCGGCGTTAGCAAAGCGGCTTACGCTTACCCGTCGGAGCACTATGGCTATTGGCGAGCTGAGTTGCCGGGAATGGATCTGCCCTGGGGAATGTTCGGCGAAAATTTCACGACTGAGGGATTGCTTGAGGAAGCCATTTACATCGGGGACAGATTTAGAATCGGCGAAACGGAAGTCATGGTTACGGAACCACGAATGCCCTGCTACAAACTGGGCATAAAGTTTGGACGCGCTGACATCATTAAGCGGTTTCTGGCCAGTCGCCGCACCGGTTTCTATTTTGCCGTGGTTCGCGAGGGGATGGTTGGTACCGGTGACGCGATAAAATTAATCGGCCAAGAGCAACAAGATATCAGCGTGGCCGATATCACTCGTCTTTATGCTTTTGAGAAGGACGATCTGAAAAGTTTGGGCCGAGCAATCGAAGTCGAGGCACTACCGGAAAGTTGGAAAGGCTATTTTCAACATCAGCTCGAGAAGCAGATCGGTTAGTTCCAATGAGAAGAAGCTTCGCCGTCCGGAAAGAGAAAAACGGGCATCAACCGGATTCGGTGGATTTTGTATATTCTAATTCGGGTCTAATCCGGAAATCCTGTTGGAAATGAAAAACGCTGTAATGTCTCACCTCCGATTCATCATTCCGCTGATTTGCACTTTCACAATTGGTCAATCGTTGCCTGCTCAAGCACCTAAGGCTGAAAAACCTAAGCAATTCATCTATGTGTTGCGGCTCGTGCCGCGGCTCTATTCGGATTCGAATTGGACGAAAGAGGATGAAGCGGCGCTTTCGCGACATTTCGCTCGGTTCAAACATGCAATTGAGACTGGTGAATTAATTCTGGCAGGCCGCACGTCGGAGTCTGGGGACAAAACATTCGGCATTGCGATTTTCGAAGCGAAAGACGAACCAGCCGCTCAAGCGTTTATGGAAAGCGACCCGGCTGTTGTAGCAGGGCTGATGACTGCCGAACTCCATCCTTTCGCGGTGGCCCTTGAGCGCAAGAATCCCTAGGGGCTGCCCTAACAGTGTGGATTACCGGAATACCGAGCAGATTCATTTGCGGCGCATCCCAAGAATGCTGACGAAAAAGCTGGAGAAGACGGTTTGAAACCCCAGGGCGACGAGTGTCGCTCCTGGCACGACGAATCGCATCGTGTGGGCGTAATCCAAATGGCCAAAACCAGTCAGCCACCATTGCCCGATGGCAGCCAGCAGCAAACTGCCACCCACGAGCATCGCCAGCGCTGCTACGACCAGCCCTTTTTCCAAAGTCGCAAACTCGAAAAAGCGTTCCAACTGCCGGTCTGGTGGAAGGAGTCCCTCGGTGATGGCAAATGTCTTGGCGAAGATGGCAAAGAGAATCCACTGGTATCCGCATAAGATAGCCAGGCTGGCGAACAACAGCGTGTGAGCGTCGAAGGTGCTGTGCCCGATGCTCAGACCCGGCAGGGCCAGAAGATAACCAAGCAGGCCAAAGGCGATGAAAGCGCTGCCGGGAACCAAAAAGAGCCGACGTGGACTGCACATTAGAAAATAACGGAACGTGCGCCAGCCATCCCGAAATGTTTTCAGATGTGGCGCGTGCGATGTACGTCTGTCGGGGTACAGAGTAATCGGGACCTCGGCGATTTTTTCGCCATGCAGGCTGGCTTTAATGATCATCTCGGTGGCGAACTCCATTCCAGTGCAACGCTGATCGAGCCGTTCGTACATGGCCTTCGTAAAACCGCGCAGGCCGCAGTAAACGTCGTTGATTGGCGCATGGAACCATTTCCGGACCAGGAAAGAAAAAAAAGGATTGCCAACCCAGCGATGTAAAAATGGCATCGCGCCGCGTCGAACGGAACCACCCCCGGCCGGAAGCCTGCACCCTTGGACCAGGTCGAATCCTTCTCGCAATTTTTCAACGATCTTCGGGATCTCAAGGAAATCGTAACTGTCATCGGCATCCCCAATGATAACGAATCGGCCGGTTGCCACCGCAATTCCTCCCATCAGTGCACTGCCATAGCCTGGCTCGTTGACCATTATCACGCGCGTTCCCTGACGCTCAGCGATGGCTCGAGACGAGTCAGTGCTGCCATTGTCTGCGACTACAATTTCACCAGCGATGTTATGTTCCCGGAGAGCTCGCCGAGCTTTCTCAACACATCTTGCCAAAGTGTCTTCCTCATTGAGGCAGGGAATGACTACTGACACTTCAATAGCCTCAGTTTGGCGTTCGAACGACATTGATTTCCCTCAGCATGATCAAATTACTGTAATCAGTCATCAAAACCACTCTCCAATTGCAATACGAGCCTGTTCAGCACGTGCGAATGCTGCTCGTGCATATGCATCGTTGATGATAAATATGGCGTCTTCGTGACATGCATACCCACCAGCTCGTCTATTGCGCCGTACTGATCGGAATTTTTGGCGCCGTTGCGAAGTCCACGCCGCCTCGGTGGCGCGATTTGTGGGAAAGATTTGAGCGCGGACTTTCCAGTCTGGCCCGCCGGAAGACGCTGAGTTGGGTCGGATTTGGCGTGCTCGTTCTGGTCGTGAGGGCGATGCTTCTTCCGGTCTGGCCGATCCCAACGCCATCCGTCTACGACGAATTTAGTTACATTCTCCAAGCTGACACCTTCGCGCATGGGCGTCTGGCCAACCCGGCGCACCCGCTTTGGCAGTTCTTTGAAAGCATTTACATCCTTCAGCAGCCCACTTACGCCTCTCGGTTCCCACCCGCGCAGGGACTTGCGATGGCAGTCGGGCAGGTGCTCTTCGGGCAGCCTTGGTTCGGGGTCTGGCTGAGCGTGGGCGTCCTGGCTGCGGCCCTCTGCTGGGCGCTGCAAGGGTGGCTGCCGCCGGGCTGGGCTCTTCTCGGGGCATTCATCGGTCTGGATCTTTGCCTTTTCAGCTATTGGATGAACAGCTATTGGGGAGGCGCAGTGACTGCAATCGGAGGTGCGCTGGTCACCGGTGCCTGGGTTCGCATCATTCGGGCGAAGAGATGGCGCTACGCCTGGGTTTTTGGAATTGGAGCGGTGATCCTCGTTCTGGCTCGGCCGTTCGAGGGATTGTTGCTGCTAGTTCCGGCACTCATTACGCTGGGCATGGCAAACCGCACTGCGCGCGTGTGGCTACCGATCGTGATCACTGGCGTTGCGGGTGCTTGCGGGTTTGCTTATGACAATTACCGCGTCACGGGTCATCCCCTGCGTCTGCCTTACCGGGAGTATTACGAGCAATATGAGAGAGTGCCGCCTTTTTCGTTCATGCCGATTTCCACCACTCCGCGAAGACATTTCGATCTTGACCTTAGGGCGCGGGAAACATATGATCGCGCGCGGAGCTGGCGCCTCTTCGTAGACCGTCCGAAGGACTGGCTCATCCTGCTGCGGCACTACTATGGCAACCTGATCTGGCTGTTGCCGCTGGCGGCGTTCACGCCCTGCCTGTGGCGTTCCAGGAGGATCCGATTTGCGGCAATTCTGGCAATGGTAATTGTGGCCGCGTCGATGATTGAAGTGTGGTGGTATCCGCATTATGGCGCGCCCTTTGCGGCGGCCCTGTTGATCCTCGCCGCGCAGTCGATGCGCTATCTGCGGCAATGGAATTACCATGGACGGAAGGTGGGCCGTTTCCTGGTGAGTGCTATGCCGGTTGCGGTCCTAGTCGTGATGGTTGCATCTGAGGCACAAGCAATTGCGACGCATCGGACGGCCGATCAGCTCCAGGCAAAGAATGCGCCAAAGGAAAGCGTGGAGAAGGAGTTACTGGAGAAGCAACCTGGGCATCATGTAATCTTTGTGCGCTATACCGGGCTGCGCAGTCCGCACCAAGAATGGATTTATAACCCGGCTGATATCGACGCCGCTCCGATCATCTGGGCGCAGGATATGGGACGGATCGAGAACGAGCGGCTGCTCCGGTACTATGCGGGGCGATCCTTCTGGCTTTTGAAACCGGATCAATCCAAACTCGATGAGTCGATGAGCCTCAGTCCTTACTAGCCGGATTTCTCACACAGGAACTGTCAAAAGCCATTCAGAAGCTATCAGGATCCTGACCCTGCCTTGCGGCGCGCCTTCTCGGCTGCGAAATCTTTCCTGGCTGCTGGCCGCTTCCGATAAGAATGAATTTTGCTGCCATTGATTGAAACGCCTAACCGCGGATTACGCGGATACCATGGATATCTCAAACGCAGGCCGTTTACTTGCGAATGCTTTCGGACTGCCGATAAGAACGAATTCGGTCACATTCAGACCCTATAGTAACCCTTTTTACATTTAGGACTAAATGTTGGCCGGACTAAATATATTGTAATTGTATTCGCAATTTAGGAGGATAGGAACCGCGCGTTCAGCATTGGCCGGTTATGAAAGAGGACCTTACCCGTAGCACGCAAACTCCGCCTGACACGACCGTCCATAAGACAGCTTCTGGCACGGCAGTTGTCTTCGTCATTCTTCCACTTCTTCTCTTGGCTATCGGAACGAGTGTTTTGTTCCCGCGGGCCTACCAAATCACCGTTGTGAGATCAGTCTTCCTAGTCGCTGTCTGCCTTTTCCCCGCGTTGCTTTATTACCTCTTTATCGCGGCACGGAAGATCAGCCTGTTGAATGATTATTTTGTCAATTTAGGCCGCTTGGGTCTATTACAAGAACAAGACCGCCCCGGATTGCACGGCTTTTCGGCAAAGATAGAGCGCAAAGTTCGCCTGCGTAACTACGTTCGAAAATTTGAAGCCCTCTACGGTCCAGTGCCCGCAACACTGCGGGAGGCGATCGTGGATGCGGATGATCCGCTCACCATTCTGGCTGCACCAGCCATATCCAAATGGGGCGGCAAACCACTATGGGCTGCAGGTTCTTCAGGCAGTCTGCCTGTTTTTACTGCGGAGACGGCGATTCCCGTTGTGCTTGCTACCGTTCTTATCGCTATTGGTTGGCTGATGGCCCTACCGCCGACCGGCTTTGAGGACGTCGAGGGCCCCGCGTTTTGGAGCGTGGCCTTTGGGGTCAACGCAGATCCGATTATCTACGCCTTCCTCGGCGCTTATTTCTTCTCCTTGCAAATGCTGTTTCGCCGCTATGTGAGAGAGGATCTTCGGAAGAGTGCCTATCTTGCGGTGTCGTTGCGGATCGTCCTCGCAGTTATTGGCACGTGGATTGCCATCATGGCAATCGCGGCCTTCAAGAAGGTGGATGTGGACGACGTGAATGTGGACGACGCGTCCTTGCTAGTTGTGGGGTTTGTCATCGGCGTGTTTCCGAGGATCGCATGGCAATTCATTCAGAGAGCCTGCAAGGCAGTGATGCGAAAATTAGGGCTCTCCAAGGAGGTATTGCCGGCATCGAAAATATCCCGAACATGGCGAACGCCGAAATCGTTGACTTGATGCTCGGGACGCGGTTTCCTCCAGACCGGATTATCGATTGGGTCGATCAAGCGATACTGTTCACGTACCTTGGTCCCGATCAGGAAGGCGATAAAAAGGGCGGAAAGCGGAAAGATCTGCTCCGCTTGTATGGGATTCGCACGGCTACATCCTTAATCCAAGCCTTTGAGGCGGCTCAAAATAGGGAGGACGACGCCAAAGAGGTTGAAAAAATCCTATCCAAAGCGTTGCGCAGTCACGTCCGCTCGTTTTTGGACGCAATAGCAACAGAGCCGAACTTATCATTGATCTGCGCTTGGCAAGGCATCGAGTGGCGTCAGTGACACGCGTGGTTAAGATTGACCAAGATGTCAAGGACTGATACGCGCACCGCGCCGTTCGCGTTTGGAAGATAAGGCTGCGAGTCATTCAAACGTTCCCTTTGTTGGCCCGGCAACCAAAAGGGATTCCTCCAAGCCTGAAATTCGTTTCACTCACGGCATCCGATCGTAACTCGGTCAATGATGCTCAGCCAGAATCTGCGCGAAGAGCCAAACTTCGTGAAAGGTGTTGTAGAGCGGGGTGGGTGCGACGCGGATGACGTTCGGCTCGCGGAAGTCGCACTTCACGCCGGCGGCTTCGAGTTTGCCGAACAATTCTTTCGGGTGTTTGTGCGCTAGGATCGACAATTGGCACCCTCGCTCTCCTGTCTCGCGCGGTGTAATAACTGCGTAGTGGCTTTTCAATTGCCCGCCCGGCTCGGACAGCAGGAATTGGAGATATCCAGTTAACTTGATCGATTTTGCCCGGAGCGGTTCCATTCCGCCCGCTTCATCGAAGATCGCAAGCGACGCGCGCAGCGGCGCCATCGAGAAGATCGGCGGGTTACTGATCTGCCAACCGTCAGCCGACCGAACCGGAATGAACTCCGGCTCGAGATGCAAGCGGAAACGCGTGTTCGGATCGTTCCCAAACCAACCGGCGAGGCGCGGGAGATCGCGGTTGGTCGCGTGCCGTTCGTGCACGAAAGCGCCGGCGACTGCTCCCGGACCGGCGTTGAGATATTTATATGAACACCAGACGGCGAAATCGACGTTCCAGTCATGCAGCGCCAGCGGCACGTTGCCGATCGCGTGCGCGAGATCGAAACCGACCGTGCATCCACGCTTTTGCGCCAACGCTGTGATTTTCTCGATGTCAAAAAGCTGACCCGTGAAAAAGTTCAGCCCACCCATCATGACTACCGCGATTTGCTCGCCGTGCTTATCGAGTGCAGGCTCGATGTCCTCTTGTCGGATCGTGAACTCGCCTTTGCGCGGTCGCGCGAGAATGAGCACCTCTTTCGGATCCAATCCGTGATGAACAATCTGCGATTTGATCGCGTACGTGTCGGAAGGGAAGGCCGGCTCTTCCATCAGGATCTTGAAGCGGGGCTTTGTCGGCCGGTAGAACGTTGCCATCATCAGGTGAAGGTTCACTGTGAGGCTGTTCATGCAGATGACTTCGTTCGGTTGCGCGCCGACGAGCCGCGCCGTCGGTTCGCGCAGCATCTCGTGATACGAGTACCATGGCGTCCCGGCCGCGTGATGGGCATCGACCCCACGCTTCGCCCAATCATCCAGCTCCCGTTCGACGATTTGTCTCGCCGCTTTCGGCATTAGGCCAAGCGAATTTCCAGCGAAATAGATGAAAGGCTTGCTGTCCGCGCGCAACGGGAGATGAAATTTTTCGCGGAAATGGCGCAGCGGATCTTCTGCGTCGACTTTTTGTGCGAAATCTTCGTCGGTGGAAAAGGTCATGGACATAAATCGCAGCAAACGTTCAACGCTCAACGGCCAACCCCGAATTCAGAAGTCAGCTGCATATGTCAGGCTCTCGACGCTCAACTATCAACCATCAACTGCTTTGAGGCGGTGGCTGCATGAATTCGATTGTTGTCCCGTCGGGGTCGCGAACGTAGACAACGCGCTTCCCGGCGTTCGGGCCTGCTTTGCAAGGTCGAAGATCGACACGCTTTCGATCCGATGGGGAGTGGTATTCGAGCAACTCGATCTTGTGTCCGTAGCCTTTGAGGACAGCGATCGAAATCTCAGCACCAGGCACTCCCGTGACTTCGCTGGCGAGATCACCCGTATGATGCGCCCGATGTGAAAGCTCGAAGCCGAGAACATCCTGCCAGAAGGTCAGAGACCGCTCGATGTTCGCGACCGTGAAACCGGTGTGATCCGTGGCAACGATCTGAAATGATTTGGTCGTCCTCGTGCTCATCTCCCGATATTTTTCGCCGCCTCCTCCCTTAACTGTAGTGGCAGGCGTGTCGCCTGCAGAGTCTTTTAGTTGCAGCCGACATGGCTGCCTCCACAGAAAATTAATGGGACGCGACGGAGCGCATCCCTCCACTCTAAATCCGTTTTATCCGCGACAGCGTAGCTGGCCCCGGCTGCGTCACGGTTCGGCGAGCGGAACTTGAATGCCGCGCTCAAAGTGCGTCGACAGAACAACCGTCGTTACCGTCGTGACGATTCCGGGGATCGAGCGAATTCTTTTGAGCAGGTACTCGAGGTCCATCGGGCTCGGCGTCCGGGCCTTGACCAGCACAGTGTCTTCACCTGCGATCGAATTGGCATTCTTCGATCTCAGGATTTTTCGCTAGACTCGCAACAATCATCTCGCAGCCGTAATCCCCAGAGGTGCCAATGCGAATGAAAGCGCAAAACGGCAAGCCAACCGCGGTAGGATCAATCGTTACCGTGTGTTTCTGAATAATGCCGGCGCTTTCCAATCGTCGAATGCGTTCATAAACAGCCGGCGCGGAGAGGTGGGCACGCTTCCCGATCTCGGCGTAGGTCGCGCGTCCGTTTTCTTTGAGCAGGCTTAATAACCTTCGGTTAACCGGGTCGGCGACCGTGCCTGACCCCCTGTTTCGGCTGAACGTTTTCTGTTTTTTGCGCGACTTTGATGTTTGGGCTTTGCTCTTAATATCGTTTTGCGGCATACGGTTTATTCGAAATGAATCACCACTCCGCGCGTTATTTGCCGAAGAATCGTTTGTATCCTTCGGCGACGCCATCCCAACCAAACCAAGCTCGCCGCTAACTTGTGAAAACGAAGAACTGTCGAAGTTATGCCTTAGCAGTTGTCGCGGCATTCAGCTTCCCAGCTGCCGTGACTATCTTGTTCGCTCAATCGCAAAACCTCCTCGTGGCGCTAACAGATAAAGGACAGACGCCGAATCAACAGATGGAAACAAAAAAACTAGCAGAAATGAAAGCCGACACGGACGGCGTTCACGATTTCGATTTCTTCATGGGCAGTTGGCGCGTGCACCACCGCCGGTTGAAGGAGCGGCTCGCCAATAATCATGAATGGGTCGAGTTTGAGGGCACCGGCACCGCGCAAAAGATTCTCGGCGGTTTCGGCAATATCGACGACAATTTGCTCGACCTGCCGGCGGGAGCCTATCGTGCAGTAACGCTGCGGGCCTAAGATACACAAAAGAAACAATGGTCAATCTGGTGGCTGGATAGCCGCTATCCGGGTCATCTCGATCCGCCAGTCGTCGGTCGCTTCGAAAACGGCGTTGGGACGTTCTATGCCGACGATACATTCAAGGGGAAGCCAATTCGCGTCCGCTTCCTCTGGACGCAGGTGATGTCGAACACACCGCATTGGGAACAGGCGTTCTCAGCCGACGCGGGCCGGACCTGGGAAACTAATTGGACCATGGATTTCACGAAGATGCCATGAGCGTGTGCACCTGCTGCCCGGTGGTGGAGCTTCGGCAATACACGCTGAAGCCAGGCATGCGCGATGTGCTGATCGACCTTTTCGAACAGGAGTTCATCGAGACCCAGGAGGCGACTGGCATCGTTGTCATTGGCCAGTTTCGCGACATGGATAATCCCGATCGTTTCGTCTGGCTCCGCGGCTTCGCCGACATGCCG
>WNGN01018805.1_pt1 | contig 11656 bp, 6 predicted proteins | sample 5400561 | NCBI WGS metagenome assembly WNGN01 (sample SAMN13153379, study PRJNA577476) | soil metagenome | isolation source: 115 cm soil or saprolite under Garry oak tree replicate 2 | place: USA:California | collected 2016-06-15
GTCGAGGGGAGGTAATCAAGGACAGCGAAGTTACCCGGGGAACTATGTTTGCAGATGCCCGAATCCAGGAGGAGACCATGCGGAATCGCAGGGATTTTTTGAGGACGGTGGCGGGCGCAACCGCAGGCGCGCTCGTTACCGGCGGAGGTTTCGCGGATGCCGCTCTCCAAACGCCTCAGTCCACTCCGGCAAAGCGCCGGGCAGTGTTCGTGGGAGGGAAGCGCGTAAAAGTGGTCGATATGCACGCCCACTGCGTCGTCCCGGAGGTGTGGGATGTCGTCAAGGATACGAGCCTCGCTTCGAATGCAGGCAATCGGGCTCGCGGACCCAACGTAATGGGGCCGGAACGTTTGAAATCGCTCGACGAACGAGGAATTGACGTTCAGGTGCTAAGTATCAACGGCTTCTGGTTCTACGCCGCGGACAGGGAACTCGCGGGCAAGATCGTCAAACTTCACGATGAAAAGCTTTCCGAGTGGTGCAAGGCCCATTCCGATCGCTATGTCGCCCTGTCGTCCGTTGCCCTGCAGTTTCCCGAACTGGCGGCTGAACAGCTAGAGCATGCATTCAAGGAATTAGGGCTGCGGGGCGCTGCCATCGGCGGTCACGTTGAAGGCGAGGATCTTTCGTCGCCCAGGTTTGACCCCTTCTGGGCCAAGGCACAGGAGCTGGGCGTCGTGGTTTTCATGCATCCCCAGGGTGCTGAAAACGTCGTTCGGAAAGACGGACTAAAAGGAAGAGGCGATCTAGGCAATGTTATAGGAAATCCGCTGGAAACCACCGTCTTCCTCACCCGGATGATTCTCGACGGAACGCTAGACCGCTTCCCCGGACTGAAAATCTGCGCGGCTCACGGAGGCGGCTACTTGCCGTCCTACCTCGGGCGAACGGAAGTGGCCTGCAAGATGCGGCCTAACGCCGATTGCGCGAACAAAAAACTCCCGAGCGAATACTTAAAGAAAAACATCATGGTCGACACGATTGTGATTTCCGAAGAGGGCTTGCGGCATCTGGTAGCGGAAGTGGGCACCAGCCAGATCGTGTACGGAACGGACGAACCCTTCAACTGGCCCCTCACTCTCGACATAATCCTTAACGCGCCATTCCTAAACGACGCCGAAAAGGAGGCCATCCTTGGCGGGAACCTGGTCAAGTTGCTTCGACTCTGAGCCGGCCGAATTTTTGTGCTAGCCAGTGACTAAGTCCTGAAGCTTCTAAAACGGATGAAGCGCAATACTGAGTTTTGTCTAACCTCGCCGGCGCGACTGGGATAAGCTTCCACAGTACGATCCGCAAAAGGCGCAAGCCAGAGATTTGAACCAATGGCGAATATTTTTCCAACGTATGCCCAGATCATGCCTCGGGAGAACTCACAAAATCTGCCGTCCGACCGTGTGCCAAGCGCGCCGGTGCGATTCCTCCGCGGTGCGGCGGCACTGGCCTTGCCTTTCCTCTTCTGCGGAACGGCTAGCGTCTGCCATGCCCAACGCCACGATGTGATCTGCAGTGACGGTGCCGGCGATTTCAATGCGGAATTCCGTACAGGCGTTAAAGTGCACGTTGGAGCGGCCAGGAACGGGGAATTGGCGACCCGAGTCTGTGAGGCCGCCCTCAGTTGGAACAAGCAAAATCTAGTCATTGCGCCCGCGGCTTCGCAGTTGGATGTCGATGCATTCGGTGTGGATCTGGGCGCGGGCGTGCCTGTTGTCGCCTTTCAAGTGAAGGAATCAAACGCCGATTGCTGCATGGTCTACAAGATTTATTCTCTGCAACAACCGCCAGTGTTGCTGCGCAGCATTACTGGCGGAGAGTTCTTCAGCGCTGCGGACACGGATCTGGATGGCCGCGTTGAAATCTGGACCGACGATGCCGCCGCGCTGGAGGGCTTCGATAACCTGTTATTGAGCGATCTGGACTTCACACCGCCTATCGTTCTCCGCTTCGTACGCGGCCGATTGCTGGACGCAAGTTCCGAATTCCAACCCTATTTTGACCAGAAAATCGCTGAGCAGCGGGCAAAGCTCAATTCGCAGGACCTCCGCGATTTCAAAAGCAGTGATGGCAAATTGGCGCCCTCTTCTGCCTTCCCGGCAGAGCGGCTATTTCACCTGCGAAGCGTGAAAGTAAAAGTGTTGGAAATCGTTGGGTCCTACCTTTACAGCGGCCGTGAACCAGAAGCGTGGCGTTCACTAGCCGACATGTGGCCTGCCGCGGATGTGGATCGGATTCGTGCCGCACTTTTGGGCGCGCGTGCTCGGGGGATCCGCGCCCAAGTGGACGGCGTGTCAAAGGCAATTTCCTCTGGGCGGGAAAATCACGCCAAGATCTTCGATGCCACAACCATTGTAGCGGCAACGCCAGGAGTAACGCCCAAGGACGTATCACCCCAACTGGAAATAACGCTTCCTAAGCCCATCCTGATGCAGCGTCCGCCCCCCTTGACCGCATTTGAGCTAGGGTTGGCGCAATCGGAGTCGCAGTTGAAACTGGTGATTGATTCCGCCGGAAAAGTTCGGTCCGCGGAAATGCTGGGAAACATCCAAGTTGACGAGGGGCTCATGAATTCGACTTCGAAATGGAAATTTATTCCCGCGTTCAGCGCCGACCAGCCCGTCGCCAGCCGGATCTTCCTGGGCGTCACTCTGAGACGATAAGCTGCCTCAAGGCCCGCCGTCACCCGCTGCATTGAGATTGCATGAGCGGCTCTTCCCAGCCCCCTCTGTCCGGTGATCCCAACAGGCCCCGGTAAGCATCGTTGGCGGAAGGGGCCCCCAGATTCTAATAATGCCACCTACCAGGATGTGGCTTTACGCTTGTAGAATCAACGACTTGGAAGTATTAACTCCAAAACCCAACGCAGCCTGCCAAGTACAATTGTACTATCCCTATGTTACCTCGGGGCCATTGGCTGGGCCGCTGGGATGCCCTACGCTTGAACTTACCCAAGATGATTCGTCACGTAGATGATGTGGACGCGCTTCTAAAGGCTCGGGCCGAGATCGACGAGCAACTCCGAAGGCACAAGAATACCCTGACGGTGCTGTTCACCGACATTGCCGGTTCGACGAGCTTCTTTGACCGCAATGGGGATACGGCGGGACTGGCGATGATCCATCGCCACGACGAACTCGCCAAGACCGTCGTCCAACGACATTCGGGGAAAGTGATTAAGACGATCGGCGATTCTGCAATGGCCGAGTTTCCTGATCCCAGCTCGGCTGTGCGCGCGGGCGTGGAAATCGAGCGTCAATTTCTTAAATTGAATTCGACACTCCCTCAGAGCGAGCGCGTTGAGGGTCGAATTGGCATTCACAGCGGGGTGGGTTTCCGCAAGGGGAATGATCTATTCGGAGACGTCGTCAATGTGGCGGCGCGCATTGTGAAGCGCACGGCTCCCGCGCAAATTCTTATATCCCGCGCAATCTATGAAGCGGTTTCGAAAGAATCGGACCTGCACTGCCAGTGGCTCAGCAAGTTTACGATCGATGGCCGGGTAGAAAAGGAAGACATCTTTGAAGTCGCGTGGACCGACGCCGAAGCCTATCGCGAAGTGCGTGAGCGGAAGTCCTGTCACAAGTGGGCACAGGCGGAACGGGCGTAGTCTATAAAGTTCGCGACCTGGAAACGGACGAAATTGTTGCCCTGAAAATTCTGAAACCGGAGATTGCCGCCGACCCGGCGGTGCAGGACAATTTCAAAAGAGAGTTGTGCCTCGCCCGGAAAATTACGCACAAGAATGTCTGCCGAATTCATGATTTCAGCCGCTCTAACGGTACGGCTTACGCCTCGATGGAGTTCATCGAAGGCGAGAGCCTGCTATCCAGGCTGAATCGGGTCGGGGCTTTGCCGGTGAACCAGGCGTTCGAGATCGCTCGCCAAATTTGCGCGGGCCTCCGTGAGGCCCATGCCCAGGGAATCGTGCACCGCGACCTCAAACCGGCAAATATCATGTTGGACCGAAGCGGCACGGTGAAGATCATGGATTTCGGCGTCGCGCGGCTGATCGAGGGTAACGGTCCGATGACGGGTACGATCGTCGGCACCCCTGCCTACATGGCTCCCGAGCAGGCCGAACTCAAACCCGTGGGTCCGTGCACTGACATCTATGCCCTTGGCCTGGTCCTCTACGAAATGATTACGGGTTCTCCTGCGTTCCACGGCGACTCTCCAGTTGCCGTAGCCCTGAAGCAGATCCGGGAGTACCCGAAACGCCCTCGCGAAATTGTCCCTAAGCTCTCACATCCCGTCGAAGCGGCAATCTTGAAGTGCCTCCAAAAGGACCCCGCGAAGCGCTTTCAGTCCGTCAACGAACTCGGCGCGGCCTTGGAGAGGGCGGCGAGGGCCAAAGCCGTTCCGGCCTGGCGGGTTTCCGTCGACCGGGAGCTTCGAAGAACGGACATGTATGTGCGCCAGGCTTTTCATCACTGTGTAGAAGCAGCAAGCGAATTCCTGAGACGGCAAGACTGGCAAGTGCTAACAAGAATTCGCACGGAGCCGGCGACAGGGCTCGTCGTTTCGGTACTTTTGGGGAGCGCAATTGTGGCCGCGGTTTACGGTAACGGAAAGAGCAATGCGAACAGCACTCAGCTATCCAACCCTTCGGTCGCCTCGCAGAGTTCTCCATCCCCTAGTGCGGGTGCTCAAGGCTCGGTCTCCAACCTCGGCCAATTTCAGGCGCCGAATTCCATCGGTATTATCACATCGCACGCAGTTGACCTTCGCCGGGATTCTAGAATTGACTTGGGGAATATGCAATTGCCCACGGCAAAGTCGCTGACTGAGGATCTTGAATCTGAGCCTGCTATGCCGTCAATGATGCCTTCGCATGTGTCGCCAGCGGTGAAACGCAAGCAAACGACCAGAACTTGACCTCCGCTGAACCGTCGCCCTCTGCCGCTCCGGAAGCGACGACGAGACCGCCGCAGCCGAATATCGCGCCGTCTGATCCGCCCCTTGAGCGAGCGAGCCCAGCGAGCGAACAGAAAACAGCGGAATCCGGCCCCAAGTCGTCCCCCCTTTATGTCGAAGTAGGATCGTTCAAGGATGAAACTTGGGCGAACAACGCGGTGGAAAAACTAAAGCAATTGGGTTTTCACGCGGTTCTTATCCACAAGACTCTCTTGTGGACGCAATCCTTCCGTGTTCAGGTTGGTCCCTATGCGGACGCGAAAGATATCGACGCGGCTCGGCAAAGCCTTGCTATACAAGGCTTCAAGTCGCATCCTGTCAATTAATACCCGCCATAAATCATTAATAAATATTGAAAAGTGATAATTAGGGACACGCCCTGCCGTTCACGGAGAACGTTCTTTGCACGACTCCATTCTCTAGAGTGCTAACACGGGTCCGCCAAAGCTTCCATGCGCGAGAGCGGTATCATTTCGCTCACTTTCTTCTGGCCGGCTTTCACCTGGTTGTACTCGATCGTCGCTTCGCGAACGGCCATCGCGTTGTAGTCCGGGGTCAGGGTGCTGTCCCACTCCTCGTACCACCGGACGACGTCCATGATGAGGCGCTCCGGGCCGATCCAGTTATCGAACCTGCCCAGACGGATTTCGGCGGCCGCCGCTCCAGGGCTCATCTTTGCGTCATAACGCTTGCGCGCTTCGACGCCCAGGACACGGAAATAGTTCGCCATCTCGGCGAGCTCTTTCTTGCCGCCGATGGGCCCGTGACCGGGAACGATCACATCCACGTCCCATCCCGCGATCTTGTCGCACACCTCGATCCATTTGGTGATGTAGCTGTTGTTCGCATAGGGCGCGACCCAGAAGAACGCGACATCTCCGGCAAAAAGAATTTTGTATTGCGGCAAGTAGGCCATCATGTCGCCCCAGGTATGCGCAGGCCCGGCGAACTTGAACTGGACCTCGGTGCCTCCAATGAAATATGTCAAGTCATCCTTGAAGGTCACGCTGGGGGGCACAAGCTTGCGTTGCTCGGTGCCCTCCGCCACGCCGGGCACCTTGTCCCACATTTTCGGCGTGGTCGCAGCAGCCTTGACGCACTCGTCCCGGCAGTAGGGGTGGCTCAGGATCTCCGCATGCGTAAAGAATTGGTTCCCGTTGACGTGATCGCCGTGATGGTGGGTGTTCACCAGACGGCCGAAATCCTTGCCGGTAGCTTGTTTTGACGCGGCGATGAAAGCATTGGCGGGAATGGGCCCCTGCGCGGCGTCAATGGCCAAGAGGTAGTCGGACCCGGCGATCATGCCGGGATTCGAAACACCAGCGGCGCTGACGCCTGGACCACCTCCTTGCAAATACGCGTATACGTTTGGCGCCAGTTGGCGCAGTTCCCGATTCCAAGCCGGCGGCATTGGATATTTCGGATCGGTCGCCGGGGGTGGAGTTGCCTGCACCGCCGCAGCCCCTTGCGCGGAAAGTCTCGCCATCTCACCTCCTCCCGCCAATATCGCGGCAGACCCGAGCAGCGCCCCCGCACCCACTTGAATCGCTTCGCGACGACTCAATCGCGACGTCCCGAGATCGTTTGGCTTTTCCATACAATCCTCCTCAGAGAGTAACCCCCTATCGAATGACGGACTCCCACCAAGCCGCTCAATTGACCGGGAGCATACGCCAATCAGCATTCAGGTTCAATCACAACTGACGCAGGCTACAGGGCAGCGCCGTGTTCGGTCTGTGCACTTTATTTCTAATGATGCGAAATACCAATGAGATCGCATCCATACGCGTTCATATACCAACGACTTGACAGATTCGCTAACCTAGGAGTAGCGTCCTCGGCAACGTGGAACTTGAAGCTTCCCTCGATTGGGTGTCACTTTCGATGACACCGGGGTTGGGCTCGCGCCTGACCGGAAAACTTCTGCGCCAGTTCGGCTCGCCCGAAGGAATCTTTCGCGCTTCGCTGACCGAGCTCGAGGCGTGCAGGCTGCCTTCGGCGCCCGCGCAAGCGATTCATTCGCGGCAGGCGCACAAGGACGCGGAGGAAGAGCTCGCACAGATTCGCAAGCTCGGCTGTCGCTTATTGAACTGGGACGAACCAGAATATCCGCAGCGGCTCCTCGAAATCTACGATCCGCCGCCGTTGCTCTATGTTCGCGGGGATCCGACCGCGCTCAGCGGGACGATCGGCATTCTCGGCACGGGAATCGATGTGATCTATCCGAAGGAGAACCGGAAGTTATTCGCCGAAGTCGAGAAGCGCGGCGCGCTGATCAGTGAGTTTCCGCTGGGCTCGCATCCCGCTCCGGAGAATTTCCCGGTGCGCAACCGAGTTGTCGCCGGGATGGCACTCGGCGTGGTCGTCGTGCAAGGCGCGCAGTATTCCGGCTCGCTGATTACCGCGCGCCTCGGGATGGAGTTTGGCCGCGAAGTCTATGGTATTCCGGGAAACATCACGGCCGATGTCAGCTTTGCCCCCAACCAGTTGATCAAACAGGGAGCAAAGTTGGTGACGTCGTGGGAGGACGTAGTCGAGGAGTTGCCTACGGAGGTGCGTGCGGACCTGTTTCCGGTCGAAGCATCTACACGAGAGGAACGCGCCTCCCTATTTGCTGACGCACTCTCGCCCCAGGAGAAAAAGGTCTTCGGTCTGCTGGGCGTGGACGAGACGGTGCATGTGGATGAGCTGGTCGAAAAATCGGAATTGACCTCTTCCGAGGTGCTGGCTGCTCTCTGTGAAATGGAGATGAAAGGGATCGTCCGGCAAATGCCCGGCAAGCAATTCGTTAAAGTTTTGCTATAACCCGGCCAACGAACGCACCATTCATCTTCCGGTATCTCATTGAAAATCCTGGCCTCTATAGGAGTGTGCGCGAGCGTCTAGCATCGAAAACGACACCACCCGCATCTATCAGGCGTTGACAAAGCGTGGATCAGGAGGCCACGCTAGGGAAAGGAAAGGAAACAATGCTTCCGTCGTGGAGGCGTTTAGGAATACAAAAACTGATATGGGAAGATCACTCGTCATCGTCGAATCGCCCGCGAAAGCCAAGACGATCAATAAATATCTCGGCCGCAACTACTCGGTCAAGGCCTCCTACGGGCACATCATGGACTTGCCCAAGAAGGTATTGGGCATCGATATTAAGCATGGGTTCGAGCCTACGTACGAAGTCAGCCCGTCTAAGACCGACGTCGTCCAGGCTCTGCAAAAGGCTGCCTCGACAGCCGACGCCGTCTATCTGGCGGGCGACCCGGACCGCGAGGGGGAAGCCATCTGCTCGCATCTGGCCGACGTGCTGAGTGGGCCGAAGCTCGAATTCCCCGAAGAGGGCGAAGTAGAGAAAGCGGAAACGAATGGGACCGGCAGGAAGGGCAAGAAGAAAGCCAAGAAGCCGGTCAAGAAAGCAGTTGCCAAGGGTAAACCGGTCATCGCCCGCAAGAACATCTTCCGCGTAATGTTCAACGAGATCACGCCCAAGGCGATCAAGGCCGCGTTCGAGCATCCGGGTGAGATCAACGAAAACCTGGTGGACGCGCAACAGGCCCGCCGCGTGCTGGACCGCCTGGTCGGCTACAAAATTTCTCCGTTGCTTTGGGACAAAGTGCGCCGGGGGCTCTCCGCCGGGCGCGTACAAACGGTCGCGCTGCGCCTGATCGTGGACCGCGAGAGCGAAATCCGCGCCTTCAACCCGGTCGAGTACTGGACTCTCCACGCACTGCTCGCTGCTGGAGAACCGCCCGTCTTTGAAGCCAAGCTAACCAAGTTTAAGGGCGAGGAGATCGAGGTCCACGCGCAGGCGGAAGCCGATGCCATTGTCGCTGCGACGCGAAGCGCGCCGTGGAAGGTGGCGAGTGTCACGGAAAAGGAGAAGCGCCGTTTCGCTCCTCCGCCCTTTACGACTTCGAAGCTCCAGCAGGCAGCGTACAACCGCCTGCGCTACACGGCCAAGCGCACCATGGCGCTGGCGCAGCGCCTCTATGAGGGCGTGGAGATGGGTCAGGAAGGTTCGGTCGCGCTGATCACCTACATGCGCACCGACTCGGTTCGCGTTTCGAACGACGCGCTCGAGCAGGTCCGCGGCGTGATTGGCTCCAGCTTCGGCCAGACCTACCTGCCGGACAAACCAAACTTTTTCAAATCGAAGAAAGACGCACAGGACGCGCACGAGGCTATCCGTCCAACCGACGCCGCGCTCACTCCCGCGGATGTAAAGCCATTCCTGAGCGAGGACCTGTTCAAGCTGTACCAGTTGATCTGGCAGCGATTTGTCGCTTCCCAGATGGTCCCGGCGGTGTTCGATCAGACCACGATCGATATCGAGGCGGGTGATTACACCTTCCGCGCTACCGGGTCGGTGCAGAAATTCGACGGCTACCTTGCCGTCTACCAGGTGGCCACGGGAGACGACGAGGATGCTGAGCCTGACAGTAAGGCCCTGTTGCCGCGTGTGACTGAGGGAGAAATCCTGCGGCTCGAAACCTTGCGCCCCGAACAGCACTTCACGGAGCCGCCCCCGCGCTACACCGAGGCCACGCTGGTGAAAGAGCTGGAAGAGAAAGGTATCGGGCGTCCGTCGACCTACGCCTCGATTATTTCCACCATAGTCGACCGAGAATACGTCACGAAGGACCAGGGCCGGTTCACCCCGACGATGCTCGGTGAAAAAGTAAGTGTGCTGTTAGTCAAAAGTTTCGACGATATCTTCGACGTCGGCTTCACGGCCCGCATGGAAGAAGAACTCGACGAGATCGAAGAGGGCAAACTCCCATGGAGAAAAGCCGTTAAGGAATTTTATGGCCGGTTCGCGCAGGACCTCGAGCAGGCCAAAGGGGAAATGGAATCCTACAAGGCCGGCATCCCCACCGGACAGAAGTGCGAGAAGTGCGGACAGGGCGACCTGCTTGAACGTATCAGCCGCCACGGATTTTTCCTGGGCTGCTCGCGCTATCCCGACTGCGATTTCATACGCGATCTCGCTCCCGAGCTGCCCGCCGAGGGCGCCGATGGAGAACCCAAAATCGAGAATTGCGATAACTGCGGCCGCGAAATGGTGATCAAACGGGGCAAGTGGGGCGCTTTCCTGGCCTGTACCGGGTATCCCGACTGCAAGACCACGCGCCGTCTGAAGGCCGGCACGCGCCGCGCGCTCCAGCCCGATGAGCTGCTGGATGAAAAATGTCCCGAGTGCGACTCGCAACTGGTCAAGAAACACGGACAATATGGCGAATTCACCGGCTGCACCGCTTATCCGAAGTGCAAGTTCATCCGCTCGAAGACGCTCGGCATCAAGTGTCTGAAGTGCGAAACAGGCGAGCTGGTCGAACGAGTGGCTAAGAAAGGCCGCCGGCGCGTCTTTTACGGCTGCAATAAGTATCCCGCGTGCGACTTCACGACCCCGCACCTGCCTCTCGGCGAGCCATGTCCGAAGTGTGGAGCGCCATTCATCGTCGAGAAACGTGGTAAGATGGGCACTGTACGCACCTGCTTGAAGGAAGGTTGCGACTGGGAAGCTGCAGTAGCTCCGGACCCACCCCCGGCTGAGGCGGCTCCCGAACCAGTGGGCTCTATCAAGGGGTAATCACGGGACTGTCGCGTTTTTACAATCCGGGATGCAGATTTTCGGTCCCAGGCGCTTCGGTTGCGCGGAGTTTGTACCGGCCCCACAGGATGCGTCGATGCATTCCGGAATTTAGCGCAGGGGTGGGGACATGAAATCCGCGGTGGGCCAATTCCTGAACTATCTGCGCTCGGTGCGCAACGCCTCGCCACACACGCTTCGCAGTTATGAGAATGATCTCAGCCAGTTTATCGCCTTTCTGACTCCTCCCGGAGTCGAAACTCCCGCGCTCGCCGATGTCACGCACCTCATGATTCGCGAATTCGTGGCGCATCTGCACGACTTAAGTCTGGAAAAATCCTCGATCGCCCGCAAGCTCGCCGCGATCCGTTCTTTCTTCAAATTTGCGGTTCGGGAAGGGATGGTGGTACGGAACCCTGCGCGCCTGGTGGCGACCCCAAAACTGCCCAAGCGGATTCCGTCGGTCCTGAGCGCCGAGGACTTGAACGCGTTTCTGGACGGTATAGTCGTTGGCCCGGTTGCCGATTCTGGCCGCCGCAAACGGTCGGGAGCTTCAGACGAGAATCGCCTGCTGGTCAGGCGCGACCGCGCCATCCTCGAACTCCTCTATGCTTCCGGGCTGCGCGTCAGCGAGCTGACCGGATTGAATCTTGCGGACATGGATCGAAAGGAGCTGATGCTGCGTGTCCGCGGCAAGGGTAATAAGGAACGCATCATCCCTTACGGCGGGAAGGCGGAACAAGCACTGGAAGCGTATGGGCCGACGCGCGATGACATCTTACGGAAAGCGGGCGGCAGAGGCGATTCCCAGGCGGTCTTCCTCAATCATTTGGGCACGCGCCTGACGCCGCGGTCGGTGGCCCGCATCGTCAAAAAATATGTGCGCCTGATCAACGTGAACTGGGACCTGCATCCGCACTCGCTGCGGCACGCGTTTGCGACGCACCTGCTCGCCGACGGCGCGGACCTCCGCGCAATTCAGGAGTTGCTCGGACATTCGTCGCTGTCCACGACGCAGCGCTACACGCATGCGTCGATACGCCAGCTTCTCGAGGTCTACGACAAAGCCCACCCTCGCGCGTAGCCGGGGCGTTCCATCGAGAACGGCGATGGCCCACCCGCTTCCCGATCTTTATTTACTCATTCAGCGGCAACGATTTCTGT
>WNGN01004230.1_pt1 | contig 11654 bp, 14 predicted proteins | sample 5400561 | NCBI WGS metagenome assembly WNGN01 (sample SAMN13153379, study PRJNA577476) | soil metagenome | isolation source: 115 cm soil or saprolite under Garry oak tree replicate 2 | place: USA:California | collected 2016-06-15
ATTCTTCTATTCGTCCGATACAAAGTAGGTGGGGTCTAAATAAAGCCCGTCAGGTCAGAGAATGGGTCAGTACCATGGCCTACTGTTCTGTCTTCTTGTACCGAGTTCCGAGAAGAAAGGCAGAGGCCTTTGTACAGGCGCTCAGACCAATCATGAGGCTGTTCGAGGATGCCGGGTGCTTGTCAGATGAGCTTCTCCGTCCGAAAGATATGACAGCCAAGTTTGGCGGGGCTAGCCTCCCGTCTGCCGTTGAGCTTGCCAGCGATGAAGAACTCTGGATCGAGATCGCCAAGTTCAAGGATGCTTCACACATGAAGGACGTTCATTCTCAAGTCGCTAGGAATCCTGACCTTGAGAAGCTCCACTCTCGGTTCGATCTCCTCATCTCTGGGAAGCAAGTCTATCACGCTGAGTTCGAATCTCTACGCCCTCAACCCTAGTCTCCTGATGTTCGAGAAACGCATTAGGAACAGTTACTACTTTTCTGTTGTACTCTCAGTGTTGGTAACACTACTCTGAAAGTTCAGATTCTGCGAATGCTTGAATGACGTTCATGCCAAAAACCGAAAAGAAAGATCACGCTGCAAAGCGGCAAACCAAATCAAAGAATTCTGCAGGGAAAGCGAGAACGAGGCGGCCAATCAATAATGCGAAAACCTCATCAAAGGCAACGAGCAGAAAAACCATTTCAAGAACGCATCGTCAACAAAGTAGTGACGCCACCTACATTTTCGAGTGCACCCGGCCCGAATGCGGATATAGAATCCCACGTGAGGAAAGAGCCGAGCAAGGGTCGATCCGCTTCGATCTCAAATGTCCCAAATGCCACAACAAGGAGTTCAAGTGTCTAGGAAAAGGCGATCTTCCGGAAACCTTCGAACTGCCCGTGCCGACAACGAACATCGACTTCGACAGCATCAAACCAGTAGACCTAGGGTCAAACTAGAAATCCCGGTCCGACTAGCGGATATTTCTCGCCGAGTAGAAACGAGTTTCTTCCTCCCACTCTGGAACCTGAAAATGTTCAAACGAAGACTTAACAGAACCATTCTTTCTTCGGCCACTCAATGACTGTCAACGAACTTTCTCCCGAAAAACTGAGGTTGGAGTGTCCGCCCGACCAGGTCGGATGTGAGACTAGTGCAGAACTCGGTCCTGTAGACGGTATCATTGGACAAGACCGTGCTCTGAAAGCGTTGAAGTTCGGAGTCGAAATGAAAGGGAAGGGCTTCAATGTTTACGTTGCAGGTCCCCCAATTACGGGGAAAAGGCCTGCCGCTCGAAGCTTCTTGGAGAATATCGCAAAGACTCGGCCTGTTCCTCCTGACTGGGTCTATGTGAACAACTTTGAGAACCCATACGAGCCGAAGACACTAAAGCTTCCTCCCGGTAGAGCCAAGGTCTTCCAGAAAGATTTGAAGAATCTTGTCGATCAGGCAAAGCGCGCGGTTCCCGCCGCACTCCAGAACGAAGAGTTCGTCTCGCGAGGAAATAGCATTACTAAGAAGGCTGTCGCCGAACGCAACAAGATTCTCAGCGATCTAAACAGACAAGCCGAGGTCCACGGCTACACTGTGCGAATGACTCAGCTAGGCATCACAATAATCCCCGTCGTTGATGGTAAGGCGGTGAGTCAGGAAGAATTCGATTCTCTTCCAGCCCGCGTGAAGAAGAAGTACGATCAGAGCAGAGACACAGTCAGAGCAGCGCTTGACAAGGCAGGGAAAGAAGTCAACGATCTGGATGCTAGGACGCTAGAAGAGCTGAAAAAGCTCAGAGATGACTCGGTTCATTACGCGATTGGCGGTCTGATAACCAATCTCGTTTCCCGTTACGAAGGTCTGCCAGATGTTGTTCAACATCTCAACGAACTCAGAGATGACATTATGGATAATACGGAACTCTTCACTCCAGGAGGAGCTGAAGAGAAACCGGACTCGGAACAACAGAGTCCTTTGGAGAAGGGCCTACCCGATTTCTTGTTTCGTAGGTATGATGTGAACGTAATCGTCGATAATTCAGAGTTGAAAGGAGCTCCAGTGATATCGGAAGATAATCCTACGGTGACAAACTTGCTGGGCAAGTTTGAAAACGAATCACGATTTGGGGCTATCACAACGGATTTTACCCTCATTAAGGGAGGTTCGCTCCATCGAGCTAATGGAGGCTACCTGATTCTTGGCGCAGTTGAGCTGCTCAAGAACCAGTTTTCTTACGATGGCTTGAAGAGAGTTCTGCAGAGCGGAAGCATCTTGATTGAGGAGACGGGACAAAGACTTGGAGTTGCCAGCACTAAGACTCTCGTCCCTCAGCCAATACCGTTGAATGTGAAGGTAATACTCGTCGGAGACCATGAAATCTACCAAGCGCTGTACACACAGGACCCTGACTTTGGGATCCTATTCAAGGTCAAAGCTCACTTTGATGATTCAATCGAAAGAAACGACCAGAACCAGAAAACGTACGGGAGCTTTGTTCACTCTCTTTGTGAGAGAGAAGGACTCAACCATCTGGAAGCCCGGGCCCTGGCGAAAGTTGTGGAATACGGGTCCCGCTTAGCCGAAGACCAGACAAAACTGTCGACGAAATTCCCCGAAATCGCCGATCTGGTTAGAGAGGCCAATTTCTACGCATTACAAGACGGAGCAAAAATAGTCAAAGATGTTCACATCAAGAAAGCTCTCGACGAGAAAGTCTACCGCTCCAATCTTCTAGACGAGAAAGTAAAGGAGATGATTGAACGAGGAATCATTCTCATAGACACATCAGGAACTCAGGTGGGACAGGTAAACGGACTCTCAGTCATAGGCCTCGGAGATTTTGACTTTGGCCAGCCATCCCGAATAACCGCCAGCCTAGGGCTAGGGAGGAGAGGAATAGTCGATATTGAACGTGAATCTAGGATGGGGGGACAGACACATACAAAGGGCGTCCTAATCATTTCTGGCTATCTCGAGAGCAAGTACGCTCACGACAAGCCGCTGAGTCTCTCATGTAGGCTTGTATTCGAACAGAGCTACGGAGGCGTAGACGGTGATAGCGCTTCTAGTACTGAACTATACGCGATACTCTCCGCCTTATCAGAACTACCAATCAATCAGAATCTTGCCGTAACAGGTTCCGTGAATCAGAAAGGGGTGGTCCAGGCGATTGGCGGAGTCAACGAGAAGATTGAAGGTTTCTATAAGACTTGTAAAGCCAAGGGATTGAAAGGCGACGAGGGGGTCATGATCCCGAGAAGCAATGTCCAGCACCTGATGCTGAACGAGGAAGTGGTCGAAGCCGTCCGACAAGGAAGATTCCACATCTATCCTGTCAGCACGATTGACGAGGGGATAGAGATTCTGACTGGTGTCAGCGCGGGTCAGTTGAAGAGCGATGGAACTTATGAGCCCGGCACTGTGCACGCGAGGGTCAACAAGCGTCTCGCCGAGATGACTCAGAGAATGGCCGCATTGGTGAGTTCCTCAAGATTAGAGGAAGAGGGTCCTCCGTCTGAAATCGAGGCTCTAGCTCAGCCTCAATTCAAGCCATGAGTCGGACCGTCTGTCAAGGTTTAACGGTTCTTCGCATCAACAGATGATGGGGGCCCATCAGACCGACCACCTTGAACTTCTCCCTCTCGAACATTGATTCAGTTCCAAACCAGAACCAGTTGGACCATTTCGACCACGCCCTCGCCGACTTTTGCGTCACAGGATACGCTTCGACCACCCCTCCACCCTTCGCCTTGATGGAATCTAGGGCGGCGATCAGAGCAACTTTCGCAACGCCTTTCTTACGATAGTCCCTATCAACGAAGAAACAAGTAATACGCCACAGCCTCTCAGAATCATTCTCCAGATTCAGTCGTCCGTAGTTTCTTCCGTTATCGATTCGCGGGAATTCTTCCTTCAATCCGTACGCGCACCATCCAATCGGACTCTCACGGTCGTAGAGAGAACTCCATGAGAGCGGCCATCGTCAACCAGCGACTTCTTGTCACGCTTGTTCTTAGCACGCCTCTTTGTGGGCGTCAATCCTTTCATTGTTCCACCTCTGGGACGCTGATAGTACATGCACCAGCAACCTCCAACTCCCCCGTGCTTAGAGAACAATTTGTCGAAGTCTGGCCAGGTATCGGGGCTCAACTCTCTGGCGCTGTAGTTGGGTTCGCGTGACAATGAAAGCTCGGATAGTTGCGATGCCTTTGTCGAGAAATAACTTCTTTGCCGGCGAGCGCTGACTTCCTCCACGAGACGCCGAGAGGGGCCGAGCCGCGTTGTCACGTTTAAGAAGGAGGAACCCGTCATCGCTTCGCTGGTTTCTAATGGAAGCTGCAACAACTACAACCCGACCTCAACCGCGAGAATCTACGCTAGTGCACTTCGAAATACCTGCCAACGAGCCGGAGAAAATAGCTCGCTTTTACGAGCAACTTTTCAGCTGGAAGATTGCCAAGGTTCCGATGGGACCAATGGACTACTGGCTCATATCTCACAAGGACGCCGGTGAGAACGAGACCATGGGTGGACTCTACAAGAAGACCATGGGCGAAACAGGATTTCTCAACCATTTCAGCGTAGTGAATATCGACCAATCTCTAGCCAAGGCCACGAATCTTGGAGCGAAGCTTGTCAAGGGTAAGGAAGAGATCCCGAACATCGGATGGTTCGCTATCCTTCAAGATCCGGACAGCAATACTTTCGCCCTGTTCCAAGCCTCAGGCAGAATGTAGACAAGACTCGCGTACAATCCTACTCCCTCTTTTTTTCTTCATATCGTAGCGGAGAGACTGGCGATGCTTGTATCGATTAGTGTGACCAACTCTCGCTCACGGCGGTCAACAAGAGTAGGCTCACTTCGTCCAGAATCTGCAAGCGGCCTTCGAATATGATGGAAGACGGAGATCAGAATCAGACTTTGGTGCTCTCAAGCAATACTCCTAGTCCTGCTCGGACCATCACGCACGCGCGACTGACCTTTGCACTGATTATTGCAGCTGTTTTTCTAGATGTTGTTGATTTCTCTATTATTCAAGTAGCTCTGCCATCAATTCGAACTCAATTCATAGTGTCCTTGGCTGACAGCCAATGGATAGTCGGCGCTTACGGGATAACGATGGCGGGCTTTCTATTGCTTAGCGGGCGAGCTGGGGACATTTACGGCCAGAAGAAACTGTTCATTTCCGGAATAGTTCTCTTCACGATAGCCTCGATGACAGGCGGCTTTGCAACTTCACTCCTATTCCTTGTCGTGTCCCGAGCGATACAGGGGATCGGTGCAGCAATATCCACCGTCACCGCTTTTGCGATCTTCATTGGCCTGTTTCCTGAGGGTATTGAGAGGAACAGGGCGTTGGGGATTTTTGTTGCAGTGCTCTCAGCCGGTTTCGCAGCCGGGTCCGTTGCGGGCGGAATCCTCACAGTTACGTTTGGCTGGAGGTCTGTTATGTTCATCAATGTTCCCATCGGGATCGTGGCGGCCGTTCTTTCCCAAAGGTATCTCCCTAATGCGGCCGGTCGGCTCCTTAATGGTCACCTTGATCTGCCAGGAGCGTTGACGGTCACCGCGGGACTGTTGCTTCTGGTCTACGGGTTGACGAACGCTGCGAATAGTTTCACTTCGCTGGAGACAATCATTCCTCTGGCTCTTTCGGTTGTTGTCCTCGCGGCATTCGTTGCCATCGAATCGGCATCGAAGGCTCCTTTGATGCCTCTGAGCTTCCTCCGTCGGGGAGCCGTTCTAACCGCTAACCTCCTGTCCTTGATACTAGGAGCAACGGTTGCGGGACTCTCATTCATCCTCACGATCTACCTCCAACAGGTACTCGGCTATTCCCCCGAACTGGCGGGTGCGGGTTTTCTGCCTGGAGCAATCATATTCTTCATCGTTGGCGGCTGGGGGGCCTCGCGCTTGGTCAACAGATTTGGTATCCGGAGAGTGTTGGTCGGGTCGGCTGGTCTGATCGCCGCAGGGTCCGCCGCCCTACTGGTTGGGATCTCGCCAAATGGAGACTATTTCGGAATACTTCCCGGAATGATCCTCTGGTCTCTAGGCGCGAGTATTGGATTTCCGGCAATTAACGTGGCTGCGATTGCTGGTACGAAGCCGGGTGAGGAAGGGCTTGCGTCAGGGCTGATTTCGACCTCAACGCGGCTGGGATTCCCCCTCGGATTGGCAGTGCTATTGACGGTGGCAGGTGCGACCGATCCTCAGCCGGTTGCAGATGTAGTGTCGGCTGCGGGGCTCGTTAGAGGATTCCAGTTTGCAATCGCGACGGCGGCGCTCTTAGGTGTGTTAGGTGTGGTAATTGCTCTACGCATAAAGGAGCCGCCCAAATGGCAGAACTACGCGCCGGGACCCCAGTAGAAGCTGTTGCTATAACATTCAAAGTATACTAGGATGATTTGCTGAAAGAATGGCAAACAGTCTTCGCACAAGCGTTGATGATTCGCTAACGCCAAGACGAGCGTTCGACACACTCGTTGACGAGCTTACGCTGGCTCTGAACGATCGGGGAATGAAGTTCACTCCCTCATCGGCGGGAAAAATACTGGAGGGAGACGTTGAAGTTGGCACCATCCAAGAATGGATACCCGGCGAGAGAATCTCTATTCTCTGGCATCCCAAGATTTGGCTAGCTGGCACGACTAGCAGACTGCTAATCAAATTCAAAGCGCACAATGTGGGGACCTCCGTAGTGGTCGAACACGAAGGGTGGGATCGGGTTCTCGGAGACACTGGCCAAGAACTGCTGGGCTGGTTTGCTGGAGAAGTTGTCACTCCTATGATCGCCTCATCTGCGCCCGCTCGGCTAGGCGATTGGATCACGGATAGACGCGCCCGTCGACCATCAGGGGCAATGTCTCGCGATGTCTACAAGAATCCGACTCACCACTGGGTGCCAAATTTTCTGGCCATATTGGACGTTCTTGCCCTCAGTCCACGAGACTTTCTGCTCGAAGTTGGCTGCGGAGGAGCGCTTTTCTTCACGAAGCCCTCAAGAGCGGCTCTCGAGCATCCGCAATAGACCGCAGTCCTGATATGGTTAAGCTTGCAACGGACCAGAATCAGGAATCGATCCGAAACGGCAGGCTGAAAATCTCCATGGCCGAAGCGGACTCGTTACCTTTCCCGGACGGGACCTTCACATGCGCAGTGATGACAGGCGTGCTCGGCTTCCTTCCTGATGCTCTGCTAGCGTTCAAGGAAGTCTTCAGGGTTCTCGCCAGCGGCGGACGATTCGTGGCGTTTGCCGGGTCTAAATTGCTCCGTGGGACCCCTGCTGCTTCCGAGCCGATGGCTAGCCGTTTGCACTTCTATGACGAAGATGAGCTCGAGGACTTGGCTCGACGTGCTGGCTTTACAATGTTCAGGGTCGAGAGTCCTTCTCTATACGAGTATGCTAGGAAAGCGGGCCTTCGTCAGCCGGACTTGGACATGTTCAATGGCTCCACCGGGGGCGCTCAGCTACTCATCGCGCAAAAGGCCTGACCCGGGTTGACGTAATAGTAGTCCATCCGTTTGCGCCCGGAACCGTGAACTCGAAGACGATGTTGGCGTTGGAAATCGGGGATGAATCGATTCCCATTAATGTTCCATTAATCCCCAACTGAGTAGCCCATTAGATTCGAGGAACTGCTGAGGAAGGGAGAGAGAAAGCTCGCTCGCGGCTCTGAAGACGTCTACATTAACTATCGTTAAGGAACCAAAGAACTGACCGTTCCTTGATAGATTGCTCGAATGGAGGCAACTCCCATTTGCGTAGGCTTCCAATCGAGAGCAAAGTCTCCATCTGAGTTCGAGGTTGTCGAGCCTAACGTTACGAAAGTGCTGCAAGAACAATGTTAAAAAGAGCTACCATAATCATAGGAAACCTGAAAGGATACACACTCGCAGAGAGGAGCGTATTCGTTCTAGACCAGAACGGCGTCCTGACGTGCAAGTGGGTCTCGGAAGGTCCCCGCAAAGAGCCTAACTACGAAGAACTAAAGAAGGCTGTTGCAAAGACCGTCTGACGAATACGTGTGATCCTCGGAAGCTAGCCATCAGACTGTTGGATACTGGTCCTTATCACGTCTGCGTTATGGAAGGGGCGGAGTCGCAATCGCATGCTTGTCCTCGTCCCTGGCTTGCTGGTTTTGAAGATGGCACTGATTCTGAACTGTGAGGATTGACGGTGTCGTGACGGTCACATCAGTAGATGTTCCGGTAGCATTGGTGTTCACACTGGCAATGGTCGTATTAGCAACGATGGCTGAAGTACCGGTGAGTGTTGCGTTTGACGGGACTCCGACAGGGCACCCGTGGATACCGCCTGCAGAGTCGAGTTTAAGAACCCTTTCAAGGTCGCCGCCTGCGTTACTACCAACAGCTATGATACCGCCGTCCTTTGTCTGCTCGGCCTGAACTAGAAAGTCGTTCTGTCCACCATAGGTACTCTGCCACAATAGGTTTCCACTAAAATCGAGTCGGAGAAGAAACGGACCACTAAGCCCGACGAGGGCGCCTCCCACTTCACGGCTGGGATTAGCTTGCGAGAATCTTCCGGCGAGTATGAACCCACCATCGGACATTTCCGAGATGGAGGATGGTTGAGTGAAGCCTCCTCCACTGTACGATTTCTCCCATAAGATACTCCCTTGGTGGTCTAGCTTGAGAATCGTCGCATCGCTAACGACAAAGGCTCCGGAGGCCTCGGCCATGACTACGATTTCTCCCTTGCTCGTTTCGCGGGCCATTCCGTCAAAGATCAGATTCGGACCAGTCGAAACAATCTGCGGAAGGGCGTATGCAGCTTGCCAGGCCACGCTGCCCTCAGGCTCCAGCTCGGACACCCAAAGAACAGCTTGACCAGACAATCCAATTGCGCCAGCTACCAAGAAGCCTCCATCATTCATCTCGTCAATTGAAAATATATCTTGGGCCGGAAACACCTCTTGCCATAGAACTCTGCCCTGATCATCCAGCCGGAGGACCCACCCGTTACTGGCATCATAGGGAGAGCCAAAGGATAGGCTATTACCTGCCACGATGTAGCCCCCATCAGAGGTCTGGCGGCCAGAAGCGAAGCTGTCATCATTAGGTCCACCATAAGTCCTGCTCCACTCTACGCTCCCCCTTTTGTCGAGTTTGAGGAGCCAGCCGTCGTAGCCAGTCGCATAGCCATTTGAGAGAGCGGTGCCAACGATCACGTAACCTCCATCGCTCGTTTGCATCACCCTACGAGTCGCGCTATCACAGCAAACAGAGTATCCTGATGGGGTGTATTCTTTCTGCCATTCGGGCAGCCCAGCAGGGTTTGCCTTCATCACCCAGAGACCTCGGCTCAGGGCTGACATAATGAATCCTCCATCCTTCGTCTGCTCGACAGAGCTCGTGCCCGGTACCACGGACAAATAGGTTCGGTCCCAAGTCGCTCCCGTAGCCCTCTCAGCCCTCACCTGGGCAAGACAGGTCGATGTGGAGACTATGACTAGCACGATCAGACAGGCCCACGTGCTGCTACGAGGAAAGAATTGTCGGGCCAATTTGTGAAACTCTACAGCAAGCTCGGTCGTTAGCGTAAGATAAGGATAGCTGGTACAATCGACGGGATTTCCTTTCGTTAAAGTAGTTAGTCGCTTACAAACGTTAACCCAAATACAACAATATTCCGAAGAGTGAAGTCTTGCCCGGGAAGTTGCTAATGTGGCCCGTCTTTGAGTGGATCCAGGTAGCCGTTGGCGATATAGTTTCCCGGTGCTGTAGTGTAAACGTCGTACATGGTATGGATGCCAGTGTTCTGGTATTGAATGTTGGTGAGAGTGTCACAAGGCCGTCCGGCAATTGCGCATACACCTTCTGCACCGGGTTCTGGTCGACTACGAGCGGCTTGCCGGTGCTGGTGCTGATGACCATCTGGTTGTAGGCAACGACAGTCACGAACCGAGTAATCGTAGTATTGACGTACTGGTCTGTGGTCATGTTATAGGAGAGAAGCCGCATCCCCACCGTGTTGAAGCTGGACGCCGATGGGAATATTCCACACTGCCACATCATGAACACATCAAGTCCGGTCGTCACAGAGACAAACGCAATAGTCGAGACCACGACCGCAGCGGAGCAGATATCAGTTCCATCATAACGTCCACAAATGCTACAATCACGTCCACATCAGCCGTTTCACGGGTCCTATGCCTCCACCCCTAAATCTCGTATTGTAAGTCGTTCGACTACAGATTCCACAGGGTCAAACCTGAGTGTGGGCTAGAATCGCGTCCCAGCTTAGTTGGGGTTGAAGTTCAAACTCTCTAACAGGATATGAACCCTACGCGACCACACTTTGTTTCGAATCCTCCCCTGATTCAGGAGAACTCCTCGCGAACAATTATGGAAACAGATTGAGGGCGCGATGTGGTACGCGAGCAGATACGAGAAGGACGAACTAGAACTGCCTTTAAGGGTTTGGGAGCTGGAATTTTCTCAGGCATTGGATCGGTCGATCCGGCTATTGGTGTTGCGGGAATAGCTATTTCGACTCTTTCCAGATGCTCACCTCTTTTGTTTCTTTAATGTACAGGGTGCCAATTCCGAAGGTGACGAGAGCGATTCCGATGGGATAGATCAATCCAGCTAGGATGTTGCCTGTCGCGACATTGATGGCGACGATATGGGAAGGGGTGAAACCGCCAAATTCCCCGTTCCCATTGGTCATCCTTCCAAAACTGGGGCTATATTTTCGGTCTCTGTACGGCTACTTCACTAGCTGGCTATGAAGCCTGCAAACCATTGAATGAAGCGTCAATCGGTCCATATTCCGAATCGAACTCAACCGAGTAGAAAGCGGAGACTAGGCTTTCGCAGCTCGAGACGTTGCAGGGTGCGCTTGCTTGAGGGGGGGCGCTTCCGATTTCTGTATTCTCATTCTTGATTCCGGTCAAACAATAGCAATTAGCGTCCCACTTTCTGAGGGCTCTTAGAGTACTTCTGCAACCACTCGCCAATGAACTTGTTTGGATATGCTCTTTGGCTGGGAGCGACACATAGTAGTTCTCATCCTTCATCCCTAAGAGAGTAGAACTCGGCCGCTGTCCAAGCTACTCCCGACCCATTTGCCCTCACGCACTAGATTGTAGCTGTCGTAGCGCTCTCGGCATCGCTTGTCGTCGGCATCGAAAATCTGGTTCAGACGTTCTAAGCCTGCCTCTTGCTTCTCATAAAGCCAACGTCCGAATTGCAGCTCTTGCGCCTTTGCTGACCTTGCCAGTATCTGACCCCTAATTTGTCCGGTCAACATGGCTTGTTCCGGCAACGTTTCATGATATGTAGCCAGTCGCCGAATTCCATTGCGTTGAGGACTCCATGAACAGCGTATCCCTCGTCTTCTGTTGAGAGGAAGTAGTGCTTCGCTCTAAATATGAACGGAAGATCGCCATAGCCCTTGGTTCCAGCACCACCGGAATCGAGAACTCTCCGGTCAAGTCGCTCAGCGTAAACTGTGCGTCTTCAACTCTTGTTTCGACAAAGATTGAGTCGGTATCACAATAATGGATGGGCTTCTGCGCAAGTTCGAAGATATGGCTCATTATCTTGTGGCTCAAGGCGAGCCTGTCGAGTAGGCTGGCCTTCTAGGCCACCACGAGTTTCTCGAATAGGAGTTCTTTGGCTAGGCTTGCTAGGTTTACAGGCGA
>WNGN01006239.1_pt1 | contig 11648 bp, 10 predicted proteins | sample 5400561 | NCBI WGS metagenome assembly WNGN01 (sample SAMN13153379, study PRJNA577476) | soil metagenome | isolation source: 115 cm soil or saprolite under Garry oak tree replicate 2 | place: USA:California | collected 2016-06-15
GAGCCGGCTTACCGCGCCAAGCTCGAGGCCAGCACGCCGCTCGGCGATGCCTGGCGCTGTCTGCGCTGCGGCACGTACGTTCTCGGCGAGCCACACGGACGCGGTCCGGCCGACGACGCGCCCACGCTGCTGCGTGGCAAGCAACTTCGGTCCGCGTTCATCCTGCGCGCGCTCGCCATCGAACGCTGGATCCGCGGGGCGGTCATCACGCTGCTCGGCGTCGCCGTACTGCGCTTCGAGAGCACGCAGGTAAGCCTGAAACAGCTCTTCGATCGCGACCTCGCCTCGCTCAAGCCGTTCTTCGACCAGATCAACTTCAATGTCTCGGACTCGGGAACGATCCGCCTGATCGAGAAGCTGCTCACCGCAAAGCACTCGACGTTGAACCTCATTGCGGGCGGGCTGCTCTTCTACGGCGCGCTGCAACTCGTCGAAGGAATCGGCCTGTGGTCGCTACGACGATGGGGCGAGTACGTGGCTGTCGTCGGCACGACGTTGTTCATTCCCTTCGAGGTGTACGAAATCACCGAGAAGGTGACGGTCCTTCGTACCCTGGCGCTCGCGGTGAATGTCGCCGCCGTGCTGTACCTGCTGCTGTCGAAGCGGCTGTTCGGCGTCCGTGGCGGGCATCGTGCCTACGCCGAGTCGCTGCACGAGGCGTCGCTCCTCGAAGTGCAGCAGGCGGCTCATACCTAGGGCGTTGGTCAGGCGGGCTCTCCGGCCAGCTCGGCGTGACCGGCTCCGGCGGCGGCGGCTCCGGAGCGCAGCACCGTTGCCGTCGTACGCCGGTGCTTGTCAGGCGCGCTCGGTGGCACCGGCGTCGGTGAGCAGGGGCGCGGACGGTGAGTCCGTCTCGATCGCACAGCTGTCAAGGGCCGTCCTCACTGGCCGATTCGGGGGCGACAGTTCCCTTGCGTTCGATGCGCTCGCGCGCCATCTCCAGTGCCGCCCGTTCGGCGGGGCGGTTTCCGGTGACGGCGAGGACGAAGTCGGGGCCGTCAACGGTCAGCAGGCGGCACGGTTGGCGGGCGGTGACAGTTGCGGTGCGTGGCGTGCGGTTGAGGGCCGCGATCTCGCCGAAGCAGTCGCCCGGGCCAAGTCGCGACAGCGTCGTACCGTCCACGCGGACATCGAGTTCTCCCGAGTCAACGATGAAGAAGGTCTCGCCGGTCGCGCCCTGTTCGATCACGACCGATCCGGTCGCAACGGCGAGGGAGCCCGCGCGGCGGCTGAGCTGCTCGAGGGCGACCCGGGTCAGCGGCGCGAGCAGCTTGCAGCGATGCAGGACGTCGACATCGTGCTCGTCGACGAACAGATCGGCGTTCACCTGCCGCACGCTGAACCACGACAGCAACGGGATGACCGTCATGACGATGCCGACCACGAGGAGTGCCGTGCGCAGTCCCAACCCGGTGATCAATGGTGCTGCGATCGCGGCACCGAGGGGTTGGGTCGCCGAAGCCGTGCCCCAGAAGGCGCCGAAGGCCCGGCCGAGAAGATGATCTGGGATCAGTCGGTGCATGAGTGTGAAGCCGTAGACGTCACCCAGCGCGTTGCCGAGACCGATCGCAGCGATCCCCAGCCACGCGACGACAGCGGTCGGATGTGCGGCGATCACGATGAGCGGAACGCCCCACAACGTCATGCCGAGGATGAACGGCGGACCCGGTGGCCAACGCGAGCCCAGCAGGGTGATCACGCCGCCGACCACGCCACCTGCGCCCAGCGCAGCGAAGAACAGACCCGTCGACGAGAGACCAGAATCGGTCAGCACGATTGCGATGGCAACGACGAGTACGTTCATTGCCCCTCGCGTCGTGGACTGCGCCATGATCACGACGAAGACGGTCCTCAGGCGTGGCGATGCGACGAGCGCCGGAAAGCCTGCGAGCGGTTCGAGTATTCGCCGCCAGCCGGACCTGCCGCGGCGCTCCGCCGGTTGGGATTCGGTCTGGATCGTGGCGCCGATCGCGGCAGCGGCGGCGAATGTGATCGCGACGACGAGATATCGCGCGGATGTGCTGACGGTCGCGACGAGGGCGCCTGCGACGAGCGGACCGACCAGGCTGCCTGCCGCTTCGACGATGCTGTATGCCGAATTGCCGGCCGTCAGTTCGTCGGGCCGGTTGACGACCTGCGGAATCAAGGCGTTGATCGCGGGCCGCAGCAGCGTGCTCGTGAGTGAGGCGGTACCCACCAACGCGTACAGGGGCAGCAGCGAGTCGACAAGCAGCACAGCCGGCACGACCGCAACCAGGACCGTCCAGGACAGCAGGGTCGCCACCAGCATCCTGACGCGGGACACCCGGTCTGCGGCAAGCGAGAACAGCGGTGCCGCGAGTGCGCCCGGAATCATCCGGACGGCGCCGACGACCGCCACGGCCGTCGTGCCACCCCGGTCGTACGCGGTCACGGACAGCAGCACGAGAAAGGCCCACTCGCCGACTACCCACAGTCCCCACGTCTCCGCTACCCGCCGCAGGCGCGTGTTGGCGAGCACAGCCCGGCCGGTGTCGCGCAACACGGCCTGTAGGGCGGCCGCGCCCGTCATGCGCATTCAGGCCACCCCCGAGATGGTGACGCTCAGCTCTTGAGGTACTGGTCTGCGAGCTTTGCGGGCGCGCACGCCAACCAGCCGTCGACCAGCGCTTCTTGCAATGCCTTCTTGGTGACTTTGTTCAACTGTATGAGAATCGCCGAATACCCGTCGAAATGCGGAATCGTGAAGAATGCCGTGGGGTTTGCGGCGAGCACGGCCTCCTTCTCGCCCAGGTCCGACACGCGAACGGCGATTATGGGTCCTTCGGGTGGCACGTCGTCGCCGAAGCGCCTGATGTCGGCCTTGCTGAACGGCCGTTCCCAGGCGAAGCCCTTACCGTCGACGGCCCAGGTGCGGTTGCCGTGCCGCTCGCCTTCGGTGACCTCGGGTAACGCCAAGGCCATTCGCGCTGCGTCGTCGACCGTCATCATGCGTTGCACCGTACTGTTCCGGCTGAGATCCAGGCTGAACGAGAGGATTCACCGATGCCGCGTCGTGTCCTCATCATGGGAGCCGCCGGGCGGGACTTCCACAACTTCAACGTCGCCTACCGGGGCGACCGGCGGATCGAGGTCGTGGCCTTCACCGCGACGCAGATCCCGTTCATCGACGACCGGACCTACCCGGCGAGCCTCGCAGGTGAGCGCTACCCGAACGGGATCGCCATCCACGACGAGAGCGAGCTGACGCGACTGATCAAGGACCACCAGGTCGATGACGTGATCTTCAGCTACTCAGACGTCAGCCACACCTACGTGATGCACAAGGCCAGCCAGGTGCTGGCCGCCGGCGCGAACTTCGTCCTGCTCGGGCCCGGCGAGACGATGCTGGAGGCGACGGTCCCGGTGGTCGCGGTCTGCGCCGTCCGAACCGGTTCGGGCAAGAGCCAGACGACGCGAGCGGTCGTCGAGACGCTGAAGGACGCGGGCAAGCGGGTCGTGGCGGTCCGGCATCCGATGCCGTACGGGAATCTCGCGGCGCAGCGTGTGCAGCGTTACGCGACGCTCGACGACCTCGTCCGGTACGACACCACGATCGAGGAGCGCGAGGAGTACGAGCCGCACATCGCGTCCGGCACGATCATCTACGCGGGCGTCGACTACGGCGACATCCTCGCCCAGGCGCAGGCCGAATGCGACGTGCTCATCTGGGACGGCGGGAACCGAGACGGGCTACTACCCGGGCGAGGCCAACCTCCGGATGGCCGACGTCGTCGTGATCAACAAGATGGACTCCGCGTCCGCCGAGCAGGTCGAGGCGCTGACCGACGCGATCGGCCAGGCGAACCCCGAGGCGACCGTCATCAGGGCGAACAGCCGGGTGACCGTCGACGATCCCGATGCGATCAGGGGGAAACGCGTGCTCGTGATCGAGGACGGTCCGACCCTCACGCACGGCGAGATGAAGTTCGGGGCCGGGGTCGTGGCGGCCCGAGCACATGGCGCGACCGAGATCGTCGACCCGAGGCCCTGGGCGATCGGCACGATCGCCGAGACGTTCCGCAAGTACGACGTCGGGCCGGTATTGCCGGCGATGGGTTACTCGGACGGTCAGCTCGCCGAGATGGCGACGATCATCGACACCGTGGACGCCGACGTCGTCGTGATCGGCACGCCGATCGACCTGCGCCGGGTGCTCGACATCAGCAAGCCCGCCGTCCGCGTCCGGTACGACCTCGACGTGCTGCCGGATTCGCCCAGCCTGCGCGACGTGCTCAAGCCGATCCTTACCTGACGGCGAGCTCTTCCGCGAGCTGGCCGACTGCCCATTCCAGGTCGGTGGCCTCGATGACCAGCGGCGGGGCGAGCCGGATCGTCTGCTCGTGCGCGTCCTTGGCCAGGATGCCCCGGCGCAGCAGGCCTTCGCAGACGTCGCGGCCGGTGCGGTTCGCGAGGTCGATGCCGGCCCACAGGCCGCGGCTGCGCACGGCGGTGACGGCGTCGGACGGCAGCGTCTGCAGCATCTCGGCGAAGCGCTCGCCCAGGGTGGCGGCGCGTTGCTGGTACTCGCCGGTCGCGACCATACGGACGACCGCGATCCCGATCGCGCAGGCGAGCGGGTTCCCGCCGAAGGTGCTGCCGTGCTCGCCGGGCCGGAACACGCCCAGGACGTCGCTTCGGGACACGACCGCCGACAGCGGCACGATGCCGGCGCCGAGCGCCTTGCCCAGGACGTAGACGTCCGGGCGCACATCGTCGTGGTCGCAGGCGAACGTGTAGCCGGTGCGGCCGAGCCCGGACTGGATCTCGTCGACGATCATCAGCACGTTCGCCTCGGTGCACGCGTCACGCACGGCCTGCAGGTAGCCGTCGGGCGGGATCACCACTCCGCCCTCGCCCTGGATCGGCTCGATCAGGACAGCCGCGGTCTCGTCGTCCATGGCGGCCCGCAGGGCATCGATGTCGCCGTACGGGACGCGGACGAAACCGGGCGTGAACGGGCCGAAGTCCGCCGTTGACTCCTTGTCGTCGGAGAAACTGACGATGGTGATGGTCCGGCCGTGGAAGTTCCCGCCCACGACGACGATCTTGGCCTGATCCTGCGGGATGCCCTTGACCTGGTAACCCCACTTGCGGGCAGTCTTCAGCGCGGTCTCGACGGCTTCGGCGCCGGTGTTCATCGGCAGCACGAGATCCATGCCGGCCAACGCGGCGAGTTCGGCGCAGAACGTCCCGAGCTGATCATTGTGGAACGCCCGGCTGGTCAGGGTGAGGCGGTCGAGCTGCGCATGCGCGACGGCGGTGAGCTGGGGGTGGCGGTGCCCGAAGTTCAGCGCGCCATAAGCGGCGAGCAGGTCGAGGTAGCGCCGCCCGTCGACGTCGCGGACCCACGCACCGTCGCCCTCCGCGATCACGACGGGCAGGGGCGCGTAATTGCGGGCGCTGTGCGCCTCGACGAGCTCGATTGCTGCCCGGGTCTGCGCTGACTCCGGGTCGGTCTTGATACTCATGCCCGTTCTCGCTTCGCTGCGAACGGCCACGGGACTCCAAGCGGACTGCACCTATTGATTCGCTCGCTGCGCTCCCGCATGCGTGCAGTGTGCCGTACGAGTCGAGATCCGCGAGCGAGCCTCGCGTCAGAACTGGACGCCGCGCGTCAGCGCTCCGTCGACGACCAGGTTGGTGCCGCTGGTGAAACTCGAGACCGGGCTGGCGACGAAGACGACCGCCTTGGCCATCTCCTGCGGGGTGCCCATCCGGCCGGTCGGGTTGAGCGCGAGGGCTGTCGCGTAGAGCTCGGGGTTGCCGTGCTTGACGTTGTCCCAGACGCCGCCCTCGAAGAACGTGTTCCCCGGCGAGACGGTGTTGGCACGGATGCCCTTGCCGGCAAGCTGGTACGCCAGCCCCTGGACGTAATGCACGAGCGCCGCTTTCACCGTGCCGTACGGCCCGACGGCGAAGTCGACCTCGCGTCCGGAGACGCTGGACACGGCCACGATCGAGGCGGCGCTGCTCGCCTCGAGAAACGGCATCGCCGCCTTGACCAGGTGAACGGTGCCCATCAGGTCGGTGGCCAGTGAGGCCGTCCAGTTCTCCTCGGTGTCCGGGATCGCGAGCGCGCTCACGTTGGACACGACGATGTCGATGCCGCCGAGGCGATCGGCTGACTGCCGTACCCATGCCGCGAGAGCGTCTCCATCGGCCACGTCGAGCGCCGTGCCGACGACGGTCGCCCCACCCGCGCCGAGGGTCTCGGCGGTCTTGTCTACGTCGGGGGCGGTCCGCGCGCAGAACGCGACCGCCGCGCCCTCGTCGAGGAACGCCTGGACGGTCGCGTGTCCGATGCCGCGGGTACCGCCGGTCACGAGCACGCGCAGGCCGGTCAGTTGCAGATCCATGACGTCTCCTCCGTTACAGCGCGGCCGCGCGGGCACGTAGCTCGCGGTGCATCCCACCGAACGCCTCGGCAGCCGGCAGCAGCGACTTGGCAGCACTGACCGTGACGCTGTAGTTCGCGTCGACCACGTTGGACACGGGAACCTCGACGATCTGCGACAGCAACTGGTACGCGTCCATCGCGTGCAGGCCGTAGAGCTCGCCGAACCACCGCACCAGCTCGACCTGGGCGATCCGCCACGCGTCCTCGAGCGGCCGGCTCGACCCGACCGCCATCCAGTGCTCGTCGTCCTCCAGCCGTGGCCAGGACGGCGCCGCGCCCTTGATCAGCTCGACGATGAGCGTCGTCGTCATGGCACCTTCGACAGCCGTGCCGCAGGCCTCGCCTTCACCCTGCCGGTAGTGCCCGTCACCGATCGAGAAGAGCGCACCCTCGACGTTCACGCCCAGGAAGCACGTTGCGCCGGCGCGCATCTGCGGGCAGTCCATGTTGCCGCCGAACCGGTCCGGTACCAGCGAGCTCCGCACCTCACCCCCGGCGGGCGCGACGCCGACCGTGCCGAGCATCGGCGCCAGCGGCAGCTCGACGCGAAGCTCGCTGTGCTGCGCCTCGAATGCGACGGTGCGCCGCGCGCTGTCGACGTGGTAGATCCAGGTCGTGTCGGGCAGCGGATCCTGCAGCGTCGCGGTGCGGTCGGTGCTGGTCAGGCCGCCGAAGAACGGGATCGCCGCGGATGCGCCCCAGTCGCGCGCCGGCTCGATGCTGACCATGTGCAGCGCCAGCGCGTCGCCCGGCTCGGCGCCCTCGACGTAGAACGGCCCGGTCTGCGCGTTCACGAAGCGCAGGTCGACGTTCGCACTCGACTTGTCGCTGGTGCTGCGCAACTTGCCGCCGAACGCGTCCTCGGACCACAGCCGTAATGCGGTGCCGGGGGCCACGCGACGCACCGGCGCGACACCACCGAACGTGAACGTGTACTGCTCGACGGACGGGACGAACTCGACGACGTCCATGGCAGCGCAGCCTAGTGGCGCATGAGCAGCCACGTAACCGCACTTGATTCGGCGATCAGTGTGCAGATCGGCGCGCGCGAACCATCCGATCTGCACATGATCAGCGACGCCCGCCGATGCGCCGGGGCATCAGCGGTCGCGCAGCCGGATCGTCTCCGGCGTCAATTCGGCGACCGATGTCACGCCCAGCAACTGCATGGTGCGCACGAGCTCCTTGCTGAGGATGTCGACGGCACGCTGCACGCCGTGCTCGCCGCCGGCCATCAGGCCGTACAGGTAGGCGCGTCCGACGAGGCATGCCCGTGCGCCGAGCGCGACGGCGGCGACGATGTCGGCGCCGTTCAGAATGCCGCCGTCGAGGTAAATCTCGGCCCGGTCGCCGACTGCCGCGACGACGTGCGGCAGCTGTTCGAGGGGAGTGGGCGCGCGATCTAGCTGGCGCCCGCCGTGGTTCGACACGACGACGGCGTCCGCGCCGGCGTCGACCACCATGCGCGCGTCCTCTGCCGTCTGAATCCCTTTGATCACAAGGCTTCCCGGCCATGCCTCGCGCAGCCAGCGCACGTCCCGCAGGCTGGCGGCAGGGTCGAAGACCTGGTTGGCCAGCTCCGCGACGGTACCGCCCCAGGACCGCAGCGAGGCGAATTCCAGCGGCGGCGTCGTCAGCAGGTTGAGCCACCAGGCGGGATGCGCGGCCGCGCCCGCGAGCGTGCGCAAGGTCAGCGCCGGCGGGATGGTCAGGCCGTTGCGGACGTCGCGCAGCCGGGCCCCGGCGACCGGCGTGTCGACCGTCAGCATCAGCGCCTCGTACCCCGCCGCGAGCGAGCGGCTGACGAAGTCGCGGCTCGCCTCGCGGTCGCGCCACAGATACAGCTGGAACCAGCGGCGTGCGTCGGGCGCCGCCGCGGCGACGTCCTCCAGTGACGTCGTCCCCATGGTCGAGAGCGCGTACGGGATGCCGGCGCGCTGCGCGACCCGGGCCACCGCCGACTCGCCCTCGTGGTGCATCAGCCGGGTGAACCCGGTGGGTGCGAAGCCGAACGGCAGCGGTGCCGGGCTGCCGAGCACGGTCGTCGACGTGTCGATCTGCGAGACGTCGCGCAGCACGTGAGGCACGAACTCCACCCGGCTGAAGGCCTCGCGTGACCGACGCAGGCTGATCTCGTCCCCGGCCGCGCCGTCGGTGTAGTCGAAGACCGCCTGTGGTGTGCGGCGCCGCGCGATCAGCCGCAGGTCGTTGACGCTCGCCGCCCGCGCGACGCGATCCAGGTGCTGCAGCCTGATCAGCGAGGCCAGCTCGGACCAGCGAGGCATTCTCCGTCGCGTCACGCCGACGATCCTCCCGCAGTCGTGGTCTGCTGGAACGGTGAGCGTGCGCCGTGTGAGCGTCCCTGCCGAACGCCTGGCTCGATGGCTGGACGGCTTCACCGAACGTCATGGCGCGACGGTGACCGAGTCGGACGCGGCCGAGCTGCGGCTTACCGGTGCGGACGGCGCGCGGGCATGGCTCGAGGTGCCGTTCCCGCCGCTGCCCGCGGCCGCGTCGGGCGCGGATCCGCGCGAGGTGCTGATCGCCCATGCGAGCCGGCCGCGCACGGTCGGCGTGCTGCTCGTCCGCCGGCGCGCCCACGCTGTGGGCGTCTTCGTCGGCGGCGACCTCGTCGCATCCAAGGTCGGCTCCGCCTACGTGCAGGGGACCACCCGGGCCGGCGGCTGGTCGCAGCAGCGTTTCGCCCGCCGCCGGGCGAACCAGGCACGAGCGGCCTTCGCCGATGCGGCAGACATCGCCGCCCGCATCCTGTTGCCGCGTGCCGCCCAGCTCGACGCAGTCATCTGTGGGGGTGACCGCACTGCGGTGGACGCGGTGCTCGCCGATCCTCGGCTGCGCGGGCTCGCCGACCTTCGCCGCGATCCGTTCCTGTCCGCGCCCGACCCGCGGTTGCGAGTTCTGCAGGCCACCCCCGAGCAGTTTCGTGCCGTTCGGGTCGCGCTCGATCCCTGAGATCGACGCTGTGATCAGCTGCGGTCTGTGGACCGTGTCCGGTATGCGATCCACAAGTGATCAAGTCCGCAGCATCCGGTCTCCACAGATCGCGGCACAGCGATGCCGCGCTCGACGCTGCCCTAGCCACTCCCCGCCGCGCGGTCAGACGGCGTCGGGGCTGAGTTCGGCGACGGCGCTTCGTGGCTGTGCGACAACGTGTTCGAGCAGGACGAGCACGAGAACCCCGCCGATCACCAGCAGCACAGCGCCGATCCGGAACGCCAGCACGTAGCCATGCGTCGCGGCGATGTCAGGGAGCGTCCCGTGCCGGATCTGCCCGGCGGCGTGCCGCAGCCCGAGCGTCACGAGGCAGGACAGCCCGAGCGCGCCGCCGACCTGCTGCATCGCGCTCTGCACGCCCGACGCCAGCGACGAATCCTGCCCGGTCACCTCGTGCAGCGACGCGTTGCCGATCGCCGGGAAGCTGATGCCCGAGCCGAGGCCGAGCACCATCATGCCCGGCAGCACATCGCTCGCGTATGTCGAGTTGACGTCGATGCCACTGGTGAGAAACAGGCCGATGGCGCAGCCGATGAAGCCGGCCACGAGCAGCGGCTTGACGCCGATCCGCGGCATCAGCCCGGTACCGAGTCCGATGCCGGCGCCGATCGTGAGCCCGAACGGCAGGTAGGACAGGCCGCCCTTCAGTGGTGAGAATCCGAGAATCTGCTGCTCGAACAGGGTCAGTAAGAAGAAGTAACTGAAGAACGCCGACGAGAAGAACAGCGTCACGAAGTTGGTGACGACCCGGGTGCGGTTCTTGAAGAAGTCGAGTGGGATCAGCGGCGCGTCGGAGACCGCCTCGATGCGGACCATCAACGCCAGCAGCCCCAAGCCGCCGAGCAGTGGCAGCAGAACCTGCCAGTCGCCCCACGGGTGCGTAGCCGCCTGGAGCAGGCCGTCGACGACGGCGATCAGGCCACCGGTACCGGTGATCGCACCCGCGTAGTCCGGACGCTTGGACTCACGGACCATCCGGCTCTCCGAGACCAGTCGCGGCACCGTCACGAGCGCGAAGAGGGCGACCGGCAGGTTGACGAAGAAGATCCACCGCCATGACGCGAGGTCGACCAGCGCGCCGGAGATGACGGTGCCGGACGTGCCGCCGAGCCCGGCGATGCCACCCCACAGGCCGAGCGCCTTCATCCGCTCGTGCGGATCGGGGAACAGCAGGGCGATCAGGCCGAGCGAGGCCGGCGCCGCCATGGCCTCGCCCGCGCCCTGCAGGAATCGGGATGCCACGAGCATGCCCGGGTCGGCCGCTGCCCCGCAGGTAGCGGATGCAATCGCGAACACCCCGACGCCGAGCAGGAAGAGCCGCCGCCGGCCGAGGATGTCGGCCAGCCGCCCGCCGAGCAGCAACAGGCCGCCGGCCATGAGCACGTAGCCGTTGACCACCCACGCCAGCCCGGACTGCGAGAACCCCAGGTCGCGCTGGATCCGCGGCAGCGCGACGTTCACCACGGTGATGTCGAGGACGAGCATGAACTGGATGAGGCCCAGCACCCCTAGGGCCTTCCAGCGGCGGGGATCCGGCTCCGCGTGGCCAGGCGCGACCGAATCCGGAGTCTGGTCTGTGCTCATTGCGTGGTATCTCCCTCGTCAACACCGCGTCCCAGGTCCGGGCGACCCGAGAGCGCACTATGCCCTACCGGTACGACGATTTCGCGGACCGGATTTCGACAACGCACCGGAAGCCGATCACGACGTCGTGTCGAGCCATTCCTCGAACGTCCGGCCTGCGAGCGCCGCGTCCGGGCCGGGCAGCAGCCCGCCGGACTCCGACAGGCGAGCGTCCGGGTCGGCCGGGTCGCTCACGCCCTCGATCTTCACCGGGACGTCGCGGCGCGCCACGAACAGCCTGGCCAGCTCGACGAGGCTTTCCTCCCGCGGCCCGGCAATCGCGGACATCGGTAACGCCGACGGCGCGGTCGCCAGGTCGGCGAGCGCCTCCGCGACCGTCCGGGCGGCGACCGGCTGGGTGCGCATCTCCTGCACGTAGCTCACCTCGCCCTGCGTCCCCCAGCCGACGAGCTGCTCGACGAACTCGTGGAACTGCGCCGCCCGCAGGACGCTCACCGGGATCGGACCGGCCAGCGTGGCCTGCTCGTGGGCGACCTTGGCCGCGCCGTAGCCGCCGGCGAAGCGCTCGGTGCCGATGATCGACACCACGACGATCCGCCGCACGCCCGCCTGCTCGCCGGCCTGCTGCAGG
>WNGN01006529.1_pt1 | contig 11646 bp, 12 predicted proteins | sample 5400561 | NCBI WGS metagenome assembly WNGN01 (sample SAMN13153379, study PRJNA577476) | soil metagenome | isolation source: 115 cm soil or saprolite under Garry oak tree replicate 2 | place: USA:California | collected 2016-06-15
GTGCAGAGTCTTCTAGCCATTTGTTAGTCCGACTTTCATTCGGAACTCCAAGTAGCGGCGATCCTTCCTCAGGTCTTTGAAAAGAGGGTGTACTTCGATGTTGAACGGCCACGAGTGGATTTCCGCTTGTCTCGTAAGTGCCTTGAAAGCCTCGTCGACTCTGCCCAAGGCTGCGTTGATGAAGAGCTGCCCGTAGAGGCGTGCGCCTTCGCTTTTCAGGGTCATCATGTCCTCTATGGTCTCCTCGGCCTCCTTGCTCCTTCCCGTGAAGGCATAGATCAGTCCCTGGTCCAACTTGACGAGCGGCTCATCAGAACTAAGCTTCATGGCTTTGTCAATCATCTCCTGAGCGGTGCCGAACTCGCGTTTCATCATGTAGGACTCTGCTAGACCCGCGTATATCCTGGGATGGTTCGGGTTAAGCTCCCTCATCTTTTCAAGCACCCGCAAGGCCTCTCCAATTCTTCCCGCAACGCGATATGCCAAGGCAAGATGGTGGCTCGCGTTGAAGGAGAGGGGATCGAGCTCGGCCGCTTTCAGGAATGAAGAAATCGCTTCGTCGAGCCTGTTGAATGTCGTGTATTCAATGCCAAGGCTGATGTGAGCATCAGCTAAGTTGGGGTTGATCTGAATCGCCTTCTCTGCCTCTTCCATAGACCGACCCAGTCTATCCAGGAGAGAATGGACCCTCGCCATGGCCGCGTGGGCCTCAGCCCACTCGGGCCCTAGCTCCAGGGCCTTTCTTGCTTCATCCTCGGCTTTGTAAACCGCAGGTAAGAAGTCCTCGTATCCTCCCATGGCCAAGCCAGTCCATGCTTGCGAGAGCCCAGTATGGGCTCTGACGAACGTTGGGTCAATAGCAATTGCCTGTTCGAATAACGAGATGGATTCTCTGATTCTTGGCTGAGTCGACTCGGGAAGCAGCTGCATCGCCTTCAGATAGAACGTGTATGCTCCGACGTCGTCCGTGTCCTTTCTCAGGGTCTTAGAAAAGACCCCCGCCTTTAGTGATGCCGCGACCTTGGTGGCCACCTCATCCTGGATTACGAATATGTCGTCGAGTTGCCTGTCATAGTTCGAGGCCCACAGGTGTTCCTCGGTCCCAGCGTCAATGAGCTGAACTGTAACCCTAATCTTGCTGCCGGCCTTTCTGACGCTCCCTTCGACAATTGAGCCGACCGCGAGTTCCTTTCCGATCTGGGAGACACTCTTCTCCTTCCCCTTGTAGTTCATGATAGAGGTCCTAGCGATCACTTTCAGGTCGGAAGCTTCCGAGAGTTTAGTGATCATCTCCTCGGTCATACCATCGGCCAGGTATTCGTCGTTCGGATCAGGACTGATGTTTGTGAAAGGCAGCACCGCGATTCTTCGGGCATTTGCCCTCGGCTCGGTGATCAATTGTTTCTCAGCCCAGGGCATAACCATCTTGTATACTTCTATCGGGGTCGTGACGTTCTTCAGAGGCTTGTACCCAAGATTGGTGAGGGAGAGCTCGAACTTGTTCTGGACGTGATCGTAGACTTGTCTCGTAAAGCAGACTCCTCCATCCTCGGCGAGTGCCTCTATCCTAGATGCCACGTTCACAGCGTCGCCAGAAATGTCGCCCGCCGATTCAACCACGTCGCCCAAGTGGATGCCCACCCGCAAGTGAATTCTTCTCTCCTCAGGCAACGAGAAGTTGTATTCACGAGTTGCACGCTGGACGTCGTACGCACATCTTATGGCGTCTAGGGCGCTTGAGAATTCGACGAAGAAAGCGTCTCCTATGATCTTCACTTCCCTCCCGCTGTGCCGAGTGAGAATGGGCCGGATCAGCTTCCTCTGCTCATCAGCGAGAGCGAGGGACAGGGACTCATTCCTCTGCCCAAGGGCTGTGTAGCCTACCATGTCTGTGAACATGATCGCTGCCAACCTTCGCTGACCCTGAGACAAGTTGTACTTCGTTGGCCTTGTTCGTGCCGGAGATAAATCCGTTACGGGGCAGCAGTTTCGCTTTCGTCTCCGAGGAATATCCGATCAACGGCTCAACCCCACAGATGTCGAGTCAGCGGAGCAACTGGTGCGAACGATACACGCAAACCCCTCACGCATGGAGCAAGAACTCGCAATCAAACTACAGAAGGATGGAATTTACTACCAGACACAGGTCGAGATACCAGTGACGACAGCTGACTTTTTCTTCTCGCTTGAGTCTAGACCATTGCTGGTGTTTGTCGACGGCCGGGTCCATCTCGGAACAGCGCAGATGGCGAAGAATGAAGAACTACGAACGCTGTTGCGGAAGAGAGGATATCGAATCCTGGAATTGTATTATGACAGCTACTCGGACAAGAAAAGAGACAAGATGTACGAGGAAATCAAGAGTAGCCTCGCTAAATTGGGTACATAGCGGCCTAAAGATCGGCTGAAGTCTCGCGGTCAAGCAAATACTGACGCCATCACTACGACTTGTTGAAGACCCGCCCAGATTCTTGTTGACGTTTTGAGTAGGATGCCTCGTAGTTGAGGCTGAAGCAGGCTGCTGCGGCGGTTCCAGGCTTATGGTCTCGCGAGTCGAGTTGGTAGGAAAAGGATTTAATCGTGGGAGAAACGTTAGTATTGTGGGATACGCAATGGCGGTGTTGAGGGTGGATGATCGATACCGGGTTGTTTTGGACAGGGAGGTTCGTGAATTCTTGAAGGTTGAGCCTGGAGACAAGGTGTTGGCCATTCCGTCTTCGGAAGGGGTCTTGATGATCTCGCTCAAGGGGAAGAGCTTCAACACTTCTCTCCCTGGATTCCGCTACAAAGAGCGCGATCACGAAGCTTCTCGTTTCTTATTCAAAAAGACCTAAGCCCATTTGCCTGTCCTGGATACTGTTGTCCTCTTCGGGGCCTTAGACCCTAAGGATCCGGTTCACGAGAGATCGAAGCGGTTTCTAGCGCGTCTTGAAGCGCCTGACTATTATCTGGCCGGCTTTGCAATTATCGAATTCGACATCGTCATGAAGAGTCGAGGTTTCAGTCATGAACAGAGGATGCTCCAGCACGCACTGCTTGCAAAGGACTACCCAGCGGCCACGGTCAAGGTGAGGCCTCTTTCGCCAACGATCTTGTATCTCGCAGCCAGAATTGAAGGAGAGGAGGGAACCGACTATTTTGACGCGGGGGTGGCGGCCGAGGCTAAGAGCCTTGATGGGGTCGTGGTCTCTACCGACAGGGTCTTCGATGGGCTGAAGGGATTGAAGAGAGTTTGGTGAGAGGGTCCCAAGGTGGATACCAGCCTTGCAGCAGCCTACGATGCGGGAGGCGGCCTCTTTGGGCTGCGGGGTCCTCGAGCTCTATTGCGAATCTCTTGGTAATCTGTTTTCGGCCAAGGCAGCTCTTCGTCATGTGTGTAGAGGACTGGGACATTGTTCGTCATCAGTTGGCTAGGATTGTGAGTCGCGGCCTCCGAGCTTGTGGCGGACGGCAAGGTCAAGAGCCATGATACATATTCTTCCTGTCTGGTTGTAGGACTCAACGTGGGCGTGGTGCAGGAGGGCTAGGAAACGCTTCTTCGCTTCCGACGAGGAGCGGATTTCTTCCAGTGGCTCTTTAAGCCGGAGAAGATCTCCTGAGCCTCCTGATCCGTCATCTTCCAGGTTCCGAGGGAGTCGCTTAGTCTTCCACGATCTTTGGTGAGTCGCTTTATGACTTCGGAGCTTTCGTCTTCTTTCTTCCCTTTCGCTAGCATCTTGTGTGCTTCCTCTGTGACGGTTATCGTTTGACGCCCAAGCCTCTGTTTATGCTTACTGTACACGTACAACAACTTATCGTCTAACCAAGAGCGTTGGCCCGATTGAGACAGACTAGGCCTGAGTTACGACAATACCCCGGCAGAATGGATGAAGCCGTAGAAAGCCGGTAACAATCCGTGTCCATTGGACTCTAAGCTCTGGGTCCTGACTGTCCCCTGCAAACCGCCCTGGAATCGCCTTGGAATCGAAAACCTGTCCATCCTCATGCTAATTTCTCCACAGTCCATGGTGGGAGGCCAGCCGTCCAGCCTAACATCTTCAAGTAAAAATCTCGCCAATCTTAGAGTTCTAGAATATTTTTGGTATCGATCGATCATCTCGTGACAGATCCGGCCTTCCCGCAACGCTTAGAATTTCATGACCTGGACGTGTGGGACTCCGGCTATTGTTATGACGGCGTCCGGATGAACCAGTCCGTTCGCGATGGCCGCTTCCACAATTCTCTTGCCGACAAGGTTCAGCATGTCCGCGCCGACCATCAAGACCACTGCCTCTGTCAAGCCTACAACCGCGCTCCCGTAGAACTTGGACTCGGGCGCCAGCCTGAGCCGTCCCTCCCGAAAAATCTGGCCCATGCAGTCCTCGTCGCAGCACGCCACCAGCAACCCCTTCTCCGTCTTGTAAGACGTGGCGTAGACGAGATCCAAGAGACACCCCTTATGTCGTCAATATAGACGACCGCGCGCCACACGCTTCGCAGACGAGGAAGGACAATCGTCCCTCCCGGACAACTCGAGTATCCGGTCTGTGACAGACGGGACAGATAACAAACCTGTTTGAGTAGACACTGATCAGTCTGTTAATCGTCTCACGCGAAAACCTGCCCTGGAAGTAGCCACGACCACCCTCATACGACCCCGCAGTAGCCATCTCCTTCGCCAAATACTTCAACACGTGATGCGGATCACGGTTCAACCGATCAACAACATCAGAGAAATTCACAACAATCGTCCTTTGCCCGATTATCTGTACCATGGCGATTGGCAGCTCGAAGCGCTCGCCGGTGCCAGTGGATTGCGTAATCTTCGATAATGCCCGATCCAGCAAAGCGTCATAGTCGTTCATCGATAGTGACATTACTAGTAATACCGGGGCTGGCCTATTTCAACAATATTCCGGTCGCAAACGCTTATCCAAAACCCGGAACTCGTTCAAACCGACAACGCGGAGGATGACAGTCGACTGGGAAGATGGGTAGTCTGCAGCGCCTGGCCATACGTCAACGACAGACCCCATCTAGGAACCTTCACACACCTTCTATCCGCGGACGTCTACGCGCGCTACCTCCGCCTCAAAGGCGAAGACGTTGTTATAGTGAGTGGCAGCGACGAACACGGCGCACCAATCGAAGTTGAAGCAATAAAACGCAAGATCACACCCCGCCAGCTAACCAACCAGTATCACCGAGTCTTCACCCGCAGCATCAAAGCCTTCAACATCACATTCGACAACTACACTCGAACAGAAAGCCCAGTCCACAAGAAGTTCGTCCAAGAATTCTACCGGACACTAGACAAGAACGGATACGTATTCCAGCAGAACATCATACTGCCATATTGTGAAAATGACAGACGGTTCCTGCCGGACCGGTTCGTAGAGGGCGAATGTCCATACTGCCACTACATCCCCGCCCGGGGAGACCAGTGCGACAACTGCGGACGAGTACTCGACCCGAAAGATCTCATCAATCCATACTGCGTGCTCGACCACAGCACACCCGTGATGAAAGAATCAACCTCCTGGTTCTTCGACCTCCCGAAACTATCAGATCAGTTGAAAAAATACGTTGAGGAGAATCCGAACCTTCCTGAGAATGCGAGAAACTTCAGCCTGAGCTGGATAAGAGACGGACTAAAACCCCGCTCACTAACCCGCGACCTAGCCTGGGGCATCTCCGCACCCTTCAAAGGCGCTCAGGACAAGACCATCTACGTCTGGATGGAAGCAGTCCTCGGCTACATCAGCGCCGTCAAAGAATGGGCCGAGAAGAACAAGAAACCTAGCCAGTGGAAGAAGTACTGGCTCGACCCCGCCAGCCGCAACATCCACTTCATAGGCAAAGACAACATTCCCTTCCACGTCATCGTCTTCCCAGGCCTACTACTCGCCAGCCACGAAGCATACAACCTCCCATGGGAAGTAGCCTCCACAGAATACATCCAATTCGAAGGACAACGATTCTCCAAGAGCCGAAAAATCGGCGTCTGGATAGACGAAGCACTCGAACTCGAAGACTCGGAATACTGGCGCTACGCCCTCATCAGCCTCCGCCCCGAACAGAGAGACACGAACTTCACCTGGCAAGAATTCGAACGGAAAATCAACACAGAACTCAACGATGTCCTAGGCAACTTCATCCATCGAACCATCACTTTCATCACCACGAGATTCAACAACAAGATCCCGAAATTCAGCACCGATAAAGAAAAAGATCGAGATATCTTCGAGATCCTTCACGAGTCGCCGAAACGTCTTGACGAGAAGCTTGAACGTTTCAGATTGAAAGAAGCGCTCGAACAAGTAGTCCAGTTGGCAAGGGAGGGCAATCGTTATCTGAACGAGAACGCACCCTGGCACTCATTCAAGACAGATCCAGCAGAGGCTGGACAGACTCTAGGCATAGCAGCCCAGATTGTGGGAACGATAGCAATACAGCTGCAACCATTTCTCCCAGTAACCGCAACGCGAATCCATCGAAGCCTATTCCTCGGAAAGAAGACCGGCTGGAAACTCGCCGGCGGAATTACCACAAAACCAGGAGCCAAGATCAAGACAATGAAACCGCTGTTCCACAAAGTATCGGCTCAGAAACTCCGAGCCCAGCTCGAAGAGATACGGAGTAGGACAACCGCTGAAACTGAAGCTTGACTTTCACGTCCACACAATCGCCTCGTCAGACGCACGTACTCGACCCGACGAGCTTGTCCCAATGTGCAAGGAGAGAGGCCTCGACGGTCTCGCAGTGACAGACCATAACGTGCTGGCGAGAGATCTTCCGCAAGGATTACTGATCGTCCCCGGAATCGAAGTATCCAGCGGTAACGGACACATTATCGGACTAGGAGTATCTGACACAGTCCCGAGAGGATTGGCCGCAGATGAAACCATCCAAGAGATCAGGCGGCTCGGGGGTGTATCGATCGTGGCGCATCCCTATGACTTTCTCCGCTCAGCGATAAACCCAGAAATTCTAACAACGATGCCTGACGCGATCGAAGTGATCAACTCCGCCAGTATGTTCCACACGATTACCTGGAAACGAGCTAGAACCTTCGCTGAGAAGAAGAGCTTGCCGCAAACCGCCGGTAGCGATTCGCACATCCCACAGACAATCGGAAAGGCCTTCACGATAGTAGATGCAGAGTCGAGAACCGTCGTCTCAGTTCTAGACGCGATAAGAAGCGGACGAGTAGTTCCTGAGGGACGACCTTATCATTTCAGTGATAGAGTGAGAAAAATTATCAGATGAAAAAGGTGGCTAGGCCAACTCCATTTCATACAGTGGCATTCGCATTGCAACTCTAGTCGGTGTTGCTTCGAGTCCGTATTCCATATCGTACAAGTCTTCGATGAGATCGTCAACGGTTCCCAGTGCCATGTCGTAGGTGTATCCTGAGAGGAATATCGAAAGGCTCGACCTTGCTTGACACTTCGTACTTACATGGACAAAGTCCACGTCGTGACCGACCAGAGACGCAATTGCTTCGTAGGCTTGCGCCGCTTGACCCTTGTTCAGTGGTTCGATTCCTCGGAACAGGAGAACGGCTCCCTTAGCCGTCGTCGGTGGAAGGCTAGCAGATGGAGTCGTCAAAGCATCGACTACCGCTGACTGGACTCTATCTCTCGACTCAACTCGACTAATGCAGACTGTCGCAACTGCCCCTAAGGAAAGAATATTCAGGATCTGTTGACTTATCATCTGGCTGCCTGAAACGACAACCTCTGAAAGTCCTCGCACGGCGAGAGCAGCCGTCTCGTCTGCAACTCTCTCCGAATCTAGTAGGGCCGGTTTCTGAACTGAGTTATCGACAATGACTGTACAATCGCAGGCTTCCACCATCTTCTTCAGACCGCGCAGAGCCACGAACCGTCTCTCTCGCTCATGAATGAATGGCAAGGCCACAACTGAAACCACCGGCCTAACCTGGTTCCTATGCCACTGAGCGATCAGAGGTGCAGCTCTCGTCCCAGTCGCGCCTCCAAGACCCGCCAATAGAATTGTGAAATCGGATTCATGCGTGAACGGTGCAACTCGATAAGCCAACAATTGACCCTGTGCACCTCGCTGTCTCGACAGTTGAGAATTAATCTCCGAGGAATCTGCCAGGAGGACCTTGTTCTGAGCTCTCGACTCTGATAGCTGGCTGCGATCGGTGTTAACAGCCACGCAGTTTCGCGCACTGACTCCTCCATCTATTGCCTGGCTCAGAAGGTTGTTGCCTGCTCCACCTACTCCAACAATGGCTACTTGTGAGCCGTGAGATGATAGTGGTTGATGGGAGACTACTTCTTCAGTCGACAAGGTAAGGGCAGTGAAACTACTGATTCTGATATATACTAATCCCAAGCAGAGGTATTACGATTCGAATACGAAATAGCTCGTAAACCAATATCTATATATAAAATAGTAGGGTCTTTCGAAGCACGCGCGTGTCCAAAGCGCGGACTCGCGCGCTCATCATCTGCTAGGCGGAGATGTCAATTCTGCCTTTGACTCTTGGGAGGACATCTCATCGTTTGAGACTTCGCGATTCTTCGATATCGATGGATTGTTCCAATGCAGTGTCAGAGTCTTCGGATGCGATGCCTTCACATCATCTATCCGCCTGACAGATGCATAGTGCGGCGCATCCTTCACCAATTCTGGACTAGTCTGAGCTTCACGAAACACTCCGAGAAGGGCCTCAACTAGTTGATCCAGATCAGCAAGGCTCTCGGTCTCCGCAACTTCCACCATCAGAGCCTCGTCCACAATCTGCGGAAAATATGTCGTCGGAGCGTGGACCCCTTTGTCCAACATTCGCTTAGCAAGGTCCATCGCCCTGACACCTGTTGAATCGTAGAGCTTCTTTGCACTAAGAACAAACTCATGCTTCCTGGCTCGGGCGAAAGGAAGATCGTACGTGCCGCTTGCTAGAATCCGAGACAGGATGTAGTTCGTGTTGAGAACGGCAGTCTCTGCAACTGTCTTGAGGCCCTCGGCACCCAGGCTCATAATGTAGGCATAGGCGCGGACGAGAATTCCAATGTTGCCGTGGAAAGCCCTAATCTTTCCGACCGTATCTGGAACATTGTAATCGTAGAAATACTTCTTTCCATCAAATCCTATCAGAGGAACAGGCAAGTAGCGTTCTAGCTCTTTCGTCACACCCACAGGACCCGCACCCGGGCCCCCGCCCCCGTGAGGAGTCGCGAAAGTCTTGTGAAGATTCAGGTGGACAATGTCGAAGCCCATGTCGCCGGGTCGGACCTTTCCGAGCAACGGATTGAAGTTTGCTCCGTCATAGTACAGCAAGCCTCCTGCTTGGTGCACGATCTTTGCGATCTCGAGAATGTTTTTCTCGAAGATTCCCAGAGTGTTAGGATTCGTAATCATCAGTCCGGCTGTGTTCGAACCTACTAACTTCCTCAGTTCGTCGAGGTCAACCATTCCTTCCGAGTTTGAAGGAACGACCATTACCTTGAACCCTGCCATCGCCGCACTAGCAGGGTTAGTGCCGTGAGACGAGTCCGGCACAATCATTTCGGTTCTCTTCTCCAGTTCCTGCCTTGAGCGGTGATATGATCGAACGATGAGGCAGCCCAAGTATTCCCCATGAGCACCGGCTGCAGGCTGCAAGGACATGCGACTCATCCCTGTAATCTCTGCCAAGATTCTGTCTAAGCGATAAAGTAGGGCCAGCATTCCTTGGACGGTCGACTCGTCCTGTTCAGGATGAAGCTTCTCCAGCTTGTGTGTCTGGACCGCCAACTCTGCAGATTTTGGATTATACTTCATAGTACAACTTCCAAGAGGGTAGATTCCTAGGTCTGGCGAGTAGTTCTCTTGAGAGAGTCGAATAAAATGTCGAATAACTTCGGGCTCCGAGACCTCTGGAAGGGGTGGGAGACCGTTTCTACGCAGAGCGCTCGGCACAGCATCGCCGAGATCGCCAGCAATCTTGACTTCAATATCACCGGGTCTCGCTGGGTTATGGCCTCTCTTACCGGCCTGGGATTTCTCGATTATGAGCGGCTCGTCCCAACTAGCTTGATGATACATTATTTCGAATCCCTCAGAAGCTTCGTCATCAGACCTGAGAGTCGATCAATGGCTTCCCCGGTGTGGACTTCTGTCACGCAGAGAAGAGAGCTTTCACCAAGCTCGGGAAAATCCTTGACGAGGCTCTTACCTCCATGCATGCCGGCTAGAAGCAGTTTGCGGTTAATTCTAGAAGTGATGCCTCGAGCCCGTTTGAATGTAACGACAAACTCTTGGTAATGCTGCGCTTCAAACCTCGGTACGGAGGCTTTTGGTATTTCCTGGAGCCTCTTGATAGCGTACCTCGTCTTTACCAGGATCGATTCGAACAGTTCGTGTAATCCCTTGGGTCCGAGCAGGGAAAGATAGGCGGCTGCTCCAATGCCAAGAAGAGCCTCGTTCGTGCAGATGTTAGAAGTGGCCCTCTCTCGACGAATATGTTGTTCTCTCGTTTGAAGAACCATACTGAACGCTTTGTCTGAACCGTCAATGGTGGTCGTCATTCCGATGAGTCGACCTGGAATCTGACGGAGAAGGTTCTCTCCTCTGCAACCGATTATTCCGAGTCCTGGACCTCCAAAGTTCATTTCGGACGAGATCGACTGACCCTCCGCAACGACGATGTCCGCCCCGTACTCACCAGGTGGCTTCAGTCCGCCAAGTGAAATCGGATCGAACCCAATGATCGAGAGAGCTCCCTTCTCATGACATAGCGAAGGCACTCTGACAACTTCAGCGTCCAACGTTCCAAAAAATGAAGGCACTTCACAGTAGACCGCCGCTGTCTCATGATCAAGCTTCGACTGAAGATCGTCAACGTCCGGACCCCCAGTTTCTTTGTCGTACCCGAAGGCTTCAATTCTGATCCCAACGGGCTCAGTGTAGTTTTGCAGTACCGATAGCTTGTCCAGGTGTAAGCTTCTTGGGACAATAATCTTGTATTTTCCTGTCGCGCGAACGGCCATTCTGGCGGCCTCTCCGAGAGCCGTTGACCCATCGTAGAGGGACGAGTTTACCGCGTCCACTGCAGTCAAATCGCGAATCATGGATTCGAATTCAAAGAGTGATTGCAGAAGACCCTGGGAGATTTCCGCCTGGTAGGGTGTGTATGAGGTCTGAAACTCTGTCCTAGAAACTATCGCTTTGACCGCTGCCGGAATGTAATGGTTGTAGATTCCCGCACCGAGGAAAGAGGTGTAGTCTGAGCCAGATTTGTTCTCCTTGAGGAGTTGCTCAATGTTTGAGCGGACTTCCTGTTCAGAAGGGAATCCGTCGACCTTCAACGGTCGGTTCAAGCGGACTTCTCTTGGAATATCTGAGTAGAGTTCATCGAGCGAGTTGATTCCGATCGTCTTCAACATGCTCGTTCGAAGCTGATCGCTCGAGTTAGGAATGAACGGGTGGCCGGTTTGAGCCAAGACTACCTCCGATGCGCCGGTTCAAAACCACAGATAACCCTTCCTTCAGCACACTGTTACTTTATACTCAACAACCCCGCTGGGTCCCGACATGGCATCGCTTGGGGCGAACACGATTGCGATCCTAATCGCCCTCGTTTCATTCCCCGTATCTCTGGCTCTCACTAGATTCTTCATGTACTGGAACTCAGCGCATGGAATAATCGGA
>WNGN01005131.1_pt1 | contig 11643 bp, 6 predicted proteins | sample 5400561 | NCBI WGS metagenome assembly WNGN01 (sample SAMN13153379, study PRJNA577476) | soil metagenome | isolation source: 115 cm soil or saprolite under Garry oak tree replicate 2 | place: USA:California | collected 2016-06-15
TCTCCGGCCAAACGGCAGTTCATACAAAACGTTCCCGACGAAATTGTGCCGAATGTCGAATCCCGAACGGCCTCGGCTTCCCTTGCGATTGAAAATGTCCTGAGACTCTTGTTCATTGACAGCGTCTATAAGAAAAGAATTCGAAGCATCATCTGTGGAATGGGAGAACGTGTAAAAGACTTTCCAGGACAAACTATCAGTGTGCTGTCTCGAGACGGACAGTTGGAAGGAGTTATAGAAAGATTGAGCATCGGTTAGCACCGTCTCCAGAGGGGAAGACAAATTGGGATTGAAGCGATGTCCCAACGCCGGTTCGAAGGGATTCTGCTCACCCGCGCGCGTGAGGTGATTGCCGCGCGCAGCAAAGTATCCTGCGCTGAGAATCGTACCTCGCGTGATTTCCCGTTCCAAGTTGAGGTTATATTGCAGCGCGTACGGGAACTTCGGATGGTAGGTAGTCTGAATGAGGAATAGCGGTTGCGTGAGCACCGCATTTTGGGGGCTGGGAAAACTGGGGAAAATCAACGAATTTATGCTGAAAAAAGGAGGTAGAAACCGATCGATACCTAACAGAATTACGGGGAACTGATCGCGAAAGATACCACTCCCACCGCGCAGTACGGTCTTGCCGTCACCGAAAATGTTCCATGCGAAACCGGCCTGGGGTGACAGCAGATCCGCAGGTGTCCCGGCAAATACTTTTCCGACGGTTGGTCCAGAGTCCGTTACCGGGTTCCGAATCACTGAGAGACGACCGTGCACCTCGCTTGGATTGGAATAGAAGTCATACCGCAATCCAGCGTTCACCGTAAGACGGCTAGTTACTCGCAAGAAATCCTGCGCAAACGCAGACACCACACTCTGTCGATAGCCGCGGTCCGAATCTGACATTGAGGGAACAGAACCAACGTACGACAGAGGCAAGGCTTGAAGAAAGAACTCTAAAGCCGGATTATCGCTGCGTGCTGGAACCCCGAAGGGACTCAGATCCTGGAACGTGTACAACCCATTCACTGTAAAATCCAGCGGACCATTAGATTGGACCCTTCGAAACTCGGCGCCGAATTTCAAGGTGTGGCGACCAATTGTGCGTGACAGTTGGTCCTGAACTTGAAAAACAGTCGAAAAATCGCCCAACGGAATCACCGCGCTATTGCCAACCAGACTCATGCCTGCAATGTCGATCGTTCCCAACGGTCTGCCAGGTACCAAAGAAATAGAAAGCCCCGGACGCGTATCAACGATTGAAGTGGACGCGGTCGTGCGGTTGATACCGAATCGCAATTCGTTAAAAATTTCATGTCCGATATTCCTACGATCCTGAACACTAAAGTACTCATTGCGCGCTTGATGAAGCGCCGGGAACCCTGGGACGTAAGTTCCCGGTGGTGTCCCGAAATAAGGGACCAGGGAGGAGCTGTCATCGATGATGTAACGTCCGAATAGCGAATGCGTGTTGGAGAAGTTGTGATCGACACGGATCATGCCGTGGTGTTCGTTTGTGTCGCCCTTGTTCGCAGTGATCAGGTCCCCGGTTCCGTCACCATTGTCTGCTCCATTTGAAGGAGGAATTAACGCGAGAAACTGTTGCACCCGAGGGTCAACTCCGACGGAAACGCACCCGTTCGGAGTGGCGTTGGTGCAGGCCCCCGGGTTGCTGGAGGTAGGCAGCAAACCTTGATGCGCAAGGGCATTGGGCACCGTGGAAATTGCTGTCGATGCCTGTACTTCGCGGAAGCCCTCATAGTTTGCAAAAAAGAAGGTGCGGTCATGCACTACAGGGCCGCCGATGCTAGCGCCGAACTGGTTGCGCACGAATGGTGGGATCGGGGCGTTACCCAGATCAAAGTAATTCTTGGCATCGAGGGAAGCATCTCGGTGCAATTCGAACAGCGATCCGTGGAACTGATTGCTTCCTGACTTGGTGACCGCCTCAACGACGCCACCTCCATTCCTGCCGTACTCCGCATTGAAGGTTTGGGTCAGGACGCGCACCTCCGTGAATTCATTTAGTCCGAGAAAGAGCCCTGAGGCACCTGCTGGCGAATAGCCAAAGACGGGGTCATTGGCATCCATACCGTCGATCAGAACGTTCGTCCAACTCGGACGCATCCCGTTAATCGACACTTGCCCCGCCTTGCCCGTCGAGAGCAGTGACGGAGCACTGCTGGGTGTTGGGGCGACTCCAGGTTCCAAGATAGCCGCTTTAAGCAGATCGCGACCATTGAGTGGAAGTTCGGTCAGGCTTTGTTCTGGAAGGAGTCCACTGACAGTGGAGGTGGTGTTGTCGATTGTCGGAACGTCCGCCCTGACCGTCAGCTGCTGTTTTAGGTCGCCCACGCTCAGTGACAGATTCATCATGATTTCGGAAGCCGAAGTGAGCGCAATTCCTTCGCGAACCTGTGATTGGAATCCTTCTTTTTCTACGCGAACAGAATAGGTTCCTGTCGGCAAGCCGGCGATATGATACTGGCCCGTTAACTCAGTAGAGGCGTCCCGTCTCAATCCGGTGCTTTGGTTGAGGATCGTGACTTGAGCCCCGGAAATAACAGCACCGCTTGCATCGGTGATGGTACCGAAAACGGTCGCAAGCTGGGTCCAAGATCGGGTCTAGGGAATACGATGTTTCTATTCCTAACGCAGCACCACAGACGATTAGCGACCTAAACCGAATCCCCATCAAGACGATTGGCGGTACTACATGAGTGTCGGCGAATCGTATAGTCAGTAACATCTACATTGGACTAAGCCGGAATTCGATGTTTCTGTCACTCGGATCTCGAATCTTCAAATCGGTTAGTCGGTGCAATGCCGACTCAAGAAGTTCCATCATCGGCCGATCCTTGGGGTTACGCTTGAGGACGACACGCCGGGCATCCTTCGTCAGGCGGATTTCTGCCGGCATTTTCAAAGCTCTCACTGAGGAACCAACTCGCGATATTCACCAGGGCGATGCGGAAGAAGCCCATAATTTGATCCAACTCGACGTCAATGCGATAGAGGTGATCTTTGCCTTGAAGACGCAGCCACTCCTTTTCGTAGCGCCGAAGCCTACGCAAGGGCTTACCCCATTGCGACTCGATGACTTTGACCTGACGGCGGCTTGCGGCGATTTCTCGAGACAGCACCTGGAGCTTACGGCGCGCAGCCTCCGGGAGCTTTCGTTGACCGTCCACAACCGGTGCTCGAGATCGGATGCGAAGCTCCTTCTCGATGGCCTTCGCCACCTGCTCCTCCTGATCAGCGATCTGCTTGAGCGGGACCTTGAGGTTCTGCCGCAAGGCGGTGATCTGGCGCTGCAACTGCTGCTGCGTCGCACGCACCTTTTCGTCCGGCAGCTTTTTCTTGCCGTAGCCGGCCACGCGGTTCAGGCAGGCAAACGACTTCATGCGCTTGAACTGCAACTCCTCGCTCGGCCAGCGATCGAAATAGGCTTTGACCACCAAGCTGGCTCCCACCACCTCCTTTGGCAAGCTCGTGATCAGCACGGTGCGTTTGCCGTAGTCCCAGTCGATGCGCACCGCGCGCACCTCGACCAGATAGCCTTTCTCCCGGGAGTCCTCCAGTTCCAGCCGGCACTCCCGCAGCGTCGCCTCCCCGTAGTAGTAGCGTTTCGCGCGGCCTTCTTCAATCACCTTCCTCGGATTCCATTGGTTGTCGTCCAGGGCGGTGATGTAGTGATACTTCTCTTGGCTCGCAAACGCCCGCAGCGTCGCGACCCCATTGCTCGCCGCATCCATGACGATCACCCGTCGCACCCGCAGGGGCGGCCCGGGGCCTTCCAAGGCCGCTTCGATCTTCTCGAACAGCCCGAGGATGTGCTCGCCGACCGGCGCCTTGCCCGCATAGGTCTCCAGATACACCGGGTGCCCAAAGGCGTCGTGCACGAAAACCTGTTCCAAGCAGCCCATCACGCGCCCCAGCATCGTTACCTTGTTTTGCTTGACGCGCTTCTTCGACCACAGGGGCTTGGTATTCCCGTCCACGTAGTAGCACAAAAAGGGCAGGCCCGAGGACTCGAACTCCTGCCAATGCTGGCGCCAAAACCACACCTGCTCCCGCAGCAGCCGATCCGAGATACCCAGGTACTTCAACTCCCGCAGGAATTTATCCAGCGTGTGATGCTGGTAGTTGTAGCCGCAGAAGTGTTCCAGCGCATTGCCGAGCGGGTTGTTCGCCGAACGCATCAGACCATTCAAGGTGATCAGCGGCAGGGCCAGAAGGCCCAAACACTTGCGCTCCAGAACGAACTCGCTGCTCTGGAACAACGCCATGCGCGAGTAGTTTTTGCCTTTGCGCTTGTCCTCCACGGAGGCAAAGCGTTGCGCGCAGATTTCGGCCCGGCGGTTATAGGCTCCCGTGAACTGCCCCTGGCGGTTACGTCCTTCGCGGTCACGCCACACGCGCTCGCCCCGATACGCTGCAGTCCTGCGAAACCGCTCCCGTTCCTGAACAATCATCTCCGCCGTGTGTCGCGCCCAGCCTAGATGCAACGCCAGCGCACCGATAATCTCGAAGCCTCCGCAGGAGCTCTCGATCGTCTCTGCTTTTACCGGCAGCGGCCACTGAACCTTCAACCCCACCGCCCGCAAACACCGGCTCACGGTCATACGACTCACCCGTATGCCGCAAGAACTCTCCACGCGGTCGGCGATTTGCCGTAGACTCAACTGCGGGTTCTCTTGATGCACTCCACGGATGAAGCCCTGCGCATGCGCGGTCAGCTCCCGGCGATTCCCTCCACTGCGACCGTCCACCAAACCATCCAAACCGTTAGCCGCGAGCTGCGCCTTATACTGGAAATACCGAGACCGGCCGAAAGGCAATTTGTGTCGTTTGAAATAGGCGGACACCGACAAGGGTGAGCGGGCAATCTTTTCTACAATCGCAGCGATTGCCCTTGGTTCCATGAACTACCGGCGCTCACAGTGGCAACATCTATGCATGCAGGCGAATTGTATCAGTACAATCCATATGTTACAATATATCTATTAGCCGAAACTCATGTACTACGATTTACATCAAAGACGTCGCCTGGGTGCGCGATGGCTTCCCCCCGCAGACGAATATTGTGCGCGTCAATGGACAACGCTCCGTTTTGCTGACGATTCAAAAGGCGGGGAATGCATCAACGCTCGACGTGATCGCCGGCATCAAGGCTCTTCTGCCTCAAATTAAGACCACGGTTCCACCGCAGCTCGATATAGCACCGCTGGCTGATCAATCCATTTTTGTTCGTGGTGCGATCAATGGTGTCGTCCGGGAAACGCTGATTGCCGCGTGCTTGACCGCTTTCATGATTCTCGCTTTTCTGGGCAGTTGGCGAAGCACCGTTATCATTGCGACTTCCATCCCTTTGGCAATTTTGACCTCCATCATTGTGCTTAGCGCGATCGGAGAGACGATCAATATTATGACGCTTGGCGGACTCGCTCTCGCCGTCGGCATTCTCGTTGACGATGCCACTGTCGAGGTCGAGAACATCAATCGCAACCGGGAGGCTGAACCGCACAAGGACATGGATGAAATTGTCCTTGACAGCGCTTCGCAAATCGCGACACCTGCCTTCGTGTCCACACTGTCGATCTGCATTGTGTTTGCTCCGATGTTCTTGCTGTCCGGCGTCGCGCGCTATCTCTTTGTGCCCCTCGCCGAAGCGGTGGTTTTCGCTATGTTGGCCTCCTACCTGCTTTCCCGGACCATCGTCCCAACCATGGCCAAATACTTGTTGCGGGGAGATAAACACGAAGTTGGCGCCCCAAGCCGCAATCCGCTCGTTCGATTTCAGAAGCGTTTTGAAGAGTCCTTCGAGAGATTTCGTCACAGCTATCGCAGCTTGCTGGAGATTTGCCTCCGCCACCGGCGTGCTTTCCTGCTTGCGTTCTTCGCGAGCTGCCTTGGCTCTCTCGCGATCCTGATTCCTTGGCTCGGCCGGGACTTCTTTCCAAGCGTTGACAGCGGCTCCTTCAAGCTTCATCTGCGTGCGCCCACCGGAATGCGCATCGAGGAAAGCGCCAACCTTTGCGATCAGGTCGAGCGGTCGATTCGGCAGCAGATTCCAGCAAGCGAGGTCCAAAACGTCATTGACAACATAGGCTTGCCCTTCAGCGGCATCAATCTCTCCTATAGCAATTCGGCTCCAGTCGGCTCCTCGGATGCCGACATTCTTGTGACTCTTTCTGCCAAGCATCATCCCACGGATGACTACATTCATCAGCTTCGTCTGAAACTTCCAAAACAGTTTCCAGGCGTGAGCTTCGCATTCTTGCCTGCCGACATGACCAGCCAAATCCTTAATTTTGGCCTGCCGGCTCCAATCGATGTGCAGGTTGTGGGAAACGACTTAGAGGGAAACCAGCGCTACGCAAATGCGCTCCTCAGCAAACTGAAATACGTAACGGGAACGGCAGACTTGCGGATCCAGCAGCCCTTCGATCAGCCTTACCTGCGCCTGAGGGTCGAGCGTACCAAAGCAGAGCAACTTGGTTTCACAGCCCACGATATTGCGCAAAACCTTCTCGTGTCGTTGAGTGGCAGCTTCCAAACCTCACCAACATTCTGGGTTGACCCGAAGAATCGTGTCAGCTATCAAATCGCCACGCAGACGCCGCAATATCGCACCGACACACTACAGGATGTTGAGAACATCCCGATCACAGGCACAGATCCAACGGCTCCTCCGTCGCTTATGGCCAGTCTCGTATCAACGCAACGAGGCACCGGAATGGCAGTAGTTTCTCATTACAACGTAGCGCCCGTCATTGACATCTTTGGCGCCGCCACCGGACGCGATCTGGGCAGCGTAGCTGGCGACATCAACAAACTTATTGACGCCACTCGCCAGCAATTGCCGCGTGGCTTTCGCGTCGTTGTCCGTGGGCAGGTTCAGACGATGCGTTCCTCCTACACCGGTCTTCTGAGCGGACTTGCCTTTTCGATCGTGCTCGTATACCTGCTGATCGTGGTCAACTTTCAGTCTTGGCTGGATCCTTTCATCATGATTTCCGCGCTGCCTGCCGCGCTCGCCGGGATTGCCTGGTTTTTGTTTATAACGCACACCACCCTCAGCGTGCCCGCACTCATGGGGGCCATCATGTGCATGGGCGTGGCCACCTCGAACAGCATCTTGGTCGTGAGCTTTGCTACGGAAAAAATGCAGGCAGGAAGTGATTCCCTTAGCGCCGCACTGGAGGCGGGTTTCACGCGCTTTCGGCCCGTCCTGATGACCGCTCTAGCCATGATCATCGGCATGGTGCCAATGGCCCTCGGGCTAGGCGACGGAGGTGAACAAAATGCTCCTCTTGGCCGGGCGGTCATAGGTGGCTTGATTTTCGCTACGGTCTCGACGCTGTTCTTTGTCCCAGCTTTTTTCAGCCTTCTGCGGGGTTCGCGCAGGCATCCAGCCCAAACGGGATATCAACACTAAGAAAAAATCTGTGTGGAGTCACTATGTCGCAAGAAACTGAAGAGAGAAAACAAATTGGCGGGCTTCCATCGAACGATGTCGAGAGACGGCAGCATCGGCATAGAGGGTGGTTGAGCCTGGCGATTGCGTTGATCGCCGTTGCCGCCCTGTTGGTCTCGGGCATTTGGTCCCGCGTCAGGGCCCGCACAACGCTGAAGGCGGAAACGGCGCAAGTGGCCCTCACCGCAGTATCGGTTGTTTCGCCAAAGCAGGCTGCGCCCGCCCAGGAGATCATTCTTCCTGGAAATGTGCAGCCATTCATCACCGCGCCCATTTATGCCCGCACCAACGGATATTTGAAAAAGTAGTACGTCGACATTGGAGGGCGCATCAAGCAAGGCCAACTGCTTGCCGTTATCGAAACTCCGGAAGTCGACCAGCAACTCCAGCAGGCCCGCAGCAACCTGCTCACCGCGCAGGCAAATCTCGAACTCGCTTCGATCACCAAGACCCGGTATTTGGGACTTTTGAAAACCAACGCTGTATCTCAGCAAGACGTCGACAATGCCGTCGGCACTTACAACGCGAACAAAGCGATTGTCGAGGCAGACCAGGCAGCCGTTGACCAGTACACGGCACTAGTGTCCTTTGAAAAGATTTACGCTCCTTTCGACGGCATTGTCACTGCGCGAAATACTGATATCGGCGATCTGATCAATTCTGGCAGCGGTGGCGGAGTAAAAACCGATCTCTTTCACATCGCCCAACCTGGAAAGCTGCGTGTTTACGTAAACGTCCCGGAAGAATACTCGCAAGGGGTCAAAGTCGGCATGACTGCGGATCTCAGTCTGGCCGAGTTTCCAGGCCGCAGATTTCGCGGAAAACTGGTCCGTACCGCCGATGCTATCACTGTGACAACCCGCACCCTGCTGATTGAAATCGATGTGGACAATCCCGCAGGCACACTGCTCACCGGCTCTTATGCGGAGGTCCACTTGGCTGTCCCGGCGCAGACCTCCACCTTGCTGCTTCCCGTCAATACTCTGCTATTCCGCTCGGAGGGCTTACGCGTGGGAGTTGTGAAGGACGGAAAAGTTGCGCTGACGGCCGTGACTCCTGGACACGATTTCGGCAATCAGATCGAGATCGTCGCCGGCCTAAAGTCGGACGATCAGGTCGTTGTCAATCCGCCCGACTCTCTCATTACTGGACAGCAAGTCCAAATCGTTCAGGCAACACTGCCCGGGGATATCAAGTGAAACGCGCTCGAAAGTTGACCGGGGTTGCGCGTCGGCGTCAGACATCTCGACGGATGGTTCTGCTCGTGATCGCTGCGTTCCGGTTGACCGGGTGCACGGTCGGACCCAAATATCAGCGCCCGGCTGCAGAGGTTCCTCCAGTTTATAAAGAGGTGGGCGATTGGAAACCTGCTCAGCCGAATGACCAGAATCTCGACGGCAAGTGGTGGGAAATTTTTCAGGATCCTCAACTCAATGCCCTGGAAGAGCAGGTGAATGTCTCCAATCAAAATTTGAAGGCCGCTGAAGCCCAATATACCCAGGCTCGTGCCATCCTCCGCTACCACCGGGCCGATTACTTTCCAACTGTAACTGCAGATCCCGTTGCCGCCCGCACCAAGACGTCCGGCAACCGTCAGCCACACAGCTCAGCATTCAATGGCATTACCTATAACGATTTACAAATTCCTTTCGAATTGTCTTATCAAATCGACGTTTGGGGGCGCGTACGGCGCACTGTGGAATCGTATCGCGCACAGGCACAAGCCAGTGCAGCAGACCTGGCAGCCGTGAATCTGTCGATGCATTCCCAGTTAGCTTTGTACTACTTCCAGGCCCGCCTCCTGGATGCTGAGGAGCAGCTTCTAAATTCCACGGTAACGCAGTACGAGCAAGCCTTGGCGTTAATTGAGAGCCGGTTTGCAGGAGGCATTGCTTCCGATGTGGAAGTACAGCAAGCCGAGACCCAGCTTGAGACAACTCGCGCGCAGGCTATCGATGTCGGAGTAGCCCGTGCGCAGTATGAGCACGCAGTAGCAGTTTTGATTGGCAAGCCTCCGGCCTCTTTCAGTCTCGCTCCTCTTCCTCTGACCATGCCTCCTCCACCGATCCCCGTGGGTCTGCCTTCAGAATTGCTCGAGCGGAGACCTGACATCGCAGCCGCCGAGCGCCTCATGGCCTCCGCCAACGCGCAGATCGGCGTCGCGAAGTCCGCTTATTATCCGCTCGTCAATTTAGCAGCCATAGGTGGCTTTGAAAGTGGCTCCCCTACGACACTACTTTCCGGGCCCAGCATATTGTGGTCGGCTGGGCCGTCTGCCCTTTTCACTATCTTCGACGTAGGAAGGCGGCGGGCTGCCTCAGACCAAGCCATCGCTGCTTACGATCAAACCGTCGCCAATTATCGTCAAACCGTGCTGACGGGCTTCCAACAGGTCGAGGACAACGTAGCTGCATTGCGGATCCTCGAGCATGAAGCTCAGGTTCAGGACAAAGCCGTCGCGGCAGCTCAGAAATATCTGGAACTCGCCATCGTGCGCTATAAAGGCGGCGTGACGAGTTACCTCGAAGTGACTACGGCTCAGAGTGCGGCGCTCACTGATGAACTCACCGCTGTCAATATTCTCGGCCGCCGCATGGTGGACGCAGTGCTGCTTGTCCAGGCTTTGGGTGGCGGTTGGAATAGCTCCAGCCTGCCCCAACGCCCCGAATGTTGCGGCAAGCTGCCAGCAGTTCAAGGTAACACTGTTGCGCCTTTCGCAATAGTGGGGTGCCACATAAGAGCGCTCTTCGAGTCAATTTCTCGTTTCCCTTCACCCACGATTTTGACACCGCTTCCAAGGATACCGGACGAGCGACGTTAGAGGCGCCGTTCAAAAAAGGGCCGAGGCGGCATAAGTCACTGAAAATGTTCCCTTTCCAAGAGGATCGTTTCCCATGCAGTTTGGTATGAAGAATGCCTTTCTATATCTCGAACTAAATTCCGCGACGACATGAATTTTGAAGCGCGAAAGTCAGGGTGAGTAGCCTTGATCGCACCCGCGACGCGATCGATTTCGTCGCGGCCACGGTAGATGCCTCTGGGCTCGTAGAACACGCAATCTTCGGTGAAGATCTCGTCGATGGCCGCGCGCCGCCGCACTGGGTCATTTTCACCGAAGACGTCGTGAAGATTGCGGGTCAGCAAGGTCGATATGCTGTATGACATGGGCTTGCCTCCTCTTGGCTTCGCGTTATTTCCGTCAGTGTTTCTTAACGTTGAAGGATCCCCGCGAACGCCGACCGCACCCTCCAAGTCGTAAGAAACCACAAGACCGTAACGACCACAGCCAGCGGCAAACCCGCAGGCGCCATGAAAATGTGAAAGCAAAGTATGTTGACAATCACGGCTCCTAGAACCGTCAGCGCTAAAGGCACGTAACGATTCGCAAGCAACAGGACCGCGGGACCTATCTGCAGCAGAAAAATCACCACGTAAAACCGGGATACGAAGAGCGCCCCGAAGAACTGCGCTGCAACGCCCGTAGGCGGCGGCACGTCCTCCGAGCCTCTCCTGAAATCAGGCCAACAACTTCCTTGTAGCAGATTTCACTTTACCTGTAAGAACCATTCGGCCCTGAGCCGAATGCTCTACCCAAACTCAACATTAGAGCCTCAAAAGAAAAATCCCTTCGCGCCCAGTGTATTTTGAACTACGGTCCTCTGTGCGGGCTCCGGAAATTCTGGCACGGTAATTCCGGCAGCCTCGGAAATAGTTTGCGGTTGCGAATCGTTGCTTCGCCTCGCGGCGCGCTTCCTCGGAATGCTGCTTCGCCTCCAGCAGGCATCTGTGTTAGGATGAAACTCGCATGAGCGCACTGATTTTTATGGGCGGTTTATGGGCGGTTTTGGCAGGGACAGCTGCTACCGCATGCGAGCCAGGCGAACAGTGCGCTGTATGCGAATCTTGCAAAGGCTTTATTTGCAGGGTTTTACGCTAAGTTGTTGATTCCACGGTTGGGGACGTAGTTCAGCTGGTTAGAACGCTGCCCTGTCGTTGGTTAGAGTCCCACACTGTCACGGCCAATTCCCTCCCCCCGCTTGTCATTTCGCTAAAGAAGTGACGCGTGGTTTGTGCGTATCCACTGCTCAACGTCTTGCTGCAAACTCTGCGCAATCCCGATCATCTCTTCGACTTCGCGATGGGAGATTCCGCCGCCAATGTCGTAGCTGCTCACGTTT